>Ga0102953_1002047_pt1 | contig 12323 bp, 13 predicted proteins | sample SalPon2A_C_D2_MG_FD_78509 | JGI IMG/M metagenome (GOLD analysis project Ga0102953, IMG submission 78509) | Soil microbial communities from South San Francisco under conditions of wetland restoration - Salt Pond MetaG R2A_C_D2_MG | ecosystem: Environmental > Terrestrial > Soil > Wetlands | place... | reverse complement strand
GCGCAGCTGGTTGTAGTTGGTGCCATGCCACTCGGCAAGAAGGCCGCCGAAGGAGCGGATGTCGTGTGCCTCTGTGGTTTGACGGAGGCGCTTCATGATCAGCAATGAGGCGATAAGATCACCGAAAATCCAGCCGATCATCAGCCAGACTGATGAGAGCCCCGTGGAATATGTCAGGCCGATCATGCCGACGAACATATAGCCGCTGTTGTTGGTGGCCACCGCTGATAGTCCGGCCAGCCACGGTTTCACACTGCGTCCTGCGAGGAGGTAATCGGATGTGCTGTGCTTGCGCCTGACCATTGATGCGACACCGATTGCGACAAAAAGAAGCAGGAAGCCGATGAAGCTGACGATGGCCATCAGGCGTCAGCTCTGATGTTCGGCTCCGGGGCGATATGAGCCATCTGCATCGTGCACTTCGTTGCCGGTCACGGCCGGGTTGAAAACGCAGACCATGCGCATGGTTGTCCTCGCGCGCAGCCAGTGGCGCTCATTGCCGTTGAGCAGATAAACGGTTCCGGCCTTGATCGGATAGACCTTGCTGTTTTCCGTGGTCTCCACCTCACCCTCGCCCTCGATGCAGTAGACCGCCTCGATGTGGTGTTTGTACCACAAAAGGGTCTCCGTACCTGCATGGATGATGGTATCGTGAAGCGAAAAGCCGACGGCATCGTTATTGAGGATCAGGCGGCGGCTTTCCCAGTTGCCGTTGTGCGCCCGGACATCCCTGTCCGTATTCTCAATCTCTTTGAGTGATCGTACGATCATGCCAGAACCCCCTCACGCAGGGCGATGCGTTTTGCCAATACAGCAGATATCGATTCGTCGATAATGCCAAGCCCCTCTTCGATCAGTTTCTCTTCAATGGTCAGCGCCGGCAGAAACTTCAGTACCTGCCCGTTGGCGCCGGCGGTCTCAATGACCAGCCCACGTTTAAACGCCTCCTCGGAGATCTCTCCGGCAAAGCCCGGATCAGCAAAATCAATGCCCCAGACCATGCCGACACCGCGCAGTTCCCCTTGCGCTTCCGCATGTTTTTCGACAATCGACTTCAGGCCCTTCTCGAACATGGCGCCACGCTGGAGGATGCCCTCGGCGAATTCGGGTGAGTCCCAATATTCCAGCGCCTTGGTGGCAGCGATGAAGGCCAGGTTATTTCCACGGAAGGTTCCGGTGTGCTCTCCGGGCTTCCACTGATCGAGTTCCGGACGAATGAGCAGGATTGCCATGGGCAGTCCCGTGCCAATGGACTTGGATACGGTGACCATGTCCGGCGAGATGCCTGCGCGTTCGAAGCTGAAGAACGTTCCGGTTCGTCCATTACCCATCTGGATATCATCGATAATCAGCAGGATATCAAATTCACGACAAATCGCCTCAAGCCCCTGTAGCCACTCGTCGCGGGCCACATGAATGCCGCCTTCGCCCTGAACGGTCTCAACAATGATAGCCGCAGGTAGATCAACACCACTACTTTGATCGGTGAGCAACTTGCGCAGATAAGCGAGGCTGTCGAAACCTTTGCCCAGGTAGCCATCAAAAGGAATAAAGGCGGAGTTGGCACGCACGCCGTAAGACTCGTCGCGATAAAAGGAGTTGCCGGTCACGGCAAGCGATCCCATCGAAAGGCCATGGTAGGCGTTGGTGAAGGCGATGACATTGGAGCGCCCTTTTACCATGCGAGCCAGCTTCAGTGCAGTCTCCACCGCATTGGTGCCGGTCGGCCCGGTAAACTGGACCTTGTATTCCATATTGCGCGGCGCAAAGATGGTGTCACGCAACTTCTGCAGAAACCCCTGCTTGGCTACGGTGGCCTTATCCAGACCATGCACAATGCCATCACGCTGAATGTATTCGATCAACGCCTCCTTGATGGCAGGATTATTGTGCCCATAATTGAGTGATCCGGCGCCGGCAAAGAAGTCGATATGGCGGTTGCCGTGCTCGTCGAACATTTCGGAACCGCGCGCCACGTCAAATACGGCGGGAAAGGATCGAATATAACCCCGAACCTCGGATTCCATCTCTTCAAAAATTCTCATAATTCTTATTCCTCTCTACTGATTTTCTATTGATTGAATCGGGCCCACGCGCAGCAGAATTTCAGCCTCATGGGCCTCCGGGCCGAATAACGCAGCCGCAAAGAGCATGGACTCGGTCATGTCGCAGTTGTGCTTGCGAGCCAGCGAGGCAAACAGGTTTCTTGATGCGTTGTTGGAAGGGTTGACCGTTGCCTCGACAAACCTGATTCCGGAGAGATGATCGCGATCCAGCAGATGGACAAGCAGCCGCCCGGCAAGGCCCTGCCCCCGAACTGATGCGTCCACGGCAACCTGCCAGACAAACAGCGTTTCAGGCTGGTCCGGAAGTACGTATGCGCTGATGAAGGCCTGTACGGAGCCATCGGATTCCGCCACAGCACAGGTGTTTGCAAAATGGCTGCACTGCAGCAGATAGAGATAACGCGAGTTGACATCCAGTGGCTTCGATCGATTCACAAGATCAAATATGGATGGGCCATCTTCTACCGTCGGTTTGCGAAAAGCCATGGACGGAACCTGCTTCATTTGATCCGAAAGCATTGAGGCGACCCTAACAATCCAGGAAAATATTACAAATTGGCAGGATTGCCGATTCAGACGATCTTTGCGCCCGAAGGGTGAGGGCCATGGATGGCCCGAATCACAAATCGGCTCCGGAGCGTGATGTTGCCTGTTTCAGACGGCCTGCCGAATCCCCTGTAATATCATCTGAATGCCGATGGTGCCTGTGAGCAGGGCTCCGGCTCGACCGGTGATATCAATATATCGTTCAAGCAGATCGGCATTGCGCACCTTGATGGTGTCAAATGCCTGCTTGAGGAGCATTAACATAATAACCGTGAGCACTAGCGATAACGCAATGGAAAGCGCTGCCATCGGATAACTCAGCGTGTTGCCTGCGATAACGCTGGCGCTGATGGTTCCCGGTCCAATCATGAACGGCATGGCGATGGAGCCGGATATGTGGGCAGGATCGCCACCACGCATCTTTTTAATCGCTTCGCTACCGGTAAACATCATCTGCAGGGCAATGAGGAAGATGACGATGCCGCCGAACAGCAAAAAGGAGGCAAATTCGACCTGAAGAAGATCGGTAAAGATTGCTTCGCCTCCCCATGCAAAGAGGAAGAACACACCACCACTGATGAAGATGGCTCGGATCAGAACCTTGAAAAATGACGATCGATCCATCTCCTGGATCAGATCGAGCAGATAGATGCTCATCAGAAATGGATTAAAGAGTACGAGAAAAAGTGCCAGAGACTTCAGGAATGGGTCCATATATACGTTGCTAGGGAATCGTTGCGGATGTGTCAAATGGGGCCGGCTCCCAAACATTCAATGAAGCTTAATGATCGAGGTCTATCCGATGCCATCTCAATGGATTCGACAGTGCAGCCCCAGTCAGGATTTACGCTTGGCCCTTGGATGGGTTTCATCGTACACCTCGGTGAGCTTGGCGATGTCGAGATGCGTATAGCGCTCGGTGGTGCCCAGCGAGGCGTGTCCCAGAAGCTCCTGAATGGCGCGCAGGTCCACGCCACCGGCCAGCAGATGGGTGGCAAAGGAATGGCGCAGGCGATGCGGGGTGACGGACATATCAGCACCCGTTTCCAGCGCCCTCTCTTTCAGCATCCGCTGCACGCTGCGCGGGGTCAGGCGGCCGCCGCGATTATTCAGGAACACGGCCTGCGCATCGGACCCAGCGCCTTCAATCGTGAGCGGAATCCGCTCTTCGAGATAATTGCTTAACAGGGTGGCGGCGCCATCGGGCAGCGGCACCACGCGCTCCTTGCGGCCCTTGCCGAGCACACGCAACTCCATCGAATGCATATCCACATCATGCAGATTCAGGCCGACCACTTCAGACACACGCAGGCCGCAGCCGTACATCACAGCCAGGAGCGCCAGATCGCGCAACTCCGAGGCCCTGTCCGAGTGGCTAAGCAGCGCCTGTGTCTGCTCTGGATTCAGGGTGCGCGGCAATCGTTTGGCTTGCTTGGGCGGGCGAATGCCGGAAGCGACATTGGCCCTGCACCAGCCGCTGCGAACGGCGGCATCGAAGAAGCTGGAAAGGGCGGACAGCCGCCTGGCCAGCGTGGCCGGGGCAAGGCCGGATGCATGCGAATCGACAAGCCAATCCTGCACCTGTTGTCTTGTAATTTCAGAGAGCGGCACATCGCCGCAATGATCGGTAAAACGGGCGAGATCCCGTCGATAAGCCGCAACGGTGTGACTGGAAGCAAGCCGCACCTCGGCCAGTTCCTGCAGGAAGCGCGTGATGGCCGCAGCCAGTGTCAGCTCAGTGCTCACCCTCTTCATTCTCCCCGGCTGCGGGGGTCGCTCTGCTTCTCAGACAGCTCAAAGCGATTGCCGCCCAGTGCCTTGGCTACATACATGGCCTGATCGGCCTGATCGACAATCTGCTTCACGGCCATATCGCGCTCGGCAGACGAATAGGCGATGCCCATGCTGATGCTGATCTTTTCATCCACAGGCGGTTCCTCGGCAATCGTGCCCTGCACGATGCGCCCGGCAATCTCCTCGGCCTTCTCCTGCGAGCAGCCTGGCAGCAACACGATGAATTCATCCGCGCCCATGCGGATCAATGGATCCTGAGTGCGCACGTAGCGCCGCATCACCCTGCTCACCATAGCCAGCACATCATCGCCGGCCGCTTCCCCATGGCGTTCGTTGATGAGCTTGAAATCGTCCACATCGGCATACAGGCAGGCAACGCCGCAATCCTTGCCGAACCATTGCGACAGTGGCTGGTGACTGTGCGGCTGCAGAAAGCGGCGATTGTGGCTCCCGGTCAATGAATCGGTGATAGCAAGGCGGGCAAGCCGCTCACGGGCCACGGCATGTTCGAGCGTCAGGCCCACGACCTGCGCCAGATGTTGCAGGAAATCGGTACTCTGGTCCGGGGCAAAACGATCGCGATCCACCGAGCCGACACCCAGCACGCCGAACGGACGCTCCAGGTCGCCCAGAGTCAGAAGTGCCAGCGAACCCAGATGCTGGTCATGGGAATCCAGCCAGTCGAAGCTCTTCTCGGATGATAGCTGCATCAGCCAGACCCTTTTACGGGCCAGCCCCATCTGTTGGATTTCGCCCTTTTCCACCCACACCAGATCGCGCTCGGACAGACCATCGAGTTTGCGCCCGCCCATGAAGCTGGAGCGATCGATCCAGAAGCGCACAAAATCAAGATCGAATCCCGAGCGCAGTCCGCGCAACAGGGTGAAGCAGAGATCTTCAGGATCGGTGGACTTGAGCACCTGGGATTCGAGTTCGAACAAGTCCGCAAACAGGCGCTCATTGTCACGCAGGCGCTTCATGACTTCGGCAACATAGATGCGCAGTTCGTGGTTCTCGTCGGCCAACTGCTGGAAGCGACGAGAGGAAAGATCCTCGACCTTCGAGCCCGCCTTCTCCTTACTCACTGCCCTACCCCTTCCAGAGGCCGCCATGCGGCCAGCGCCATGATGGTTTTCGGGAATGCAACGGATCGGGCCATAAGCATGAATCGTAACCTTATCGGGGAACGTAACAAGCCTTGTGCCGAATCAGGGCTGCTCATTCAGAACCTTGACCGGCGGCAACATGCCGCCTGAGAGGACGAGCTTCATGCCCTCTTCGACGCTCATATCCAGATGGGTAATATCTTTCTCGGCGACAAAAAGCAGCCAGCCTGTTGTCGGCAACGGTGTCGACGGAACAAAGACGGATACCACATGATTGCCCGGCTCCTCCGCCGTGCCGGGCATGGTGCCCTCGCCAGTGACAAATCCGATGACCCGGCAGCCCGGCCTTGGGAACTGCACGAGGACAACCTTCTGGAAGGCTTTCGATGAATCACTGAAGATGGCGGACAACAACTGGCGCGTCGCCTTGTGCACGGTACGCACCAGAGGAATGCGCTCCATAACCAGATCAATCAGGCGCATCACCTGAGAGCCGATGAAATGCGTGGTCAGGGTACCGACCAGCAAGATAAACAGAAGCGCCATCAGCACGCCCATGCCGGGGACATTGAACCCGAACAGCACTTCCGGACGATAGGCATGGGGCAGCAGGGCCACACCCTTGTCAGACAGCTCGAGCAGCCAGTTGATAATCGCAACCGTGACCAGAAGCGGAGCCAGCGCCACCACACCTGCCAGAAAATATTTACGTAATGCGGCCATTATTGCACCTTCCCTGCCCGAACCTGTGCCGGATTCCCCGCAGCCAGAGCCTCTGCTGATACCTTGCCGGCACCCGCCAGCATATGCCCAGGGTGCAGCAATTGTCTGAGGGGTTTAAGGGCCAGCCCGTGCCCGGAGGAAAATTGCCACTCCAGAAAGGCCACTGTCTCGGGATGCGGGTGCGCGATGATAATGCAGGCGCGCCCCTCGGCCTGACATGCCTGTGCCTTCTTCCAGGCACCGTGCATGTAGGGCGCATCCAGGTGGTGATCAAGGAAGATCTGCCGCGCAGCCCAGGGCAGGCCGGCAGCCTGGGCCGCCTGAGCAGCCACGCTGCTGGCGGTGGTTCTTGAATCGACAAAAAACATCCCTTCTTCGCGAATCGACTGCATCAGCCAGGCCATCGGATCGGGCAGCCTTGTCAGGTGCGAACCCATATGGTTGTTCACCCCTTCAACATAAGGCACGCGGGTGAGATCACGCATGAACGTTTGCTGCATCTCGGCCTGCGACATATTGACGCGCAGGAAGGCAGCATCCATCTGATCACGGTATTTGGCTGTATCCGGCTCCATCGGCAGGTGCAGCATGACCATCTGCCCTGCTTCATGCGCCATCTCGGCAGCCTCACCGGCGTGCGGTGAATCGGGCAGAACGGAGATGGCGACCGGCACATCAAGGGAGAGAATGCGCCGCAGTGCATCCAGATCATAGCCCACATCATCAATAATCAGGGCCACACCGCGGCGCGGTTTCACATTCACATGGCTCGGCGGCGGGGAAGGTGCGGGTTCGATGGCCGGCAAAGCGGGCGCTGCCGGAAAATCCTCAAAGGTGACATTCGGGACAGCAGCACGCAGCACCGGCCTGTCCTGCTGTGCAGGCAGCAGCATCCCGACCACCGCCACCAGTGCCAGCAATACCAGCACCAGCACGGCGGTCAGCCACGGCGGCATTTTCTTACGCGCAGCCAATCAAAACCTCAGTTCAGCAACCTGCCAACAGCCCGTGTTTAGCCCTTAAGGGCATGCAGCCCTTCCAGCAGATCCAGCGCCCGGTTCAGCTGCGTATCCAGCGGCAAGCGCTTCTGCATCATCTCGCTTGGCACGCCTCCGGCAACCTTGGCAGCACTGCCCTTGGCCTTGGCCTTGGACTTGTTGCCGTTTGCCAGATGCCCCTTCAGATCACGCTCGAAGACTGACGGGAAGGCCGGCTTGTTATCCTGCTTGGCGGTATCGACCTTCATCTGCTCGACATCGATATCAGGCTTGATACCCGTCGCCTGGATCGAACGCCCGCTCGGCGTGTAATAAAGCGCTGTCGTCAACTTGAATGCGGTGCCATCCGGCAGCGGAACCACCGATTGCACTGAGCCCTTGCCAAAGCTGTTGGTACCCATCAGTACAGCGCGGTGATGGTCCTGCAATGCACCGGCCACAATTTCCGAAGCCGAAGCCGAACCGTGGTTGATCAGGACCACCAGCGGCAAACCCTTGAGGGCATCACCGGCCTGCGCATCGAAGGAAAGGTTTTTGCCTATGCGCGACTTGGTGCTGACGATATTACCCTTTTCCAGGAACAGGTCGGAGACTTCCACCGCCTGATCCAGAAGACCGCCTGGATTATCGCGCAGATCGAGGACCGCGCCGGACAGGGTGCCGGCCTGCTTGCGCAATTCGCTTATCTGATCCTTCAGCAGGCTGCTGGTCCGCTCCTGGAACTGGGTGATACGCAGGTAGGCGTAGCCCGGTGCCAGGAAATCGCTTTTCACCGACTTGATCTTGATCTTGTCGCGCACGATCTTGATGATAAGCGGTGCATTCTCTCCCTGACGGAAAATGGTCAGTACGATGCTGGTGCCGGGCTTGCCGCGCATTTTCTTCACCGCTTCCGGCAGACTCATATCACGGGCCAGTTCGTCGTCTATCTTGATAATCAGATCGCCTGCCTTCACGCCTGCCTTGTAGGCCGGTGTATCCTCAATCGGCGATACGATACGGATGCCGCCCTCGGCAGCGGAAATCTCGATACCCAGGCCGCCGAATTCACCCTTGGTGTCCACGTTCATCTGGCTGAACATTTCCTTGTCCATGTAGGTGGAATGCGGATCCAGGCTTGCCAGCATGCCGGTCAGGGCGCCATCGATAAGCTTTTCATCACTTACATCCTCCACGTAGGAACGGCGCACCATTTCCATCACGCGTGAGAATTTCTGCAACTGTTCGTAATCCGTGGCCGCACTCGCCTGCTGCACGCCATGCCCCGGTTGCCAGGCCACAACGGCTGCGACCAGCACCGCTGCTGCGCCTGTTGCCACTAATATTCTCCGATAAATCAACGACATGCTTTTCTCCATTTGGGCAAACCGGGCCGATGCTGAAAACTAAACGCCGGCAAGGCGAACCCTGAACACAATATTTACGCGAAGGGAGACTGCCAGCCCTTCAGCGTCGACACCAGCGCTTCGGATTCACCGCCGCACCATTATCCCGAATTTCAAAATACAGCGCCACATTGCTGACCCAGCCGGTACTTCCCGCTTCGGCCAGCACGTCGCCTTCTTCCACCCAGTCGCCAAGCTGGGCAAACAGGGCATCATTATGGGCATAAACCCCGATCACGCCATCGCCATAATCAACGATGGTCATCAGCCCGTAGCCGCCGAACCAGTCGGCATAGCGCACCTGGCCGGCCGCCATGGCTTTCACCTGCCTGGTTTTGCCGGGCTTTAGCTGCACGCCTTTCAGCGCCTGTCGGCCCGCCACAGGATGCGAGCCGAAACTGGCAACAATCTTGCCTTGCAGCGGCCACTTCAAACGACCCTTGCGCTTGCGTATCGGCTTGCCTTGCTTCGGCTGATCGATGGCCAGAAGTCCCTTGCCGAGATTGTCGATCAGATCAAGCAGTGCCTTCTGCTCGCCAAGCAGTCGCACCTCCTGCTGCTTCTTGCTCTGCACATCACGCTGCAGCCCCTGCACGACGCTTCGCTTGGCCTCAACCCTTTCAGCCAGAACCTGCTCAGCCTTCCTCTTCACCTCGCTGAGCTCAACCAGTTGATCCCGCTGCCGGATCAGCGCCATCTCAACATTGCGCAGGCTGGCGACACTTTCCTGGTATTGCCGGCGGTCATCAGCCTGGGATTGCATGACGGTATTGAGCAAATAACGCCGATGCGGAATATCGCTGACTGGCACCCCGGTAAGCACGCCGAGCCATAGCGAGGAACGGGAGCTGCGCTGCCACGCGGCAACCGCCTCATCCTGCAGGCGCTCATGCAGGATATCGATTTTTTTCTGTAGCAACTTTTTCTGCCCGCTCAGGTCGGCCAGCCTTTCATTGGCCTGCTGCACATCCGCTCTCGCTTCCTCACTGGCTTTCCTTGCCTTGATCAGGGCCTGATCAAGGTGTTTGAGCTCCTTGCCCAGCGCTCCGAGCTTGCTTTCCAATCCCTGCCGGATTTTCGCCAGGCGCTGCCTCTCGGCCTTGATTCGTTCGATTTTCGACTGGGCATTCTGCCTTGCGACATCTTCACCCTGAACGGTTTGCCCGGCACCGGCATCGATTACGCCGGCAAACAGCATGAGCAACGCCAACAGGAGGGAGGAGCAGGAAGACATACGCATCAAACGCGATGATAGGGGTGACCCTGCAGAATGGTAAAGGCCCGATAGAGCTGCTCCATGACGATGGCCCTGGCCAGCTGATGCGGCAGGGTCAACGCTGACAGGCTCCAGCACTGCGCCGCCGCCTGGCGAACCGCATCGGAAACGCCATCCGCCCCGCCAATAACAAAATCAAGCCGGGCGTCCGCCTTCAGGCCGCGCAGGCGATCGGCCCAGGCAATGCTTGAAAGCGCCTTTCCCCGTTCATCAAAAAGAATAAATCCGTCATGTGCCTGGGCAAGGATCTGTTTTTCCTCTTCCTGTTTGCGTTGGGAAACCTGCTTGCCGCGGCCTTCGGGCAATTCGACAATCTGGAAGCCTGCACTTCCCTTAAGGCGCTGCTGGAAACGCGATTCAAAATCTGCAAGTTCGCGTGCGCCCCGCCCGACCACGAGCAGTCGGATTTTCAAACCGAGGCGGCAGCGCGGGGTTGTCCCCAGAGCCTTTCAAGCTGAAAACTGTCGCGCACTTCGGGCAGAAACAGATGAACAATAATATCGTCCATATCCACCAGCAGCCACTCCATGGCTTCGAGCCCTTCCACCTTGCCGGGAAGCTCGAAGCGATGCGCCACCTCGATCAGGGATTGCGACAATGCCTTGATCTGGCGGTCACTGCGACCGGTAGCAAGGACAAAGCGGTCAGCAAAATCACAGCGGCCCTGCACATCGATCACAAGCACATCCTGAGCCTTCATATCCTCAAGTGCATTAACCACAGCCTCGGTCAGTTTTTCCAGGCGCAGCATCTGCTCCTTGCTCATCTCTTTCTTATTTTCCACATCAACCTCTCATATCCTTAACCCCCGCCGTTAACACGGGTGCAGTATTGCTGCCTTACTTCCGCCTCGATGGAGCCTGGAATCATGCCATTCAGGGGCAGGCCAAGCGAGCATGCATCCCTGATCCCGGAAGCCGACACCTCCGGGAGATCTGCTTCCACAAACACCACATGCCCGGCCGATTCACAATCCCGGGCCTGCTCAATCCCGACCGGTCGCCAATCAGGCAGCGAGGCGGTCACCACGCCCTGCCTTGCGAAGACAGCGATATTGCACAAGCCCAGGTGCTCCGGGTATTCGCGCCAGCTCTCTAAGCCGGCCCATGCATCCGCACCAAGCATCAGCCAGGGTATCGAATCGGGCATGTGCAGCCTGAATTCACGCAGGGTTTCCACACTGGCAGTCGGCCTGGCTCGCCGGATTTCCCAGTCAACAGCCCGGATTCGGGCATCGCCGGCAAACATTGCCTGCAGCCAGCGCAAACGCGTATCCGCATCGGCGCAACCTGACAGCTGCCGATGCACCGGTAGCGCCGGAACGACCCACACCTGCTCCAGATGCAGAAGCGCAAGGCCGGCCCTTACCAGGGCCTGATGCCCGCAATGCGGCGGGTCGAAACTGCCGCCGAAAATGCCGATCATGGCGAGCTCCGGCTGTGATCCAGCCCGACCTGCTATTGGCGCACCTCGCCATGGCCGAAGACCACCCATTTGAGGGTCGTCAGGCCTTCCAGGCCGACCGGACCGCGCACATGCAGTCGATCCGTCGAGATGCCGATTTCAGCACCCAGCCCGTATTCGAAACCATCGGCAAAGCGTGTGCTTGCATTCCACATGACCGAGGATGAATCAACTTCGCGCAGGAAGCGCTGCCCGGAATGATAGAGCTCGGTGACAATACTTTCTGTATGGCCGGAACCATAAGCGGCAATGTGGTCCATCGCCTCATCGAGATTCTGCACCACGCGGATGGACAGCACAGGGCCAAGGTATTCGGTGCCCCAGTCTTCTTCGCTGGCAGCCTTCACATCCACGCCATCCAGCACGGCCCGCGTCCTGTCGCAGCCTCGCAGCTCCACGCCTTTGGCAAGCATTTGCGCTGCAATATCCGGCAACACAGCTGCCGCACTGTCCGCATGTACGAGCAGGGTTTCCATGGCATTGCATACGCCGAAGCGGTGCGTCTTGGCATTGAGTGCGATCTTCACCGCCATGGCCTTGTCGGCAACGGCATCGATATAGACATGGCAGATGCCATCCAGGTGTTTGATCACCGGCACGCGGCTCTCGGCAGACACGCGCTCGATCAACGATTTTCCGCCGCGCGGAATAATGACATCCACATAATCCTTGGCCTGCAGCAGTGCCCCGACCAGAGCCCGATCGGTTGAATCCACCAACTGCACCGCATCCTGCGACAGCCCGGCATCGACGAGAGCCCGGCGCAGGCAGGCGGCAATGGCCCTGTTCGAGTGAATCGCCTCCGAACCACCGCGCAGAATCACGGCATTGCCGGATTTCAGACACAGGCCGGCAGCATCGGCCGTCACATTCGGACGGGATTCATAGATAATGCCGATAACACCGAGCGGCACGCGCATATGGCCGACCTGAATGCCGGATGGGCGGAAGCGCAGATTGCTCAT
>Ga0102953_1002046_pt1 | contig 12334 bp, 10 predicted proteins | sample SalPon2A_C_D2_MG_FD_78509 | JGI IMG/M metagenome (GOLD analysis project Ga0102953, IMG submission 78509) | Soil microbial communities from South San Francisco under conditions of wetland restoration - Salt Pond MetaG R2A_C_D2_MG | ecosystem: Environmental > Terrestrial > Soil > Wetlands | place... | reverse complement strand
TCCAAGCGGGAGATGCTGCGCGGGCTCGAGGAGTTCAGCCATGTCTGGCTGCTCTTCATTTTTCATGAAGCGATGGAACAGGGCTGGCAGCCTACGGTTCGTCCGCCACGTCTGGGGGGCAACATCCGCCAGGGGGTATTTGCCACCCGCTCGCCGTTTCGGCCCAACCCGCTCGGGCTGTCGCGGGCCGAACTGCTCGGCATCGAGGAGCGCCACGGCAAGCTCGGCCTGCGCCTCGGCGGCATCGACCTGGTCGATGCCACCCCGATCATCGACATCAAGCCCTACCTCCCCTACGTCGACGCGGTCCCCGAGGCGACCGGCGGGCGCTTCCAGAACAAACCGCTCGCCCAACTCGAGGTCGCCTTCTCACCCGATGCCGAAGCCCAGGTCGGCTGGCAAAAACGCCAGCACCCGCAACTCAAGGAGCTGATCACCCAGGTGCTGCAGCAGGACCCGCGGCCGGCCTACCAGAAATCTGAAGCAAAGCGGATTTACGGCATCAGTCTCTACAATCTGAATATCCGCTGGCAGATCGAAGGGGAGACAGCCCGGGTCCTTGAAGTCCTCCCCGACGGCAAAAACTGAGTCACAGCAGCGTCGCAAAGGATGGGGTAAAAAACTGGTTGATTTTCCCTGGGCCCTGTCATTTCAACGGATTTTACGATTTCACCCTGCCCGCTCCCCCCGACTCGAATCACGGGCATCAAGCGTCGGTCTGCCTGCCAAAACAAAAGCATCGGCTAATTCATTGTTTTTTATAACTTTTTTCCTTGCAATAAGCGGCAATTGAGCGCTATGGTTACCATGTTTGTATTTTAATTCCATATAAAACAGGGGTCCTCAAGAGGAGAATAATCATGGAATGTCCGGTCTGTCACCACAAAGAGCATGTCGAGGTTGATACCCACGCCGACGGCTTCGCCAAGAACCTGAACGAGTGCGGGGATTGCGGCGCGGTCTGGATCGTGCGTGAAGTCAAACACTATGAAGACGTGTTGCTCCACGGCGCTGATAAGTCTGCCGCTTAAGCGGTTAACTTATCGGCCACAAACAGACAGAGCCGGCTGCAGCAACCGCAGCCGGCCCTGTTGCAACCGGAGTTCACATCTCTGGATTTGGCTCAACAGCTAGCTGGCCAACTGATCATCAAGAGCCTGGCGATCCTGCAGTTCGATCCAGAACGTGCTCCCGCCGCCAGGTGTCTCCCCAATCCAGACCCGCCCTTCGAACAGCTTGGCAATTTTTTTGACCGTGGCCAGGCCGATACCTGTCCCCTCCCGACTCTGTGCGGCTGCGCCGCGGTAGAAAACATCGAAGACGCGCTGTCGGTCCGCTTCAGGAATCCCCGGGCCATGATCGCAGACCGACAGCCTGACCCGGTCACCGCTGCGCTCACCGGCAACCTCAATGACTCCGCCCTGACGGCAACCGTGAACAATGGCGTTACGAATCAGGTTGTCGAAGAGTTGATAAAACAGACTTTCCGGCAGCTGCACGCTGGGTAAGGCCTGAATACTCAGTTGCGCTCCAACGCTGTCCAGTTGCCCGGCAAGACCCTCTGCAACCCGTTCAACAACGTCTCTGAGGTCGATGGGGGCCGGCGGTGGCTCAACCACGCCAACCTTGGCCAGTTGCAGCAGGTCGTTCATGGTTGCCAACATCTTGTTGCCCGAGCTGCTGATTTGTCCGAGCGCCTGCAGGGCCGCAGCGTCGAGTTGTTCCTGGTAGTGCTCCGCCAGATGGTCGGCATAACCGATAATCGGTGTCAGGGGCGAACGCAGATCATGCGAGACCGTATAGGCAAAGGCGTCCAACTCGCGGTTGGCGCGGCGCAGCTCCTCAGCGGCCTGCTTGCGTGCGGAAATATCGCGGATCGACTCGATGGCGCCGACCAGCCGACCAGCCTGGTCCAGTAGCGGCGACGCCTTCATCCACATATACCCCCCCCGGCCGCCGTATAGCTTCGGCAGAAACCGTTCCGCAACCAGGGTCTCGCCGCGCTTCTCGATGAAATCGTACTCCGCTTCGGCCATCAGTTCCGGCTCGCCGATCATATCGATCAGGATCGGTTTGCGTTTGCCGTACAGGGCCAGCGCATAGGCCGAGTCGCCCCGGCCGAGGATCTCTTCCTTGGCGACCCCGGTTTTCTCTTCCATGGCCCGGTTCCAGGCAATCACGCGCTTTTCGCCATCGATCACCAGGGTGGCGTCGGGGAGAAAGTCGATGATCCCCTGCAACTGCCGGTTAGCGGCCAGCAGTGCGGCTTCGGCCTGCTTGCGGTCGCTGATGTCGACCACCTGGCCGGCAATATATTGTGGTCGCCCCGCACCGTCACGCAGACAGCTGGCAGTGGCGTGCCCCCAAAGGACCTGACCGTTCTTATGCAGGTAGCGTTTTTCATAGTCGAGGACCTGGCGGGTTCCGCTGAGCAACTCGGCAAACTGCCGCCGGACCATTTCCCGGTCATCAGGGTGGGTGACATCCAGAACGTTCAGACCCAGCAGTTCATCTTCGGTGTAGCCGAGCAGACGGCAGGAGGTCGGATTGACTTGAAGATAGGTTCCGGTCGGTGAGGTGATGCCGATCGCGGCAGCGGATGATTCGAAGAACAGGCGGAAGCGCTCTTCACTTTCCTGCCTGGCGTCCAGCGCCTTTTTGCGTGCCGCATTCCCGATCAAGAGAACCACGCTCAGAAGCACGAGACCGGCCAGATAGCAGACTGCGGGAACGAAATGATTCAGCATCAATCCTGTTTCGACAAAAGGGCAGAGGACCCCGCATCTGAAAGGCGAGAGGGCCGGCGGCGCAGCGAATGACCGACACTTCGGGCCGGTCGTACGATGCGCGCACCTTAAGTACATTCGTGTAATTCTGTAACGTATACGTAAATTGGCGAGTTTAGTCAAGCGTCAAGTGGTCCGCTGCTGTTGCCAACCCTCTCCACACGAGGACTAGTCCGGCAGCAACTCTTCGAGCATCCCCTTGGCAAAATTCTTTGCCCGCCCCCCGGGGGCCATCATTCCATAGGCCATCGCCTCTTTGAGCTCGGCCTCAGTTGCTCCTGCCTGCTTCGCGACCGCGAAGTGCTTGCGCAGTCAGTCAGGGCAGTGCACCGCCACCGCGCAGGCAACCCGGATCAACTCCCGGTTCTTGAGGTCGAGAACTTCTTCGTACTCATAATCAAAAAAAAGTTTCCTGACTTTCATGTCTCCTCCTAATTGTCTGGCTTGGGTAAGGGTGTCGGCACTTCGACTCCATTGTGCAGGCAGTGAATCAACCTCGGAAAGTTCACCTGCAAAACCTAAAGATCAGCTGTTTCCGAACCGAAAAGAGGGGGACGCCCTCTGCATAAATATAGCATCCAATTGGCGACACATGCAGATGTCATGGTGCACAGATTCCAGCAACAGGAGGGGTACCCATGCCGAAAATCGATGGTCTATTTAAAATTCTCAAGGACAAAGGGGGCTCTGACCTGCATATCTCGCCGGAAAACCCGCCACTGATTCGGATCTCCGGTGTTCTGACTCCGGCGCATCCGAATGTCTTCAATCACGATCAGTACAAGGCCCTGTTGTACGAAATCATGTCGGAGAGCCAGCGGGATGAGTTCGAACAGACCCGGGACATCGATTTTGCCTACGAAGTGCCGGCCATCGAGTCCCGGTTTCGCGCCAATATCTTTTATGGCCGGCTTGGCATCAGCGCCGTCTTTCGCCTGATCCCGACCCGGATCCTCACAGTTAAGGAACTGGGGCTGAAGCCGTCGATACTCAAATTCACCCAGTTCAAAAAGGGTCTGATTCTGGTCACCGGACCGACCGGCAGTGGCAAATCGACCACCCTCGCGGCCATGATCGACCACGTCAACGAACAACGCACCGAACACATCCTCACCATCGAGGACCCGATCGAGTTTGTCCATCGCAGTAAAAAGAGTCTGATCAACCAGCGTGAAGTCGGCCGCCACACCCAGTCGTTCGCAGCCGCCCTCAAGGCCGCCCTGCGCGAAGACCCAGACATCATCCTGGTCGGTGAGATGCGCGACCTGGAGACCATCGAACTGGCGATCACTGCCGCAGAAACCGGTCATCTGGTATTTGGCACCCTGCACACCAACAGCGCCGCGAAAACCGTCGATCGTATCATCAACGTCTTCCCGACCAGCCAGCAGGAGCAGATTCGCACCATGCTCGGCGAGTCGCTGCGCGGGGTCATCGCCCAACAGCTCTGCCGCAGCACCGATGGCAAACGCTGTGCTGTGCTGGAGGTCCTTGCGGTCAATGCAGCGGTGTCCAACCTGATCCGCGAAGGCAAGACCTTCCAAATCCCCTCAGTGATCCAGACCGGCAAAGGCGAGGGAATGCAACTGATGGACCAGGCCCTGATGGAACTCTACGATGCCAAGACGATCGACATCGAAGAAGCTTACCGGTTTGCAGCCAACAAGTCGACCTTTGAACCGTTGCGCAAGAAAGGAATGGCCCATGAGTGATCAACGATTGGCGACCGAAGTTTGCACCATTGAGCTGCAGCTGGCGACCGGCGAAGAGTTGCAGGGGGAGCTCTTCCTGCAACTGGTCGGGGCACACGCCTTTGGCGCTCAACGGCTGGATGAAGTGCTGAACGGCGAAGACTGCTTTTTGCCGGTCCGCTGTCACGGTAAGGTAACCCTGTTCAACCTGCAGCAGATTGCCAGCGTCAGTGTTCCGGACGATGGCGAAAACGATGTGTTGATGAAGCTCGGCGAACACCATCAGGTGTCGGTGTGCACGACGGTCGGCAAACAGTTTGAAGCCGAAATCTATGTCAACCGCCCGGCCACCAGGAGCCGAGTCAAGGACTTCCTCAACCAGCCGCACAGGTTTTTACCCTTCTTCTCGGGTAATCGAGTGGTCTATCTGAACTTACACTATATTCTGCAGGTGAAGGACTAATGCTACCAGGCGAGTTCGCGCCCTTCGAAGGTGAGCAGTCTGCCGCTCTGCTCAAGGGTCAAACCGAGCAACACCCGAGACAATCCCGCAGCACTTTCAAACGGCTCTAAAGGTGCCATCGGGCCGTTCATCCGGGTGCGGACCCAGCCCGGATGCAGCGCCACTGAGATAATCCCGTGCGGTCTCAGATCTGCCGCCAGACCGCGCATGATCATATGGGCCGCAACCTTCGAGGTGCGGTAGATGTAAATCCCACCGGATTTATTGTTTTCCAAACAGCCAAGCATGCATCCCATGGTCGCAATGATCCGCTTTTGACTGGCGGCGACGTTATCAACCAGCGCCTCGACAACCTTCATCGGTGCGATCACGTTGACGCGCAGGGTCTCCAGCCACCAGGCCTCGTCCAGCACACCGAAATCCTGGTCCGGCGGGCCCCAGATTCCGGCATTATTGAACAGGATGTCGATCGGGGCCCCCTTCAGATGTTCAGCAAGTTCGTGGAGTTGTTCGGGATCGGTGACATCCAGCGGAAGGATCTTGACGGCGGGGTGCTGTTGCGCCAGCTGCTGCAGTTCAATCGCGGCCTCCGGTGCCCGGCAGCAGGCGAGCACCTGCCAGCCGGCAGAGACGAAACTTTCGGTCAATGCCAGGCCAATCCCCCGGTTGGCTCCGGTAATCAGGATCGATTCAGTCATTGCGGCTCCTTCCGGACCGAGAATCCCTATCAACAGTTTACCCGCTGACTCGGAGTCCGCCAGAAGCTCCTCAACAAAAATGGGGCGCCTGTGCAGGAGCCCCTAAAATTCGTCAGCTGTTTTGAAACCTGTAAATGTTTGCCCAGCAGATGAATCCCAATGTAACGTTGCAAACAAGAGACACTTCCGGAGGCGATTGAGCAGGGTCGAGATGCAAGGCTTGCGCAGCAGCGCGATCCGAGGCGTAGCGGCAGCTACGTTGAGGTGAGCAAGGCAAGCACAACGCCGCAGACCGGTCCTGATCGACCGCCTACAGGCGAACCTTCTGGCGCAAGGCCATATCCAGCAACACCAGTGCCGTCATCGCCTCGACAATCGGCACCGCGCGCGGCACGACACAGGGATCATGGCGCCCCTTGGCAGCCAGCTCCACCGGGTTACCATCAAAATCGGCAGTCTGCTGGCTCTTGCCGATGGTCGCCACCGGTTTGAACGCGGTGCGGAACAGGATCGGTTCGCCGCTGGAGATACCGCCGAGGGTTCCCCCGGCATGATTGGTCGCGGTGCCAAGCCGGCCGTCTTTGAGGACAAACGGATCGTTGTGCTGTGAGCCAAGCAGCTCGGTACCGGCAAACCCGGAACCGAGCTCAAACCCCTTGGTCGCTGGCAAAGACAGCATCGCCTGGGCGAGGCTGGCTTCAAGCTTGTCGAAAACCGGTTCGCCCCAGCCGACCGGGACATTGCGGCAGACACAGCTGACGGTGCCGCCGATCGAGTCGGCAGCATCGCGCACCTCGCGGACCAGCTCTTCCATGCGGCCCGCCACCGCCGGATCAGGACAGCGCGACAGGGTGGCGTCAACCTTGCTCCGGGTCAGCCGGGAATAATCCGGCGCCGGCGCCGCGATCGCCCCGATCGAACTGACCCAGGCGACAATTTCGATACCGTAGGTTTCGCGGAGGATTTTCTCGGCAATGGCGCCGGCGGCAACCCGGCCGATCGTCTCCCTGGCGCTCGATCGCCCGCCGCCGCTGCTGGCCCGGATGCCATATTTCATCTGGTAGGTGTAGTCGGCGTGGGATGGACGCGGCACCTGGTCCATCTCGCCGTAGTCGCCCGGGCGCTGGTCCTTGTTGCGCACCAGCAGGCCGATCGGGGTGCCGAGCGTGAGACCGTTTTCGACGCCGGAAAGGATTGTCACCTGGTCCGACTCGTCGCGCGGGGTGGTCAGATCGCTCTGGCCTGGCCGCCGGCGATCGAGTTGCGGCTGGATGTCGGCTTCCGAAAGCGACAGCCCGGACGGGCAGCCGTCGACCACGGCACCGACACCGACACCGTGAGACTCTCCAAAGGTACTGACGCGAAACAGGGTTCCAAATGAACTTGACATAGGATTCACACTCCTGAGCTCTGATGGCGACGGATTATAACGCAACTTGCTACGGATGATGAATTTTTTCTGCCCTGGCTAAGCCACATGGCTCACAATCGGCTGCCACAGTGCTTGCAGTGCCGCGCGTCGATGTCGTGCCCTTCGGCGCTACACTCGGGGCAGGACTGGGTCGACACCTCGAGCCGCTTGGCCTGGGCCAGCTCGACAGAAACAATCCCGGTCGGCACGGCGATGATTCCGTAACCCATGATCATCAGCAGGCTTGAAACCGCCTTGCCGAGCGGGGTCTGCGGAGTGATATCCCCATAACCGACCGTCGACAGGGTGACGATGGCATAATAGATCCCCTCGAACAGGTTGACAAAGCCGGCCTCAGGACCTTCGATCAGGTACATCAAGGAACCGAAAATAACCACCAGGGTGAAGACCGCAAACAGAAATACAATGATTTTGCGCCGGCTGTTGGCCAGCGCCCGCAGCAGATGGTTGGCTTCGCCGACATACTGGGCCAACTTGAGAATCCGGAAGATCCGCAGAATCCGCAAAATCCGGATCGTCAGCAGGTACTGGCTGCCAGGGATCAGCAGCGAGATATAGGTCGGTACGATCGAGAGCAGATCGACCAGGCCGAAAAAACTCGTGGCATATTTTATCGGCCGGCCAACGCAGAACAGTCGCAGGCCGTATTCGAGGGTAAACAGCAGGGTGAAAAACCACTCGAGGAGATACAGTTCGGCGCCATATGCCGCCTGGATCTGCGGCACGCTGTCGAGCATCACCGCCAGCACGCTGCAGAGGATGCTGACGATCAGCACCAGATCGAACAGGCGCCCGGCCGGCGTGTCGGCTTCAAAAATAATTTCATGCAGGCGACGTCGCAAACCGGCAGCTTCATCACCCGGGGACAGTGTGTCGCGCATCACAGCTCCAAGACAGGCAGTCGCAACAGCTTAACATACCGGTTTCAGGCTGGCCAGATTCCAGCGCGGCATTCGATTGGCCTGAGCCAACGAATCTGTTATCTTTGAGCATCTTTTATCATTTCAAGGACGGCAAGCGATGATCACGACCAACCCGACCATCTATCTGCACGATTACCAGCCTCCCGCCTACCTAGTGGACACCCTTGTCCTCGAGTTCGACCTCGCGGCAGAGGCCACCCTGGTGACGGCAACCGCCAGCTACCGGAGCAATCCCAACGGGCCTGATGAACCTTTCAGCCTGCGCGGGGCCGACCTCGAACTGCTGCAGATCGAGCTTGACGGTCAGCCCCTTGAGCCTTCCGCCTATCAGCTCAACGATGCTTCGCTGACGATTAGCCAGGTCCCGGACAACTTCCAGTTACGGACCGTGGTGCGGATCAACCCGGCGGCCAATACCGCCCTGGAAGGGCTCTATCTCTCCAGCGGCAATTTCTGCACCCAGTGTGAAGCCGAAGGTTTTCGCAAGATCACCTTCTACCCCGACCGGCCTGACGTGATGGCCCGTTTCACGACCACCATTCGGGCCGACCGGGTTCAGTTTCCAATTTTGCTTTCCAACGGCAACCCGGTTGCGCGAGGCGAGCTGGACAATGGCCGGCATTTCGTCACCTGGGAGGACCCCTACCCCAAACCGAGTTACCTGTTCGCCCTGGTCGCCGGCGACCTGGCGGAAATCTCCGCCAGCTACACGACCGGTTCCGGCCGGGAGATCGCCCTGCGCTTCTATGTCGAGCACCGCAACCAGACCAAGGTCGACCATGCGCTAAAATCTCTGCAAAAGGCGATGCGCTGGGATGAAGAGCGCTTCGGCCTGGAGTACGATCTCGACATCTACATGGTGGTGGCGGTCGACGACTTCAACATGGGCGCGATGGAAAATAAGGGGCTCAACGTCTTCAACTCCAAGTACGTGCTGGCCCTGCCGGAGACGGCCACCGACGCCGATTATCAGGGGATCGAGGGGGTGATCGGCCACGAATACTTCCACAACTGGACCGGCAACCGAATCACCTGCCGCGACTGGTTCCAGCTCTCACTCAAAGAGGGGCTGACGGTGTTTCGCGACCAGGAGTTCTCCGCCGACATGGGGAGCCGGGCGGTCAAACGGATCGAGGAAGTGCGCCTGCTGCGCAATTTCCAGTTTCCGGAAGACGCCGGGCCGATGGCCCACCCGGTGCGGCCGGCCAGCTATCAGGAGATCAACAACTTCTACACCACCACCGTCTACAACAAGGGTGCCGAATTGATCCGCATGTATCACACCCTGCTCGGTGTCGAGGGGTTTCGCAAGGGGATGAATCTTTACTTTGAACGACACGACGGACAGGCGGTCACCACCGATGATTTCCTCAGCGCGATGGCCGGCGCCAACGGTGTCGACCTGACCCAGTTCTCCCGCTGGTACAGCCAGGCCGGCACCCCGACGGTCAAGGTGACAGACGACTATGACGCCGCGAACCAGAGCTATACGCTGAGGTTTAGCCAGAGCTGTCCGGCGACCCCGGATGGAGTCGAGAAGCTGCCATTTCACCTGCCGATCAAACTCGGGCTGATCGATCGGGAGGGTGAGGAATTGCCGCTGCAACTGGAGGGGGAGGTTGCACCAGGGACGACTTCACGGGTGATCGCGCTGCGCGAACACGACTCGACCATTCGTTTTACCGGCATCCCCGGCAGGCCGATCCCGTCACTGCTGCGGGATTTTTCGGCACCGGTCGTGCTCGACTATCCCTACCTTGATGACGAGCTTGCCTTTTTGATGGCTCGGGACAGCGACCCCTTCAACCGCTGGGAGGCCGGACAGAAACTCTACACCCGGATCCTGCTGCAACTGGTCGAAAAACTGCAACAGGAACGGCCACTGCAGCTGCCGGAACTGGTCTTGACCGCCTTCGGCCAGACCCTCACCGATCAAAGGGCCGACCCCGCCCTGATCAGCCTGGCCCTGACCCTGCCGGCCGAAACCTATCTCGCCGAGCAGATGGAGGTCGCCGACCCGACCGCCATCCATGCGGCGCACCAATTCATGCGCCGGGAGCTGGCAGCCGCCTCCAAGACCAGCCTGTTTGAAGTTTATCGGCGCAATTGTTCGTCACAGCCCTACACCCCGGATGCGGCGGATAGCGGACGACGCAGCTTGAAAAATCTCGCCCTGGCCTACCTGATGACCCTTCCCGACCCGGGAGTTGCAACCCTCTGCTTCCAGCAGTTCCAGCATGCCGACAACATGACCGACACCCTGGCGGCCCTGGTCGCCCTGGCCAACAGCAAGGCCGAATCCAGAGAAACAGCGCTGGCGGCATTTTACCAGCATTGGCAGAACGATCCGCTGGTCCTCGACAAGTGGCTGACCCTGCAGGCCACGGCGGCCCGTCCCGACACCCTGGAGCAGGTCAAGCAATTACTCAAGCATCCGGCCTTTAACCTGAAGAATCCGAACAAGGTCCGCGCCCTGATCGGCGCCTTTGCCAGCGGCAACCCGGCCGCTTTCCATGCCGAAGACGGCAGTGGCTACGCATTCATTGCCGATCGGGTTCTCGAACTCGACCGGCTCAACCCGCAGATTGCCGCACGCCTGGTCAGCTCATTTAACCGTTGGCGCAAATTTGATGCGAATCGTCAAGAGCTGATCATCATGCAACTGCAGCGGATTGCCGGAACTGCAAAACTGTCGGCCAATGTTCGGGAAATCGTCGAAAAATGCTTACCAACCGCCAGCTTGGCTTAATTTAAAGTCGGAACGCCGCAGCGGCAAAAAAGACGCTAGAATATAGTGATGCCAAAAACAGAACCACAATCAGACACCTCCCAGGCTGAACAGCGCAAGATCGTCCGCCTGGAGCTATTGCTGCAACTGGCCAAGGAACTGCGTGCAACGTTAAGCCTGCCGGCCCTGGTCGAGGTGCTCGATCGTCAACTGCCGCAGCTTCTGCCGACTGCGACCTGGGATCTTCTGCTGCCGGACGTGATGACGGGCGACTTTCGTGAAGTCAAACATGCCGTCGACCGCTCCACCATGTTGAGCAGAGAGCTTTTAGGGCACCCGGCCTTTGACGCCTTCAGCAAAACCGAGGAACTGGCGGATCCGGGACATCTTTCAACCGAGATTGTGCTGCACCAGGACCGGGCGCTCCAACTGCTGGCGCTGGTGGTCGAGGCGCGGTTGCTCGGCATCCTGACCGTCCGTATGGTTGCGGGAGCGCCCTCCGCAGAGCAGCTGGAAGATCTCGGCACGACTGCCGACATCCTTGGCCACACCCTGCACAACGTCCAGACCTACGAGCAACTGCACCAGCAGAACATCACCGACGATTTGACTGGCCTGTTTAACGCCCGGCATTTTCATCATTTGATGGATTACGAAATTGAACGCTCGAGACGTTATGGTCACGATTTGTCACTGATCTTCATCGACCTCGATTATTTCAAGCGGATCAATGACACCTATGGCCATCTGGTCGGGAGCGCGCTGCTGGCCGAAGTTGGGAAGCTTTTCGAACAGAATATGCGCAAGGTCAATCTGGCCTGTCGTTATGGCGGCGATGAATTCGCCATCCTCCTCCCTTCAACCTCGAAAGTCGGCGCCAACGCCCTGGCCCGGATTCTGCGCGAGGCCCTGAACAAGGAGACTTTTTCCGCAGGTGGACAGCATGCCATCAGGATGACGGCCAGCTTCGGCATAGCCTCTTTCCCTGGCGATGCCCTCGGCAAAGAAGAACTGATTCAGCTGGCGGACACGGCGATGTACGAGGTCAAACGCAGCGGCCGGGACGGCATCCGGAGTATTTGAGCGGTTCAGTAACACGCCCCTTGGCCGCAATACTCGACACCCAGCAGGGTGATATCATCGACCACCCTGACGCCCTGACCAAACGTCTGCAGCTTCGAGATCACCTGCGAGCAAGAGTTGTCGAGATCGACCCCGCTGTTCTCCCGCAACAGTTGGAAAAATCTCGATTCGCCGAACATCGCGTTGGCCGGACCGGCATATTCGGTTATCCCGTCCGAATAGAGATAGATCCGGTCGCCGGTCGCGAGCGTGACCTTCCCCTCTTCAAACGGCACCAGCCCCCCCATGCCGATCAGTGCTCCGCCTTCGCTCAGCAACTCCAGACTGCCGTCGCCTCGGATCAGCACCGGGGGCGGATGACCTCCGTTACTGAAACGGACGGCGCCGGTTTCAACATCCAGCAACAGATAACAGATGGTAAAAAATTTCTCGAACCGCTCGTAGGGATACTCCTTCTCCAACTCAGCCAAAACTTCGGCCGGGCCCGGGATCCGGTAGTAAGGCGGGGTATCGGAAAGCTGTTTGATGAT
>Ga0102953_1002045_pt1 | contig 12342 bp, 11 predicted proteins | sample SalPon2A_C_D2_MG_FD_78509 | JGI IMG/M metagenome (GOLD analysis project Ga0102953, IMG submission 78509) | Soil microbial communities from South San Francisco under conditions of wetland restoration - Salt Pond MetaG R2A_C_D2_MG | ecosystem: Environmental > Terrestrial > Soil > Wetlands | place... | reverse complement strand
CCAAAAAAGAAAAACATGAACATGCAGAAAAAATGTATGCCATTGGGAAACGGACTGTACGCCTGCTCAAAGTGATTATTATTCTTTCGCTTTCCTTTTTAAATTATAAATTGATAGAGATCGGAATGCACCAAACACAAAACCTGGGCGAGTTTTTCCTACCGCTAGTGCTTGTGATTCTGTTTGCATTTTTGACAGCCATGATTTACCGGATGATTCGGAAATAAACAGACGGTGGAGCTGCAACCAGCTTGTTCCTAAGAAATCCTTCGAAAACCAATAACTCATGAGACCTCCTGTTTTTAGAAATTACTGCGCTTTCACTGACTTTTTTATAACTTCGTTGATCAAATGATCAAAGCGCTGGATAAAGAACATATCAAACAGATTTACAACCAAACATCCAGTTATTACGACTGGTTCCATCGTGTAGGAACATTCAACCTAGATAATCGTGGACGCAAGTTCCTGGTCAAACACACCGTGAAAAACGGCGATTATATTTTGGATGCCGGGGGAGGAACGGGTACAACCGGGCTTTTAGCACTGGAAAAATCAGGCCTCAACGGAAAGCTGGTTGTTCTTGATGCCAGCAAAAAGATGCTGAAAAAAGCCGAATTTAAAGCCGCTTCCAAGAAATACACGGAAAGGGTGACGACACAAATAGGTGACATGTACGAAATTCCTTACCCGGACAATTCGTTTGACGTGGTGCTTTCAACCTACAGCACCTGCCCGCTTGAAAATCCGGCACATGCTGTTCAGGAAATGAAACGCGTGCTCAAACCAAACGGATTACTTGGAATTGCACACTCCACTGAGCCAAACGGCAAAATCGCCCGCTATTTGACCAACCTGGCTGAAAAACTCATTTGGAAATTTCCCCGATTGTCGTTGGGGTGTCGAAAAATTGATTTGTCCAATGAAATACAAAAACCAGGTTTTACAATGATTGAAAACAAATTGATTGGTTTGGTACCTTGGTACTTTCGTTTAATCATATTGAAAAAAATACAACAATGATCATCACCAAATCTACCATTACCTGCCCGAAATGTGGACATCAAAAAGAAGAGGAAATGCCACTGGATTCTTGCCAACATTTTTACGAGTGTGAACAGTGCCACACGATTTTAAAACCCAAAGCAGGCGACTGCTGTGTTTTCTGTAGTTACGGCACGGTGAAGTGCCCTCCGATACAGCAAAATAAATCGTGTTGCTAAAACAAATCGCATTATAGAAAGCGATTCATCCTCAAAATATCCCTAACTTACATCTACCATTAACCAACATCAAAAAAGGCCATGGAAAAGAACTATTTCTTTCACAGTTCTTGCTTTGATAAAGATCTTTTTCAAAAGCAACTGATCATTTTAAATGATCATGGCATTGATTACAAAATCGTCAATGTGAAAACCAAAAGCCAGTTCCGGGCGCCTCTCGATGGTTATTTCGAAGCTGAAATACACATCCTTGAAAGTGACTTTGCAAAAGCCGAGAAGTTTCTTTCAATCTGGATTGAGTAACGGAGGAAGAAAAGCTCCGCAACTCATTCATTTTAACTGAATTTTACCCATCATTAATTGATTACCAATTGATTTGGTCACCTTTCAGGTTTTTATAGTTTTGCACCCCAAATAAAAAACCGGATTGATGAATTGCAGTGTAGAGACCAAAGAGATTGAAGCCATCACATCAACGAACATTTTACCCCAAACCCCCTTTTGGGCCCGAATCAAAAATGAGCAGGGATTCATTCCCAGTGGGTTTCAACTGAGGGTCTCCAAAGATTTGATTAATCCGGCTTTCCCCGAGGACCGCTACACCCACGAAGATTTGCTGGTACTAATCAAGTATGTCAGTCCCACCCAATGCTTTGCCTACGTCCCTTATGGACCCAAAATAGAACCAAACTTTGAAAATCATGGTGTCTTTCTCGAAGAGCTTTCTGAGGTATTGCGCCCTCATCTACCAGCAAACTGTATTTTTATTCGCTACGATTTAATTTGGGAAAACCAATGGGCCTACGAAGATGACTTTTTTGATCATTCCGGCGACTGGCTCGGTCCACCACCCGGTCACACACAGGAATTCCGGGTGAATTTCAGCACCCAAAACTGGAACTTGAAAAAGAGCCCCAGCGATGTTTTACCCAAAAACACGTTCTTTTTAGACCTCACTAAAGAAGAAAATGAACTCCTTTACAACATGCGATACAACACGCGATATAGCATTCGAAAAGCGAACCGTGATGGCATTCGGGTCAACGAATATGGCATGGAACACCTCGACACCTGGAACCAGTTGTACCAGGAAACAGCGCTCCGCCACAACATGCCACAGCAGGAACAGGATTATTTCACTTCCTTGTTTACCAAACAAGATGACCACCGTGATGGTGTTCAAGTGAGCCTGTTGATGGCCGATCATGATGGAGACTTCCTGGCTTCCATGTTTTTGGTGCTGTCCCGCAAACGAGGAACTTATTTGTTCGGCGCCTCTTCGTCCGATCAAAAGCAACGCTCGGCCAGTTATGCATTGCAGTGGGAAGCCATTAAAAAAGCCAAACAACACGGTTGTTCCGAATACGACATGTTTGGCAGTGCTCCAAATTTAAACCAGCAACATCCGCTGCATGGCGTTCACCTGTACAAAAAAGGATTCGGCGGCCAACTCTACCACCGCATGGGATGTTGGGATTATCCATTTTCAAAAAAAGAATACGATTTGATCACTGCACAGGAGCTCAAGAACTGAAATTTTGTTGTATTCAATTCAAAATTCATTTAAAAAACTGATTATTTTTAGCTTTGAAAAGATTAAAATAGTGATTGTACAAAAGTCCTTAGCACAATTTTCATATCCAATTATTTGAGATCACTTTTTGGACAATCATCTATTTATAAAAAGAACAGAACATGAAAACAAAAAAGGAATTGAAGGAAGAATACAAACAGATGAAATTTTCAATGGGGGTCTTCCAGGTCAGGAACCTGGAAAACAACAAGGTGCTTATTGATAACAGTGTTGACATGTCGTCGAAATGGAACCGGCACCAGACGGAACTCAATTTTGGAGGTCATCGGAATATCGCCTTACAAAAAGACTGGACTGCATTGGGAGAGGAAAACTTCGTTTTCGAGGTTTTATCTGAACTTAACGTAAAAGATGAAGAGTCCGTCAACTACAACAAGGAATTGAAAACACTTCAGAAAATAGTTATCGAAGAGATGAAGATTCCCGAAGATCGCCGTTATTAATGGAAACTGTTTTCTTTCATTGTGCGTGTCAAAAACGCTGGATTTGGTCAACTTGATTGTTAACTTTGCCATTAAAAACCATTGCTAATTAACAACTCAAAGCTCAAATGGCAAAAGTCAACTGGAAACCCGGAACGATGGTTTACCCGCTACCAGCCGTTTTAGTCAGCTGTGGCGAAACGCCTGACGAATACAACCTGATCACCATCGCCTGGACAGGCACCATCTGCAGTGATCCGCCGATGTGCTACATCTCAGTGAGGCCCAACCGACATTCGTACGACATCATCAAGCGAACCGGAGAATATGTGATTAATCTAACAACGGAAAAGCTAGCCAAAGCTACCGACTGGTGTGGCGTGCGGTCGGGAGCCAAATACAACAAGTGGAAAGAGATGAACCTTACGCCTGCACCGGCCAGCATCATCAAAGCTCCCATTGTTGAAGAAGCGCCGATCAGCATCGAGTGCAAGGTGAAGCAAATCGTCCCATTGGGCACGCACGACATGTTCATTTCCGAAGTAGTGAACGTGATTGCTGACGACCAATACATTGATCCAAAATCAGGCGCGTTCAGTCTAAAAAATGCCGATCCAATCTGCTATTCACACGGCCACTATTTTAAAATGGGTGAGCCGATTGGCAAGTTTGGATGGTCCGTTGAGAAAAAGAAAAAGAAGAAAAAACGACGATCGTGAACCATTCTTTAAGATTTCTGTAATAATCAGTTACAACTTACGACCCATTGATAGAAACCAAACTGAAAACTTAAATTCACGACAATGAAAACGCGAACCAGGGCAGTGCCTGCCCTATTTTTAATTTTAAGCACGATGACAATTAACGCAGAAGAAAAAAACAATCCTTTATTACAACCGTTTCAAACCGTTCATCAAACAGCTCCCTTCGGGGAAATCAAAAACGAGCATTTCCTGCTGGCTTTCAAAACAGCCATTGAGGAAGCCCGCGCTGAAGTGAAGGAAATCATTGACAACCCGGAACCACCGTCGTTTGAGAACACCATTGTGGCCATGTCGCAATCGGGCGATCGTTTATCAACCATTCGCAAGATCTTTTTCAACCTGAACTCGGCCGAAACGAACGATACCATCCAGAAAATTGCACAGGAAGTGGCCCCGATGTTGTCGGAGTTTGGAAACGATATTTCGCTGAATCCCGACTTGTTTGCCCGGGTGAAAGCCGTTTACGCGCAAAAAGACAAACTGACACTGAATCCGGAACAGGAAACGCTGCTCGAAAATTCCTACCTGGGATTTGTTCGCAGCGGTGCCAATCTGGACGATAAGCAAAAGGCCCGCTACCGCGAAATCACCGGTGAGCTGTCGAAACTGTCACTAACTTTTTCTGAAAACGTGCTTGCAGAAACCAATGCTTTTGAGCTGCACATCACTGATGAAGCTGACTTGGCGGGACTACCTGAATTTGCGCGCGAGGGCGCAGCACACACCGCCAAATCAAAAGGCAAAGAGGGCTGGATTTTCACATTGCAATATCCCAGCTACATTCCATTTATGAAGTATGCTGATAACCGAGAATTACGAGAAAAAATGTTTCGCGCCTTTTCAACCAAAGGCAATAAAGGCAATGAATATGACAACAAAGAACCAATTAAAAAAATTGTTGCTCTTCGCCTGGAGAAAGCACAATTGCTAGGATACAAATCGCATGCTGATTATGTATTGCAACGCCGCATGGCTGAAACACCGGAGCGGGTTGCTGAGTTCCTAAAGAACTTGCACAAAGCTTCACGACCAGCTGCAGAACGCGATTTCAATGAAGTGGTTGACTTTGCCAAAAGCCAGGGTTTCGAGGGTGAATTGCAGCGTTGGGATTGGGCTTATTATTCGGAGAAGCTGAAGCATGACCGCTACGGTTTCAACGAAGAAGAGGTGAAACCCTATTTCAAATTAGAGAATGTCATTGATGGTGTTTTTGGATTGGCCGGCACCCTATACGGTTTGAAGCTAAAAGAAAACAAAGAGATTCCGGTTTACCATCCGGATGTGAAGCCCTACGAAGTTTTTGATACAGACGGCAACTTTGTATCGGTGTTGTACCTCGACTTTTTTCCACGCGAAGGTAAGCGCTCTGGCGCCTGGATGACCGACTATCGAGGCCAGTGGGTTGAAAACGGAAAAGATAATCGCCCACATGTGAGTGTAGTGACCAACTTTACCAAGCCCACCGACACCAAACCGTCGCTCTTGACGTTTGATGAGGTAACTACCTTCCTGCATGAGTTTGGGCACGCGCTGCACGGCATGCTCACGAAATGCCAGTACGAGAGCACTTCGGGCACCAACGTGTTCTGGGATTTTGTGGAACTACCTTCACAAATGCACGAAAACTGGGCCTATGAAAAAGAATGGCTCGACCGCTTTGCTGTTCATTACGAAACCGGTGAAAAAATTCCCGCTGAACTGATTGAAAAAATTGTGGCGGCGAAGAATTTCCAGGCCGGGTACATGTCCGAACGCCAGCTAAGCTTTGGCATGTTGGACATGGCCTACCACAATATCTCCAACTCGCCGGATGGCGAAATTGCGAATATCGAAGCCCGAGCCATGAAACCAACAGAACTGTTTCCTCCGGTGGATGGCAGCTTGATGAGTACCGCTTTTTCGCACATCTTTGCAGGTGGCTACTCGGCCGGTTATTACAGTTACAAATGGGCTGAGGTGCTCGATGCTGATGCCTTTTCTGTTTTTAAGAAAAATGGCATTTTCGATAAAGCAACAGCCGATTCGTTCCGCCAGAATATCCTGGAAAAAGGCGGCAGCGAAAACCCCATGGATCTGTATGTTCGTTTCCGCGGACAGGAACCAACTGTTGACGCCTTGCTGGAACGCAGTGGTCTGAAAAATTAAACATTGACCCAAATACCATATTTGAGCCCGGTTCAAAAGATTGAATCGGGCTCTTTGTTTTCGATGATTTTCACCCTCTCTTCTACACTGAATACCATCTTTAGGAAATATTAAGAAATTAGCCATCAACAATTAATTTGGTATTGACGTTTATATTAACCTGAGTTCGATTATAAAAATGTACACAGAAAGTCATTATTGTTTAAGATTTGGATTACAAAAAATTGAAGTAATAATGGATTATTTCGAAATTTTTTGGTTCAAAGATTGAATGATAATGATTTTCGAATGCTGTGAAGTATTTTTATAGTTGGACTCAGGTTACTATTCAATAATTATAATGAACATGATTTTATCACCAATTAACGTAACACCATGAAAAAAAGAAATGTTATTGCTGGACTGCTCCTGACCTTTATGTTTTCAGCCATTCTGGCTTCAGCAGTTGAGCTGCCTAAAAATGAAAAAATAACCTACAAAATGCCGCATAAAGTGAAAGCGGTGTTTGAAAACAAATGCTTCGGCTGCCACAACAACGAATCCAGAAGCGATAAAGCCAAAGACAAGCTTAATTTTGACAAGTTGAGTGACCTGACAAAGGTTGAGAAGCTGGGAACCTTTAACCATGTTAAAAAAGTTCTGGATGAAGGCAAAATGCCTCCAAAAAAGTTTTTGGAAAGGTACCCGGAAAAAGGGTTGACAGCAGGCGAATCAAAACTGCTGAACGACTGGGTACAAAAAGAATCAAAATCATTACTCAAGGATTAGTTGGTAAAATGTTAAGTTGAATTCATAACTTGCATTCGTCAATCGTTTCCAACTGATTTTATCATGCAAAAAAAACTTCGATTAATCGGCATCATTGCACTGGTTCTGTTTGTTCTGATCCAGTTATATCGCCCCAAAAAGAACAATGGTGCGATAACCAGGGAACACCTGTATAAGCAGGAACAAGTTCCGGCACACATCCAGACCATTCTGAATAATGCCTGCATGGATTGTCATTCCAACCACACCAATTACCTCTGGTATCATGAAATTGCGCCAGTATCCTGGTTGGTCCGGTACGACATCAATGAAGGCAAAGGGCACATCAATTTTTCGGAATGGGGAAAGTTGGATGTGTTTGATAAAATTGGGGATCTGGACGATCTCAGTAAAGCTGTAAAAAGCGGTGAAATGCCCATCAGCATGTACAGCATGATGCACAAAAAAGCACGGCTGTCGCAAGCTGAGAGAGACACGCTTGTCGCTTGGTCTGCCCGATTGAGCGAAAGTTTGATCAACCGGAATGCCGGAGATTAGTTTTTTGCATGAATGAGCGTAAAAATTCGAATTAAACTGGGGAGAACTATATTTGATTTTTTTGAGGGTCTGGCTTGAAGTCAGGCCCTCATTTGTATAAGAGAAGCGACATAAAATTATGGCATCCCGAAAATTTGGGCATCGCCTGCAATAATTCACCGCGAATTGGAATTCGCGGCACCCGGTGTTGTGTCATGCCAATTATTGTGATACAATCATTCCTGGCTAGAATTAGTTGGATTTTGTGGAAGTTGGAAAGTACTGTCTGGAAGGAAAATAAATTACCAATCAGCATTGAAAAACTGGAATAACGTTCAATGCTGACCTTATTTTTTCGCGAAGTTTACCCCAACGAAAAAACCGCTTCTGCTCTCAGAAGCGGTGTCAATCTTAAGTATATGATTAACCAGTAGGTCTTAGTTCGTTGTGTTTAAACTAAAATCGACCTGGTTGTTTTTAGTCGTTACCAGTACATTTTCAGCTGATGATTTTTGATACGAAATGTAAGACGCTATTCCATCGTACTTGCCAGCTGAAATGTTTTTAAAATTGCAACTGCCATCAAAATCGGTGCAGGCTTCCTGGTCAGTTCCTTTCAAAACAACTTTCACTCAACCAGTGCCTCGTTTGTTGTTTTGTCCACCACTTATCCGGTCAAGGTAATCAGAAAGGTTTTCATCTTTTCTAATGGTTTTGATTCAATATCAAAAGTACAGCGATCCGATTACGTTGAAATTACAGAATCATTAAAGTTTAGTTAAACAAAAAAATAGAACTAGCCCACAAAAGATGAACACTACTCCTTAATAATCTGACAGATAGAAATACCCTCCTCCTTAATTTTGAGCACTCTCCCGAGCTTCTTCATGCAACTTAAAATAGACCTTGTAACGGGGTATGCCGCCGCGTGGAACATCGCCATTCAAGTAAAAATTCACCACGTCAAACCCTCTATATACATTCTTCCACATAAAATAAGCTGAAGAATCCCGGCTGGTTATCGGCTGAAGAGGTAATCCAAACCTGGTGATGCTCTTTGGTTCGTATGCCATCGTTGGCTTGTGCACAATCACTTCAACCAACCGGTCCTTTTTAAACCGAAATTCCGTTGAATCGGCATTATTATACATTTGAATGAAACGTCTTCTTCCAAAATACCAGCGGTAAAAACTGGTATCCGGCTCCTCATGCATCAACTTGACAACAGCAGTTGTATCCATGGTCGTTTTCAATAATTTGGCATCAAAAAGATGCTCATCCTTTGGCTGTTTGTTTGTGCACGAAATTGCAAAAACCACCAAAGCACAGAAACCTAGAAATACGATTATTTTTTTCATCCTTCTTACTATTTGGTGTATGCAAGAAAACCACATTTTTCAGGTCTTCGATAAGAAAATTTCAAAGACAAGGCTTTCGAAGTTTTTGAATTCAAGGAGTTTACTGATGGTAAATGACGGATTCAAAAACGAGAGTAACGCAGTATTTGGGTTTTTCTTGCGAAGACTATTTATTTAAATTAAAACTGAGCGATAACGCATAACTCCGCCCCAGTTGATATTTTGTTGTGTAATACACATTATCACCCAACGAAATCTGTTCCTTGTGTGTATTATCCAAAATATTTTTCACTTTGAACAACACAGAAAACCGCTTTGTCAGATGTTTTCGCAGGGTAAAATTCAAATCCGGCATGGGTTGCAAATAGATGGACGGTAAGTCAATCTGGTACACAATCAATCGCTTGCCGGAAACATTCATACTTAAAGTTGATTCCCAGCCGTTGTTTGGATTTTCATACGACAAACTTCCATTTAGCGTATATGGTGCCTGGTTGTACATTGGGCGTGTATCTTTCGCACCCGGTTCCCAGGTACGAATGGCTACCAACTCTTCAGGCGTTACATTCACATAGGAATACACGTAGGTGAAGTTGGCCGATAGCTTGAAATATTTCAACGCATCAACGAACGAATCCAGGCTTTTGCGAACTTCCAACTCGGCTCCGTACAGGTTGGATTCTTTCACATTTTTGAACTGGAACTGGCTGGTAGAACCACCGGCACGCACTGACTGAGCATTTTCAATCGGGTTCAAAAACTTCTTGTAAAATAAGCTGAAAGATAAGTACTCGCCCACTTTCGGGTATTTTTCCCAGCGTAAGTCGAAGTTATCAACCAAGGTGCGCTGCAAGTCCGGGTTCCCATTTTGAATGTATCCACCCAGGAAGTCGTAGGTTGCAAGTGGTGCGAATTCGCGGAATGAAGGGCGAGCCAGCGTCCGGTTTGCTGAAGCCCGGAGATTGGTTTTATCATTCACTTTATAGGTCAAGGCAATTGAAGGCAGCAAGTCGTTGGTTTTGATAATACCGATTGAGTCATTGAATGCCTTCAGATGCATGTTTGTCTTTTCGTAACGGAAACCAACCGTTAGGTTCAGCTTTTCAGCAACCGGGCTTTCCAGCATCAGGTAAGCTGCACCCAAACGTTGATAGGCATCAAAGTTGTTCCCATCAATGTTGATGTTCATCAGGTAGTTTCTCAACTGGTTGTCAACGTATCCAAGGTTCTGATCCTGAAAGAATATGCTGATATTTCCATCGTAATTTTTGTCGGATTGAATACTATATTGGTAGATATTTTCCCTGAAACTACGCTCTTTATAGGTGAACATTCCTCCAAATTTAATCTTGGCTTCTCCCGCCTTAAACAGGTTGGCCGGAAGTGTAAAATCCAGTTTTGAGTTGCTGTTTGATTCGTTCAAATCACGGAAAAAGCGGGATGGACGATCCAGGTTTCCCATATAGTACAAGGTATCTCCCTGTGCATTGATCGTGTACTGGTTCCGGATCAAGCGGGTATCCGGCTCTTTAATTTTTGAGTCCGTGTAGGAACTGCTCCACTTGATCTTCAACTTGCGAAAATGAGGCAACACATGCTCTCCCCTCAACTGAACATTGCGGAACGAACGTTGTGTGTACGCAATGGCCCGGTTTTGCAAGCGAGTTGTTGAATCCGGGTTGGCATCCAACAGATAACCTTCCTGGGAGCGCGCTTCATTTGTGCCACCTTGGTTTGCCATCAAGCTCAACCCAATTTTATTATTGGCGGAGAATTTATAGGATGTATTCAGCATTGCTCCCATCAGCACATCATCTTCTGACTTGTGTTCTGTGGCAGAGGTATGAACATCGCGATTAAGCGTTGTTTGGCCTTCGCTGATCCCTTCATAAGAATTCTGAACACCATCCATATAGTTTGAGTATTTGCGGTCGTACGACAGCCCTACGATGAATCCCAGCGGCTTATTAAAGAACTTCACCTGGTTACCCACCGAAAAACTGAAACTATGGTTTAAAAACCGGGAAGCTTTCCCGGCTTGAAACTGACGGTTTTTAAATGCGCGGGATACGGTTGTAATTTGATCCTTGTTCAGATACGGATCAGGAAATTCACTGGCCGAATACTGGGCGATCTCGGGAGGCAGGGAACGAAATCCGTTGTCGTAGCCCAGCCAGTCAGTCTTGCTGCCTTTAGGAGCAAGAAAATCCTTATTCAGGTTCGCTTGTGGATTGAATTCCAGTCCCAATGAAAATTGCAAGCTAAAGGCACTTGGAAAATCCTTGGTTGTAATATCCACCAAACCTCCGGTAAAGTCACCCGGCAAATCAGGCGTAAATGTCTTATAAACAATAATGTTATCAATCAAATTGGTTGGGAAAAGGTCGAGCTGTACCGAGTTTTTGTTGGGGTCGAGGCTGGGTACATCAGAACCATTCAAGACCGATTTGCTGTAACGGTCACCAAGTCCGCGAACAAAAACATATTTCCCAGATGCAATGGTTACCCCGGTTACTTTTTTCAGTGCTCCGGCAGCATCACTCACTCCAATTTTTGAAAACTGGTCAGAGGTGATTGCATCGAATAATTTTGGTGATTTCTTTTGAAGGGTCAACAGTGCATTTTCGCTGTTTTTGGCTGCTTTTGCCGTAACAATTACTTCATTTATTTCCAGGTCTGCTGGGTTCAAATGTACCGTCAATACATTGGGTGTTCCCGGTTCAACTGTTACATCGCTCACGATGGTCGTTTGGTATGAGATATAAGAGACCCGGACATTATACGTTCCTGCATTAACTCCGGTGAGGTTGGCTATGCCATCAAAATCAGTAATGGTTCCTTTGGTTGTGCCATCAATAACAACAGTTGCACCAATAAGTGTCTCACCAGTTTTATCATCCACAACGGTCATTTTAATGGATCCCGTGTGTGCAAAGACAGAGATAAAACTACACAACAGAAGTGCTACACCTGCAACGGCATGCTTAAAATTCATAAAATTCGAAAATTAAATTTGATAATAGAAAACGTTCGGTCTGATTGGTTTTTCTTTTTTTGAATTGACTATTTCTCAAATTGTTCGTTAACTACTCGTAATAAATAAACTCAATGCTTGCATCTGATTGTTCATTGGTCCCGATACGCTCCGCTATCAGGATTCGTTCAACTTACAACGTTTAATTCGCAATGCTTTTAAACGTTGGGGTTCACGAATAAAGAAAAGGGCCAAAGCAAATTGGCCCTTCTCGATTGGTCATCTATACTTATTGATTGATAACTGCCCAAGTTTTGGTCCAGTTAGCAAAGAATGGTGTTCCATTTGGATCGATTGCACCTTTAAATGAAGCATCTTCCAGGCTTGGGTTGTAAGACGAAGCTAGGTCTTTAGCCAGATTAGAAGTTACATCACTTGAAGATGGCGTGAATTTGTTTTCACCTGTTCCGAAACCAGGATCGCCGATTTTGTTGTGTGCCATTAAGTATTTTTCAACATCAGCTTCCTTGGCTGCGTCTGTTTCATCACTCAGGACAAACATGTTGGCAAATCCAGTT
>Ga0102953_1002044_pt1 | contig 12346 bp, 7 predicted proteins | sample SalPon2A_C_D2_MG_FD_78509 | JGI IMG/M metagenome (GOLD analysis project Ga0102953, IMG submission 78509) | Soil microbial communities from South San Francisco under conditions of wetland restoration - Salt Pond MetaG R2A_C_D2_MG | ecosystem: Environmental > Terrestrial > Soil > Wetlands | place... | reverse complement strand
CATGTTGGATTGAATACTGAAGGCCTTGAAAAAGTCAAACAACCTTTTACTTCACATCCGAAAATTTATCATGATATTAACGATTTCGGATGTACTATATGCCATATGGGACAAGGACTAGCCACATCTTATAAAGAATCTAAAGGATTAACAAAATTTTGGAATGAACCTATGCTCCCCGATAAATATCTTGAATCTTCTTGTGGGATTTGCCATAAAACTTCAGTTGTTCCCGAAGCTCATGTATTAACTCGTGGCCGGCAATTAATAGAAAATTATAATTGTGCCGGGTGTCATAATTTAGAAGGCTTTAAGCCACTCACTACTATTTCACTTGATGGTATAGGTAGCAAAGTCTCGCGAAAATGGTTGACTCACTGGTTAAAAAATCCCAAAGAGTTCCAGCCAAAAACAAAAATGCCTAATTTCAATCTTTCCGATGAAGAGATCAATCTTCTTTCAGATTTTTTAATGACATTTAAAACATACCCCAGGGAAGCCAACCTGGAAACAATTCCTTCTGAGCTTACAAATAAAAATGGATTAGATGAAGAACTTGTTGCGAATGGGAAAAAAATATTTAGAGAGGCTCGTTGTATAAGTTGTCACTTAATAAATGACAGAGGTGGATTTCTTGCCCCGGAAATTGGCAAAATAGCCTCTAAAGCTTCCCCGGAATGGATTTATAATTTTATAAAAAATCCTAAGTCATTTCAGCCTGATATTAAAATGCCGCAATTTGGTTTTAATAAAGATGAATTGAAAGCAGTAACAGCATACATTTTGTCTGAATTTATTGATTATGACGAACCTGAAAAAGCAGCAACAGAAAATACAGGGACAGATCCCAATTTTTACGCTAAAGGACTAAAATTGTTTAATCAATATAATTGCAGTGCGTGCCATAATCTTACAGCAAAAGGAGTAAGCAAAAATCCGGGACCGGATTTAAAAAATATTGGAGGTAAAAAATTGTATGAATTAGATTTCAAAGAAACAGGTATAGAAAAAAGTTTACCATCATATCTGTATGCCAAAATTAATAAGCCCAGGCAATTTTTTGAAAATTCACGCATGCCTGATTTCAAATTCAATAAAGATGACATTGAAGCAATTACAACTGCTTTACTCAGTATAAAAGATGAGTCTATTCCTGATAAATATAAAATATTACCTGAGCCTGAAAGCACCTATCAACCCCAGGGGGCTTTTGGCAAGATTATAAAAAAATACAGTTGTTTATCATGTCATGTAATCTATAAAAAAGGATTTTTACTGGCAACAGATTTGTCAAAGGAAGGAAGTCGTGTTAATGAGGATTGGCTTAAGAATTATTTTAAAATTCCCTATACACTTCGGCCAACATTAACAGAAAGGATGCCCAACTTATTTATGTCTGAAGAGGACATTGAACTGATTTCGAAATATTTTTCATTAGTTCTTGTGGATGATGAGATAAGCCAAAAATCAAATTTAGAAGAAGAAGATCCTGCATTGATAGAAAAAGGGAAAAATCTTTTTTACGAAAAATATGCTTGTCAATCATGCCATCAAATTGGTTCAAAAGGAGGTTATGTTGGACCACCGCTTGATAAATCAGGTTCACGCCTTACGAAAGGATGGGTATTTCAATGGATAAAAAATCCGCAAAAGTATCGCCCGGACGTCATTGAGCCTAACCATGGACTTAATGATGATGAAGCTAATGCAATTACAGCTTATATAATGAGTCTGAAATAAGGCTACAAAATTAATTTAAACAAAATGAGTAAGCTAATTTATTTTTTTATTTTGGTATTTATAATTCTTTCCTGTAATGTAAAGAACAAAAAAGATCAGACAACAATTGTTAAAGATTCTATTCAGGCGGATTCTTCAAAAGCGATGAACCAAACTGAGAATATCAAAATGGAAGATGAAATTAAATTAACTTATGCCCAACAACAGGGTAAATACATCTATTTACACTATTGTTCGATATGCCACGGTGTTGATGGTAAAGGAGATGGATTTAACTCATATAATTTGAATCCCCGGCCAAGAGACTTTACTGATGTTAAGTATATGAATGCACTGTCTGATGAATATCTTGTTGAGACAATTACACAAGGGGGGGCAGGTGTAAATAAATCTCATTTGATGCCATCCTGGGGAAATACCTTAAAAACAGATGATATTCAGCGAGTTGTTGCTTATGTGCGATTGTTTAGTACAAAAAATACAAATTGATTCTGTACATATCTGTTTGATTGATATAATTATGGATACTTCAACCCCTATTAAATGATACTATAACATTGCTGGCAAACACTGAAAATTTTTACCGCGATTTTCCGCGAACATTTTTTTTACGGTCAAATCGATCCAGCCGCTCATCGAGGCTAACTTCCAGTTTTGCTTCATTTGAAGCAGTATCCGTATTCAGTTTAATTTCAGGTTTAATGCCCTTTTTATTTTTCTGAATAATATCTTTAACCTCTTTTAGCGACAATTTAAATGAATTTCCCGGCAGGGCATCAACCAGATTGTACCATATTTCTTTTTTCAGGTAATCGGTTTTGAATGGCCGTGCCATTCCCTTTGCAGTTTCCAAATCGAGTAACTCTTGTGGAAATTCATTACGGGCTTCAATATACATATCCAGTTCGTACAACAAACAACATTTTAATTTGCCGCAGGCACCGGCCATTTTTTGTGCAGCTGTAGAAAGCCCCTGTTTCAGGGCAGCATCAGTTGAAATACTCGAAAAATCGGTACGCCAGCTCGAACAGCAAAGTTCGCGTCCGCACGATCCAATACCTCCAATTAGTCCGGCTTCCTGTCGCGCTCCAATCTGTTTCATTTCAATTTTTACCTGAAATTCCCGGGCATAAACTTTAATCAGTTCTCTAAAATCAACGCGTCCCTCGGCAATGTAATAAAAGATGGCTTTGTTATTGTCTCCTCTGAATTCAACATCACCGATTTTCATTTCCAATCCAAGCTCCGAAGCAACCTGTCGCGCCCTGATCATGGTGGATTTTTCCCGTTTTCGTGCAGATTCCAGCTTTTCGATATCGTTTGGTGTAGCTTTCCGGTAAATGTTGTTTAACGTATAGCGTTGTGGACTTTTTATTTTCCGGTTAAATTGTTTGTCAGCCAGGTAGCCCGTTAATGTAACTTCGCCCACATCGTGCCCGGGCGAAGTGGCTACCACAATTTTGTCACCGCGTTTTAATGGAATTCGGCTATTGTTTTTAAAAAACTCTTTTCTGGTCGTTTTAAATTTAACTTCAACAATATCTGATTGATCTGTAGTATCTGGTAAATCATTCACCCAGTCCAAAACATCAACCGACTGGCCGTTTGCTGAATTATTAAATGAACATCCTGTGCAACTCATATATTTCTTCCCCTGGTTAAATAATTCTTTACAAAGATTAAAAAAAGAATCAAATATCGTATATTAAAGCAGTCTAAATTAAAACTTAAGCGTATGAATTGCGGAGAAATTATTGGTACAATGAACTATTTGGCGGTTCTGGTAGCCGCTTTGAGTTCCTTTTTTGTGGGTTGGATGTGGTACGGCCCGCTATTTGGAAAACTTTGGATGAAGCTCAATGGCTTTACTCCGGAAGTTTTAAAAGAAGGTGGAATGTCGATGCCTTTAATTATGGGAGTGAATTACATTGCAACCTTTGTGGCGGCATTTGCCATTGCTATGTTTTTAGGATTTATTGACAGGTTTGATGCAGGTTCCGGTATTCTTACCGGTCTGATGATTGTCGTTTTCTGGATTGCCACCAACCGGTTGAATGATGTACTTTACGAAAGAAAACCCTTTGGCTTGTTTATTTTGAACGTTGGGTACAGTTTGGTTACTTTTATAATTATGGGAGCCATTATTGGAGCGTGGCATTAAAAGGAACCAGTTAAGAAGTTAACAGAGTCTCAGTTTTGAGGCTCTTTTTTATTTTCTGTTAATAAAATTTAGTGGAAGGATATTCAGAATATTTTTCCTTCCATCGTCAAAAAATTATCTTTGCTGGCAATGGCAGATAAAAGAAAATACGTCGAAACGCCTTTAATGAAGCAGTATTATGACATTAAAGACAAACATCCGGATGCAATTTTGCTTTTCAGGGTGGGCGATTTTTATGAAACGTTTGGTGAAGATGCCATAAAAGCGGCAGAAATTCTGGGGATTACTTTAACGCGCCGGGCTAACGGCGCTGCCAGCTATGTGGAGTTGGCCGGGTTTCCGTATCATGCGCTCGATACTTATTTACCAAAACTGGTACGAGCCGGGCAGCGGGTAGCCATTTGCGAGCAACTGGAAGATCCAAAGCTTACTAAAAAAATTGTAAAGCGTGGCATCATTGAACTGGTAACACCCGGTGTTTCCATCAACGAGAATATCCTCGAAAACCGTGAGAATAATTTTCTTGCATCTGTTCATTTCGATAAAAAAACTGCCGGCTTAGCTTTTCTTGATATTTCTACCGGCGAGTTTTTAACAGCTCAGGGGAATTTCGAATATATAGACAAATTGTTGAGTTCATTTCATCCTAAAGAATTGTTGTTTCAACGGGGAAGGGGAAAGGAGTTCAATGAGATTTTTGGAAGTAAATATTATACGTACAACCTTGAGGATTGGGTGTATACCAGCGATGCTGCTACCGATCGTTTGCTCAGGCATTTCGAGACCAAGTCGTTAAAAGGGTATGGCATTCAGAATATGCCGTTGGCAGTAATTGCTTCAGGGGCTATTTTACACTACCTTGATATTACCCAACACAGCCGACTGAAGCATATTACCGGACTAAGCCGAATTGAAGAGGATCATTACGTTTGGCTCGATAGGTTTACCATCCGGAACCTGGAATTGTTCTCACCGCTACATGAGGGTGGAAAATCGCTGATTGAAGTTATTGACAAAACTATTTCTCCTATGGGATCGAGGTTGCTGAAACGGTGGATGGCCCTACCAATGAAGGAGATCGAACCCATTAATGATCGTCTTGATACTGTGGAATTCTTTTTGAAACACCCCGAAACAAAAGAGAACCTGGAAGAACATTTACACCAGATTGGTGATTTGGAACGACTGATTTCGAAGGTGGCTGTGGGAAGAATAAATCCACGTGAAATGGTACAGGTAAAGAATGCCCTGAATGCCATTCTTCCGATAAAAGAGGTTTGCGCCAATTCCGAAAATAAAACATTAAACCGGTTTGCAGAACAATTGAATCCATGCGATATCATTCGCGAAAAAATTCTGAAAGAGATTGTGGCAGATCCACCAACGGCACTCAACCGCGGAAAAGTGATTGCCAAAGGTGTTTCGCAGGAACTGGATGATTTGAGGGAGCTGGCCTACTCTGGGAAAGATTATCTGGCCAAAATTCAAAAACGCGAAAGCGAAAAATATGGAATCCCTTCGCTGAAAATAAGCTTTAACAATGTTTTTGGGTATTACATTGAAGTGCGCAATACACACAAAGATAAGGTTCCCGAAGACTGGATCCGTAAACAAACGCTGGTAAGTGCTGAGCGTTACATTACTGAGGAGTTAAAAGAATACGAAACAAAAATTCTTGGAGCAGAAGAAAAGATCCAAGTGTTGGAGGCAAAAATATTTGGCGAACTTATTTTTGCGCTTTCAGAATATATTCATGCCATTCAACTTAACTCGAATATTTTGGCAAGGCTCGACTGCCTGCTGTCGTTTGCAAGTTGCTCCAGCACTTACAGTTATTTTCGCCCGGAAGTAAATGAGACCAATGAAATTGACATTAAAAATGGCCGGCACCCGGTTATCGAGCATAAACTTCCTATTGGCGAATCGTACATTGCCAACGATGTTTTTCTTGATCAGGATGAACAACAGATTATTATTATTACCGGTCCGAATATGGCTGGTAAGTCGGCATTACTCAGGCAAACGGCGCTGATAGTTTTACTGGCACAAATGGGATGTTTTGTACCGGCAGAGGTAGCAAAAATTGGTTATGTCGATAAAATATTTACCCGGGTAGGAGCGTCCGATAATATTTCTCTGGGTGAATCAACCTTTATGGTTGAAATGAATGAAGCAGCCAGCATTTTGAATAATGTTTCCGATCGTAGTCTGATTCTTTTTGATGAGTTGGGACGCGGAACCTCCACTTACGATGGTATTTCAATCGCGTGGTCGATTGTCGAACATTTGCATGAGCATCCGCGGGCCAAAGCAAAAACGCTGTTTGCAACCCATTACCACGAACTAAATGAAATGGAAGGCGCTTTTCCACGGGTGAAAAATTTTAATGTTTCAATCAAGGAGGTTGGGAATAAAGTGATTTTCCTTCGAAAACTGGTCAGAGGAGGAAGTAACCACAGTTTTGGTATACATGTAGCAGGAATGGCGGGAATGCCTAAATCAGTTATTAAACGGGCTGAACAAATCCTAAAGAAACTGGAAGGAGGCAAAGAAGCTGAAAACCTTGCCAAACCACTGGAAGAAATTGGCGGTAGCCGCGAAGGAATGCAACTCAGTTTTTTCCAGTTGGACGACCCTGTTTTAAAACAAATCCGCGACGAAATTGCACACCTCGATATAAATAATCTTACCCCCATTGAAGCACTGAATAAACTGAATGAAATCAAGAAGCTAACAGGTCTGAAATAATGTTTTCATTTTTTTTTAATATTTTGTGAGAAAGAAAAAATACCTATATATTTGCATCGCTTTAAACGAAACGTTCTGTTAAATAAGCGAGAATAGCTCAGTTGGTAGAGCACGACCTTGCCAAGGTCGGGGTCGCGGGTTCGAGTCCCGTTTCTCGCTCAGTCATAATATTAAGGATGCCCGGGTGGTGGAATTGGTAGACACGTTGGACTTAAAATCCAATGATCATTATGATCGTGCGGGTTCAAGTCCCGCCTCGGGTACTTTGCGGGAATAGCTCAGTTGGTAGAGCACGACCTTGCCAAGGTCGGGGTCGCGAGTTCGAGTCTCGTTTCCCGCTCCTTAAAAGCTTCACATTTTGTGAGGCTTTTTTTATGGTTTTTAATCTCTGATAATCTTTATCAGTTTTCCCTGATTTACACGGTCGCTAAGTGCCATATCATTCAGTAAAGCCAGTTCATCCATTTGAGACTGTGGAACACCAAAATATTTAAATGCGTCGGCCACTGTTCCGGAAAGGCGCACCGATTGAATCTTGATTCGTTTGGGCTTTACATTTAATTTTGAGGATTCGGTTAAGCGGTTGAAGTTTTCCATGGTAGATTGAAATGCTTGTTGGTAATTGTTAAAGTTGGTATCTGACGCTACTCCGTGAAATACATAAACCGCACCATTGTAAGCTATAAAATAGGACAATACATTTATGGTTTGTTTCTCTCCGGTTTGCTGGTTTTGCGAAACTTGTTGCGAAATGGTTGCAACTGTCGGCATGCCGTTTACGGTTTTGTTTTTGGTTTCGAGCAGCTTTAAATTCAAATCTTTCAATGTTTTTTGTGCCGCTGTTTCGGGTGTTTTCTGGTCAGAGGTTGTAAAAATTATTAATGCATTTCCATCTTTCGGAGCCATTTGAACCTGTAGAGGAGAATTTTGTAACTGCCAACCGGTTGGGACAGGATATTTGAATTTCATTTCAGGATGATAAAAGGTATTTCCTTCAACAAATCCTTGTCGTGGATCTTCACCATAAACCAATCCGTCAATCATTTTCAGGTAGCTGTCACCGTTTACCAGCCAGCTGGTTCGTTTCAGGCTGTCTTGCCACATGGTTGCTTCTTTGTTAACGTCTATGTAACGGTCGCCCGGATTGGGGTGTGTAGAAAGAAAAGTAGGTACGCCACCACTTTCGCTTGCCATTTGCATTTGATTCAGAACATTGAAAAAATCAGCCATTTTGTGGGCATCGTACCCAATTTCCGACGAGTACTGAACTCCCAGTTCGTCAGCCTGTCGTTCATTGTCGCGGCTGAATTTCAGGAATAGCAATTGCATTCCCTGCATGGCATAATCGGCAAACTTCCGAAAATCTTCGGAGGCAATCATTCCGCCAATTAACAGTAGTTGTCCCAGTTGCTGTTTGCTTTGCTGGCTTGCAGAATGTCGTGCTGTAACGTGGCCCATTTCGTGACCCATAACTCCAACCAACTCCGCTTCATTATTGAGCTGGCCCAGAATGCCACGGGTTAAATAGATGTATCCACCCGGAACGGCAAATGCATTTACCACCGGCGAATCCAAAATCCGAAAATGGTATTCCAAATTGGGGCGATGCGAAATTTTTCCCAGTTCAGCGCCTTCCTTTTCAATAAAAGATTGAAGTTCATCATCCTGATACACTCCAAATGTAGATACAACTGTGGGATCGTACTGGGCACCCAATGATTTTTCCTGCGATTCAGTCATGAGCATGAGCTGTCTTTTCCCGGTGACAGGATTAATCGCACAGGACGGAATGAGCAGGACGGTGGCAAATGCCAGAATTAGTCGCGTTACTATTTTAATTCGATTCATATTTTTATTTTTACTAAATTCAATTAACAGTTCAAAGAATTACTTTTCTTGTGTTTTTGTTCTTTATTGGTAAATTTAACGCTGTTGAAGTAAATAATAAAATATTTCAATCTTGATGTTTAATAATAAGACATATTTTTTCTTATTGATCACATTTTTTATCAGCGTTAATTCTTACTCACAGGAACAAGGGTTGAATTCAATTGTTCAGGCTGATTTGCAACGTCATTTGGCTTTTATTTCGTCGGATAGTCTTCAGGGACGTCATTTTGGAACTGCGATACCAGGATTACAAATTGCGGCGGATTATATCAGAAAGAATATTCAAAAAGACGGACTAAAACCCGGGCTTGAAAACTATTTTCAATCTGTTCCTATTCTTTCAGTAAAATCTGATTCGGAAAATACCTTTTTGAAAATAATGGATAAAACAGGGAGAACTATTTCTAAAACGGGAGATGTAGTTCGTCTTGACAAGGGAACAATTTATGAAGATATTTCCGGGGAAGTGATTTTTGCAGGATTTGGATGGCAGGATACTTTAAGAGGTTATGATGATTTTAAAGGACTTGATTTTAAAGGGAAAATTGTTTTCTATGTACAGGGAACTCCTGAAATGTTAAGCAAAATAAAGGTACAACGCTGGAACAACCGTATAGAGTCGGCAAAAATAGAAAATGTGTTTAAAGCCGGTGCTAAAGCTGTAATCGTAGTAACCAGCCCAAATGATGTCAGAGACCAGACTTTTAACCAAATTAAAAGATGGTCTGGCAGGCAACAGTATTCCCTGGAAGCAACAGAAAGTAGTGATGAACAAAAACCTGTTTTTATAACTTCTCCCCGCACAATGGAAGCTATGTTTGGTAACCATAGTAAATTGAAAAAAGTATTAATCCATCTGAAGCAGCGGGATAAAAATTATTCGTGTTTGAAGGAGAATTTTATGGTGGATATCCAGGTATCCCGAATATTAAAACCAATGGAAGGAATAAATGTGGTTGGAATTGTTGAAGGTAGCGATCCAGTTTTAAAAAAGGAATGTGTGGTGTACATGGCACATTACGATCATTTGGGTATTGGGAAAAATGGTGATGTGTACAATGGAGCCGACGACAATGGTTCAGGAACGGTTGCCTTGCTTGAACTGGCCGAAGCGTTTCAGTCGCTGGAGGTAAAACCAAAACGCAGTGTTTTATTCCTGTGGGTCACCAGTGAGGAAATTGGCTTGTTTGGCTCCCGTTATTATGTGAATCACCCCGTGTATCCAATTGAAAATACTGAAGCATGTATTAATATCGATATGGTTGGTCGGGTTTATGAACCTCGTGATTCGGTTTGGAAAAATTCGCCTAAACAGGTAAAGAATTACGATGGACTTTATACGCTTGCTAGCAATTTTTGTCCGCAGATGCTTGAAATTAGTGATTCAATTTGCGCTTCGTTAGACCTGGTTCCCGACAAATCTTTACCTGTAAGATTTATTCGTAGTAGCGACCAGTATAATTTTCATAAAAAAGGAATTCCAATATTAAATGTGTCGACAGGTTATCATGCGGATTATCATAAAGTTACCGATGAAATATCAAAAATTGATTTTACTAAATTGAAACGGGTAACCGATTTTTGTTTTTTGTTGGGTTACGAAATTGCCAACCGAAAAGAACCGCTGGAAAAAATGTTATCAGATAAATGAATCGTACCAAAATGGTTGACAAATTTTGAATTCATGGAATTAGATAATTTCGTATTTTAACTCAAATGAGGTTTTAATCCATTGTCAGATTTTAAATTGTTTTTTTCAACAGATTTACCGGATCGACTTGGATATTACAAGTTTCTATAAGGAATTCCTGCTTATGGGCGACAAAGTTTAATTTTAATACCTCCAGAATGAGCGTGTAAATATGATTAGAACAGAATAAATCTCCAGACGGCCAATAACCATTAAAAATGAAAGATAATATTTTGCTCCTTCGGGTAAATGCAGGAAGTTGCTAACCGGGCCAACTGCTCCGAATCCCGGACCAATACCACCCATACATGTGGCACAGGCTCCAAAGGATGTTGCTGCATCTTGTCCAAAAGCCATCATAACGAGTGTGCTCACGGCCAAAATCAGGTAATAAAAAATAATAAACGCCAACACTCCGGAAACATATTCCGGATTCACTGCCGTTCCATTATACCTAAGAACGTAAATCCGGTTTGGCGAAATAAGATTTTGAAACGAATGTCTGATTTTTTTCAGCGCAATTACATGCCTGATTACCTTTACTCCTCCACCAGTAGAACCGGAAGAAGCTCCGATTAACATCAGCAGTGCAATCAGGAAAATAGCCTGAATGGGCCATTGCAGGTAGTCGGCCGTAACAAAACCGGTGGCTGTAATAATTGAAACTACCTGAAAAAACGAGTCGCGGAATGCCTGTTCAAACGTAATATTATGCATTTTGAAATACAATATTCCGGTTATTGCAAGCCCCACAACGATAATAATGGCGAGATAGAGTCTGAGTTCTTCGTTTTTCAATGCAGTGCGAAAATTTCCACGGAGCGAAAGTACGTGTAGTGCAAAGTTAATCCCCGACAACATCATAAAGATTGTAATAACATACTGAATGTACGCAGAGTATCCTGCAATGCTATCGTTTTGGGTTGAAAAACCACCGGTGGCAATGGTGGCAAACGAGTGGCAAATACTGTCGAAAAGCGGCATCTTCCCAATGTAAAGCAACAACGTTTCAGCAGCAGTCAATCCAATGTAAACCAGCCAAAGGTTCCGTGCGGCGTATCGTATTTTCGTTGAAATTTTTTCGTCGGTAACACTCGAAATTTCAGAATAAAAAAGGTAGATGCCGTTGATTTGCAGAAATGGCATAATGGCAACCACCAGTACAATAATTCCCATTCCGCCAATCCAGTGGGTTTCGGCACGCCAAAACAAAATACTTTTGGGAAGCACCTCAATATCAGCAAGAATTGATGATCCGGTGGTGGTAAATCCTGAAATCGATTCAAAAAAAGCATTGGTAAAATGTGGAATTGTTTGGGTAACCAGGTACGGCACGGTCCCAATCAAACCTAAAATAACCCAACTAATGCTCACAATAATAAAACTTTCTTTACGCGTAGGTTCTTCTCCCCGTTGTTTTTTGGTAAAAATATTTAATATTACTCCGGTTCCCAGTGTAGCCAAAAACGTGTAAAACAGGTGATACACCGTCGATTCTTTGTAGATAAGCGCCACGACTACCGCAAAAATCATAAAAAGACTTTCGAACACCATAACCAGCGAAACGAAATGGAGCAGTAGAAAAAAATTTATTTTGGCTTTAAACATCAGTTGTGCAATATTCGATTTTAAAATCTGAGCAACAAGTTAAAACAGAATTCAATTTGTAAAATTAATAAAAGAGTTTTTTTTGATTTACTTAAATACGTCATTCATCGTCTCTTTTTAAATCAGAAACACTCCGGTTTCAGGGGGAGGCAAGCCGTTCTGAAGAGCAAAAATAGAATGCAAGAGGCACTTAATATTTTTATTATCAATGAGTATTAAGGCGAAAGAATTTGGATTGAGGAATAAAAACTGTCCCGATGAAACGATAAAATCTCTTTTAAAATCATCCAATTCTTCTTCATTAAAAAGCGATTGGATTGTGGTTGAATTTAAATCAACAGAATAATATGTGATGCTTTCACCTTTGCTGTTTGAATCTTTGGTAAGTTGAAACCGGGGAATAAATAATAAAATACTGAACAGCAGGAAAATGCTCAGTAATAAAATGGAATATATTATTTTAACTGTCTTCTTCAATGTTCATTTTTTTAAACGCGACAAAGTTACAT
>Ga0102953_1002043_pt1 | contig 12348 bp, 9 predicted proteins | sample SalPon2A_C_D2_MG_FD_78509 | JGI IMG/M metagenome (GOLD analysis project Ga0102953, IMG submission 78509) | Soil microbial communities from South San Francisco under conditions of wetland restoration - Salt Pond MetaG R2A_C_D2_MG | ecosystem: Environmental > Terrestrial > Soil > Wetlands | place... | reverse complement strand
TGACCACCATCGGCGATGATCCGAAGTTGATCGGCAACACCCTGCTTGCCTCGTTGGCCCGGGCCGATTTTGTCATTGTCACCGGTGGTCTGGGGGTGACCAGCGATGATCTGACCACTGAAGCGGTGGCCGATGCCCTGGAGCGGCCCTCTACTTTTTATCCCGAAATTCTCAACCAGATCAGGGCGGGCAGTAAGAATGCTCCGGAAGATTTGCGGCTTTCCCTGGAGAAAATGGCCTGGCTGCCGGCCGGAGCCCATGCCCTTAAATATAACGCGACCACGGCCGGCTATTTCCTGGTCCACGAGAACAAGCCGATATTTTTCCTGCCGGGAGTGCCTCATGAAATGGAGGAGTTGCTGGTCGAAACCGTGATCAGCCGCTTGGCTGTCTGGGAGGGAGTGGAAGCGCGCCACGTCAGACAACGGCTCTATCGGGTGGCGGGTCTGCCTGAAACTACGATCAACGAAAAACTGGCATTGCTTGAGGATGGTGAAGAGCGAATCCGGATCGGTTATTATCCGGTTTTTCCCGAGGTCCATGTCAGTCTGACCGTAGTCGGGACTAAAGAAGAGACTACGGATCGGACTTTTATAGAGATCGACGCCAAGGTCCGCAATCTATTGGGTGATAATCTCTATGGTACCGGGGATGAAACCCTTGAAGCGGTGGTTGGGCGTCTGCTGATTGATAACGGCATGGTCCTGGCCCTGGCTGAGTCTTGCACCGGCGGTCTGATTTCGCATCGGATCACCAGGGTGCCCGGCAGCTCCGAATATTTTCTGGGCGGGGCGGTGACTTACAGTAATGAGTTGAAGGAGCAGATGCTCGGGGTTGAAGAAGCGCTTCTCGCCGAATATGGCGCGGTAAGCCCTGAAACGGCCCGGGCGATGGCCGAGGGGATCCGCCGGGAGACCGGCGCCGATATCGCCTTGGCGGTGACCGGCATTGCCGGACCCTCGGGCGGCACCGCCGCCAAACCGGTGGGCACCGTCTGCTTCGGGTTGGCTACCTCGGGCGAGACCGTTGAGTATAAATACATTTTTAACGGGGAGCGCTGGCAGGTCCAGGAGGCGGCCTGCCATAAGGGCCTCGACATATTGAGATTGACCATGCTCAGGCATGATTACGCGAAAAACCAATCCTGTCAGCGTTTATGATAAAAACCTATTTCCAGGAGATATGAACTGATGGCATCCGCAGATAAAGACAAAACGGCCGCAGATAAAAGCAAAACTATAGACTCGGCAATTCTACAGATCCAGAAACAGTTCGGTAAGGGCTCGATTATGCGGCTTGGCACCGATACGGCGGCTGAAGCGGTGCCGGCAATTCCCACCGGCGCCTTGAGCCTCGATATCGCCACCGGAGTTGGCGGAATTCCCCGGGGCCGGGTCACCGAGATCTACGGGCCGGAGTCCTCCGGTAAGACCACACTGGCCCTCCATGTCATAGCCGAGGCCCAGAAAAGGGGCGGTACTGCTGCCTTTATCGATGCCGAGCACGCTCTCGATATAACCTATGCCGAACGGCTTGGGGTCAACGTCGACGACCTGCTGGTCTCCCAGCCCGACTTTGGCGAACAGGCCTTGGAGATTGCCGAGATTCTGGTGCGCAGCGGCGCGATTGACGTAATCGTTATTGATTCAGTAGCCGCTCTGGTGCCGAAGGCCGAGATCGATGGTAATGTTGGTGATTCTCATGTCGGCCTCCAGGCCCGTCTGATGTCCCAGTCGATGAGGAAAATGACCGGCATCCTCAATCGTTCCAAGACCGCAATGATCTTTATCAACCAGATCAGGATGAAAATAGGGGTGATGTACGGCAACCCTGAAACCACCACCGGCGGCAACGCCTTGAAATTCTATAGCTCGTTGCGGATGGATATCCGTAAAATGACCGCCATCAAAGATGGCACCGAGGTGATCGGCAATCGCACCAAAGTCAAATTCGTCAAGAACAAAGTCGCGCCGCCCTTTAAGATCGTTGAGTTCGATATTATTTACGGGGAGGGGATCTCTAAGACTGGTGACCTGCTCGATTTGGCGGCCGATCAGGATATCGTTGAGAAGAGCGGGGCCTGGTACTCATACAACGGCGAGCGTATCGGCCAGGGCCGGGAGAATGCCAAGGCTTTCCTAAAAGATAACCCGGATGTCTTTGCCGATATTGAGCGCAAGGTGAAGTTGGGGTTCGGGATCGGCGTCGAGGCAGCGGAAGAAGGCAAGGCCTGAAAGGTTGGATTGTACTGTTAACCTTCGGGATTTGGACCAACTAATTAAAATTTATTTCGGATAAAGAGAAGTTTTCAAAATGACTGGTAATGAGATAAGGGCGCGATTTTTAAACTATTTCGGCGACCGGGGCCACGCAGTTGTCCCCAGTTCTCCTCTGGTTCCCCATGACGATCCCACCCTGCTGTTCACCAATGCCGGGATGGTTCAGTTCAAGCGCATGTTCATGGGCGAGGAGAAAAGAGACTATGTTCGGGCGGCCACCTCCCAGCGTTGCGTTCGGGCGGGCGGCAAGCACAACGATCTTGAAAACGTCGGCTATACGGCCCGCCACCATACCTTTTTCGAGATGCTCGGTAATTTCTCCTTCGGGGACTATTTCAAGGAAGAGGCCATCCGCTATGCCTGGGAGTTCCTTACCGAAGAGCTGAAGATCGATAAGAACAGGTTGTGGATTTCGGTCTTTGACGACGACGACGAGGCCTTCGCCCTGTGGAAAAAGGTGGCAGGCGTAGACGCGGAACGCATCGTCAGGATGGGCGAAAAGGACAACTTCTGGGCCATGGGCGATACCGGGCCCTGCGGCCCCTGTTCAGAGATCCATTTCGACCAGGGCGAGGAGATGGCATGCGGGCCTGATTGCAAATTGGGCTGCGATTGCGACCGATATCTGGAAATCTGGAACCTTGTCTTCATGCAGTTTAACCGCGCTGAGGATGGGGCCTTGACTCCCCTGCCCAAGCCCAGTATCGACACCGGCATGGGGTTGGAACGGATCACCGCTGTAATGCAGGGCAAACATACCAATTACGACTCGGACCTATTCACCACCATCTTTACGAGGATCGGTGAGGTGACCGGCCGTGAATACGGCAAGGAAGGCCAGGTCGATACAGCCATGCGGGTTATCGCCGACCACAGTCGGGCCACCACCTTTCTGGTCGCCGACGGGGTGCTGCCCTCGAACGAGGGGCGGGGTTACGTCTTGCGGCGCATCATGAGGCGGGCCATCCGCTTCGGCCGTTTTCTGGGAATGAACAAACCTTTTCTGGCCAGTATAACCGCAGCAGTTATTGAGCAGATGCGGGAGGCCTATCCTCATATCGCCGAAAGTCGGGAACTCCTCGCCAAGGTGGTAAACAACGAGGAGGAACGCTTCCTGGAGACTATCGATCATGGCCTGGTGATGCTCAACCAGGAACTGTCCCGCCTCAAAAAGGCCGGAGAAAAGGTGGTCGACGGCGATTTTATTTTTAAGCTTTATGATACCTACGGTTTCCCGGTCGATATTGTCCGCGATATTGCCATCGAGAAAGGGCTTTCTGCTGATGAACCCGGCTTTAATCGAGCCATGGAGGTCCAGCGCCAACAGTCCAAGAAATCTTGGAAGGGAGCATCACTTGCCGAACTGGGGACCGGTGTCAAGGCCCTTCTGGAAAAAGGCAGTCGGAGCGTGTTCCTCGGTTACGAAACTTTGCATTGCGAGTCGACAATTGAAGCCCTTCTTGACCAACAGGGCGAGTTGATTTCCGGCGCTATGGGCGGCGATAAGATTTCGGTTGTTTGCTTAGAAACTCCGTTTTATGCTGAGGCCGGCGGCCAGACCGGCGACCGGGGAGAAATCAAGGGCTCGAACGGCAAGGCAAAGGTAATCGATACGGTCAACGCGGGTGGTGGCTTGGTTCTGCATCAGGCCGAAGTAATGGAAGGCACCATTGCTCCGGGTGATAAAGTTACGTTAACCGTTGAGCGGGAATTGCGGCAGCGCATCGCCAATAATCATACCGCGACCCACCTCTTGCAGGCTGCCTTGAAAAACGTGCTGGGCGATCATGTCAAACAGTCAGGGTCCCAGGTCGACTCGGAACGGCTGCGCTTTGATTTTACCAGTTTTTCGCCGCTGAGTCCGGATGAAATCGAGAAGGTCGAACAACAGGTTAATCGCGAGATCAGGCGCAACAGTAAGGTCGACACCGTTGTTCTCGATCGCGAAGAGGCAATTCAGGAGGGGGCAACGGCCCTTTTCGGGGAAAAATATGGCGACAAGGTCCGGGTTGTCAGTGTCGATAAATACAGCAAGGAACTTTGTGGCGGCACCCATGTCGGCGCCACCGGCGAAATAGGCCTTTTAAAAATTGTCAGTGAGGGCGGGATTGCCGCAGGCGTGCGGCGGATCGAGGCTGTGACCGGTTATGGCGCCATGCAACGTTTTCAGACGATTGAACGCCGGTTGGTGGAGATTGCCGAGCAACTGAAAAGCACTCCCGAGGAGATATCGGCCCGGATCGCTAAACTTCAGGCCCGTCAGAAGGAACTGGAAAAGGAACTTGCCCTGGTTACGACCCAACAATCGGTGGGCGATCTTGACAAAATTATCGGCGAGGCGCGATTGGTTGGCGAGACTAAAGTGGTTGCCGCCAGGATCGCAGTCGATTCGCCGAAGACCATGCGGGAGGTCGGCGACAAATTGCGCGACAAACTCGGCTCCGGGGTCGCTGTTCTCGGGGCGGTTTTTGAAGACAAGGTCAGCCTCTTGGCCATTGTCAGCAAGGATTTGGCCAAAACATACCATGCTGGCAGGCTGGTCAAGGAAGTGGCCGGGTACGTGGGGGGCAGCGGCGGTGGCAGACCGGACATGGCCCAAGCCGGCGGCAATATGCCTGACAGACTTGACGAGGCGCTTGCGGCGGTATATGGCGCGGTCGAGAAACAGGTGAACTGAAATATTTATTTTTTGGTTTTGCTGCGGAGGAGCTTTCCCCTCTGCACGGTTCCTGGACCAGGTCGGCTGATGCTTAGGAAAATTATTGACAGCACTTTTTTAATGGATTAGAAATCCCTATTTTAAATGAACGGGTATTCATTTGCTGTTTAGGTGGTAAACTCCGTGAAAATGACGGAATAGCAGGCGATTCCCTTTAAAAATTTGAATTATAAAGCAGGTATCAGGGAGCGGATAATGATAACCATTGATTTGACCATGCCTTTCCAGATTGCCAATATTCTGATTCTTATCGTGATCATGAATATTGTCCTGTACAGGCCGATTCGGACTATCCTTGCCGAAAGAGAGAAACGGATTAGCGGACTTGAGAAGGACGTTGATGAGTTCAACAAGAACGCCCGTTTGCGCCTTGAGGAATTCGATGCCAAACTTAATGATGCCCGAGGTCGGGCCAAGGCTGAGTTGGATAGTGCCCGTGGTGAAGCGCAGGTGGTTGGCGCCGAAAAGCTGGCGGAGATCAGGAAAGAGGTTGATGGTAAAAAGGCCGAGAGCCTCGCCCAGATCCAGGCGCAGATCACCAAGGCCGGCGATGAGCTGAAAGGTCAGGTGGAGGGTTTTGCTTCGGAGATGGCCGGGAAAGTCTTGGGGAGGGCACTGTAATGAAATTCTTTAACCGTGTTAAGTTGAGCTCTTTGCTGGCAGCTGTGTTTCTGGTTTTGTGCGTCACTCTGGCACATGCTTCCGGCGGAGCCGAAGGGGCTCATGGGGAAGGAGGTATTCCCCACGAGAAGTGGATGGATCTGCTCTGGCGGACCCTGAACTTTGCCGGCTTGCTGATTATTCTGATTTGGGCCCTTAAGAAACCGATTGCCAATGGCCTGAACAGCCGGAGACAGGCCATTATCGAGAAATTTGAAGATCTGGAGGCCCAGAAAAGCGAGGCCGAAAGGATCTATAAAGAGTACGAAAGCAAGCTTGCCAAGATCGATGATGAAGTGCAGGCGATCATCAATAGCGCCGTTAAGCAGGGTGAGGCTGAAAAAGCCAGAATAATCGAGGAAGCCAATCGTGCTGCCGGAGATATCGAACGCCAGGCCGAAATGGCAATCCAGCATGAACTTGCCGAAGCCAAGTTGAGACTGCGTAGCGAGATAGCCGAGCAGGCGGCGCAGATGGCCGAGAACCTGATCCGGCAGAATCTTAAGGACGCTGATCAGGCCAGGATGGTTGAAGATTACCTCGAAAAGGTGGGAGCTCTACAGTGAAAAATACAATTCTAGCCAAGAGATATGCCAAGGCCCTGTTCCAGGTCGGCAAAGAAGAGAACGCCCTGGACGATTTCAGCACGGCTTTGTCCGAAATGGTGCAGGTCTATGCGGAGGTACCAGAGGTCGGTGATGTACTTACCAACCCGATTTATCCGCAGGATGTTCGTGAAAAAGTTATGAGCCATCTGGTTGAGGCGATGAAGACGCCGACCTTGATGGCTAATTTTTTTAATTTGCTGGTCCAGAAACGGCGGGCTGGTGTCTTGCCGGATATAGCCGAGGTATTCCGTGCCTTGGTCGACGATGAAAGGAATATGTGTCAGGGCACGGTGATATCGGCCACCGATATATCCAGCGAACTCAATGATAAAATCAAGGCCACCCTGGAAAAGATCACCGGTAAGCAGGTTGTGGTCAAGAACGAGGTCGATCCTGCTATCATCGGCGGGATAATCGCCAGGGTCGGGGACCTGGTTATGGACGGCAGTATCAAAACGCAATTAAAGGGTTTAGAAGAATCCATAAAAGGGAGTGAATAACCAATGCAGATCAAAGCTGAAGAGATCAGTCAGATTATCAAGGGGCAGATCAAGGATTACGAGAGTAAAGTTGATCTGAGTGAAACCGGAACGGTTATCTCGGTTGGTGATGGTATCGCACGTGTTCACGGCGTCGAAAACTGTATGGCCATGGAGCTTCTTGAGTTCCCTGGCGGAGTTCTCGGGGTTGCCTTGAACCTTGAACAAGATAACGTCGGTTGCGCTGTTCTCGGGAGAGTCGAGGGCATTAAAGAAGGTGACCAGGTAAAAAGAACCGGTAAGATCGCCGAGGTTCCTGTCGGTCCTGAAATGGAAGGGCGGGTGGTCGACGGCGTCGGCAAACCCATTGACGGGCAGGGACCGCTCACTGCCAAAGAGAGCCGCAAGATTGAGGTCCTGGCTCCCGGCGTTATCGCTCGAAAGGGTGTGCATGAGCCCTGTTACACCGGCAGCAAGGCAGTCGACGCCATGACCCCGGTCGGCAAGGGCCAGCGCGAATTGGTTATTGGTGACCGGCAGATCGGCAAAACCGCTCTCTGTGTCGATGCGATCATCGCCCAGAAGGAAACCGATGTACACTGCATTTATGTTGCCATCGGCCAGAAAAAATCCACGGTGGCCCTGGTCGTTGAGAACCTTCGTAAACACGGCGCCATGGAGTATACCACCGTGGTGGCCGCCTGTGCTTCAGATCCCGCTCCAATGCAGTATCTGGCGCCCTTCGCCGGTTGTTCAATGGGCGAGTACTTCCGTGATAACGGTCAGCACGCCTTGATTATCTATGACGATCTTTCCAAGCAGGCAGTTGCCTACCGCGAACTTTCCTTGCTGCTTCGCCGTCCACCGGGACGTGAAGCCTATCCCGGCGACATCTTCTTTAACCATTCCCGGTTGTTGGAAAGGGCCGCCAAGGTCAGCGACGATCTGGGGGCCGGTTCTCTTACCGCTCTGCCGATTATCGAAACCCAGGCTGGTGATGTTTCGGCCTACATTCCGACCAACGTTATTTCCATCACCGACGGTCAGGTCTATCTGGAGCCGAACCTTTTCTTCGGCGGTGTGCGTCCGGCTATCAACGTCGGTCTTTCGGTTTCCCGTGTTGGTGGCGCTGCTCAGGTCAAGGCTATGAAACAGGTCGCCGGTACCCTGCGACTTGATCTTGCCCAGTATCGCGAACTGGCTGCTTTTGCCGGTTTCGGTTCCGATCTTGACGCCGCCACCCAGGCCCAGTTGACTCGTGGCGCCCGTTTGGTGGAAATTCTCAAGCAGCCCCAGTATCAGCCGCTGCCCATGGAGAAGCAGGTAACCATCATCTTTGCCGGTACCCGCGGTTTACTCGACACTCTGCCCCTCGATGCCCTTGCGGACTTCGAACAAGAACTTTATGGCCACATAGCACAGAACGATCCGGCCATTTTCGATACTCTGAAGGAAAAAGAGGAGATTGACAGCGGGTTGGAAGAGAAGATGAAAAATACGATCTCTGCCTTTGTTGAGTCGTTCAAGGGAGCAAGAGGACTCAAATAGCAGGAGGATGAGCTCTAATGCCTAGTCTTAAAGATGTTCAGATGAAGATAGCGGGGGTCAAAAAGACCTCCCAAATCACCAAGGCGATGAATATGGTCGCGGCGGCCAAGTTGCGGGGAGCCCAGCAACGGATGGAGGATTTCCGCCCTTATGCCGACCAGTTCAATAATGCCATGACCAGCATGTCGGCAAGCATGGAGACCTCTCTCTTTCCGTTGATGGAGGTAAGAGAGGTGAACTCAGTCGAGTTGCTTGTAGTTACTTCCGATCGTGGTTTATGCGGCAGCTTTAACGCCCATATTCTCAAAGCTGCCGAGAAATTGATGGCCCAGCTTGAGGCGGAAGGAAAGACTGTTTCGTTGGTATGTGTCGGCAAGAAGGGTAGCCGTTACTTCAAGAAAACCGGCAAGGTCAGAAAATCCTTTCCCGATATAATGGGCACCTTCCAAATGTTTAACGCCAGGGAAATAGCCCAAGAGACCGCGGCTAATTTTCTTTCCGGCGAGACCGATGAGGTGCGGCTGGTTTTCGGTGAATTTGTAAGTGTTGCGGTTCAACGGCCGTCAGTAAGAAATCTGTTGCCGATCCAGCCTGTAGCCGGTGATGAAACCGAAAGTGGTGGCGCTGATGGCGGCGATTTTATTTACGAACCGAGCCCTACCGAGATTATGGATGTGCTTCTGCCTCTATATCTGAATGTCATGGTCTATCATGTCATGCTCGAGGTTGGAGCCAGCGAACATGCAGCCCGTATGACTGCCATGGATAACGCTACCAACGCCTGCTCCGATATGATCAGTAATCTTACCTTGATTTATAATAAGGCCAGACAGGCAGGGATTACAGCGGAATTGATGGACATCGTGGGCGGTGCTGAAGCCCTTAAAGGATAGGTATTAATTTTTCAGGTATCGGCCCTCGCAGTCGGACTTGGGATGAGCAAATAAAGCTTAGGAGGCTTGATGTGATATGAGTGATCAAAATGTAGGAAAAATAGTTCAGGTCATTGGTCCGGTATGTGACGTGGAGTTTGAGGCCGGTCAGTTGCCCGATATTATGAATGCCTTACTGGTATCCAACCCGGGCATTAACGATGAGGCAGACAATCTGGTTATCGAGGTTGCTCAGCATCTGGGAGACAACGTGGTACGTTGCATTGCCATGGATCAGACCGACGGTCTGCGTCGCGGCCAAGATGCAAAGGATACCGGCAAACCTATTGAGATTCCCTGCGGGTCAAATGGCCTGGGACGGATTATGAATGTGGTTGGTCGCCCGGTTGACGGGCTTGGCCCGATCACCTCTGACAAGATGAGGCCAATCCATAAACCGGCCCCTGATTTTACCGACCAGGATACCGAGGTTAATGTTCTTGAGACCGGTATCAAGGTTATCGATTTACTGGTTCCCTTCCCCCGGGGCGGTAAAATGGGTCTGTTCGGCGGCGCCGGTTGTGGCAAGACCGTTATCATGATGGAAATGGTCAACAACATCGCCATGCATCACGGCGGTATTTCAGTTTTCTGCGGGGTAGGTGAGCGGACTCGTGAGGGAAACGATCTCTACCATGAGATGAAGGAATCAGGCGTACTTCCCAAAGCGGCCCTTGTATACGGGCAGATGACCGAGCCTCCGGGAGCTCGTGCCCGTGTGGCTCTTACCGGTCTGTCTGCGGCAGAATATTTTCGGGACGAGGAAGGACAGGACGTGTTGTTCTTCGTTGATAACATCTTCCGGTTCACCCAGGCCGGCTCCGAGGTATCCGCTCTGCTCGGTCGTATCCCTTCCGCCGTTGGTTATCAGCCGACTCTCGCTACCGACCTTGGCGCCCTTCAGGAGCGGATTACCTCGACAAACAAGGGTTCGATTACCGCTGTTCAGTGCGTTTATGTACCGGCTGACGACTTGACCGACCCTGCTCCGGCTACTACTTTTGCCCATCTCGATGGTACCGTTGTTCTGTCGCGGCAGATCGCTGAGCTCGGCATTTATCCCGCTGTTGATCCACTCGATTCAACCTCCAGAATTCTCGATCCCAACGTTCTGGGTGAAGAGCATTACGCGGTGGCTCGAGGCGTTCAGATCACCCTGCAAAAGTATAAGGATTTGCAGGACATTATCGCCATCCTTGGTATGGACGAGCTTTCCGAAGAAGATCAGGTTGTTGTCGGTCGTGCCCGTAAAATACAGCGTTTCCTTTCTCAGCCTTTTACCGTTGCCGAGGTTTTTACCGGCATGAAAGGCGCCTATGTCAAGGTTGCCGACACCATTAAGGGCTTCAAGGAGATTCTTGATGGTAAACATGATGACTTGAAGGAAAATGCCTTCTATATGGTCGGAACCATTGAGGAAGCCCTTGAAAAGGCTGCCAAAGAAAAAGCGGCTTGATTCGGCAATAAGTAAAATCATATCCGGCAGAATCTGTATCGGATCTATCGGACAGATGGCCGGCGTAAATATTCAGTAAAGAGGCTTATTAATGGCTGAGACCATAAAACTCGAGGTTGTGACTCCCCGTGGAGCCGTTTTGAGTGAGGATGTCGATATTGTGAACGCTCCCGGTTACGGCGGAGAGTTCGGCGTACTGGCAAATCACGCGCCATTCTTAAGTACGATCAAGATTGGGGTGATGTCTTACAAGAAAAGCGGCAGTGAAGAGCAGTTGATGATCAGTGGCGGCTTTTGTAAGGTGGCTGATAATAGGATCACCTTTCTGGTTGAATCTGCCGAGTTCGGTCGCGATATTGATGTTGATCGTGCGATGCGTGCCAAGGAGCGGGCTGAGAAAAGGCTTGCCGAGGCCCAACGTCAAGCCGAGCATCTTAACCAGGTCAGGGCCGAGGCCGCGTTACAACGGGCTTTGGCTCGCTTGAGGGCGGCTGGCCAAGAAACTGCATAAAAATAACCGATTTATTACTTTAAAAGCCGCACATATTGTGCGGCTTTTTTTTGTGCTATTTTAGCAAGATATATATTTTCCCCGATTAAGTCGGGCCAAAATATATATTTTAAATTCTCTGTTAAAGTATTAATGTTACGATGCTAAATTGCTTTGAAGGCTCTTTGCTTTTCTTCGCTGGTAATTCACGATACCCTCAGTAAGATTTCGACTGATCTAAATCAGTTATATTTTTGTTACTTTAAAATATTTGGTCAGGAGGTTGAACGAGATGGATGCTAAAGAACGGATGGCGATCCCCAGGCAACAGGCCCGTGAGCTTGGGCCTGAGGAAAGGGTTACCAACTTTAACGAGGTGGTTTTCGGGTATGACGAAGAAACCGCGATTCGCGAGGCGGAGCGGTGCCTGCAATGCAAGAAACCCAAATGTCGGGAAGGTTGTCCGATTCACAACGATATTCCGCGCTTTATTAGACTGTTACGAGAAGGCAAAGTCGAAGAGGCCTACTGGGCCGATCGAGAAACTAATTCGCTGCCGGCCATCTGTTCGCGGGTTTGCCCCCATGAATATCAATGTGAGGGTTCTTGCATCAGGGCTAAAAAAGGGGAAGCGGTGGCAATTGGGATGCTGGAACGTTACCTGGTTGACTGGATGGTTGCTAATGGGAAGAATTTGGTTCAGTCTTGTGCCATGCCCAAGGAACAGAAGGTCGCCATTGTAGGGTCGGGTCCGGCCGGAATGACGGTGGCAAATATTTTGGCACATGCGGGCTATCGCTGCACTATATTCGAAAGTCTGCCGGTGCTTGGTGGGATGCTTGGGGTTGGTATCCCTGCTTATCGATTGCCGAGGGCGATAATCGCTGCTGAATTTGATTCTTTGAAGAGTTGCGGAGTGGATATCGTTACTAATGTCAAGATCGGAACCGACAAGACTATATCCCAGCTGCGTGATGAGGGCTATGAGGCGGTTTTTGTCGGTGTGGGCGCGCATTCAAGCCGCAAGTTAGGGGTTGAAGGAGAAGATCTCGATGGAGTCCTGCACGGGGTTGATTATCTGCGGAAAATTAATCTCGGCGAGGAGATGAATCTTGGTCGCAATGTCGTGGTGGTCGGCGGGGGCAACGTCGCTATCGATTGCGCGCGGACAGCTTTG
>Ga0102953_1002041_pt1 | contig 12354 bp, 10 predicted proteins | sample SalPon2A_C_D2_MG_FD_78509 | JGI IMG/M metagenome (GOLD analysis project Ga0102953, IMG submission 78509) | Soil microbial communities from South San Francisco under conditions of wetland restoration - Salt Pond MetaG R2A_C_D2_MG | ecosystem: Environmental > Terrestrial > Soil > Wetlands | place... | reverse complement strand
TCTGGTGTAGAACGTAATCGGGCCACCCCTGCGGCACCCCCTGGTCAAGTGCCTGCAAACCGGCCCGCACCCGGGTGATGGTGCTGTGATGATCGGCACCCTGTTCGTTGATGACCCTGACGAAGCCGCGCCGCCACTTATCAAGATGGTAGGCTACGTCCGGCACAAAATAGGTGTAGCTGCCGTCGGCCTTGCGCATGACCCGATCCTTGTCGTCATCAAAATCGGTGGTCCGCAACCAGAGGGCATTGTCCGCTTCGTAGGTATGCCCATTGGCGATCAAGGCCTCGACGGTTGCAGCGACCTTCCCCTCGGCGTAAAGGCTCGACTCAAGAAAAAAATTATCGAAGCGGACATCGAACGCAGTCAGATCCTGATCCTGTTCCCGGCGCAGATAGGCAACGGCAAACTGGCGGATCGCTTCAAGATCCTGCGGGTCACCGGCAGCCGTCACATGCTGATCGCCGGCGTCGACCGTCTCTTTGGCCAGATACGCCGCCGCCACGTCACGGATATAGTCCCCCTGATAGCCGTCGGCCGGCCAGCGCGGATCGTCCGCCGCAATCCCCAGGCAGCGAGCTTGTACCGAAAGCGCCAGGTTGTTGATCTGGGCACCGGCATCGTTGTAATAGAATTCGCGGGTCACCTGCCAGCCGGTCGCTTCGAGCAGCCGGCAAAGGGTATCGCCGACGGCGGCACCCCGGCCATGGCCGATATGCAGCGGACCGGTCGGATTGGCGCTGACAAATTCAACCTGCAGCTTGCGGCCGCCGCCGTAACGGCTCTTGCCATATGCGCTCCCGAGGTCGTGAATCCGTCTGAGCGCAGCGTACCAGCATCCCGGGGCCAGATGGAAATTGATGAAACCTGGACCGGCAATGGTCAACCGTGACCAGATATCGGACCGCTCGCCGAGTGACTGAACAAGGGCCTCGGCGACCTGGCGCGGGGCTTTCTTTTCCGGCTTGGCCAGCATCATGGCCAGATTGGTAGCAAAGTCCCCGTGGTCAGCCCGCCCGGGCACCTCGAGGGTAAAATCCGGCATGACGCCCGATTCGAGCACTCCCCGCCGGTAACAGTCCTGCAGGGCCTGCTGCAGATTTCTGCGTAATTGCTGTTTCATTCCTAACACTTTCTAGACTTCGTCTTGGCTTTGCTGGTCTTGCCCGTCTGCCCTGCGCAGTTTGTGCAGGGTCACATCTTCTGAAAAATCAGGACAGTGCAGGCTGGCATCATCCCCCCGGGAAAACCGTTTGGCACAATTGGCCCGCCAGGCACACAGTGGACAGATTTTGCGATTATCGTGGGACATTTTCAACCATCTTTCTTGCACACGGCGCTGGCATGTTAGCCCTGTCCGACAGGGCTGTCAAGCCGACTGCAAGTTCCTATCTGGACGACTCGTCACTCTTCTGGAGCGGCTTGTTCTGCTTGGGGAATTGGTAGACGATTTCGTCCTTGCGCACCATCCCGAGTTCCTGGCGAGCAATCCGTTCAATGGTTGCGTGGTCATGCTGCAAGGCGTGGATCGCTTCTTTCAACCGTTGGTTTTCGGCAACCAGCTCTTCGACCTGGTGTTGCAGGTCGGTGCGGTGGTTATAGGTTTTGACCAAGCGCAGGATCCCTTTGTCGCCGAACAGGGCAAACCCGATCAACGCCAGCAACAACACAACCCACCACCAGCGAAAACTGTAACCGGTTGTGTGGCCTGTTGATTCAGGCTGGGGGGTTGTCATGGCTGCACCTCAGGGCTCAATTTTTTCAATCACGAACCGAAAACTGTTCAAGCGTAGCACATGAACAGCTCGCTTGACAGGCGTAACTAAAGACCAGGGGTGTCAGGGGTATTCAGATTGCCGCCGAACCGTGCCAGCTGGCCGATTCCGGTCAGAGAAAAGGTGATCAGGTACTCACTGTCCTCAAGCCGGTTGCGGTACACCAGCGACAGGCTCCAGCACTGGGCACGATATTCCAGGTCCACGACCTGCTCGAGGTTGGCTTCCTCGCGAAAATCATAGCGTTGCAGATATTTCAAAATCACCGGCTCAAGCCAGGAAAGTTCAAGCGCTCCGGAGAGGTAGTGGTTGCTGTCGCGGGTATAGCGGTAATCCAACGTCAGCGCATTCCCGGCCACATCACGCATACCGGCGATCGCATTGAACATGGTGATCCCCTCTTCTCCAGGATTCGGATCATAGCGGGCATCCAAATCGAGGTAGCTGGCCGTATCCGGCCGGGCGATCAGCTCAAGGCGGATCGAGGAGAAGGGCTTGCGACTGTCGGCCGGGTCGAGCGGGTTTCGCTGCGACTCCTCGATGTCGAATTCCTGGGACAGTCGCGTATAGAGGAACTCGTGATAACGCGGCGTGCCGGTCTCATCGAACTTGCGATAAGTGAAGCGGTTGGTGACCCCGTAACTGATCAGGTTGGTCGGTTCAATGCGATCCAGTCCATCGAAAAACGGCAGGTCGGATTGCGGCTCATCGGGAACGAACTGATACTTGATGTCCGGCTCGACACTGTGCCGAATCTTGTCAATGCCATGCCAGCTTGGCTGGTAAACTCGTGAGAGGCGCGTAGAGACCCGGGTGGTAAAATCAGCTATTCCATCAGCCACGGTTTGTTCCGGGGCATTGACAAGCAGATACGCGCGATAGGTATAGCCGATTTCTGGTTCGACCTCCAACAGTTGCAAGGGGTGAAAGACTGTCGACAGGTAGGGCCGTACGCTTACTCGCTGTCCCCGCACACCCGATTCGCGCCAGAAATGGCTGGCCGAACTTTCCAGCCCGTAATAAAGGCCGGTCGTCTCGTCCTGGCGTCGCAACAGATCAAGATGGACTTCCGGCAGCCGTTGCAGGGTCTCCAGGTTTTTTTGTTCCAGGTCCTGGATGTATTTCAACTGGCCTGAGAGGTTCAGATCACCCCAATGCTTGGCGAGCACTACGGTCGACTCGGCTTTTTCCTTGGTATAGTCGTCAGCCACACGGCCGAAATCTTCAAAATAGTCCCGGCTGCTGACATATTCGACATCGGCCGCCAAGCTGACCTGGCGGGGCAAAAAGCCCGAATGCTTCCAGCGAACGGCAAAACGGTCCTCAGCATTTTTCAGGCCACTGATTCGGTAGACAAAGGCTTCGCCGTCATTTTCATTGGCAAAGGCATAACGGTACTCAATCCCCTGGCCAACCCCGAGTTCGGAGAGGTAATCGAGGTAAAAGGTCATGTCCTGGTTGCGGGCCAGGGCCCAGTACCAGGCGACACCAAGCTCGGCGCCCCGTTTTTCCGAATAACCGAAATCCGGGGTTAATAACCCAGATTTTCGTTCCTGCTTGACCGGGTACAGCATGATCGGCGTATAAAAGACCGGCAGGCCCGCCAGGTAAAAGACCCCATTGTGCCCCTTGGCATAACCATCGATATCGATGACGAGATCGTCCGCGCCAAACTTCCAGGCCGGGTCCTTGGCATCACAGACCGTGAAGGTGCCCTTCTGAATCCGGTAGGTTAACGGATCGACTCGCTCGATCTGCTCACCGGTCAGATAAAAATTACTCTGCTTCAGATACAGCTTGCCTTCCACCAACTTGCCGAAACCAGTCAACAGATTTACGGAAACGACCTCCCCCTCCAGGGTCCCTTCCGGAGTCTTGACAATAACTCCGCCTTCGGCATCCGCTTGTCCGCTTTTGACTGAATACTTGACCTTGTCGGCACGCAGGTTGACCAGACCGGTCTCCAGCAAGACGTCGCCGCTGGCCTGGTAAAGACCCGTTTGCTCATCAAAATCGAGCTGATTGGCTTCGAGTTTGACCGGCAGGTCAGACTGGGTCAAATCGGCGATGACGTCCTCGGCAGCCGCAGACACCGTGAACAGCAGGAGCAACAAACCAAGCACTGGCAGCAACCTGAAACAGGCTATGTCATGAACGGCTTTCAGCATTCTCTTTTTCACGTTTCAGCAGCTGGTTACGCAGCACGGAGATCAGAAAGATCGAGCCGGCAACAACGATCGTTTCGCCTGGCTGACGGACTGCAAATGCCTGGTCCAAGGCTTCTTCTGCCGGCAGGTGGCAACTGGCTGCCCCCCCCCGACGAGCAACAAATTCAACAACCCGCACCGGGTCAACCACCGCTTCGACCTCAGGTTTTGTGACATACACCCGGGTCGCAAACGGCAGTAACACCCTGAGCATGGCCTGCCAGTCCTTGTCGGCCTTGAAGCCGGTCACCAGGTGAACCCTATTCAGGCCGGACGCTGTCAGGTAATCGGCCAAGGCCTGACAACCGGCGAGATTATGTGCCGCGTCGAACAACAGCTGCTCCCCTCTCCACCACTCCAGGCGTCCCGGCCAGCTGAGTTCTGCCAGTGACTTGACCGCGAGCGAACGAGCGACGTGCCAGCCCTGCGACTGCAGGTAAGCGGCGACCGCCAGAGACAGGCCGAGGTTGTCGTGCTGATGCATTCCGGCCAAGCCGGAAATGACCTCCTCATTCCAACCGAGCCCTGCAAATCTAAACCCTGCTGGCCCGGAACGAATCTGCCAGTCAGAATCGGCAGCATAAATCTCTGCAGCAACTGCATGCGCCTGTCGCTGCAGTACCTTCAACGCCTCAGGCTTTTGCCGGGCGACAAAAACCGGCACTCCAGGCTTGATAATGCCTCCTTTTTCAGCGGCAATCGCCGCCAGGTCATCGCCCAGGTATGCTGCGTGGTCATATGAAATCGGCGTGATGACGCTAACCAGAGGAGTCACGACATTGGTAGCGTCCAGCCTCCCGCCGAGGCCGGTTTCCAGGATGGCGATATCGACCTTGGCCTGCCGGAAATACTCCAGTGCCATCGCCGTGGTCATTTCAAAAAAGGTCACCGGCAGATCGGTGACCTGACCCTGCAGCCGGGCCGTGATGCTGACCACGCTGGCTTCGCTGATCACCTGCCGGTCTACCTGAATCCGTTCGGTGAATGAATGCAGATGCGGTGAGGTGTAGAGGCCAACCCGGTATCCGGAGTTTTGCAGGATACCTGCAAGCGCAACGGCCGTCGACCCCTTGCCGTTGGTCCCGGCGACATGCACACAGGGATATAGCAGCTGCGGTGATCCCAGCCGCCCCAGCAGGGTCCGAATATTGTCCAGCCCCAGCTTGATGCCGAATTTCTGCAGGCCAAAAAGATAGTCGAGGCTGCGGTGGTAATCCACCGGATCAACTCTTGGTGAAGTTCCGCAGGATTTTTGAGAGGGTCTCTTTCATCTCCTGCCGCCGAACGATCATGTCGACCATGCCGTGCTCGAGAAGATATTCTGAGCGTTGAAAACCCTCAGGCAGTTGCTGCCGAATCGTCTGTTCGATAACCCGTGGCCCGGCAAAGCCGATCAGAGCCTTCGGTTCTGCCATGTTGATATCACCGAGCATGGCAAAACTGGCGGTCACCCCGCCGGTGGTCGGATCGGTCAGGACCGAGATGAACGGGATGCCGGCGGCCTTGAGCTTGGCCAGAACGGCACTGGTTTTGGCCATCTGCATCAAAGAAAGGATACTTTCCTGCATCCTGGCCCCGCCGGACGAGGAGAACACGATCACCGGCAGTTTTTCTTCCAGGCCTTTTTCCAGTGCCCGGGTGATCTTCTCGCCGACGACCGAGCCCATGCTGCCACCCATAAAACTGAAATCGAAAACGCCGATGGCCACCGGCAGCTGGTCAATGGTACCGGTGCCGCAGATGATGGCGTCGCCGCCGCCGGCTTTCTTGACTGCGACCTTGATCCGGTCCTTATACTTCTTGGAATCCTTGAACTCGAGAAAATCGACCGATTCCATAGCCGCATCCATCTCGACAAAAGAATCCTCATCCAGAATCAGCCGAATCCGCTCCTGAGCCGAAATCCGGAAATGATAGTCACATTTCGGACAGACATTCAGATTGCGCTCAATTTCGCGAGTATAAATGATTTCATCGCAATTTTTACACTTGGTCCAGACCCCCTCAGGGACCTGCACTTTTTTCGAATCTGCCCCAGAAATCGGCGGCTTATCTTTACGTTTGAACCAGGCCATGCGTTACCTCACCTTCGGTTTGAGTTAGAACCGGAATGTTTCTCCGCCATGTAGGACTTCCAGGCGTTGCTCCCCAAGAGCCTCCAGTTCCATCACGACCTCCTCCAGAAATTGGGGCTTGATATGAAAAATTTTAACCGGTACTTCGGATCGGTCAAATTTTGCAAGTTCACGACATAACATGGATGGCGTCAGATGACCACTGGCGTCGGCGAGTTTCTGCAGCCGATTGGGAAACGAGGTCTCGATAAACGCCGCCTTGAGATTGGCACATCGCCGCCCGAGTGTCCAGATCTGCTCCGTGCCCGAGGTGTCCCCGGAGAACAGCACCGAGCCTTGAGCGTCGCTCAGACAGTAGCCGGCAGTATAGACCGGATGGCAGGTTCTCGCCCAATCGATTTCCAACCCGGCAATCTCCACCGACTCCCCCTCAACCAGCGCACAGAATTTTAGCGCCGGAGCTTCGGCTGTTGGCAGGCGGGTAAAATCGGGCCAGACCTGGTCATTAAACAGATGGTCGCGCAGGGTTTGCAAAACCGGAGCCGGAGCCCAGACCCGCAGGGGTTGGCTCTGCAGGGTCAGAACATTGTCGACCAGAAACGCCAGGTCAACCATATGATCGAGGTGGGCGTGGGTCAACAAGACATCAGTCACGGCAGCCTGTTCCGCAAGGCTGAGACTTGAAGTCACGGTGCCGGCGTCCAGCAACAGGTTGTCGTTGAGCAACAAGCAACTGGTAAAAAAGCCGGGCAGCCGCGACCCGTAACTGCCGAGGACTCGTATCTTCACAGCTCCTCCTGGAACGACCAGGCACGCATACGCCTACTCAGGACGGTGATCGATTGCGTCGCGCAGGCTGCGGACAAAGCTTTCGACCTGTCTAAGCCGTACAGCTTCCGGCGCACTCTCAATCACCTTGACCAGTGCGCTGCCAACCACGACGGCATCGGCAAAACGGGCGATATTGCTTGCGTCAGCTGGCGTCGCAATGCCAAAACCGACCGCCACTGGCACCGGGCTGGTGACCATCAGTTCCCGAACTTCAGCCTCGATACTGTCAGCGTTAACCGCCTGGGTCCCGGTGACACCGGTCATCGAAACGTAATAGATATAGCCTTCAGCGCTACTCGCCAGGCGGGCTTTCCGCTCCGGCGGCGTGGTCGGTGCCAGCAGGGTGATCAGGTCAATGGCGGCCGGGCGCAGATAGCGCTGTAATTCGTCAGCTTCCTCTGGAGGCAGGTCGACGATCAGCAACCCGTCAACCCCGGCAGCGGCTGCATCTTTGGCAAACAACTCGTTTCCATAGCGCAGCACCGGATTGTAATACCCCATCAGCACCAGCGGGACATCACTCTCGCGCCGGATCTGGCGCACCACGTCCAGAACCCCGACCAAAGTCGTTCCCTGTCGCAGGGAGCGCTCGGATGAGGCCTGGATGGTCGGGCCATCGGCCATCGGATCAGAAAACGGTATGCCGAGCTCGATCAAGTCGGCACCCGCCCGTTCCAGCACCCTGACGATCGCAACCGTCGTTTCCAGGTCGGGGTCACCGGCGGTAATAAACGGCACCAGGGCTTTGCGCCCAGCCTGTTTCAGTTCTGTGAAGGTCTGTTTTATCCTGCTCATAAATCTCTGTTTCATCAGTCAAATTCGGTCAGTTTAATCGATGACCCAGGCCATTTCAACCGTTTTCTCCCTCCAGCAGGGCGCGCACTTCAAGCAGCAGATCAAGAAACATCTCGCGGGTCAGGCGACCGGTCTGAATGTTGTAGCGGCTGGTGTGATAGCTGGCGACCAGGGTCGGCCCACCGTCCAAGCGATGGATCTTGCCATGGGCAAAGGGATAGTCAGCCAGGCGCCTGACCACCCCCTGCTCACGGCACGCTCGCAAATAACTCAGATATGCGGCCTGGCCAAGCGCCAGGACAATCTGCAGGCGCGGCAGGCTGGCCAGTTCTTCGCTCAGATAGGGACGGCAGGTATGGAACTCCCCGGCGGTCGGCAGGTTGCCCGGCGGAACACACTTGACCGCATTGGTCAGATAGAGGTCGCGCAACTCGAGCCCGTCATCCAGGGCTACGGCTGTGGCCTGATTGGAAAACTCGGCTTCATACAGCAGCGGGTACATGAAATCACCGGCCCCGTCACCGGTGAAGGGACGTCCGGTCCGGTTGGCGCCATGCGCACCGGGAGCGAGCCCCAGCAGACAAACCCGCGCCTGCGGGTCGCCGAAGCCGGGAACCGGACGGTTCCAGTAACCCTCGCGGAGATGCCCCTTCTTCGCTGGCAACTGATCGATATACTCTGCCAGCCGTGGGCAGGCACGGCAGGTCAGCAATCCCGGTAGCTCGGCAGCAAGCATGATGGTCGCGCGCTGGGCGCCTAACCCTTCTGCTTGTCCCCACCCCCGCCACCGCGGGGGCGGCGGGAACGGCGACGCGGACGATGTTTGGGATGGGCGGTTTTCTCCGGGACCGGCGCCTTCTTGCGCGCAGACGGACGCTTATAATCCCAGACGAAATCCTCTTCAATCGGGAAGGCGCTGGGAATCTTGCGGCCGATGTACTCCTCGATATCGGGCAGGTGAAAGACCATGTCCTCATCGGCAAAACTGATCGCCTTACCCTGTGCACCGGCGCGCGCGGTACGACCGATTCGATGGACGTAGTCTTCCGGGTCCTGTGGCAGGTCGTAGTTGACAACATGGCTGACATCATCGACGTGGATACCGCGCGATGCGACGTCGGTCGCCACCAGAAAGTGCAGACGCCCCTCCTTGAAATCATCAAGGAGCCGCATCCGTTTCTTCTGCGGGATGTCGCCGGAGATCACCGCAGCCTTGAAATCGTTGACCTTGAGGCGGTCAGCCAGGTGTTCCCCTTCCCGCTTTGTGTTGACGAACAGCAGGACCCGCTCGGGATCCTGCTCCTGCTTCAACAGACCGAGCAACAGGGGAAACTTTTCCCGCCGCCCGACGTGATAGAGGATCTGCTCGACCCGATCGGCCGTCACCTGTTCAGGTGCGATGGAGACCCGTTCGGCCAGGTCCATGAACTCGTAGGCCAATTCCATGACCCGCTGCGAGAGAGTCGCGGAGAACAGCAGGGTCTGGCGCTGGTCGAATTCGGGCAATTTGCGCAGCAGGTAGCGCAGGTCCTTGATAAAGCCCATATCGAACATCCGATCGGCTTCATCGATGACCAACGCTTCGATGGCTTTAAGCGAGAACACCTTCTGTTTGTAATAATCGATCAGCCGCCCGGGTGTGGCGACGATGATATCGACGCCGCCGCGCAGGGCCTGGCGCTGTTTGTCATAGTCGACACCGCCGAAAATCGGCTGGATGACCAGCGGGCAGAATTCCCCCAACCCCCGGGCATCCTCACAGATCTGCACGACCAGTTCGCGGGTCGGGGCGATGATCAGTGCCCGCGGCGCATGTTTATCACGGCGTTTCTGGCGCAACAGCCGGGCAAACAACGAAATAAGGAATGCCGCCGTTTTGCCGGTGCCGGTCTGTGCCTGACCGGCGACATCCTTGCCCGAGAGCGCCAGGGGGATCGATTCCTCCTGGACGGGTGTCAGTTCCGTAAATCCGACTTTTTCGATCCCCTGATGGACCTCGGCAGGCAGATCAAGTTCGGTGAATTTCATGGTTTTCCTTTAGAAAAAGGCTCTGGCACAGAGAATAGGTTTCAGGAACGTCCTGAATTCCGATCCGCGCATCCAGCAACCTAGAGTTTGACATCCATCGCTTCGGCAACCGTGTGGATATCCTTGTCGCCCCGCCCGGAGAGGCAGACGACCATGATCTGGTCCTTGCCCATGGTCGGTGCGAGCTTGATCGCCTGGGCGACGGCATGGGCACTTTCCAGGGCCGGGATAATCCCTTCGAGCTGGGTCAGCATCTGGAAGGCGTCGAGTGCCTCCTGGTCGGTGATCGAGACATACTCGGCGCGCTCGATATCCTTCAGGTGGGCATGCTCGGGGCCGACACCGGGATAATCGAGCCCGGCCGAGATGGAATGGGCATGGTTGATCTGCCCGTCCGCATCCTGTAGCAGGTAGGTCTTGTTGCCATGCAGGACCCCAACCTCCCCGGCCCCGATCGACGCGGCATGCTTGCCGGTCTCGACGCCGAGCCCGGCCGCCTCGACCCCGACCAGGCGAACCTGGGACTCGTTGACGAATGGGTAGAACATGCCAATGGCATTCGACCCCCCCCCGATACAGGCGACGGCGACATCCGGTAAACGCCCCTCGGCCTCGAGAATCTGCCGACGGGTTTCACGGCCGATGACCGCCTGAAAGTCTCGGACCATTTCCGGGTAGGGATGTGGCCCGGCCACCGTACCGATGACGTAGAAGGTGTCGCGGACATGGGTGACCCAATGCCGCAGGGCATCGTTCATGGCATCCTTGAGAGTCGCGGTGCCGCTGGTGACGCCATGAACCTCGGCGCCAAGCAATTTCATGCGGAAGACATTCAACGCCTGACGCCGGATATCCTCGGTCCCCATGAACACCTGGCATTGCATACCGAACAGGGCGGCGACGGTCGCCGTAGCCACCCCGTGCTGCCCGGCACCGGTCTCGGCGATCACCTTGGTTTTCCCCATCCGCCGGGCCAACAGGGCCTGGCCGACGGTATTGTTGACCTTGTGGGCACCGGTGTGATTGAGATCTTCGCGTTTCAGGTAGATTTTCGCGCCACCGAGCTGTTCCGTCAGACGTCGGGAGAAATAGAGCGAACTCGGCCGGCCGACATAGTGTTTGAGATAGTAGTCGAGTTCTCGCTGGAAAGATGGGTCGATCTGGGCCGCGCGGTAGGCCTCGTCGAGTTCGAGCAGCGCCGGCATCAGGGTTTCGGCGACGTAGCGGCCACCGTATTGGCCAAAATGACCACGTCCGTCGGGATATTTATAGCTCATGAGTTGTTTCCTTGGCGTTGCGAATAAAACTTCTCAGCTTATGCGGATCCTTGCGCCCCGGGGCCGTCTCGACACCGCTTGAGACATCGACCGCGTAGGGCTGCACGGCCCGGACCGCTGCCGCAACATTCTCCGGGGTCAAGCCGCCGGCCAGAATGACCGGGCGTTGCCTGGCGATCTCTGCCGCCAGCTCCCAATCAAACGACTCGCCGGTGCCGCCATAGCGATCGGGGGACCAGGCGTCCAGCAACAAACCCGCCCCTGGGTAGCGCTGATGGTCGAGCAGACACGAGCGGTCCTGAACCCGCAACGCCTTGATCGCCCGGCAGTCGAGCCGACCGAACAGTTCCGGCGCTTCATCGCCATGCAGTTGGGCCAGATCGAGCTGGCAGGAGAGCATGGTCCGGTTGATCTGCTCGGTGTCCGCGTTGACGAACAGCCCAACCCGGGTCACGAACGGCGGCAGCAGCTTGACGATCTCCCGCACCTGATCCTCGCTGACGGAGCGCGGGCTTTGCGCAAAGAAGACAAACCCGAGTGCATCTGCGCCAGCGCCGACCGCCTGGAGGGCATCTTCAGGGTTGGTGATCCCGCATATCTTGACTTTAATCATAGTGTAACAGGGCTCGGACATCAGGGGCCGTGTCCACAGCGCCGAGCCCGTATCCGACGGCAGCGGCAATGTCCACGCCTTTCATTCCCCGACTTCCTGCGCCTGCCCTTCAGCCAACCTTGGGCAAATGAGCGAGGGATTTCTCGATCGCCTCACTCGGGTATTCGTAGTCCTCCAGCTGACCACTGAAGAAGGCATCGTAAGCCGCCATATCGACATGCCCGTGACCAGAAAGGTTGAAGAGAATGGTCTTTTCCTGCTCCTCTTCCTTGGCCTGCAAGGCTTCGTCGATGGCCGCCCGAATCGCGTGCGACGATTCCGGCGCCGGGATAATCCCCTCGGCGCGGGAGAACTGGACCGCGGCCTCGAAACAGCCGACCTGGCCGACCGCCCTGGCTTCGATCACCCCTTCGTGCAGGAGCTGGGAAACCAACGGTGCGGCGCCATGATAACGCAAGCCTCCGGCATGGATCCCCGGCGGCATGAAATCGTGGCCGAGGGTGTACATCCGTGAAATCGGCGCCATCTTGGCGGTGTCGCCGTAGTCGAACTCGTAGACCCCCTTGGTCAGGGTCGGGCAGGAGATGGGCTCGGCAGCCAGGATGCGGATGTTCTTGCCGTTGGCCTTGTCGGCGATAAAGGGGAAGGCAATCCCGGCGAAGTTCGAACCGCCGCCATGACAGCCGATAACGACGTCCGGATAATCACCGGCGATCGCCATTTGCTCCTTGGCTTCCAGGCCGATGACGGTCT
>Ga0102953_1002040_pt1 | contig 12358 bp, 7 predicted proteins | sample SalPon2A_C_D2_MG_FD_78509 | JGI IMG/M metagenome (GOLD analysis project Ga0102953, IMG submission 78509) | Soil microbial communities from South San Francisco under conditions of wetland restoration - Salt Pond MetaG R2A_C_D2_MG | ecosystem: Environmental > Terrestrial > Soil > Wetlands | place... | reverse complement strand
GGCGACACGGTGGAGAAGGACGATTCGCTGATCACGCTGGAGTCGGACAAGGCGACGATGGATGTGCCTGCGCCGTTTGGCGGCAAGCTGACGGAAGTGAAGGTGAAGGTCGGCGACAAGGTGAGCGAGGGCGACGTGATCGCGTTGGCCGAGGAGGCCGCCGGATCCGAGTCGGACTCCGGGGACAAGACCCATGAGGTTTCGAAAGACGAATCGGGGCCTGAACAGGCCTTGGCAGCCGAGCCCGAAGATCGCGCGGGGATTGGTGGCGAAGAACGTGAAGTAGAACCGCAACCCGCGCCTCCTGCTGCCGATGAGACAAAATCCACCACTGCGCCACCACACGAGGAACCCGACAGCGAAGCCTTCGAGAACGCCCGCGCGCAAGCCGATACGAGCTGCGACGTGCTGGTACTGGGCGCCGGCCCCGGCGGCTACACGGCCGCCTTCCGCGCGGCCGACCTGGGCCGCGAGGTGGTGCTGGTCGAGGCGCGCGAGCGTCTGGGTGGGGTCTGCCTCAACGTCGGCTGCATTCCCTCCAAGGCGCTGCTCCACGCCGCCGAGGTCATCGAGCAGGCTCACGCCATGCAGAACAATGGCGTGAGCTTCGGCAAGCCGAAGATCAACCTCGACGGCGTACGGACGTTCGAGCAGAACGCCGTCAACAAGCTCACCGGCGGCCTCGCCCAGATGGCGAAGCAGCGCAAGGTGAACGTCATACACGGCTATGGGCGCTTTGGCGGTCCGAATCTGCTCGAAGTCGGCGAGGGCAAGAAAAAGCAGGTCATCGCCTTTCGCCAGGCCATCATCGCCGCCGGCTCCGAGCCCGCGCGCCTGCCGGGCCAGCCGGACGACCCGCGGATCATGGATTCCACCGGCGCCCTGGAACTGGCCGACATCCCGAAGAAGCTGCTGGTGGTCGGCGGCGGCATCATCGGCCTGGAAATGGCCCAGGTGTATGCCGCGCTCGGCTCGCAGGTTTCCGTGGTCGAGCTGACCGACGGCCTCATGCCCGGCACCGACCGCGACTTGGTGCGGGTGTACCAGAAGCAGGTGAAGGACGTGTTCGAGGCGATTCACCTGAAGACCAAGGTGAACGAACTCAAAGCGCAGAAAAACGGGATCCGAGCCAAGTGCGAGGGACCGGACGGCGAATGGGGCGGCATTTACGACCGTGTGCTGATGGCGATCGGGCGCAGCGCCAACGGCAACTCGATCGGCGCCGAGGCCGCGGGCGTGTCGGTTGGCGAACGCGGACTGATCTCCGTGGACAGCCAGATGCGCACCAACGTCGGACACATCTTCGCCATCGGCGACATCGTGGGCCAGCCGATGCTTGCCCACAAGGCAAGCCACGAGGGCAAGGTGGCGGCCGAGGCGGCGTGCGGGGAACGCAGCCATTTCGACGTGCGTGCCATTCCCTCCGTTGCCTACACGCATCCCGAGGTCGCCTGGGCCGGTGTCACCGAGACCGAGGCGAAAGAAAAGAATGTCGATATCGAAAAGGCCGTGTTCCCGTGGCAGGCCAACGGCCGGGCGCTCACGCTGGGCGTGGAATCGGGCGCAACCAAGCTGCTGTTCGACAAGCAGAGCGGCAGGATCATCGGCGCCGGCATCGTCGGGCCGAATGCGGGCGAGCTGATTGCCGAGCTGGTGCTGGCGATCGAGATGGGCTGTGACGCCGAGGACATCGCGCTCTCCATCCATCCGCATCCGACGCTTTCCGAGAGCGTGGGCATGGCCGCCGAGATTGCGGCCGGGACCATCACCGACCTTTACCTGCCGAGGCGCTAATCGAAAAGAGAAAGGTGCGTCGTTTTTTGATTTGGCAGGCAAAAAAAGGACCCCAACACGGGGTCCTCAGAAAGTCCATTGCAAAGCGAGCTGCTAATTGTTCCGTTTTTCAATAACCTCTACTTGTTCCCATTGGCCTTCACCATTCGGGCCTACTACCCATTCCCACACTATCGTAACGTCCCAAGTACTGCCATCATACGGGTAATTAGGATAATGATCGGTAGATTGTTGTCCTGGTTCCGTACCCGGGCTGGAAGGCGGGTCAAAATTACCTGGGGGAGGCGCTCCACGAGTGCCGGCGCAGTCCGGCGTTGGTCCAGTTGCAATCTTGGGGTTAATAATTATGCAGTCCGGATTGCTGAGGCTTGACTCCGGCACTGGGGTTGATTGACTCGCATGTATTCTGCGGGCTTCATATTCCGTCACCTGTTCTCCCTGGGTCTGGCTATATCCATAATGGATTTCATAGTGCCAATTGCCCCGATCAAAGGTCTGGACGCTCGTGGATCCCGGATTGGCGGACGAAAAGGCTGGTAGTGGAAGCTGATTTGACGCCAAGGGAAAATCGGGTGACACCATGACCTGTCTAGGTGCGGCATTAGTCAACGTTGCGCTTGCCGTTCCGGCGGCAAACGCCAAACCCAAGGCGCAGGAAATACGTAAAAATTTCATGTATCTCATTTTCCCTCCAATTATGCTACACATGCAATTCGACCATACCCCCCCCCTCTCTTCATTTGTCAAATCAACATCGAGAAGGGCTGCGACGCCGAGGACATCGCGCTCACCGTCCATCCGCACCCGACCCTCTCGGAAAGCGTGGGCATGGCTGCCGAGATCGCGGCCGGGACCATCACCGACCTTTACCTGCCGAAGAAGCGCTAGGTCCCGGGTCGCGGGGATGGGCAGCCGGTCGCGCCGGGCGTTCGTGCCGGCGGGCGGCTGGCCGTTATAATTCCGCCATCGCCCAGGATCGCAAGCCATGCCAGCCAAGCCGGAACATCCCGACCTAGCGGAACTCGCCCGCGGCACGGATGACATCCTCAAGCGCGAAGACCTGAACGAGAGGCTCCAGAGCGGCCGCAAGCTCGTCGTCAAGGCCGGCTTCGATCCCACGGCGCCGGACCTGCACCTCGGCCATACGGTATTGCTCAACAAGATGCGCCAGTTCCAGGAGCGCGGCCACGAGGTCGTGTTCCTGATCGGCGACTTCACGGGCATGATCGGCGACCCGTCCGGGCGCAGCGCGACGCGCCCGACGCTGACCCGGGAAGAGCTCGAGGAGAACGCCCGCACCTATGCCGAGCAGGTGGGCAAGATACTCGACCTCGACAAGACCCGTATCGCCTTCAACAGCGAGTGGCTGGGCAAGCTCGGCGCCGCTGACCTGATCCGTCTCGCGGGCCAGATCACCGTGGCCCGCATGCTCGAACGCGACGATTTCGAGAAACGCTACAAGGCCGGTGATCCGATCTCGCTGCATGAGTTCATGTACCCGCTGGTCCAGGGCTACGACTCGGTGGAGTTGCGTGCCGACGTGGAACTCGGCGGCACCGACCAGCGTTTCAACCTGCTGGTGGGCCGGCAGTTGCAGGGCGCCCACGGCCAGAAGCCGCAGGTGGTGATGACTCTGCCGCTGCTGGAGGGTCTGGACGGCGTGCAGAAGATGTCCAAATCCTACGGCAATGCCATCGGCCTGACCGAGCCGGCGGAAGAGATGTTCGGGAAAATCATGTCGGTGTCAGACGATATGATGTGGCGCTACTTCGAGCTGCTTTCCTTCCGCCCGCTGGCGGAACTGGAGACGCTGCGTAAGGACGTCACGGCGGGCGCCAACCCGCGCGACATCAAGTTCCAGCTTGCGGAAGAGTTGACTGCCCGTTTCCACGGCCAGGCCGCCGCGAAGAAGGCACACGAGGCCTTCGTGGCGCGCTTCGCCCAGGGCAAGATGCCCGACGAGATGCCCGAGGTGAAGCTCGAGGGCGGGCTCAAGATGCCAGCCCTGCTCAAGGCGGCTGACCTGGTGCCGAGCGCCAGCGAAGCCAATCGCATGCTCAAGCAGGGTGCCGTGAAGGTCGACGGTGAGCGCGTCACCGACCGCGATCAGGTACTGGAGGCCGGCACCTACGTCGTGCAGATCGGCAAGCGCCGCTTTGCGCGCATCATCGTTAAAACCGGCTGATTCCTATTTTTCTTTCAGTGCTGCGTCCTTGACGGCCGCAGCAACCGCGGCATGTACCGACCTGTCCAATACGTGCGGCAATAACTCGTGCGGGGGCGTCAGTTCGGCCAGGGTGTGAGCGGCGGCCAGGAACATTGCATTGGTGAAGTGCATTGCACGGGCGTCGAGAGCCCCGCGGAAGAGGGCCGGGAAGCCCAGGGCATTGTTGATGATGCGCCCGTCGGTGGCGAAGGCCGCGCCACGCTCCAGCGCCACGCTGGGGTCGATTTCGGATTCGGGGTTGGATAGCGCGAATATGATCTGACCCTTGTGCACCATCTCCGGTTTGATCAGGCCCTTGACGCCGGTGGTGGCGATCACGATGTCGGCCTGCTGCATCACATCTTCCAGGGATGCACGCTCGCCACCCAGTCGTTCGAGGCGCTCCAGCGCATTTTCTCGAAGATCCGTACCGATGAGCCGGCGTACGCCATGATGCATCAGTAATTGCGCAATCCCCATGCCGGCGGCACCCAGGCCGATGTGCCCGACGATGGAGTTGTCGAGCGATTTGCCCACTCGGTGGGCGGCGGTGTGCAGGGCCCCGAGCGTAACCACTGCCGTCCCGTGCTGGTCGTCCTGCATGACCGGAATATCGAGCGTTTCCGCGAGCGTCTGTTCTATCTCGAAGCACTCCGGGGCCGCTATGTCCTCCAGGTGGATGGCGCCGAAGGAGGGTGCGATGGCCTTTACCGTTTCGATCACTTTTTTGGGGTCTTTTTCGTCGAGGAGGATGGGTACGCCCGAGATGTCCACGAACTTGGCATAGATCATCGCCTTGCCTTCCATGACCGGCAGACCAGCCACGGGACCGATCGGACCCAGGCCGAGGATGGCAGAGCCGTTGGTCACGATAGCCACTGTATTGCCCAGGTTGGTGTATTCCCACACCTTCTCCGGGTCTTCCTTTATGGCCAGGCACACCCTCGCGACGCCCGGTGTGTAGAGGTCGCGCAATTGCTGCGTGGAATCCAGTGCCACCTTGGAGACGGTGTGGATCTTGCCGCCGCGGTGGCGGTCGAAGACGCGGTCGGATCGTCCCAGCAGTTTGGCATACGGGAGCGCGTCAATACGGTCATAGAGTTGCGGACTCCGGTCTTCGTCCATCTCGACCGTTATTTCCCAGACGCTCTTGTTTTCGTCCCGCCGGTCCAGGGTGATGTGATCGATCAGCGCGCCGTATTCGCCGATGACGGTGAGCAGCCGTCCGAGGTTGCCCGGCTGGTGCAGGGATTCGACGATGAGAATTTCCGGGATATGCATGAAGCGAATTGCCGCTTTTCGTGATGAGACGTGTTTATTCTACCGACCGTGCCAACCGGGACAGCATTGAGATTACTTCCTCGCTGCCGATTAACGCCATGGCGCCCGGGTCCCTCACACGCGTGCCCCAGGGTACTTCGTCCACCGACTTGTCCAGGAATTTTTTTACGGCGTCCGGGTAGCGGTTGATTCGCCATTGCTGGGAGAGATAGGGGCCGGCACGATCCGGATTGGTCGTTGCGTACAGGCCGATGACCGGCGTATTGACCGCAGTGGCCATGTGGATCGGGCCCGAATCGGGTGATATCAGTACGCGTGCCCTACCGATCAGTGCCAACAGTTCCTTGAGGCTGGTCCGGCCCTGCAGGTTCAGTACGGGCGCGCGTACGGTGCTTTCGATGATGGCGGCGGCTTCGGCTTCGACCGTGTTCGGGCCGCCGGTGATAACGGCCTGCCAGCCGAGTTCGCGCACCGCGTATTCGATCACCGGCGCATAGCGCTCGTAGGGCCAGTTACGCCAGTTACGGAAGCGCGCATTAGCGCAGGGGCTGATAATCAGCGTGGGCCGGCCTTCGGGAATGATCTCGCGGGCACGGACCGCAGCCGCTTCGGGAATGGGAATGTTCCATTCCAGGCGTGGTGTTTCCACCCCGAGGGCGCGGGCGAATCCGAAGAAGCTGTCCATCACGTGCTCGCGGGGTACGTGCGGGATCCGGTGGCTGGTAAACAGCCACTGGAAGTCGTGGGCCCGCTCGCGGTCGAAGCCGAGCCGTATGGGGGCTTTCACACAGCGGCTGGCAAGACTCGCGCGCAGCGACATCTGCATGTGGAGGAGCAGGTCGAAGCGTGTCCCGCGACGTTCATTGCGCAATCGGCGGTAAGCCCCGAGCCCGGCGCTCTTGTCGAAGGGGACGAACTCGATCCCCGGGACGTCGCCGACAAGACCGGCTTCGAGTTTGCCGATAATCCAGCTAAAGTGTGTCTCGGGCCAGGCATGGCGCAGAGTCTGGACGACGGGCAGGGTATGGCACACATCCCCCACGGCGGACAGGCGCAGGATGCAGACGCGACGGGGCGGAGGGGCGAACGAGAGGACGGCCATGGATTTCAGAAGAACGGCGGTTGACGGAGGCTTCATCCTAGCCGATGCGGCGCTGGAGCCGGAACCTGACTGGTTCGATATCGACTACTGGCGAGGCCGTGGTGCGGGTGAACCTCTGGGCCGTGGCCGCGGTGTCGCGGTCAGTGCCGGTGATCGCGGCCAGTGGGTGCTGCGCCATTATCACCGGGGCGGCCTGCCGGGGCGCCTGATCCGCGACAGTTACGCCTGGCTGGGAGAAAGACCCGCGCGTCCGGTGCGCGAGTTTGAAGTGCTGGTTGCCTTGTCCGAAGCCGGCGCGCCCGTGCCCCGACCGGTTGCCGCGCGTGTTGCGCGCATGGGTTTATGTTACCGGGGCGATATCCTGGTGGAGCGGATTGCCGATTCACGGTCGCTGGCGGATGCTGCAACTTCATTGCCGACAGTACGGTGGTCCGAGGTAGGCCGGGCTATCCGCCGCTTCCATGACGCGGGCGGCTGGCATGCCGATCTCAATGCACGCAACATCCTGATGGCGCCCGATAACGTGGTCTTGATCGACCTTGATCGTGGTCGCTCTGACTGCGAGGCTCCCATACGGCAGCGACGAAACCTCGATCGGCTCCTGCGATCTCTGCACAAATTGGGTCTCATGCCCGCCGCTGGAAACGGCTGGCGGGCGTTGATCGAAGCCTACGGCCCGGCCGCCCCGGGTTAGTGCTGCGTGCTTGCCACCGCCTTCGAATCCGGGCCGATGTATTTCCCTAGGAAGGCCAGTATCTTGTCGTAGGCCTTGACGCGGTGCGCTACTTTGTAGAATCCGTGGCCTTCGTTCGAAAAATACAGGGTCTCTAGCGGTGTGCCATGTTTCTTGATCGCATCTATCATTTCCGTATACCCCTTGGGCGGCGCTCTTTCGTCACGTCCTCCGTGCATCAACAGGACGGGAGCCTTGAGGGAATCAACCTGATATACGGGGGAGAATTTCTTCAACTGGGCATCATTGTTTCCCAGCACTTCACGAAGGTATAGCCTTCCCGAAGCACTGCGTGCGGTATCGCTTTTACGGCTTTTTATAACAAACAAATCGTATACGCCAGAATAGCCAATGGCGCATTGGTACAGGTTGGGGAAGCGTTCGGCGCTCATGAGCGCCGAATATCCGCCATAACTTCCGCCATATATGCAAATGCGGTGGGGGTTTGCCACTCCCTGTTTTATAGCCCAGCGTGTTCCGTCTGCCAGGTCGTCTTGCATAGTGTCACCCCAGTGCTGAATGCCAAGTACTTTTAATTTGTTGCCATATCCTCCTGAACCCCGGTAGTTGATTTGCAATACTGCATAACCGCGATTGGCGAGTAATTGAACTTCCGGATTAAAACCCCAATGATCTCTAATGCCATACGGACCGCCATGAACCATTACCAACATGGGTAGTTTTTTTCCGTTCGATTTTTTTGGGATTGTGAGGTAGCCGTGTAGCGTGACGCCGTCCCTGGCTTTGAAGGTAATCGGCCTCATGAGAGACATTTGTTCTGGCTTGATCCAGGGCTCTGCCCTGAAAAGGGCAGTGAGCGACGGTTTGGGCTTATGGGAAAAAAGATAAAAAACACCTGGATCAGTATCACTCCACACCTTCACTATCGAATCCGAGCCGTCGCGTGTAGCTCCTGTGATGCGCACTTGTTTGTGAGGAAATGTCTGGGCCAGTGCGGCAAGATCCTGCATTTTTTGCGAATTAGGTTTAATGGCAAGAGTTACCGGCTTATCCGGCATGATCCGGATTCCTACCAGCTGCTTTTTGTCGTAAGAGTAAATTTCAGTTCCATAGTCGGCGTAATCGCTGCCCCCGACATCTGCAGCGGTGTTTGCGTATATCAGTTTCTGTTTTTCTGTATCGGGATCGAATAAAAACAGCCCACGTGTCTGATTTTTATTGTCGACATATGCGGCTATGTAAAGTTTTTTGTTGTTTTTTGTGAAATGCAACACCTGCGGAAACGAAATTCCATGTGTATCGACTCTGGTGACAAACGCCTTGGAGTCTTCTTCCCAATCCATGGAGTCGTTGGCCCTGTAAAACGACTCCAACTCTCCTGTGAGTTCGTTCGTACCGAAAGCAACACGTATGTTTCCACTGTTGTCTGCAAGCATACCTGCATTGCCAGGACTTTGCGCGCGCTTGTAATGGTAGGCATTTTCACCGTGGGAGTTGGATATCCTGCTCCCTTCCGTGTTTATCAGGTAGGCTTGCGGGAAGCCTTCCGTATAGGCTTGAATCAGCATGTAATTGGGCCGCTTTGGCAGAAGAGACAGTACACCTCCAAAAAAATAGCCATTATTCCAAGGCATGAGTTTTACAAAGTTTGCTCCATCGGCATCCATTGCGTAGAGAGAGCCAGTCAAATAGGGTTGATTAAACCCACCGATTTGGGTTTCCGTGCTGAAGGCAACCCGCTTGTTGCTCACCCAATAGATATTGCCGAAAATTTTGTAGTCCCTGAGCGTGAAGTGGGAGATTATTTTGGGATGACCGGAGAGGATCGATTTCAGTTTGAAAAAGGCTAACGAGTAAAGCTCAGGTTTGTTTTTTGGAGAGGATATAGCAGCCAGGTAAGTTCCGTCGGGTGAGAGCGATATGCTCTTGAATTCGGGATGGCGCACGAAATCTTTTACCGGGAGTGTTTGTGCGGCAGCGGCAAATGGCAGCGCAAGAACTATGAGTGCCAGGTTATAACGGAAACGGCGCATGGAAACTCCCCATGAGTGATTGTGTTCAGGGGAATACTATCGAATATTTCACGTCTGCGCGAGCTCCGGACAGGTGTTGCTTCCGCTCAGCCCTGCTTCAGTGTGAACATCGCGTCTCGGCGTGCTGCGATCAGCGTGCCGGGCGGGGCGTAGCGAGTCACGTAGCGCTTGACGCCCTTGGCGATGGCGGCGGCGACGCGGTTGCGGAATTTCCAGGACGCGAGCTGTTTTTCCTCGTGGCGGTTGGAGATAAACGCCGTCTCGACCAGAATCGAGGGGATGTCTGGCGATTTCAGTACGACGAAGGCTGCACGCTCGACCTCGTCACTGTGCAGGGGCAGCACGTCGTTGACCTGGCCCATGACGTCGCGTGCGAGATACATGCTGCGTGCGATGCTGCCGCGCTGGGAGAGATTGAGGATGGTGTCTCGCACCACCGGCTGTTCGTTGGAGAGGTTGACGCCTGCTACCTTGTCCGCGGAGTTTTCGCTTTCCGCCAGAATGCGTGCGGCGACACTGGATGCGCCATGCTCGGACAGGGTGTAGACCGTGGAGCCCTTGGGGGAATGATAGGGCGATGAATCCGCGTGTATTGAAATGAACAAATCGGCATGGTGCTTGTGGGCGATGCGGCGCCGTTCCGCCAGGCCGACATAATAATCGCCCGTGCGCGTCAGCACCGGCTTGATGCCCTTGACCTTGGAGAGCCGGCGGCAAAGGTCCTCGGCAATTTTCAGCGTGACGTTTTTCTCCTCGAGCCCATTGGGTCCGATTGCCCCCGAATCACGGCCGCCATGGCCGGGATCAATCGCAATAACCACGTCGCGTAGCCGCGACGGTTGGGCCTTGCTTGCCGTAATAACGGTTTTGGCCGGGGTGTGAGATTTGCCGGCGCTTGCAGTAGTGGTATTTTTTTCGCTCAATTGCAGAATCAACTGCGTGGAGCCGCCTTGCGTACGGTGCATGAAACTGCGCGGTACGGCATCGTGCCGCAGGTCGAATACGAGCCGTTCACCGTTGCCGTTGAAGCGGGGTGCATAGCGGATATCGGAGATAAGCGGATCGCCTTGCGCGCTCGGCTTCAGATTATCGGCCAGTTGCGTATTGAGCAGATCGAGAACCACGCGCGCGGGATGGTTGAGGGTGAAGACGCGGTAGTCCAACCCGGCCGGAACGATCAGCGTGGCACGCGAGCCGTTGCCATCATGGCTGATCTGGAAATGCCGCACATCGCTGGCGCGTGCTGCGCCGCTGAAAAACGCGATACACAAACTCGCCAGGGCAAGCATCGTCCATACGCGTGGAAAAGCTCGCAGCCGTACCGTTTTTGGTGTTGCCACCGGAGGACTCCATCCCTTATGCGTGAACTATGGCCCAAAATTAGAAAAAAATCAATAGGAAAATCTATATTTTTTATGTATATAGCGGTACAAGTTCACTTTCTTGGTAAGAAAAGCGCCCCAGGTCTCAGGATTTGTTGCGGGGTGGGGTACTGCGCACGGGGCGCCTGAACAGTTTGAACCGGTCGTGGCTCCACAGGTACTGGGCAGGTGCCTCGCGAATGCCTTCCTCCAGCACGGCATTGACACGGGCGGCGTCGGCTTCGTGGTCGCCGGAAGGGAAGTTGTCCAGTGGCGGCAGGATACGCAGCCGGTAGCGGCCGGTAGGCAATCGCTTTATGAAGAACGGAATCACGGCAGCGCCTGTGCTTTGAGCGATGCGTGATGTGGCGGTGTTGGTCGGGGCGGGGACGCCGAAGAAAGGCGCGGCGACCCAACCCTTGCGGACGTAGGCCTGGTCCGGCGCGTACCAGATCGTGGCATTCTGTCGCAGATTGCGCAGCATACTGCGCAGGTCGCCACGCTCAATGATGCCGTCACCATTGGCGTCGCGGCGCGAGCTCATCAGGTGATTGATCACGGGGTTCTTGTGCGGGTGGTACACGACCATGACCGAATGATCCAGGGCGAGAAAACGCCCACCAAGTTCGAGTGTGGTGAAGTGAGCAGTCAGCATCAGGATGCCGCGGTTCTCCGCATTCGCCTTTTGCAGGTGTTCCTCGCCTTCGATGTCCACCCGCGGGCGCAGTCGCCAGTCGGGCGCCCACCACCCGGCCGCGGTTTCGACGAGCGCGATGCCGAGCGACTCGAAATGTTCGCGCGACAGGCGGTCGCGTTCGTCCGGCTCCATGTCGGGGAAGCAGCGTGTCAGATTAGTTTCCGTGATCGCTCGGCGGCGATGCGCCAGGCGGCGTGCCAGTCGTCCAATCAGTCGGCCGCAGGCGAATTGCAACCGCCAGGGCAGAAACGTCAGCACGGCGAACGGCAGCACCATCAGCCAGGTGGGCCAGTAACGGGGGGCGTAGAGCGCGGGTCGAGGCATGAGGCCAATAATCTTGAAGATCGCCCGTATTTTAAGCCGTTATGCAAAGTTCCTGTGGCAAGCCGCGGGTCATGAACATTCAATCAGAGGTTCCGTAGTCCCGTTGAAACTGCTTGAATCGATCGTGGCTCCACAAGTACTGGGCCGGGGCCTCGCGAATGCCTTGTTCGAGCACGGCGTTGACGCGCGTGGCATCGGCGACCTCGTCACCGGAGGGAAAGTCATTCAGGGGAGGCAGAATGTTCAATCGATAGCACCCGTTGGTCAGGCGCTTGTAGAAAAAGGGTAAAACGGGTGCGCCGGAAGCCGCGGCGATACGCGAAGTGCCGGTACTGCTCGGTGCCGGGGTGCCGAAAAAGGGAGCGTTTATGCCGCGCGGGCCGAGATAAGCCTGATCGGGAGCGTACCAGATCGTCGCCTTTCGCCGCAGACTGCGTAGCATGGTGCGCAGGTCTCCGCGGCGGATCACGCCCGCGCTGTGCGCGTCTCTTCGTGTGCGCATCAGGTGGTTGATCACGGGGTTCTCGTGCGGGCGATACACGGCAAAGATGGGGTATTGCATGGCCAGCAGACGTGTGCAGAGTTCGATCGTGGTGAAGTGGGCTGCGAGCAGGAGCACGCCATGGCCGGATTGAATTGCGCGATCAAGATGTTGCCTGCCCTCGATCTGCACACGCCGCTGCAGTCGCCGATCGGGTGCCCACCAGCACAGCGCGGCCTCGATGAGGCCGATGCCCAACGCCTCAAAATGTTCGCGCGACAGGTGATCGCGTTCGTCCGGCTCCATGTCGGGAAAGCAGCGTGCCAGGTTGGTTTCCGTGATGGCACGGCGGCGGTGCGCCAGGCGGCGAGCCAGTCGGCCGATC
>Ga0102953_1002039_pt1 | contig 12360 bp, 14 predicted proteins | sample SalPon2A_C_D2_MG_FD_78509 | JGI IMG/M metagenome (GOLD analysis project Ga0102953, IMG submission 78509) | Soil microbial communities from South San Francisco under conditions of wetland restoration - Salt Pond MetaG R2A_C_D2_MG | ecosystem: Environmental > Terrestrial > Soil > Wetlands | place... | reverse complement strand
ACGTGAATACAACCCACTGAATGAAAACATAGCCAGAATTGGAAGATAAAATGCAAGTATTGCCCCGTAGGCGGTGTGGTCGTTATAAAAAGGCTGTACAACAAAATGGGCCGCTTGTTTATCCCACAAACCGTACCCCAAATGCCGTATTGTTGAATAGAAAATAACAGCAATCAGTGGTATTGTATATAACCAAACAAAATGCTCAAGTTGTTTTCCTTCGCTAAAAATTTTAGCTGTAAGAAAATAAATTCCAACCACAAACCAAGTTCTCGACAATAAAAATTTAAAAGATACCACTGGCATTGTACTGGTTAAACTGGTCAAAAAAATCCACAACAAATTTATATAAATAGCCAGCGAAACCGGGTGTTGCAGAATGCGCCTGTCGAAACCACGCTCGTGTATTACTTTTAACAGGAAAAGAATGAGCAATCCAAATAACAGCGGTTCGGTGGGTAAAAACATGTCGAAACTGAAACCTGGTACAAAATCGTGTAATGGCAGCGAAAGTGGGGTAAAAAAAGTTACGATATATATAATATTATCGAAAGAAAAAACAACAAACAGTACGATGCAAAGAATAACAGGCAACAAACTGATAACCAGTGTGTCCTTCTTCACAACAAACCAGATATTCAATAATATAAAACTTATTGAGATGAAATAAAAAAGAACCAGTTTTATGACCGGATTACGAATCACTGTTTACTCTTTTTTTCGGTAATCGAGAACAAGAAAAACCAGCAATGCCAGGAAAATTGCCGAAACGGTGGAAAAAGCAACAATTAACCAACGCACCGGATACGATTTTTTATCGGCTGGAAAAGGATATTCAACCACGTGCGAATACGTGATATTTTTCTGGTATTCACTTAAATACAGTTCGTATTGCGTGGTAAGCGAATCAATAGCCCCAATAATAAAATTTAAACGGGATTCCAACCACAATTCATCCGTTCCTTCTTCTACAAGACTATTATACAAATCCTTGATTTTTTTGGTATCAGTAGCAGCACCTCTTCCGGTTGCCAAAGCATTCATATAGCCACGGGTAACTTCGGGTACCTGTTCTTTGTAATCAAGTATTCCATAATCCTCGTGCACGGTATCGAGTTTCACCATTATTGAATCCAGCTCGTGGTATTTCTGATTGAGCCCTTTTTTCGAGATTTCCACCATCTCGTAATTCTTGGCCCGATGCATTTCCCTTACTTTCAGGTTATAAAAATGAATAATCGAGTCGCACATATCAGAAGCCCGCTGCGGATCATGGTCGAGCACTTTTATTTCAACGGTTTCGTATTCCGTTTTACTTGCACTAACGTTATCGTTGTAAATGGCGAGCATGTAAGTAAGGTAATGCGAATCGTCTTTGCTAATTTTATACACTTTATCGAGATCGAAGGCATCGAACATTTTTAGTTTTATATCATTCGAATTTACAATCTCCAGCATTTGTTCCGTTTCCGACTCGTTACTCAGTGTCCAAATATTGGTAGGATAAATGCGTGCTACCGATTTGAATTTTGGTTTAATAAAAGTCGGCCCGGAGAAAACAGCCGATAAAACAATTGCAATAATTCCAACTATTACAAAATGAAATTTGCGTTTCCAAATCAGGTTCAGAATGCGCTGATTATCAAAAAAATTATTCACCCGTTCTATTTTTAATTATTAATTTGAATTTTTACTGTTTTGAACAATACCGATTCAGATCCTGAAAACCACTGCCCGCAGCTTTTGCACATAAAATGATTTGATTCAATCCGGAGAAAGATAATTTTGCTTGTTTCATAAGATGTGGTTTCAATTTGATCGCAGTAATTCAACGAATCGGAAAGCTTTTTAGTATTGCCCAAACTGTTTTATGAAACTTTTATTCGACGATTATCAAATAATAATTCTTTTTACCTTTCTGAGCCAGTATATATTTCCCGTCAATCAGAAAGGTGTTGTCAACCATCAAATCCAGGTCGGTAACTTTATCCTTGTTAATGCTCAGGCCGTTTCCTTTAATGGTTCGTCGCAGTTCACCTTTCGATGGAAAAACTTCGGTTTTTTCTGCCAGGAGATCAACAACATTCACACCTTTTTCCACTTCAGCTTTTGCCAGATTAAACTGTGGAACTCCATCAAAAACCGCCAGGAAAGTACTTTCATTTAGTTTTCGCAACTGTTGGGCCGTGCCTTTTCCAAATAAAATCTGCGATGCTTCCACTGCCATTTCATAATCTTCTTTCGAGTGTACCATGGTTGTAACTTCTTCAGCCAGCTTTTTCTGAAGCAAACGTGCGTGCGGCGCTTCCTTGTGTTCGGTTACCAGGCTGTCGATTTCATCTTTTGATAAAACCGTAAATATTTTTATGTAACGTTCAGCATCATTGTCCGAAGTATTCAGCCAAAACTGGTAGAATTCGTAAGGAGAGGTGCGTTCCGGATCAAGCCAAACGTTTCCGTGTTCAGTTTTTCCGAATTTTCCGCCATCTGCTTTCGTAATTAGAGGAATGGTAAGAGCGAAAGCTTCGCCGCCCGCTTTTCGCCTGATGAGTTCAGTTCCGGTAGTGATGTTTCCCCACTGGTCGGAACCACCCATTTGCAGTTTGCAGTTCATGTTAACGTACAACCACAAAAAGTCGTACCCCTGAACAAGCTGGTAAGTAAATTCGGTGAACGACATGCCAACTTTTGATTCGGATCCCAGCCGTTTTTTTACTGAATCTTTGGCCATCATGTAATTTACAGGGATGTGTTTACCAATATCTCGAATAAATTCAAGAAACGTATAATTCTTCATCCAATCGTAGTTATTCACCATAACTGCAGCATTGGATTCGCCAGATTCAAAATCTAAAAACTTTGATAACTGATTTTTTATACCCTGCAGGTTTTTGTTTAAAATTTCTTCGTTCAACAGGTTTCTTTCCTGTGATTTCCCCGATGGATCTCCAATCATTCCTGTTGCTCCGCCAACCAAAGCAATGGGTTTGTGCCCGGCTAACTGAAATCTTTTAAGCAGCATTATTTGTGCAAAACTACCTACATGCAATGAATCGGAAGTAGGATCAAAACCGATGTATGCAGCTGTCATTTCCTTGTCAAGTTGTTCTTTTGTACCGGGCATTACATCGTGTAACATACCCCTCCATTTCAACTCATCCACAAAATTTATTCGCATAAATTACAGTTAATGTTTTGTATTTTAAAATCAATATTATATATAAAGTTCTATCGCTTCTATAACCATGAAACTCGTCCCAATTTTTTGGTACTCGTTTCATCAGAAAAAAGTTTTAAAAAATTTGCGCAAAGATATAAAATGCAAACTGTTATTTGGATTCAGGCGAAATAAAAAACGGATAACTACGCAATATTTAAGGCTTTGAAAAATACAATACCAACTACTATCCAAAAAATAAAATTATATATGAAAGAAATGCCGACAAATTTCAGCAGCGTTTTACCAACCTGTTGCCCGTAGAATTTTTTCAACGCCATTACAAAATATAACGGTATCATACAAATCAGGAACATAGTGAAGAGGGTAAGACTTTTATTAAAAATGAGGTGTGATGCAACAATTAAGGTAAATGCGATAAATATAAACGAGTGCAAATGAATGGAGAAAACCAGGTGTCGCATATAAAACTGGTTACGGCGAATGTAAAATATTTTCAGAATTAAAGCAAAAACAGGCAGTAACAGAAAAAAGCCCATGACATATATTCAAGTATTTTAGCCATAGCCTGCTCGGGAGAACGGCAAAGTCGGATATATTCGCGCCATTTTGCTTTTTTCTCAGTATTAGTTTCCTTTTCCAAATTTTGTTCAAAAACCACTGCCAGTTTATCTAATGCACCGCGTAAATTACGTATATCTTTAAAAGTCTCAGTATCAATCTGAACGGGAACATTCTCATTTTTTGCAACACCTGATTCTACTGCGGCCTGTGTTAAAACCGAGTCGGCCAGGGAGAGTGAAACCGAATCTAAAACGACGTTAATATTCTCTGAAAAAGCAGAATCAAGAACCGTTGTAAGCCCACGATTAGTATATATTTGCAAAAGAAAAAACAGAATAAAACTTGCAAAAATAAACACCCGAAACGGAGGTGCATACCGCACACGTCGTCCTTCAAAATATTCTTTGGTTAAAAAACCTGGCTTACAAATTAAGGTTACAAAAGTTTTGAAAAACCGTGTGTCGAACGCAAAAAAATCGCCCAGAAAATTGTAAAAGATAAATGAAAACGGTTTGTCGTACTCGTTTACCGACTGCCCGCAATTTGGACAAAAATAACCACTGAACTTTGTTCCACAATTCTTACAGATTACATTCTCGTGCGAAACCTTTTCTTCCTTTTTATGTAATTTAAATAAATCAGGCCATTGCATTGCTTCGGTTGTTCGATGTATCCGTGTCGTCCCAAATGTCGATAAAAGGAAACAGCGAAGGAGCTAAATTCCGAATGGGCTCGTACATTCTCGACTCGCTTTTTGCTTCCGGCGACAAAATTTGAATATCTTCATCAATTTTATCGAAAACCACCAGAATAACACTTAAAATAAGTGCAGCCCGCACAATGCCAAATACCATCCCGGCCAGTTTATTCAAAAAACCGAGCATAACAGTTTCCACCATTTTGTTGACCACACCTCCTACAATGTGTACCAAAATTACAATAACCACGAAGGTTACCACAAACGATATAATATTAAGGTGTTCCGATTTCAGATTAAAGTTCTCCACCAAAAACTTAGAGGTAACATCGGAAAATTCAATTGCTCCCCAAATGCCGAGTATTAAAGCTGCCAGCGAAGCCAGTTCAGCAATTAATCCCTTGTGGAAACCATTAATGGCAGAAAAAACCAGTAACAAGGCAAGAACAATATCAATGTAGTTCATATATTAAGGTAACAGGTTATTTTTTTGTAAAAATAGGAATTCGACTGTATTAAAAAAACAAAAAACAGTAACCGTTATGAATTTCAGAAAATAGCTTAAATCTTTTTTATGAAACGGCTGTTTGGGCGATTTTATTTTAAATCAGGAAGGGAAAGCAAAATATTCCTAAATTTGAAACCAAATATTGAAAACTTAGAAATGCCGCTTATTAACTCTGTCATAACGTGGATTAACATTAAAAGGATATACCAAATCCAGTTGTACCGTGAACATCCGCACGAAATTCAAAACGAAATCCTTTTCAGCCTTTTAAACAGTGCCAAAAGAACTGAATGGGGTAAAAAATACAATTTTTCCGAAATCTCGTCGGTTGAAAATTTCCAGGAAACGGTTCCGCTGCAAAGTTATGACGATATTCGTCCGTATGTTGATCGGCTGCGCCAGGGAGAAAAAGATCTGCTCTGGCCGGGCGAAGTAAAGTGGTTTGCCAAATCTTCGGGGACAACAAACGATAAAAGCAAGTTTATTCCAGTTACAAAAGAGGCTTTGGAAGATTGTCATTTGCGTGGCCCGAAAGATGTGTTTGCATTATATATTAAGAACTTTCCGGAAACAAAAATTTTAAAAGGAAAGACGCTGACTTTAGGTGGAAGCCACCGGATTAATAACTTCAGTAACAACTCGTATTACGGCGATTTGTCGGCCATTTTAATTGAAAATGTTCCATTCTGGACCGATTTTATTCGCATTCCTTCAACCGAAATTGCTTTAATAGAAGAATTCGAAGAAAAAATTGAAAAGATAATAGATACTTCGCTCGACCAAAATGTTACGTCGTTTGCAGGCGTTCCTTCGTGGTACCTGGTTTTAATGAAACGTGTACTTGAAAAAACCGGTAAAAATAACATTCTGGAAGTGTGGCCAAACATGGAAGTTTTTACCTATGGCGGAATTAATTTCGAACCCTACCGTGAACAGTTTAAAAAGCTAATTCCATCTGATCAGATGCATTACATGGAAACATACAATGCATCGGAAGGTTTTTTTGGAATACAAGACAATCCGCACCGCAACGATATGCTTTTAATGCTCGATTACGGCATTTATTACGAGTTTATTCCAATGAAAGAGTGGAATAAAGTAAAACCATCCGTTTTAACTCTTGAGGAAGTTGAAATCGGTGAAAATTATGCCATTGTTATTTCGACGAACGCTGGCTTGTGGAGATACATTATTGGCGACACTATTAAGTTTACCAACAAATACCCTTATAAAATTAAAGTGACCGGGCGGACAAAACATTTTATAAATGCATTTGGCGAAGAAGTTATCATCGACAATGCGGAAAAAGCATTACAAATTGCCTGCAGGCAAACACGTGCAATTATTACTGAATATACTGCCGGGCCTGTTTTTATGACAAAAAACAACAAAGGTGCGCACCAGTGGATTATCGAGTTTGAAAATCCTCCGGACGATTTGGACCACTTTATAACAATTCTGGATAATTCGTTAAAAACATTAAATTCTGATTACGAAGCAAAACGACATAAAAACCTCAACCTGGAAAAGCCTCATGTTGTTGTTGCACCCAAAGGAACATTTTATACCTGGATGAAAAACCGGGGAAAAGCAGGTGGTCAGAATAAAATTCCACGTTTGTCAAACGATAGAAAATATCTTGATGAACTTTTGAAAATGATGCAGGTATAAACCCAAAATTTTGTACATTGGAAACTAAAATAATAACAGAAATATGCATATTGCAGTGGCCGGAAATATTGGAGCAGGTAAAACTACCTTAAGTGAATTACTGTCAAAACATTACAAATGGATTCCTCATTATGAAGATGTAGATGAAAATCCGTATTTAAATGATTTTTACAACGACATGCAACGTTGGTCGTTTAACTTACAAATTTATTTTTTAAACTCCAGGTTCAAACAAATTATCGACATCCGTCAATCGGGAAAAACTATTATCCAGGATCGCACTATTTACGAAGATGCCGAAATTTTTGCCCCGAACCTGCACAGCATGGGTTTAATGAGTACCCGTGATTTTACCAATTACAAATCCCTGTTTGATTTAATGGTTAGTCTCATTCAACCACCCGATCTGCTTATTTACTTGCGTGCATCCATTCCCACTTTAGTGAACCAGATTCAGAAACGTGGTCGCGAATACGAAAATTCTATCCGGCTCGATTACCTGAAACAACTGAATGAACGTTACGAAACATGGATAAACAATTATAAAATGGGAAAACTTCTGGTCATAAATGTGAATGATCTCGATTTCACCGAAAATCCGGAAGATCTGAGTTACATCATCGATAAAATCGATGCCCAGATCCATGGTCTTTTTTAACTACATTTTTATAATCTGACGATTGATTTCCAGCCAGGTATCCGCAGGAAGATTGGCACCCATTACTTCCACAACTTTCCCTGAAACCAATGCTGCAATTTTTCCGCATTTTTCAAGGTCAAAACCACGGGTCAGGCCGTAAAGAAATCCTGCAGCATAACTATCGCCTGCACCGGTTGTGTCAACAGCATTTGCTTTAACAGAATTTACTTTAATTTTCTCAGTTCCCCGTTGAATATACGAACCTTCTTTCCCCACTTTGACCACAGCAAGTTCGCATATTGATGCTATTTTTTCCAATGCATTTTCGAGAGATTTCCCGGTAAAAGAGAATGCCTCTTCCTCGTTGGCAAAAACAATATCTACACTTTCTTCTATCAGCATTTTCAGAAAATCCAGGTTCTCCTCCACGACATTAAAACTGGCCAAATCGATAGCTGTTTTTAATCCGGCTTCTATAGCCATTTCGAAACCTGTTTTTATCAGTTTATGATCCTGAACCAGGTAGCCTTCCATGTACAGGTAATGATATCCATGAAAAATAGCTGGATTAAAATCGGTAGGGATCAAATCAGCTGCAGCGCCGAGATAAGTAGCCATGGTGCGTTCTGAATCGGTACTAACCAAACCCATCACTCTTCCGGTGTCTTTATCGCTATATGTCAAATGCGTTTTTATATCTTTCTTTTCGAACTCTTCTTTAAAAATGCGTCCCAGTTCATCGTCACCGATTTTACCCAGGTAACCGCATTTTCCGCCCAGCGAAGCAATTGAGCGAATTGTATTTGCTGCTGAACCTCCTGTGGTTAATTCCCTTTTGTAGTGACTGGTAGCCCCGTAAATTTTTTCTGAAAGCGAGGCATCTACCAAAGTCATGCTCCCCCGAGGAAGGTTAAAATTTTCAAGTACTGCGTCGTTTTCAAGCATTGTAATTATATCGATTAACGCGTTTCCAACACCCAAAACAGCAGGCAATTTATCAGTATGATCCATATATTTTAAATCAAAGAAATTTATGCAAAAATATTTTTTCTTTTCGGAAAAGCTATTATTTTTGCAACGCTTTTAAAAGCAACGGTTTAAAGATAACTTTAAATATTCCCTAGTAGCTCAGTTGGTTAGAGCGGCGGACTGTTAATCCGTAGGTCGTAGGTTCAAGTCCTACCTGGGGAGCCACAAAGGACAAGAGGTCATAAGCGACCTCTTTTTTATTTTAAATACATCCTAATCCATTGATTATATTCACGCTAGTGAATGAATCACTTTTATTTGTAGGTTGCAACTATTCCTTTTTTTCAATATTTATCCAGATTTTTAAATGTAATGACCTATAAATAAATCAATTGAGTGAGTTGCAAGAGTGTGAAAGGCTATAACCAATAATTTTCAACACAAAACTTGATAGAAGATTAGTGGAAATTACCACCGAATCATAAAGATAAATGTTGGGAAATTGTTCTCTTTTAAAATATTTTCTTCGATTTCAAGCCATTTTACGAGCCATAGCATCAAAAAATCTTCCTATTAATTTTTTTGTAGCAGACAGTTTCACGGGATAAAAGAAATCAGATTTAAACCATCCTTTTTCTGTGTAATAATTGTAGTCACGGAAACTCTTGTCCTGTTTTATTTTCATGCTGGTTCGCGACATTCTGAAAATAAACAAATCGAACAGAGAAGGATTGGGCAGCTCATGTTTTACAAGTTGCCGGTAATATTTTCTGGCTAATTTTTCAATCCTTTTTTCATTTTTAATTATTGTCTTTTCAGACACCGGCTCAAGATTGGTTACACAAATTCCTTTAACCACATTAAATCCGAGCGCCTTGCCGATAAAATTGAAATATTTTACAATTTTGTTTCCGCCGTAAACACCCTGTGCCACAATACTGGTAAAAGTTTTTCCAAAGAATTGCGGTCGATGGAAGAAGAATCCCAGCCGATCGAGAAATTGTTTCATCAGGGCAGAAACATGAAAAGAATAATTTGGCGAGGCAAATATTATTCCATCAGAATTTTTCATTTTTTCCAACAAAGTATTTCTGTCGTCTTTTAAATTACAAAGCTCCTCTCCCCGGTCCAGACAAAGTTTACACCCTTTGCACGTACCAAGATTATATTCACTCAGACGAATAATTTCATAATCTACATTTCCGAATAATTGAAGCTTTTTAAGAAAGCTTTCTGTGCTTTTGTAGGTGTGTTTTTTTCGTGCGCTGCCGATAAATGCGGTTACTTTCATTTTTCACTCTTTTAATGATCTTTTCTTTTACAAATATCCTGAAATAAGCTGATTGGATTGTTTGACAAAAGTCAAAAAAAATGTTTATCATTCGTTTTCAGCCATTGAATTTTGCAACAACTTACCGCTTCGGATGGTTTCTATCAATTGATTCATAAAGCGCGCGGCCGGTGCACCATCTACAATGTTGTGATCGAATGAACCGGTCAGGCACAGGAACTCCCGCTCTTCCTGTCTGCCCTCATTCCAAACGTTTTTTTTGATGATGCTGCCCACCGTCAGCAACACTGTTGCAGTTCCGTGCGGAATAAACCAAATCGGTTCGTTGGTAAACATTCCAACTGCCGTTATTGCAACTTTGCCATATTGTTTTGCCATTTTTATATTTCGGTCGGCCAGGCGAACAAAGGTTTTTAGTAGAAATCCCGGGATAAAACGAATCCAGGTTTGATTCATCAAACTTCCCATTTTTTTTCCGGTGTTTTTCTGTGCTGCTCTGATTTCATCATTTATCTGCCGGTAAGTTTTCAATTGGGCTTGTTGAATTCCAACAGGTTCCGGTATTTTCTCTCCTTCAAATTCCCGTTCTGTCAATACGCTTATGGTAACATCTTCGAGCAAAACCAGCTTGCTTCCTTTGATAAAGGAATTGAATTTCGGATACTGCTTTACGGTTTGCGCCAGGCATTTTACAATATATCCTGTAAACGAAAGTTTTTCACCGGTTTTTTTAAAGTGTGCCTGAATTATGCGGCGTGGTTCTGAAACATCCACTTCAGTAAAACTGTGAAAAGCATTTTTTCGCCTTGTGATTGTGGCCGAGGCAATAACCATTTTTCGGTTAACCGACAGGGGCACGGAAACAAATCCTTTTTTCATGACTGCTCTTTTTGTATTTCAAGCCATTTGTCGAACGTTATTTTTGGCTTGCCGATTAACCCGTCGGCCGCAGTAGTAACTTCAGGTTCCTTTATTTTTTGAAAATAGGAGAATAACTGAGTAGCTGATTTCAACTCACGATTGCGCGAAATGGTGGCAATAAATTTTAAAAGCGAAATGGGAGCTACGGACACTTTTTTAATTCCGGGATAAAATACATCACAATACTTCTTTAACAAATCCTTCATTAAAAAACGTTGTGGACCGTAAACGTAAAATGTTTGGTTAGCAGCTTCTTTTTGTAAATAAGCTTCTGTCACCATTTGGGCAAAATCATCGGCAGCAACCCAGTGATACGGATTTGGCTGCTCGCCAATCATCATAGCTTTCCCGTTTCTAATCATTAGTTCCAGCGATTCAAAAAACCAGGTTGGACGAAATATCATGTACGGAATTCCGCAGTTGATAATCAGTTGTTCAGCCTGAAATTTGTTATCAATAAATGGGAACCAACGATTTTCTTCTGAAACCGTGGCCCCTGAAACCATGCTGATAAGTTGAATCCCATGTTTTTTTGCAACTTGCACAATTGCTTCGGTTGATTTTTTCTCATCCAGCTTCGAAAGTGAAATATGAATGGCATCGCATCCTTTCACCGCTTTGTTTAAATCATCGGGGTTGAAAACATCGCCACGAACGATGTCATAATCATTGATGAATAGCGACGGATTGACACTTCTGGAAAATAACCGCAGTTGAAATCCTTTTTTATCCAGTTGCTGAATAACTGGTTTGGCCAGCATTCCGCTGGCTCCAATAACTAAAATTTTCATAATCAAGTAATTTAATGTTGATTTACAACACAAAATTACCATGGGCCTAAAAGACAATTGTTTGACAAAAGTCAAAAAAATGAAATTCACATTTTTTTTCTGATGCGGCTGAGGGTGGCAATGTCGATTCCGAGGTAGGAAGCAATGTGTTTTAAAGCCACTTTTTGAATTACTGCAGGGTAGTTTTGGCAAAACATTTCGTATCGTTCTCCTGCTGAAAGTGTCTGAAGCTGAATAGAGCGGTTCATCAAATCATTAAATTTCATCTCATCCACATCCTTGACAATCTGACGCCATTTGGGGACAAGCTCAAAAAGTTCCTGCGTTTCCTCGTAATTCATTACATAAATTTTTGAATCTTCCAGGGCAATAATATTTTCTTTGGATGGAACCTGCTCGTTAAAACTCTTCATGGAAATCAGCACCGTTCCCGGCTGAAAAAAATGGGTGGTGATATCGTTTGCATTGTCATCATAAAAAAACGAACGAAACAATCCGCTTTCTATAAATGCGACTTCCTTCGCAATTTTGCCTTCCTCCAGAAAATAGGTTTTTGCAGGAACAGATTTTGGTTTCCACGCTCTCTGAGAATATTCCAACTCTTCATTGGTTAGGTTATAGAACTTTTTTATCCGTTCAATAAGATCCATTTGAATTTCAGACAAATAATTTCAGCCTAATTTAAATAAATTACTTTAAAACTGAATTAAAAATCAATACCGAAATACCAGTGTCTCATGAATTTGCTAATTTTTGTATTCTTAAAAAATAAAACGTAATGCAACCAATGCAACTCAACGAAATAATCATTTCGGCTTTTAATGGTCTGGGAATTTTTAATTTGCTGACTTTGGCTGTTTACTTATGTTTCCCGAAAAAAATTGTCTTATGAAAGTGTAAATCTTCAGCCTATTTTGGACAAATAGTTTTAAAAACAGAGGATACATTGAATAAGTTAGGTGTTAATTCACACCAAACCTTCACAAATCAGGTTGCAACTTCCAACTGTCAGGGGAGCCAGACAGGACAAGAGGTCATTTTCGACCTCTTGTCCTGTGCTTAAAACTTCCAAAATGGTTGATATATAGTTTAGATGAGTAATATTATTTATTGTTTTTAGGTTGCAACTT
>Ga0102953_1002038_pt1 | contig 12363 bp, 5 predicted proteins | sample SalPon2A_C_D2_MG_FD_78509 | JGI IMG/M metagenome (GOLD analysis project Ga0102953, IMG submission 78509) | Soil microbial communities from South San Francisco under conditions of wetland restoration - Salt Pond MetaG R2A_C_D2_MG | ecosystem: Environmental > Terrestrial > Soil > Wetlands | place... | reverse complement strand
GGATGTGCCGGTCAGGCAGGTCATGATCGAAGCCCGAATTGTCGAGATGTCGAGCCAGGCCCAGGAAAACCTGGGTGTCAAATGGGGCCTCGCCGGTCGAGGTAGCTACGACAACGGCAAGGTCCAGACCCAGGTGGGGCCGAGCATTTCCTCGCTCGATTCGATTCGAAGTGCCCAGACCGATGGCAGCAGTCTTTCCGGTACGGTCGGTTCCGACGCGCTGTCGGTGGACTTTGGCCAGGGCGGCGGTACCTCGCAGATTGCGTTCGGCTTCCTCAAGGATAATGTCCTGCTGGATCTCGAACTGGATGCACTGCAATCGGAAGGCAAGTCGGAGAACATTTCCCGGCCACGGGTAATTACCTCGGACAAGCAGGCGGCACATATCGAGTCGGGTGCGCAGATTCCGTTCGAACAGGCGACATCCTCGGGTGCAACCTCGGTGACGTTTGCGTCGGCTACACTGGCGCTGGATGTTACACCGCAAATTACACCGGACGATCGCATCCTGCTGGACCTGTCTGTCACCAATGATGGTGACGGCGGCGCCGCATCGAATGGGCAACCGATCATCAAGACCCAGCGCGTCAAGACCAAGGTTCTGGTCAACAACGGCGAGACGCTGGTGTTGGGCGGCATCTACAAGCTGACCGACAGTGTAACCAAGGCGAAGACTCCGTTGCTTGGAGACATCCCGCTGATTGGCCATCTGTTCCGGGCTACCCAGAATAACGGCAGCAAGGATGAAGTGATGATCTTTATCACGCCGCGTCTGATCAACGACTCTGTAACAGGGAAATAGTCTTCGGCTGAACAGGTATGCACTGGTAAGTGCATACCTGTTAAAACCTCCACGCGCTACCGACACTTCGCGACTCGTTCCGGAGTACGGCGCGTCCGACTCGTAACATTGATCCAATGGGAAAGTCATCAGCGAATAACATCTTCTTGGTAGGCCCAATGGGTGTCGGCAAGACGACCATTGGCAAGATGCTGGCGAAGGAGCTGTCGTTGGAATTTATCGATAGCGATCAGGAAATCGAACGACGTGCGGGTGCCGATGTCTCCTGGATATTCGACGTCGAGGGGGAGCAGGGATTTCGCGATCGCGAGAGCCAGGTAATCGATGACCTGACGAATCGTAGTGGCGTTTTGCTCGCCACTGGCGGTGGGTCTGTTTTGAGGCCGATGAATCGTCGCATACTCTCCACCCGCGGCGTCGTCGTCTTCCTTGATACCTCCCTGGACTTGCAGATCAAACGCACCGAACGCGACAAGAAACGCCCATTGCTACAGAACGTCGACAAGGAAGAAGTCTTGCGCAAGCTGAAGGATGAACGTCAGCCGTTATATGAAGAAGTGTGCGACTTCCAGGTGTTCGTTGGGGAAGGATCGAGTCGTCGCATTGTGATGGATATCCTCGACAAGCTGCATGACGAAGAAGGCGGGCAGGACTCTTGAACGTGGAAATTGTGCAGGTCGAGTTGGGTGAGCACGCCTACCCCATCTATATCGGGGCCGGCGTCATGGATGATGGCGAACGTATGCGTTCAGCGATTCCGGGCGAACAGGTCCTGGTGGTGACCAACCAGACTATCGAGCCGCTTTATCTCGGACGACTGACAAAGGCACTCACCGGATTGAAGGTCGATGTCGTATCTCTGCCGGATGGCGAGAAATTCAAGACGCTCGACAGCTTCGAACGGATCATCTCTGAACTGCTCACCCGGGGACACAAACGCAGCACTACGGTCATTGCGCTGGGTGGCGGTGTAGTCGGCGACACCGCTGGATTTGCAGCGGCCTGCTACCAGCGGGGCGTCAACTTTATCCAGGTCCCGACGACCCTGCTGGCGCAGGTCGATTCTTCTGTCGGCGGCAAGACAGCGGTGAACCATCCACTCGGTAAAAATATGATCGGCGCGTTCCATCAGCCCAGCGCCGTGTTTATTGATCCCTCGACGCTGGAAACCCTGCCGGACAGTGAATTCTGCGCGGGTCTTGCGGAGATCATCAAACACGGGGCGATTGCAGACATTGGCTATTTTTCCGAACTCGAGCAGATGATGGATCGATTGCTGGCGCGTGATATGGAGGTACTCACGGCCGTGATCCGGCGTAGCTGCGAGATCAAGGCGGACGTGGTATCGCGCGATGAACGCGAGGCCGGTGAACGTGCGTTGCTCAATTTTGGACATACATTCGGGCATGCCATTGAGACGGCGATGGGCCATGGGGCGTGGCTGCACGGTCAGGCGGTGGGTGCCGGGATGGTGATGGCGGCAGATTTGTCATGGCGCCTCGGGCACCTGCCGCTGGAAGCGGGTAAGCGCCTGGAAGCACTGATCGGTCGGGCGGGGTTGCCGGTTGCACCCCCGGCCGGGCTCGCCAACCTGCTGCCGGAACTCATGGGTCGCGACAAGAAGGCCACCGACCGCGGGATGCGATTTATCCTGCTGGATGCGCTGGGCGAGGCGGTGATTGCCGACGATGTTGATGAAGGGTTATTGAAGCAGACGCTGGATGCGGAGGATGCACTGCTTGCCTGACCCTTATAACCAAATATATGGTGAAGTCAGGCTTTAATTACTTGTTGTCGGGAATTTCTTGCCTGCGGGGGAAATGAAGGGCCATGGATGGCAGGTTCTGGGACAATGGGGGCTCAGTGTTGGGGGATTCATTGCGTCGTCGTTTCCAAGTGTTCACATTGAGCTATAACTAGTGTAGTTAACGGCATGATTTTTATTGATATTTTTGGGAAGTTCTTTTAATGTTCCAAGTTATTCAGTCCGTCCGCTGGGGCTGCGATTGGATAAGTTGAGGAGACAAAAATGATACGCAGGTTGCTGCCAAAGACTGTCGTGATCTTCCTGCTTGGCCTGTTGCTGACGAGCTGTGGGGGCGGGGGCACCAGTTCGACGAGTACGAGCACGAGTACCAGTACGGGAACGTCGGGATCTACCACGACGACTACGACGCCAACGTTAACGCTAACGCTAGTGGACGGGAGTGGTACCGATACGAGTCAGGTGAGCGCCAGTTCACCCGGGACTGTCGTTGCCCAGCTCAGCGTCACGGGAACTTACATCGTCAATTTTTCCACCACCGCGGGTGTGTTGAATCCATCCAGTGGTTCTGTGCTCACCGACTCTACCGGCAAGGCGACAATCGAACTCGATGCAGGTTCAACCAAGACGGCCGGCAGCGTCACAGCGACCGCCACGGTAGACGGCGCGACAATCACTGGTAACAGTTTGGCGTTCCAGGCGATTCCCGGCACGGTGGTAGCGCAGGGTATCCAAATTGGAACCTGTTCAGGTGGTACCGATGCATGGGATTGCACGACTGCGGGTTCGACCTTCAGCTCAGGCAATATCTATATTGCGACGTCACCCTTGTCAGCTCGCGGTACCACGACACTCGGTGTCAGGATCCAGGATACCAACGGTACCCCTGTAGCCAACGTTTCGGTCGATTTCACTTCGCAATGTACGAATTCAGGACAGGCTTCCATCAGCCAGGGCGTATCTGATTCAACCGGCAAGGTGTCGGTGACCTATCAGGCTAGTGCGGGTTGCGAGGGCGACGACCTGATTACAGCGACGGAACCATCTTCCGGAAATACCGCAACCGCAACGATCAACGTACTGCCGCCGATTATCGGATCCATTGTGTTCACGGACGTACAGGATTCCTCCGGGAACAGCATCAATACCATTTATATCCAGGGCTCGGGTGGCGAGAGTACCGCAAGGGTCATCTTCAAGGTGGTCGACCGCTTTGGCGATCCGGTGGAGGGCCAGACGGTCAGTTTCAGCCTGACGAGCCAGGTTGGCGGCGTATCGCTGCAGACAGATACCGGGCTTACCGATGCCAAGGGTGAGGCGACTGCATTCGTCAATTCCGGTTATATCTCGACGTCGGTACGCGTCGATGCCAGCCTTGAAGTCGATACCAACAATGACGGCGTGCTGGATACAACACTGTCGACGCAGTCGCAGAAGCTTTCCATCAATACCGGTACGGCCGATGAAGACAGTATGTCGTTGACGGCGACGACGCTGAATGTCGAAGGCCTGCGTTACGATGGCACCGACACGACCCTTAATATCAGGCTCGCGGATGCGTTCAACAATCCGGTGCCGGACGGCACGACGGTGCAGTTCCGGACCAACTACGGTCGTATCCAGCCATCCTGCGACACTTCCGGCGGAGACTGTAGCGTGACCTGGAATTCCCAGGCACCGCGCGGCCCGCTGGATCCCAATACCTATGTACCGGACGTGACTGACGGCACCTGCCCGATGCCGATCATTACCGATGAGCCGGTCACCATCAGTGGCACGACCGGAGCCACCGACTATGTCGCCGATGGCGTCTATCGCGTCGAAGTCGCGACGATAGGAACGGCCGAAACGGTGGGTGTCGACTACACGGTCGATGCTGACGGTATCTCTCCTGACGGTATCCAGTGCGTATCCGGGTCGACCCTGTGCCAGAACGGTCGCGGCGTCAAAGTCGAGACCGGTGGCGGAACCTACATCGCCACCATTAGCGGCGGTTACGTCCAGACGGGACTCCTGCCCACGGTGACCAAGGTCTCCAACTATGAATTTGCCTTGACGGAAGGCACCGACTATACGGTGAACGCCGACGGTAGCGGGATTACCTGTGTGAGCGGATCAACCTGGTGTACTGACGGTGCGACGCTGAACGTCTCCTATATCCGCAAGTATGTGGATGAAGACGATAGCGGTGATACGACGCACAATATCACCCATCCGGGTGTTGCGACCGCGCCGTTCTATGCCCGAACCGGCGTTCCTTGTCCCGCTGCCTATCGTGCATCCAGCACCGAGCACGGGGGTTATCTTGGCGGTCTCGGCCAGGTTGCCGGATCGCGCAGCGTGGTGCTGGCGTTCGCCCAGGGCGAAGAGAGCTTCACAGATTCCAACGGTAACGGCCAGTATGACTTTGGTGAGCCGTTTGTCGACCTGCCCGAAGCCTGGCTGGACAAGAATGAGGATGGGGTCTTCGACAATGGATCCCGGGACTTTACCAACCAGGAATGCTATGGCCCGGAAGCGCCGCTATCCAGCAACAATCCCGCGACGCTGAACAAGTGTTACCAGGAAGGCGGCCAGGAGGAGACATTTGTCGACTTCAACAACAATGGCAGCTTCGATACAGGCAATGGCATATATAACGGCACCCTGTGTCCGAAGAGTGTCAGCGACCGGACGACAACCTGTAGTGGAAAGACATGTACTTCGAGTGACAGGTATTGCACGCGTGACCTCGTGAATATTCGCAAGAGCATCACCCTGATCGATTCGGATTCCTTTGCCTTTACGGCGTTCCGTGATTCATCGACCGGTGAATATATCGATGCGATTGACCTGACCGGTTCATCGCCGGCGTCCGGCTATTTCGATTCGACCAGCGATGTGACGACCAATGACGGCAGGACGGTGAGTGCGGGTTCCGACTTTACGATCGGTACTGGTGACAGCCAGGTGCCCTACGGCATCAGCCAGACGGCTGAGTTGACCTCTGGCGGCCGCGGCGTGTTTGCGGAAATCTCCGGTGTCTACGGCCAGGTGCTGGCGCAGGGAACGTCGATCGCGGTAACGTCCGACGCGTGTGACGTGTCTCTTGCCAATACGGATGTACCGAACACCAACGGCGGTTACACATCATCATCGTTGACGGTGCTGCCGCCAACGACGATCACGCAGAATCAGGGTCCGATCAGCATCCTGACAACATCACCGACGACGTCGACCAAGGACACCGGTGGTATTACCCTGACGTGTATCGTCAAGAAGTAATCGGGAAAGGGTAACTCAGGGGAGCCGCGTTGACCCCATCAGGTCAATGTCGATAGCACGCGCGGCTTCACGCCCTTCATTGATGGCTCGCACCACAAGATCCTGTCCACGACGACAGTCGGATGCCGCATAAACCTTTGCGACGCTGGTCCGATAGTCCTGCTTGTTGGCGCGGAAGTTACCGCGCTCATCCACGTCCATACCCAGTGCTTCGTTGATGTAGTGCTCGGGCTGCAGAAAGCCCATCGACAGGAAAATCAGGTCTGCCTCCCACACCCTTTCGGAACCGGGAATTTCCTTGAGCTTGTCATCGACATTGACGGTTTTTATGCCGGTAAGATTGCCGTCGGCATCACGCAGGAATTCCTTGCTTGAAATCGAAAACACCCTCGGATCATCGCCGAACTTCGCGGTTGCTTCCGCATGGCCATAATCCACACGATGAATTCTTGGCCACATGGGCCAGGGATTACCCGGCGCGCGTTCATCCGGCTGTCGAGGCAATAACTCGAAGTTGATCAGTGATTTGCAGCCGTGGCGCAATGAAGTCCCGATACAGTCGGTACCGGTGTCGCCGCCGCCGATGACGATCACATCCTTGTCTTTGGCCGAGATATAGTTGCCATCTGCGAAATTGGAGTCGAGTAGCGACTTCGTATTCAGGGTGAGAAATTCCATCGCGAGATGAACGCCGGGGCCGTCACGGCCGGGAATCCTGAGGTCGCGTGCCAGGGTTGCGCCGGTTGCAAGCAGCAGAGCGTCATTCTCCGCGAGCAGTTTGCTGACATCTACGCCATTGGGGCCATCGCCGCCGACATCGGCATTTACGATAAATTCAATACCCTCGGCGCGCAGCAGGTCGATACGTCGATCCACCACCAGCGTTTTGTCGAGTTTCATGTTGGGAATACCGTACATCAGCAGGCCGCCGATCCGGTCCGCACGTTCGTAGACGGTGACGGTATGCCCGGCCTGGTTCAGTTGCGCGGCGGCTGCAAGACCGCAGGGGCCCGAACCCACAACGGCGATCCGCTTGCCGGTTCGCTCGGTGGGGACATTCGGTTTGACCCAGCCTTCGGCGTAGCCGCGATCGATAATCGCATTCTCGATGTTCTTGATGGTCACTGCGGGGTCGGTGATACCGAGGACGCAGGCCCCTTCACAGGGCGCGGGACATACCCGGCCGGTGAATTCAGGGAAGTTGTTGGTCTTGTGCAATCGATCCAGTGCATCGTGCCAGCGACCGCGATAAACGAGGTCGTTCCATTCAGGAATCAGGTTGGAGATGGGACAACCGTCTCCGGACTGGCAGAAGGGCACACCACAATCCATACAACGGGCGCCCTGCGTGCGCAGGTGCTCGTCATTGTGCGGCGTATAGATTTCCTTGAAGTCGAGAACGCGCTCTGCGGCATCGCGGTACGGTTCCGTCTTTCTCGGAAATTCCTTGAATCCAGTGGGTTTACCCATAGTGTTCTCTTACAGCTACTTCTCCGTGGGGATCAGGCGATTGCCTTGGCATTTTCTTCCTGTGCCATTTCCGCGAGTACGCGCTTGTAGTCAGTGGGCATCACTTTGACGAAGTGTCCCAATTCCTTTTCCCAGTTGCACAGGATGGACTCCGCAACCGTCGAGCCAGTGTATTCGAGATGTCGCTCGATCATTGCCTTGAGTTCGCCAATATCGGTTTCGTCTTCGACGGCCTCCAGCTCGAATGTCTCGGTGTTGCACTTCTTTTCGAAGTCACCGTTCTTGTCCCATACATAGGCGACACCGCCGCTCATACCAGCGCCGAAATTTCGGCCCGTTGAACCGAGGATCACCGCCCGGCCGCCGGTCATGTACTCGCAGCCATGGTCGCCGATGCCCTCGACGACGGCACTGGCGCCGCTGTTCCTGACGCAGAATCGTTCCGCCGCGATGCCGCGGAAGTAGGCTTCACCGCTGATGGCACCATAGAGAACGACGTTGCCGATCAGGATGTTTTCTTCCGGTACGAAGCTGCTGTTGCGCGGCGGATAGATGATGATCTTGCCTCCGGACAACCCCTTGCCGACGAAGTCGTTTGCGTCGCCTTCTACTTCGATGGTGATGCCGCGGGCGAGCCATGCGCCAAGGCTCTGCCCGGCGGTACCGTGCAGTTTGATGTTGATGGTGTCCTCGGGCAGCAATTCACCCTTGGTCGCCTTGGCGACTTCATGGGACAACATGGTGCCAACGACGCGATTGGTGTTCAGTACCGGCAATTCAATATCGACATGCTCGCAACGTTTTATTGCCGGTTCCGCCAGCCTGATGAGTTCGTTGTCGAGCGCGTTCTCGAGGCCGTGGTCCTGGCTGATGGTCCGATAGACCTCCGTGCCGGGATAGACGGCTTTGGCGGGTTCGAGAATCGCGGACAGGTCCAGTCCCTTTGCCTTCCAGTGCGCAACCGCGTGGTCGGTATCCAGCATGTCTGTGCGACCGACCATTTCGTTCACATTCCTGAAGCCAAGGCGGGCCATGATCTGGCGCAGCTCCTCGGCGACCATGAAGAAGTAGTTCACGACATGTTCGGGCTTGCCGGAGAATTTCTTCCTCAGTTCCGGGTCCTGGGTCGCAATGCCGACCGGGCAGGTATTCAGGTGGCACTTGCGCATCATGATGCAACCCAGGCTGATCAGGGGTGCGGTGGCAAAGCCGAATTCTTCTGCGCCCAACAAAGCTGCAATGGCGACATCACGACCGGTTTTGATCTGGCCGTCCGTCTGCAGGTACACGCGTGAGCGCAGATTGTTCATCACCAGGGTCTGGTGCGTCTCGGCAAGACCCAACTCCCAGGGAATACCTGCATGTTTGATCGACGTGAGCGGCGAGGCACCGGTGCCGCCATCGTGGCCGGCGATAACCAGGTGGTCTGCCTTGGATTTGGTTACACCCGCGGCGATGGTGCCCACGCCCATCGCGGCACCCAGTTTGACGCTCACTCGCGCGGAAGGATTGCTGTTTTTCAGATCGTGGATCAGCTGGGCGATGTCTTCGATGGAATAGATATCGTGATGCGGCGGCGGACTGATGAGCCCCACGCCCGGCGTCGAATGACGAATCTTCGCGATAAACTGGTCTACCTTGCCGCCGGGGAGTTCGCCCCCTTCACCCGGCTTGGCACCCTGCACGATCTTGATCTGCAGTTCGTCGGCATTGGCGAGATACCAGATGGTGACACCGAATCGGCCGGAAGCGACCTGTTTGATGGCGGAGCGCTTCGAGTCGCCATTGGGCATGGGGATCCAACGCGCCGGATCTTCGCCGCCTTCGCCGGTGTTCGATTTCCCGCCCAGTCGATTCATGGCGATGGCAAGCGACTCATGTGCTTCCGATGATATGGAGCCAAAGCTCATTGCACCGGTACAGAAGCGTTTGACGATGTCCTTTGCCGATTCGACTTCCTCGATGGGGATTGCGCCGCCATTGTTGTCTTCGTTGAATTTGAGAAGCCCCCGGAAAGTGCAGCGACGGGTCGTCTCTTCATTGGTGTACTTTGAAAATTGCCAATAGGCGTCAGCACTGTTCGATCGGGTGGCAACCTGCAGGTTCGCAATGGCGCGCGGATCCCACATATGGGAATCGCCACCGCTTCGCCAGTGGAAATCGCCTGGATTCGGCAGCACCGGAATCAGGTTTTTCGACCGGCTCGGGTAGCCCAGTTCGTGACGATGCAGCATCTCTTCATACAGGACATCGAAATTGACGCCCTGGACCCGGCTCGCAGTGCCGACAAAACAGCGATCGATGATTTCGGAGGCGAGGCCGATGGCTTCGAAAATCTGCGCACCCTTGTAAGATTGCAGTGTTGAAATGCCCATCTTGCCCATGACCTTGAGCATGCCTTTGGCAACTGCCTTCCGGTAGGCGCGTACGATCAGGTAGTCCTTCGAATATTCCTCTTGTGGCAGCAGGCCGTCGCGTCTTGCCTGCCAGAGCGATTCGAATGCCAGATAAGGGTTGATGGCATCGGCGCCGAAGCCGGTAAGCAGACAATGGTGGTGAACTTCCCTGGCCTCGCCGGTTTCCAGCACCAGGCCGATACGGGTACGGGCATGGGTTCGAACCAGGTGGTGGTGGACAGCCCCACAGGCGATCAGCGCGCTGATGGGCATATGATCGGCGGAAATCTTGCGGTCGGACAGAATGATGAGCGAATAGCCATCGTCGATCGCCTGGCTCGCTTCCTGACAGATGCGATCCAGCGCGTTCAACAGACCTTGCTTGCCCTCGGACTTCTCGAACGTGATGTCGATGAGCTTTGAACGCCATCCGCGATAGTCCATGTTCTTCAGGGAAGATAATTCTTCGTTGGTGAGAATCGGATGCGGTACCTTCAGACGGTGGACATGCTGTTCGGTCGATTCGAGCAGATTGCCTTCCGGGCCGATAAAGCACTCGAGCGACATCACCACTTCCTCGCGAATGGAGTCGATGGCGGGATTGGTCACCTGGGCGAACAATTGCTTGAAATAGTCGTAGATCATCCGTGACTTGTCTGACAGGCACGCCAGCGCTGCATCATTACCCATGGAACCGAGCGGGTCCCTGGATTCGGTGACCATCGGCAGCAACATGAACTGCATGGTCTCGACGGTATAACCGAATGCCTGCATCCGCTGGATCAGGTCATCGGGATTGAATCCGTGGTCGTCGGGCAGGCGGGGAATTTCCTTCAGCTCTATCTTCTGGCGTTGCAGCCACTCCCCATAAGGGCGTCGTGCGGCGAATTCCGCCTTGAGTTCCTCGTCGGGTATGAGACGCTTTTCGACAAAGTCGATGAGGAACATCTTGCCCGGCTGCAGGCGCCCCTTTATTTTGACATTAGTCGGATCGACCGGCAGCACGCCGACCTCAGATGCCATGATGACCTTGTCGTCATGGGTGACATAGTATCGGCTGGGCCTCAGGCCATTCCTGTCGAGCACCGCGCCGATGTAATGACCGTCGGTGAACACGATGGAGGCGGGTCCGTCCCAGGGCTCCATTAGCGCGGACTGGTATTCATAAAAATTGCGTTTGGCCTCCGGCATGTTCGGGTCTGATTGCCAGGCTTCTGGAATCATCATCATGATGGCTTCCTGAAGCGTGCGTCCGGTCAGCAGGAGAAATTCCAGCACATTGTCGAACGTGCCAGAGTCGGAGAAGTGAGGTTCGACAACGGGGAACAACTTGTTGAGGTCGTCTCCAAACAGTTCGGACTTCACCACGCCCTGACGCGAGGTCATGAGATTCTTGTTGCCCTTCAGCGTGTTGATTTCGCCGTTGTGGCTCATATAGCGATTCGGTTGGGCGCGGTCCCATGACGGGAAGGTGTTGGTGGAGAAGCGTGAATGCACCATCGCCAGATGTGTTTCGAATTTGGTATTGAACAGGTCCTTGTAGAACGGGAACAGCTGGTTCGGAGTGAGCATTCCCTTGTAGACGATGACCTTGCTGGACAGGCTGCAGACGAATAGCTGGTGCGCTTGTTCTTCTTCCAGGGAACGCTTGAGCCGGTCTGTGAGCTGCTTCCTGATGATGTAGAGCTTGCGCTCGAAAGCTTCCTGGTCGATGCCGACCGCACCGACAAACAATTGCTCGATAACCGGCTGTGCCGCGCGGGCTGCGGGTCCGACGTCCGCTCCTTCCGGGTCGACAGGCACGTTCCGCCAGGCGATAAACTCCTGGCCTTCCTCGGCGATGATCTTCTCGATCGTCTTGCGCGCGTCATGCCGCGCAGCGTCATCCTGGGGCAAGAACACGTTGCCGACAGCGTACTTTCCGGGTGCAGGCAGTTCGATGGCGAGTTCACCGGCGATATCTTTGAAGAAGGCATGGGGCAGGGCAGTCAGTATGCCTGCGCCGTCGCCGGTGTTCTTCTCGAAACCGCAGCCACCGCGATGATCCATCCGGGAATTGATGTGGTAGGCGTCCAGCATGATCTGGTGACTGGCTTCGCCCTTGATGCTGGCGACAAATCCCACACCACACGAATCCTTCTCGTTGGCCGGGTCATAGAGACCAGACTTTGCCGGCAGGCCACGAGTCGTATTGTTGGGTGATTTGATCATCTGCTCCACTGTCCTGGGTTTTCTCCCGGGGCACGAAGGACGCGCCTGGTCGGGGCCGCAACCCTGACCGTAAGGAGAACTCAACTAAATTACACGATACCGAATATCCCGACGTGGGGCACCTGTCCCCCCGACCGGATATTTTTTGATTCCCAAGCTCTTGTGGAGCTCGCCTTTATTCGAAGCCGGACCCGGTAGAGACCGTATTCAGGCGGGCCGAAAACAATACCATTCGGGCGCCCAAAGTCAATAGTTTAGGCATGGTCCGCGCCGATTTATTGACTGCTAACTTACTGTTTTTAAAAGTGCTTTATAAAATGGAGATTTAATGAATGACAGAATAAAGGGACGGAGGGAATATTTTTCGACCATTCCCGACAAAAGCCGACTCAATCGTACCGCTGGTTGAAAAATATTCCCTCCGTCCCCTTTTTTTCAGAGGTGGCGGAGGAAGC
>Ga0102953_1002037_pt1 | contig 12363 bp, 8 predicted proteins | sample SalPon2A_C_D2_MG_FD_78509 | JGI IMG/M metagenome (GOLD analysis project Ga0102953, IMG submission 78509) | Soil microbial communities from South San Francisco under conditions of wetland restoration - Salt Pond MetaG R2A_C_D2_MG | ecosystem: Environmental > Terrestrial > Soil > Wetlands | place... | reverse complement strand
CGCCTGAAGGACTGGAAGTGGGAGATCGAGGGGCTGGAGGTGGCTGCCGCCAACGACTACCTGACCCGGCAGACGCATGTCCAGAGACGCCCGGTGCGCATCATCAACCTCTGCCGCCACTACACCTACCTCAGCGGCGGTTACTATTGCTCGCTGCTCGCCGAGGCGCGCAACGACATCCCGATGCCGACCATCGCCGACATCATCGACCTGTCGCGGCAGAGTCTGTATGCCTTCGCGCTGCCTGATCTGGAGCGCCAGCTGGAAGGCACCATCCGGCGCCTGGCCGAGCCGCCCGACCAGTCCTTCGAGCTTTATGTGTTTTTCGGCCTGGCCGACGACCCGCGCTTCAAGCGCCTGGCCTCGGAGCTGTTCGACGTGTTCCGCTATCCGCTGATCAAGCTGGTGATCGAGAAGGGCAGGGGATGGCGGATCCGCGCCATCCGGCCGATGGGCCTGCATCAGGTCACTGCATCGCTGAGTGATTTTTTCGAGGCCAGCCTGCGCTCCTGGGCCCGCGTGCCGCGCCGCAAGCGCAGCGGGAGCCGCAAGCCGTCGCTGTACGATCTGGCCATCCTCTACAACCCGAGCGACAAAATGCCGCCCTCGGACATGGAGGCACTGCAGCAGTTCATCCGGGCCGGGCAGCGCCTGCGCGTCGATGTCGAGCTGATCCAGAAGAAGGATTACAATCGCCTGGCCGAATACGATGCGCTGTTCATCCGCGAAACCACCTCGATCGACGACCACACCTTCCGCTTTGCCCGCAAGGCCGAGGCTGAGGGCATGCCGGTCATCGACGACCCCAAATCCATCATTCGCTGCACCAACAAGGTGTATATGTGGGAAAGGCTCAAGGCGAAAAATCTTCCGACGCCGGGCACGATTGCGCTGAACCGCTTCCGCTTCAACGAACAGGCCGTGCAGCGCCTGGAAGACGAGCTTGGCTTCCCCATGGTGCTGAAGATTCCGGACGGCTCCTTCTCGCGCGGCATGTTCAAGGTGGAGAACCGCGCCCAGATGATGGATGCGGCGAAGCAGCTGTTTGCCCACTCGCGCATCATCCTGGCCCAGGAATTCATGTACACGGCCTACGACTGGCGCATCGGCATACTAAACGGCCACCCGCTGTATGCCTGCAAGTACCGGCAGGCCCGCGGCCACTGGCAGATCGTCAACCACAAGGCGGCCGGCTCGGCCCGGTACGGCGGATTCGAGACGATGCCCGTCGGGGATGCGCCGCCGGAAGTGGTGGATATCGCGCTGCAGTCCGGCGCCCTGATCGGCAACGGCCTTTACGGCGTGGACCTGAAACAGAACGACGAGGGCATCTTCGTCATCGAAATCAACGATAATCCGAGTATCGATCACGGGGTGGAGGACAAGGTTCTCAAGGGCGAACTGTTCGATGCCGTGATCCACGAGTTCATCCGCCGGATCGAACACATGCACCAGGGATGAGGGAGCAGGACATGCAGCAACGCTGCACGGCCTATGTGCTGGCCCGCCGTTTCGATTTCGATGCCTTGAGCGAGCATCTCGCCCGCGAGCACCGGCCGGAGCTGTATCGCAATGTCGTGCACCTCGCCGAACCGGCGGGCGATATCTTCCTGTTCGACTACGGCGTGGCGGTATTCTGGGGCGTGGAGGAGGGGCGCGAACAGCGCATGCTCGATTCCCTCCGGCCGTTTCTGAGCGACGCACTGGCCGATGCCATCTCGGACGATTTCACCTACGGCGTCGAGGCCCGTTCGGTGCCCCGCATCCGTTCGGACCATATCACCCTGAGCGGCGACGATGTGATGGTCAGGCTGGCCCTGTCGCATGGTCTCGCCCAGTCGGTGAAGCTGGCCGAGCTGGAGACCTATGCCGAGAAAACCATCGAGAGCACGGCGCATATTCCGCGCAATATGGCTGAATCGGGCTCCTCACGCCTGAGCCGCAAGGAGATTGCCCGTATGCGCGGCCGGTTGTTCCTGGTGGAAAGCGATATCCTGCTGCACCACGCCCTGCTCGATACCCCCGAGTTTTTCTGGGAATACCCGGAGCTGGAGGAGCATTACCGCCGCATGGCGACCTATCTCGATGTCGCACCGCGCGTCGAGGTGCTGAACAAGAAACTGCAGATCATCCACGACATGTTCGACATGCTGGCCGACGAGCAGAACCACAAGCACTCATCGCTGCTGGAATGGATCATCATCTGGCTGATCGCCATCGAAATCTTCTTCTTCCTGATGCACGACCTGTTCAAGATCATCTAGCCAGTCGGCTCCAAACAATGACTGCTTTCGGCACTATTTGGCCACATTAGTCACATTTTCCCCTGTAGGGTTCGGCCGGCGATATGAAACTGGTTTCAGTCTGGATTTTTCAACAACTGAAATTGATATTGACCTGTTCCACTGTCGGATCGGATGATCAGGCCCTTCTCTAAAATCCACTCTGGAACCAGATATGTTTCTACTGTTTTGACGGTAGCCCGTTCATCAGCTGTTCTTTGGTGTGACAATTCTTATCAGACGCGTTCCAATCTTTGCTCCTGTCACCTCATCAATGGCCACCGGTCTGATCTCTTCTCCTGTTTCAGAATCTAAAAAGCGTACCAGCTCGCCTTCGCCACGGTATTGGCGCCCCCATTCAGCAATCATGATAAGTACCGGCATAAAGTCGCGACCTACATTGGTCAGCACATACTCTTCTCGTGGCGGGTGCTCAGAATAGAGTTGTTTTTCCAGCAAGCCCTCAGCAGTCAATGTTGTCAGGCGTTTGGTCAGAATTGTGGGTGCGATACCAAGGCTTTTTCTGAATTGCTCAAAGCGAGTAAGGCCGAGATATGCATCCCGGAGAATTAACAAGCTCCATGCGTCACCCAGGAAAGGTACGGCGCGAGCGATTGGACATGCTTCATTATTCATAGTTTCCTCGTTCATATCAATTCGATAGTGACATCATCTTTGTTGCGCGGTAGTGTCGCTACCGTTTTGATAGTGACTTGCTATCGAATGAATAGTGACACAGCGGTGACTGACAGTCCACAAGGAGCTTGAAAATGAATAAACGTATTCGGCTATTAAGGCGGTGTCGTTCAGTTGGGAAACCGGCAGGACTGGTCCATTGTCGTTGCAGTTTCGTTTCTGGAAACATGCAGGAGATTACCCTGAATAAGGGTAGCAAACGATGGCTCTGATTGAGATATCGATATGAATCAGTTAATGAAGAAGCTCTGGATAAACGTGCGCTCTCTGCCTGTCATCATTGGACTTATTATAAGCGGCTGTGCCAGTAACACGAATGTGCCAGCTATGGATGTTGCATTCAGCCCGGCATATCAGCATAACCGAAACACTCTGAATACCGAGACCACAGCAAGGGTACAGTGGTGGCAGCAATTTCGTGACGAGCAGTTGACGAGTCTGGTGAACCGGACTGCTGTGGCAAACCACGATATTCGCATTGCCGTGGAGCGGGTGAATCAGGCGCGTGCAGGGACAACCGTCTCCAGCGCACGGCTATTCCCGAGCGTCAACGTTATGGCTTCCGGTTCAGATAGCCGCACGGGTCTGCCTATGGTGGTCAAACAGTCGATGCCCGACACCAGGGCCTTGCGCGCAGGCGTGGACGTTGGCTGGGAGGTCGACCTGTTCGGCGGTAACAGTGCCGCAGCCCGTGCAGCGGCAAGCGATGCCGAATCAGCAGGATATGGTGTTCATGGCGCACAACTGATCACCGTGAGTGAGGTCGCTCGCCAGTATTTTATCTGGCATGGTGCCAGGGAGCGCTTGAAAATTCTCGAATCACTTCTTCAAACAAGGCGAGATACCGAGCGCCTGGCACGAAGTCGTAATCGGGAGGGCATGGTAAGCGCCCTTGATGTCGCCATGGCTGCCGGCGAAACCGCCAACATGGAGGCATCGCTGCCTGCACTCCAGACGCTGATGGCTGTCGCCGAGAGTCGCATTGCTGTACTGACCGGCTCTAACCCCTCCGTACCGGTTCCAGAACTTCATGGGATGAACGAATTTCACTGGATTTTCCCCAATCATCCTCCCAGCGGCCAGCCCGCAGATCTGCTGCGACGACGGCCAGATCTTCTCGCCGCTGAAGAGAGACTAAGCGCCGCCTCCTCACGTCTGGCCGAATCCAAAGCAAACCGTTTTCCCAAAATATTTCTCAGTGCGTTGTTCGGCACCCAGAAGCTGACCCTGAATGATGCACTGAGCCTGTCAGCATCACCCTACTCCAATGTTTTGGGAGCCTTTGTACTTCCGTTGTTCAATGCCGGGCGTGTTCAGGCCGGTATCGATATCAGTTCTGCCCGTGAGCAGGAAGCCCTCCTGGCTTACGAGCAGATCACTCTCAGAGCGATCGAAGATGTTGAGAACAGCCTCGTTGCCCTATCCGGTGAGCAGCAACGCCTTGATGCCCTGAATGTGGCCGTCAAGGAACAGGAACAGGCTGTTGAACATGCGAATTCGTTGTATCGGGAGGGAGAGATTGACCTGCTGCAACTACTTGAGGTCCAGCGGGCGCAACTAGCCAGTAAGCTGGCGCTTGCCGAAAGCAAATCCCAACGCGAAGTCGCCTACGTCCAGCTTTACAAAGCTCTGGGCGGAGGTTGGCAGGCGCTGCCAGACCCTGCCAATTTCCAAACTGAAAACGTTGTGCCAAGTGCATTAAATTCAACTTCCGGAGTTAAATAATGACCGCTCTATTTAAACAAAGAGGCCTTTCGTATCACATCGCCGTGCAGGCAGCCATGACCCTCATGATCATGATTGGGCTTTCTGCTTGCACAGAAGGTAGTTCAGAGCAGGTCACAGTACATCCTGTCCTGGTGACGACGGTTCACAATCTATCGGGAGGGTATGAAAGAACGTTTACGGGCGTAGTGCGGCCACGGTATGAATCAGATCTTGGTTTCCGCACCGGCGGCAAGGTGATCGCCCGTATGGTTGATGTCGGTCAGAGCGTTGTCTCCGGACAAACGCTTGCCAGGCTCGATCCTGCTGATTACCAACTTGCAGCACAGGCCGCAGAGAACCAGTTGCAAGCAGCACGCATTGATGCTGAACAGGCAGCCTCGGATGAGGCCCGCTTTCGACGCTTGCTCGCCGACAACTCGGTATCTACCGCTGACCATGAAAGACAGAAGGCCCGGGCAGATGCGACCGCAGCTCGTCAGTCAGAGGCCTCACACCAGCTTGATATAGCCCTCAATCGGAAAAAATATGCGACCCTCACTGCCGAATTCGATGGGATCGTTACCTCCATACGTTTTGAGGCGGGCCAGAATGTCGCTCAAGGCCAACCCATCATGACCATTGCGAATCCATCGGAACTGGAAGTGGTTGCCGACCTGCCTGAGGAGATGATTGGAAGCGTAAAGTCCTACACTGCCTCGGCAAGCCTATGGGGTTCGCATGAGCTTAGCATTCCGCTTAAGTTAAGAGAGATCTCCCCCATGGCAGCAGCCCAAACACGCACGTTCCATGTTCGTTTCAGTATCTCTGACAGCACGCCTGCTATTCAACAGGCTCTGCATTTGGACATGACAACTAAGTTGCATCTGTCCGGAAAAGATAGAGAGCAGGCAGCAGCGCTGCCCGCAACCGCCCTATGGACCAACGATGGCCGCACCATGGTCTGGCAGGTGAACGGAAATAAGCTCGTCGCGCAGTCGGTAGAGGTGATTCGCTATACCAACGAGGCGGTACTCGTACGGGGCGTAGCAGACGGAGCGAGGGTGGTAACGGCAGGCATCCAGAAGCTTGACGCCGGAATGGAGGTTATCCCTGTCGAGCGAAGTGCCAGCGGCATAAACATGGACATGCCGACCGTTCAAGCTTTCAGAGCAAGCGCAGCAGGTGGGCCGTTGTGAAGACGGGTTTTAATCTCTCGGCCTGGGCTGTCAGGCATCAGTCGCTGGTGTTGTTTATGATTCTGGTAACACTCGTGGCTGGCGCATTCGCGTTCACCAAGCTCGGTCGCTCGGAAGACCCGAACTTTAACGCCCCTCTGATGACCGCAGTCATTGTCTGGCCCGGCGCGACTGCGCAGGAGGTTCAGGATCAGGTAATGAACCGTATGGAGCGCGTGCTGCGCGAGCTCAATGGCTTCAACTACGTAAAGACCTTTTCCCGGCAGGGCTATGGTGCCGTCTCACTGCGTATGGAGGGTGGCTTGCCAAAGCAGGAGCTCACCGATGCCTGGTATCAGGCGCGCAAAAAGATCGGCGATATCCAGCATGAGTTTCCCGATGGTGTGCGCGGTCCCTATTTCAACGATGAGTTCAACGATGTCTATATGTCTCTCTATGCATTACAGGGCGATGGTTTGACGATGGCGGAGCTGCTCGAATACGCGGAGAAAATCAAAAATGATCTGCAGAGCGTGCCAACGCTGAGCAAGGTCGACATCTTGGGCGCTCAACCGGAAAAGGTATTCGTCGAACTCTCCAGCAAGCGACTCGCCGGGCTGGGCATGAATCCTCAGGATGTGACCGATGCCCTGGCGCGGCAAAATCTGATGAGCCCATCCGGATCACTTGATACCCGTTCAGATCGGGTGTTTGCCCGTGTCGATGGCTCCCTGCATAGCGCTGCGGATGTGGCTAAGGTCAGTATCTCGGCAGGTGGTCGACTCGTTCAACTCTCTGACTTCGCTACTGTCCGCTCAGGTTATGAAGACCCGCCGAGCTACACGATCAGGCACAACGGTCATCCGGTGCTGGTGATCGCTACCACCATGACGGCGAATGCGAATATTCTAAAGGTCGGAAAGGCCGTCGATGATCGCATGGCACAGATCCAGGCCGGATTGCCTGCGGGCATTTCGGTGGAAAAATATGACGATCAACCGAAAGTTGTCGAGGAATCGATCTGGGAATTCGAACGATCATTTCTGGAAGCCCTTGCCATCGTGCTGGCAGTCTCCTTCCTGGCACTTGGGGGGCGGGCCGGAGCGGTGGTTGCGGCCTCGGTACCTTTGGTTCTGGGTATCGTTCTGGTCGTCATGTATCTGGCCGGTTGGAATCTGGACCGGATTTCGCTGGGTTCACTCATTATCGCGCTCGGCTTGCTGGTTGACGATGCCATCATCGCCGTGGAGATGATGGTTCTGAAAATAGAAGAGGGGTGGGAAAAGACAAAAGCTGCCACCTTCGCCTATACCTCGACGGCTTTGCCAATGCTGACGGGAACGATGGTAACAGTGGCTGGTTTTATGCCCGTGGGCTTCGCCAGGTCCACCGCAGGTGAGTATGCGGGAGGAATTTTCTGGGTTGTTGGCGTGGCACTGGTTGCATCCTGGTTCGTCGCTGTCGTCTTCACCCCCTATCTAGGCATGAAAATGCTTCCGGCGACCATGGCGACAGGAACTCACAGCGATCCGTACGACAAACCGATCTATCATCGGCTACGCAGCTGGGTGGACTGGAGCGTCGGAAACCGCTGGAAGGTATTGCTGGCAACCGGTGCGATGTTTCTCCTCTCCGGCATTGGTATGACGCTGGTACAGCAACAGTTTTTTCCTACCACTGAGCATCCTGAATTGATGGTTGAACTGCGTCTGAAAGAGGGAGCGTCCTTCAATGCGACACAGAAACAGGTAAGGATTTTCGAGCAGGTACTGGCGAAGGATTCTGATGTCGAACACTTCACTGCCTATACAGGTGCGGGATCACCGCGTTTTTATCTATCTCTGGAACCGGAACTCCCCAATCCCGGTTACGCTCAGTTTGTCATCATGACGGCCAACACTGAAGACAGGGAGGCCCTGCGCTCGCGCCTGCTTGCATATTTCGACAAGGATGAGGCCCAGCCTCTGGTGCGTGGTCGGGTGATGCGACTTGAGTTTGGCCCTCCGGTTGGATTTCCTGTTCAGTTCCGCGTCATCGGCCCTGATCCCGATACAGTGAGAGGTATCGCCTACCGTGTCCGGGACATCGTGAGGGAAAGCAATCTGGTGCGCGATACGCAACTGAACTGGAATGAGCGTGTGCGCACACAGCAAGTCCGCGTCGATCAGGACAAAGCCCGCCAGTTGGGATTGTCGTCCGCTGATGTCTCGGCAGCATTGCAAATGGCCATGTCCGGCATACCTGTGACACAGATTCGTCGGGGTGAAGAGCTGATTGATGTCGTGGTGCGAGCCGATGCGAGCGAAAGAGAGAAGCTGGATGGACTGGGCGACATCAATCTGTTCTCCCGTAGCGGTGCCGTGGTTTCGCTTTCGCAGATCGCACGTATCGAACCGACCTTTGAGGAACCTGTGCTGTGGCGTTGGAATCGCAACATGGCTATCACGGTGCGCAGTGATCTTGCTGATGGTGTTCAGGGCCCTTATGCAACCGGGAAAATCTGGCCCTCGCTGAAACCGGTGATCGATAGCCTGCCAACCGGGTACCGGATCGAGAAGGGAGGAGCCATTGAGGAGAGCAATAAATCCAATCTCGCATTGGCGGCCATCTTCCCCGGGATGTTTCTGGTAATGCTGACATTTCTCATGGTGCAATTACAAAGCTTCTCCCGAATGTTCATGGTCTTCATAACCGCGCCATTGGGGCTTATTGGTGTGGTGCCTGCGTTGCTGCTCTTCAATGCGCCATTCGGTTTCGTTGCGCTGTTAGGGGTGATCGCACTCGGTGGCATGATCATGCGCAACTCCGTCATCCTCGTGGACCAGATTGAGCAGGATATCGTCTCCGGTATTCAGCCATGGCAGGCCATCGTGAATGCTACGGTGCGTCGAACACGCCCTGTTATCCTGACGGCTGCCGCAGCCATTTTGGCCATGATCCCCCTGACGAGCAGCGTCTTTTGGGGACCTATGGCCATATCTATTATGGGAGGCCTTCTTGTGGCCACCATCCTGACACTCGGATTCGTACCTGCGCTGTATGCCGCCTGGTTCAAAGTGAGGCAGCAACCGTGAAATGAATGCAGGTCATATAATTTACATCATCCGTCCACACGCTTTGTGTGTACCACGAACGAAATTTATTACTCATCTCAAGGAGAAATTATGAAACTCAACGACAGCACCATTCTTATCACCGGCGTCTCATCGGGCATCGGGCGCGTAACTGCGGAAAAGTTTGCTAAGCGGGGATGCAAGGTGTTTGGCACCGTGCGTAACCTCGCAAAGGCAACACCATTGCCCGGCGTCGAATTGATCGAGATGGATGTGACCAGCGACGCCTCAGTTCAGCGCGGAATCGAACAGGTCATCGATCAGGCCAAACGTATTGACGTGCTCGTCAACAATGCGGGCGTATCTATGTTCGGCGCGGCAGAGGAGGTGTCGATGGATGAAGCCAAATGGATGTTTGATACCAATCTGTTTGGCATCCTGCGCACTAGCCAAGCGGTGCTCCCGCAGATGCGTGCACAGGGCTCTGGCAGAATCGTCAACATCAGTTCAGTGCTCGGATTCCTGCCCGCCCCTTATATGGGCCTCTATGCTGCCGCCAAGCATGCGGTGGAGGGGATGTCGGAGAGCATGGATCACGAGGTGCGCCAGTTTGGAGTCCGTGTGACACTTGTCGAGCCCGGATTCACGAAGAGTAATTTCGATGCCAACGCTCCTCAGGCGGCTCACAAAATCGCAGCCTATGACACCGATCGCAACCTCGTTTCGAGCGCCATTGCCAGGAACATTAATTCGGCACCGGAACCGGATGGCGTGGCAACCAGGGTTGTTTGCGCAGCACTTGGCTGCTGGCGTATGCGTCATGCCCCGAAAGGGCAGGCATCGCTATTGAGTAAACTGCGCCGGTTCATGCCCGCAGCTCCCGTGGATCAAAGTCTGAGAAAATCGTTTGGGCTGCGTTAAGGCAACGCTGCTGGATTCCGCCTGTGGATGCGCTGTCCGTTCCAAACTGACCGAAGCGCAGGCCTACACCACATTTGAATAGAAGGTTTCCTGTCACAAGGCAATCACCATCAGTATTCCACCCTATTCCGGCCACCCATTCTGGTGGGTGGCCGGCCACCTGGTATGAAGTTTAAGGACAATACCATGCTTATCACCGGTGTTTTATCAGGAATCGGGCGCGTGACTAATGTGGCCAAATAGGGCTGGAGGCGGCCATTCGGGGCACGTCTCATTGGTTGACGATGCGAAGGCGTTTTATGGAAGATAGCATGCGTCCACTGAATCAGGTCCATGGGGTTATTTATGAATGTTTCTCGTATCGCGCTTTCCCGCCATACCTGCAAGGCCTATGATCCCGGCCGGCAGATTCCGATCGAGCAGATCGAGCAGCTCAAAACATTGCTGCGCTTTGCGCCTTCTTCCGTCAATTCCCAGCCATGGCACTTCTTCATCGCCTCCAGCCCGGAAGGCAAGGCGCGTATTGCCAAAGCAGCCAGTGAGGGCGCTTATGCCTCCAATGGCCCCAAAATTCTGAATGCCTCGCATGTGGTCGTGTTCTGCGCCAGAACAACCCTGGATGATGCCTATATTGTCAGGCTGCTCGCGCAGGAAGAGACGGATGGGCGCTTGCCCACAGCCGAGGCCCGGGAAGCGCAAAACAGGGGCCGGCTGTACTACGCCAACCTTCACCGGGAAGCCAGGGATACCCGGTGCTGGATGGAAAAGCAGGTGTATCTCGCGCTTGGCACACTGCTATTCGGGGCAGCTGCGCTTGAAATCGATGCAACACCGATCGAGGGGTTTGATCCAGTCAAGCTGGATGAGGTGCTTGGCCTGCACGATCAGGGGCTGACCAGTGTCGTGCTGGCTGCCCTGGGATACAGGGGGGCTGACGATTTCAATGCCGGCTTGCCGAAATCGCGGCTTCCGGCAGATAGCGTCATTTCGGAGTTATAAGCGCGGCCGTTCGGAGGTGGCGTGTTCCGGCAAGTGAGTGTTGCGTCGATCAGTTGAGGTCACTGCCGGAAGCTGCCACTAGGCCTCGGATGAGAGTCCGGTGAGGGCCTGACGGATGCACTGGCGGCAGCGGTGGAGGACCATTTCCTGCCAGTCGGGTGTGGCGGGGTAGAACTGGCGGCGGATGGCGGCCTTGATGGCCTGGGCCTGCGGGGCATGCCAGTCCACATCGCCCCGCGCATGCAGCCAGTGGTCGGCGCGCAGCACCTCAAGCATATTGTCGAAGGAATAGGTGCCGAACTCCAGGGCGATGAACACCAGCTGACCCCCGACCCGTTCCTGCCAGCCGTAGTCGGAGAGGCCGAACTTGGCCACCGAGATCGACGTGCCGAGCGCCGGCTCGGTGACCGAATCGCCGTACCATTTCCTTGCCAGCCGCACGCCCGCGGAGCCGGGCGGGTGATCGCAGATCGGTTCACCGTAGCCGAACGGGCCGATACCGGTGTGGAAATCGATCAGCGCCACGCACTTCCTGTTCGCAAGATCGAAGTCGGCGATAATGCGCTCGCAGGTGGTGCGCGACCATGTGGCGGCCGTGCCGCCGTAGAACAGGCCGTGCGGGTGGGTGTACTGGCCGCCCGAGAGGGCTTCCTCGTAGGCCACCTCGCCGTGCTTCGCCCGGTAGGCGGCAAGGAGCCTGTCGCAGGCATCAAGGGCTCCCGCATCCAGTGAAGCGGGGACGATGGCCTCGGCCAGCTCCTCGTAGCCGGGATTGGCGGGCAGGGGGGAGGTAAAATCGATGTAGTTGCGGTTGAGGTCCACGCCGTCCTCGGTGACGCGCCTGAGCCATGCAAAGCCGTGCGGATTGGCGGCGTGGATCACGAGGGTCGCCACGTTGCCGGGCAGGGGTGGGATGTTAGACAGGAAATCCACCTGCGCAGCCGAGCCGCTGAATCCCTCCACACCGTGCGTTGCGGACAGCAGCACCAGCACGTACTCGGCGTCATGATTCCCAAGCCAGGCCACGTCGGTGGCCAGTTCCTCGCCCTCGGGGCCGGTGAGCGGGTGGGTATGGCTTGTCTGGCTTGCCCCTGCTGCCCGGGCGGCAGCGAGAAAGGCGACGCGCGCCCGCTTGTAGTCGGGTGAAAAACAGCCCGGATCGGGCAGGGCCGGGTCATGCATGGCGTTCACCGGCGGGAGCATGGATCAAGCCAGGGAAACTGGCAATGCCGCGCATCCGTAAAACCGGCTGCGCGGGCGAGGGGGGGGGCTAGTCGTCGAAGCCCTCGCGCTGGGCGAAGTTTTCAAAACGGGTGAATTCGTGCAGGAAGGTGAGGTTCACCGTGCCGGTGGGGCCGTTACGTTGCTTGGCGATGATGACCTCGGCGATGCCCTCGTTCTCCGGCTTCTTGTTGTACACCTCGTCGCGGTAGATGAACATGATGACGTCGGCATCCTGCTCGATGGCGCCGGATTCGCGCAGGTCGGACATCATCGGGCGCTTGTCGGCGCGCGATTCCAGCGAGCGGT
>Ga0102953_1002036_pt1 | contig 12364 bp, 11 predicted proteins | sample SalPon2A_C_D2_MG_FD_78509 | JGI IMG/M metagenome (GOLD analysis project Ga0102953, IMG submission 78509) | Soil microbial communities from South San Francisco under conditions of wetland restoration - Salt Pond MetaG R2A_C_D2_MG | ecosystem: Environmental > Terrestrial > Soil > Wetlands | place... | reverse complement strand
TCGGGTCAGCAGCTCGTCGTCCTCGATCACCGAGAAGATGGTCCGGTTCACCTCGCGATCGCCATGAAGAAGCTGCCGGAAGCCCGCAAAGACCGGCACCTTCTCGACAGCGATGTCGATGGTTCCGTGGCTCTCGAGCACGGTTGCCCCAGTGACCCCCGCCGAGATCAGCGCGGCGACGATCTCGTTGACCTTAGCGGTGTTGTTGACGACACAAACGAGCAAATGCATGCTCACCTCGCGCGGCTCGACCCCGATACAGTTGGGGCGAGAGCCTACCATGCCGGCAAGGCCGAGCTGACGTAGAATGTGAATGTATCCAAGGATCGGATAGGGTTGGTGCGGAGCCGCTATGGACGCGAACCCAGAGAAGAGCGCACCGAGCGCCGCGATCGACAGCCGCCAGCTCACGGCGGGCTTGCTCGCCGTGCTCTTCGCACTGGTCTTGATTGGGCAGGCGGTGAGCCTGACAATAAGCAGCGGCAGGCGGATCGGCGTCGACATCGAAAGCGGACGCGGTCAGCTCGTGATCGAGCAGATCGAGCCCGGGCTCCCCGCTGATCTGGCGGGAGTCCAAGCCGGCGACACCATCATCGCGCTCAACGGCACTCCGGTAAGCACCGTCCGATCGTACGACCAGGCGGTAAAACGGCTCGCGCCATACCAATCGTTCCGGCTCACCATCCTGCACCGAGGGGCACAACGCACGCTCACCGTTGAGGCCGGCGCCCCATTCCCATGGCTCGATTTCTCCATGGGAGCCCTGACCGCCATCGCCTACTTCATCCTCGGGCTCGTGGTTCTGCGGCGGGCACGCGATGACCGGCGAGCGCTTCTCCTGGCGGTCTTTTCCTTCGCGGTCGCGGTGGAGATGGCGCTCCCCGACTTGTCGATCGGCACGCCGATCCTCACCTCCATCGTATGGGTCCTGACCTACCTGCTCAATGGGCTTCAGTTTTCAACCGAGATGCACCTCGCCGTCGTGATCCCCGAGCCACGCCCCTGGCTCGAGCGCAATCGCTGGCTGGTCCCGCTCTTCTACATCATCGGAGGCGCCCTTGGAGTCGTGGGCGCGGTCACCGTAGTCGCAGCGACGGGGCCGAACAACCCGATGCCGTGGACTTCTTTCGCCATGCAATCGGCCCTCGACAACGTCTTCCTGCCGTTGTGGGCGGTGCTCGTCGTGGCCTTCTTGGCCGAGGCCGCGGCGCACGCCTCATCGCTCGAGGGGCGCCGGCAGGCGGCACTGGTCCTGGTGGGAGTCCTCCCCTGGGCGGTGCTCATGGTCTGGATCTCCCTGGCCCAATATTTCGGTCAGCCGGTCGCGGACTGGGTCGACCGCTTCCAGCCCCTGGCCCTTCTCGCTTATCCGGTCGCCGTCTTCTTCGCCATTTTCGCCTACGGCCTCTTTGACCTCAGACTCGTGCTGCGGCGCAGCCTGATCTATAGCGGACTCACCTGGAGCTTGCTCCTCGTCTTCTATGCCACCATCGGAGCAGGAGGCGCGCTGCTCTCCAATTGGATCGAGGACGGCGAGAGCTCACTCATCGTCATCGCGATCGCCAGTCTGGCGGTCGGTCTTCTGTTCGCGCCCTTCAGACGCTCGCTGCAAAGACTGATCGACCGCCGATTCTTCCCCGAGCGTAACGCTTTGCGCCGCAGGCTTACCGAGCTGGCCGGGGAGTTGCCGGCGCGCGGGCAGCTCCCCTCAATGGCGCAACATCTGATCGAGAGCGTGGTCGAAATCTTCGCCTTGCGCGGCGCCACTCTGCTGATCACCGAACCCTCGAGCGGCGTCGTGATGTCGCTCGCCAGCCACGGATCGACCCGACGCCCGAGCTCGGAACGGCCCTTCCTCGTCCCCCTCGATGACCCCGGGGTCGAGTTCCTGCGCCAAAGTCATTCCGCGGTGGCCGAACGCGCTATCAGCGCGCGCAACAGCAGCCTCGGTCAGCGCATGGTCGAGCTCGGCGCGGTGGTGGCGACTCCGCTTCTCGCACACAACAAGCTCGTGGGTGCCCTGCTCATTGGCCCCAAGGTCAGCGGCGTCCAACCGAACGCCGAAGAGATCGAGCTCCTGCAGCTGCTTTCGCGTCATGCCGCGACGGTGTTCGAGAACGTGCGCCTCTTCCAGTCCGCCACCTATGAGGGGCTGACTGGCCTCCTGCGCCGCGAGGCGATCCTGGAAAAGCTCGATCTCGAGCTGCGGCGGGCCCTCCGCTATCACCGCCCCCTGACCGTGGGGATCGCCGACCTCGATCGTTTCAAGCAGGTCAACGACCGCTTCGGCCATCTGGCGGGAGACCTGGTGCTCAAGCGGGTTGCCCAAACACTCTCCAGCTCCTTGCGGACCAGCGATTTACTCGGCCGCCTGGGTGGCGAGGAGTTCCTCTTCCTTCTGCCAGAGACGGATCTTGTCGACAGCATGCCGGTGGCCGAGAAGTTGCGTTTCGCCGTGGAGAATCTTTGCGTGGAGCTCGACGAAGGGGAAGTGGTCGAGGTCACGATTTCGATTGGCTTGGCCAGCGTCAGCGAGCTGCCCGCCGAGCCTCCCGCTACGGCGTCCGACCTGATGGCGGCGGCCGATCGTTCCCTCTATCGGGCCAAGACAACGGGCCGTAACCGCATCGAGCCACAGACCGCGGCTATCGCCTGATCCAGGAGATCCACCGGTGCGTCGAGATTCCGAGCCCTATCCATCCGAGATTCGCCGTCTGCCCGAAGAGCACCGACTGCGAATCGTCTGGGAAGACGGGCACGTCAGTCATTTCGACTATGGATACCTTCGCGGCTTTTGTCCCTGCGCTCTCTGTCAGGGTCACGGCAACGACGCCGTCGTCTTCCACGCTCCGCCGGGGCAGGTCTCGCCCAGCTCGATTGAGCCGGTGGGCAACTACGGCATCTCCATTCTCTGGTCCGACGGTCATGCAACCGGCATCTACCGCTTTGACTTCTTGCGCCAGCTCTGCCCGTGCGAGGCCTGTACGAGGGCCTCGAGCTAAGCCTCGCGGCTCGCTCGCCAACGGGCGAGGTCGCCCGGGGTATTGAGGTTGATCAGAAGATCGCTCGGTTCACCGAAGGGCAGGAGTCGAGCCTCGTTGAAGAGCTCGATCGCGAGCTCCCCGGCTCTTCTCAGGCGATGGAGGGCGAACACACCGCTTGCAACGAGACGGGCGAGCTCGGTGAGCGCCCGCGGACGGTAGAGGGCGGCGAGAGGCTCGAGCCTGGTTCCAATCTCGGGCAGCGCCCAATCGGCGCCGCTTGCCGCCAGAGCTCCTAGAACCTCGCTGCTGACATTGGGAAGATCGCAGGCAAGCACCAGCAGCGGCGAGCCCGGGAGCTCCCGCGCCGCGCCTAGAATCCCCGCCGCCGGTCCCCTCCCTGGACCATCCTCGACCCAGTCCCAACCGCTGGAGAGATGAGAAGCAGGGCGTCCCGCGAAGACCACGCGTGAACAGACGGTGGCGAGACGACGAGCCGCCGACTCACCCAAGGTGCCGCCGTCGGGGTGAGGAAGATCCGCCTTGGAGCGACCCATGCGCCGGCTCTCTCCGCCCGCCAAAACCACGCCGGCCAAGCACGCTCGTGCCCGATCCCCCGTGTTACGATCGCCACGACTCAAGGAAGGAGAACGCATGAAAGAGATCCTCTTCGCCACCGCCGCCATCCTCGCCGCCTTCGTGCCGCAGCGCCTGTCGGCGGATACAGGACCGCGCGTGGATCTGGTGACCAACAAGGGTACGATCGTTCTCGCGCTCGACTCGAGCGCCGCACCCAAGACGGTGGACAACTTCCTCACCTACGTCCGCTCTGGATTTTACGACGGCACCATCTTTCATCGCGTCATTCCCGGCTTCATGATCCAAGGAGGCGGGATGACGGCCCAGATGCAGCGCAAGCCGACCCGGGCGCCCATACCGAACGAGGCGTCGAACGGGTTGAAGAACACCCGCGGCACCATCGCCATGGCCCGGACGCAGAATCCCAACAGCGCCACCGCACAGTTCTTCATCAACCTCGTCGACAATGCCTCCCTCGACTACCGAGGGGGCGGCCCGGACGGCGCCGGTTACGCGGTCTTCGGCCACGTCGTGTCCGGCATGGACGTGGTCGACGCCATCGCCAAGGTGCAGACCACATTCCGCGATGGGCACCAGGACGTTCCAGTCGAGCCGGTCATCATCGAAAAGGCCACCGTCGAGAGCCCGAAGGAGAAGTAGCCAGAGACGTTCCCTAAGAGCCGCAGGTCGGAATCCTGTGATCGCGAGCGAGCGAAGCGAGCGCGGCGATCTCGACGGTCTCGGCCGTCCCGAGCGCAGAGATTGCTTCGGCCGCTAAGCGGCCTCGCGATGACAACCCTTTCCAACCGCTCGACCGACTGCATCGTCGCGCTGTGGGGGCGACCCATGGGTTGCCCTTCGTGACATTCGGACCTCTTGTAGGGGCGGGTTTCGAACCCGCCCGCAACCGCGCCGGGTCCTGTCACAGGGTGGTTTCCCATGGTCCTCACTTACGTTGCGGGCCATGGGAGCCCTCCACCCTGCACCACCCGGCGCCTGTAAATGAGCCCGGCGGGTGGTGTAGATCCGACGCTCTCGCCCCCGCCCATAGCTGAGAGATAGTCCGCAACGTTCCCACGCTTCGTAGCGAAGGCGTGCAAACGGGCGTGCGTGCAAGGCGCGTGACGCGAGAGCGACGCAGGCGTACTAGCAGAGTACGTCGAGGAGCTCGAGCAAGCGGAACGCCGCAGACGCGACCGTTTCCGCGCCTGCAGTAGAAGCGCTGGGAATGTTGCGGACTAAGAATGGTGCCGAAGACCGGACTCGAACCGGTACGGGTTGCCCCACACGCCCCTCAAACGTGCGCGTCTACCAATTCCGCCACTTCGGCATGCGCGTATCTTAGCAATTCCAAAGATCCGCTAGGAAGGATTCCAGAACCGGGCCGATTACTTCGGCTGACCGCCGCCGTTGCCCGGTTCCTTGTTCTCAGTCTTGCTCGCCGCCGGCTTCTGGGCCGGCGCCGGCGCCGCCGCGGACGGCTTCTCGCCCTTGGCCGGCTTCGCCTTCGTTCCCGTTTCTTCCTGGAGCTCCTGATTGACGACCGACTTCATCACCGAGGTTCCTTGCCCCTGATTCTGCATGAAACCGATCGCCATGGTGGTCACGATAAAGGCGATAAAAGCGCCGACAGTGAGCTTGTGCAACAGGGTCGTGCCGCTCCGCGCCCCGAACGCGGCCTGCGTAGCGCCGCCTCCGAACACCGACAGGTCGGCGCCCTTGCCTTGCTGCAAGAGCACCACGAGAATGAGAAACAGACTGATCACGATGTGTATGAAGTAGAGAAGATAAATCACTGTTAGCTAGCCTCCGTCATGCATCCTCTTCGGCCATCGACCCGATACAACGCACGATGGAAAGGAAATCTTCCGCCTTGAGACTCGCGCCTCCGACGAGAAAGCCGTCGATGTCCTCTTGCGCCGCAAGCGCCGCCGCGTTGCTGGGCTTGACCGAGCCGCCGTAGACGATCCTGGTGGCGGCGGCCTGCTGGCCACCCAAGAGGCGGGAGAGCATATCACGGAGGAGAGCGTGAACCTCTTGCGCCATCTCGGGCGTCGCGGTCTCGCCCGAGCCGATCGCCCATACCGGCTCGTAGGCGAGGGCAAAATGCGTCTCCTCGCCGGCGCGCTCGAAAATCGCGGCAAGGGCCGTCCGCGCCTGGCGCTCGACCACCTCCTCGGTTTGCTCGCCGCGCCTCTCTTCGAGCGTCTCGCCAACGCAAATCATGGGAGCGAGCCCGGCTCGCAACGCAGCCGCCACCTTCCTCCCCACCAGCTCGTCGCTCTCCTGGTGGCCGTGACGGCGCTCGCTGTGGCCGCACAGAACCCAAGAGCACCCACAAGCCGCGAGCTGCTCGCCGGCAACGTCGCCGGTATAGGCTCCCGCCGCCTCCGGGTGGAGATCCTGTCCGCCGACCGCGATTGGGCTGCCGGAAAGAAGCGCGTATACCCCTGGAATCAAAGGGTGGGAGGGAAAGACCGCCAGATCGCAGGAGCGCGCGGCATCCGCCCCGGCCAAGAGGTCCGCCGCCAGACGCAGAGCGTCGTCCGGGACCAGATGCATCTTCCAGTTGCCTCCAACGAGCGGCCGACGCGCCATCATCCCCGCTCCAGAGCCGCGATGCCCGGCAAGGTCTCTCCCGCGAGAAATTCGAGCGAAGCGCCACCGCCGGTCGAGACGTGGTCGATCGATTCGCGGGCGCCGGCCCTGTCGGCGGCGGCCAGGGTCTCACCTCCGCCGATCACGCTGTAGCCAGGCGCGGCGGCGACCGCTGCGGCGACCGCGACCGTCGCCTTGTCGAAGGGAGGTTTCTCGAAAACTCCGAGCGGACCGTTCCAAAAGAGGGTCGCCGCAGCGGGCAGCGCCGCGGTGATCGCCCTGATCGACGCCGGCCCGACGTCGACCGCCTTGGTCCCCGCCGGCACCGCATCGACGCTCACCGTTTCGATCCTCTGGGGATGATCGAGATCATCGGTGACGACGAGATCGGTTGGCAGAACGAGCTCGCATCCTCGCTCGGAAGCGTGCGCGAGGATCTCCCGCGCCAACTCCAGGCTGTCCCTTTCCACCAGAGAATCGGCGAGCTCGAGGCCTTGGGCGGCAAGGAGCGTATTGGCCATCCCCCCGCCCAGGAACACCTTGTCGAGCCTCCCCAACAGATGCGACAGGGTCGCGGCTTTGTCGCTGATCTTGGCTCCGCCCAAAACCGCGAAGAAGGGACGCGCGGGATCGTCCACCAAGCGCGACAGGGCCGAGATCTCGCCCATCAACAATCGCCCGGCGGCCTTGCGGGAGAGCTTCTCAGGAACACCGACGACCGAAGCGTGAGCCCGGTGCGCGGTACCGAACGCGTCATCGACGTAGGCTTCGGCGAGGTCCGCCAGTGCGGCCGCGAAATCCGGGTCGTTGGCCTTCTCCCCGGCGTGAAAGCGTAGGTTCTCGAGCAGACAGATTCCTCCCGGACCGAGCTGAGCAACGACCGCCCGCGCCGGCGCGCCGATCGAGTCGGGCGCGAAGGCTACCGACTGGCCGAGAATCTCACCGAGCTTCTCGGCCACCGGCTCCAGGCTTAGCGCCTTGTCGGGCTTGCCCTTCGGACGCCCGAGGTGGGACGCCAGGACCAGCCGCGCTCCCGCCTGCCGCAGCACGTTCAGGCTCGGGATCGCGGCTTCGATCCGCGTTGCATCCGCCACCCTACCGTCGGCGAGCGGCACGTTGAAGTCGACGCGCACGAAAACGGCGACCCCTCGCAGCCGGTCGAGACCGAGATCTTCGAGCTGATAGATGTCTCTCATCGTTTGGGTCTCCCGGTAGAAGCTCCTTCACCCGCGCGCGGCGATGATCCCCAACAGGTCCGCCAGCCGGCTGGCGTGCCCCCACTCGTTGTCGTACCACGCGACCAAGCGGTAGAGCCGGCGCCCCACCTGTTGGCTCAGCGGCAGATCGACCACGGCCGAAGCGCTCTCGCCGATGTAATCGCTCGACACCAGGGGCTCGTCGCTCAGCTTGAGGATGCCCGCCATCTCGTTCTCGGCGGCGGCGCGAAGCGCCTCATGCACCTCGTCGATATCGGGCTCTCCGTCAAGCGCGGCGACCAGATCGACGAGCGACACGTTCGCGGTGGGCACGCGAACCGCGAAGCCCTGCAGACGACCGGACATCTGGGGAAGAATCCGAATCGAGGCCTCGATCGCGCTGGTCGTGGTCGGCACCATGTTGATCGCCGCGGCGCGCGCCCGGCGCGGATCCGCGTGTGGGTGAGAGAGCAAACGTTGATCGTTGTTATAGCTGTGCACGGTGTTGAGCATCGCATGCTCGACGCCGAACTCCCGGTCGAGGACAAAGAGCAGCGGAACGAGGCAGTTCGTGGTGCAGGAAGCGGCGGAAAGGAAGCGGTGCGTCGAGGGGTCGTACTCTTTCTCGTTGACTCCGATGCAGACCGTGAGGTCCATCCCCTCGGCGTTCGCCGACACCAGAACCTTCTCGACTCCTCCGGCAAGCAGCACTAGGGCTTTGTCCCGCGACTTGCAGTGCCCGGTCGCGTCCACCACGACGCGAGGATTCGTCGCGCCCCAGTCCAACGCGGAGGGCTCGGCAATCGCGGTCACGGGAATGCGTCTTCCGTCGAGAACCAACGCCTCGCCCTCGGCGTGGACCTCGCCCTTGAACCTGCCGTGAACCGAATCGTGCGCGATGAGCGGCGCCAACTGGGCGGCGCTCCCGAGATCGTTCACCGCAACGAGCTCGAGCTCCGGGCGCTCGCGTGCGATGCGCAATAGCGCCCGGCCGATCCGGCCCAACCCAGTGATGGCGAATGGCAAGCTCATAAGAGAGAAGATCTAGGCCCAGTTCTCAGCCCGGCAGACCGGCGCAAATTCTAGCAGCCGCTGCTGCTTTCGCGATTCGATAGCTGGCCGGCGCCTGGCGGGAAACCTGGCGGGTGGTGTGGACCCGCCAGGCGTTGCTCGTTTTACAGAGACCGCTCATCCCCTTGACTTAGGATCTATGGTACGGTCCTGAACCAATGCGGAATTGGCGACGCACCCTCACCGGTCTGGCGCTCCTTGCCCTCTTCGTCTCCGTCGAGGCGCTCGCGCCCCTGCCGCAGTTCCACCACGACAAGAACGAGCTAGGCGATCTCTTCGCCGCCGCTGCCGCGGCCGCCGCCGCGAACAGCTCCGCCGCCACCCATCACCTGGCGACGGCTCAGCTCCTTGCCGCCGACAGCCCCTTCGACTGTCCCGCCTGCATGCTTCTCGGCATGGCGGTGGTGGGAAGCGGCCACGTCGCCGCGGTCGGCCTCCCCACGGTCTCTTCCCGCGCCGTGAGCCGACCGCTCCAGCAACATCACGTCAGCCTCCCGCATCCCTTCGACGGTAGAGCACCTCCGGCCGCTTGAGCGGCACCCAGCGAATCCATCGATAACGCTTGGCTCGGAGCGCCGTACGCTCCGGAGGAGGTATCTCATGAAGTATCTTCGTGCCGCCTCGTTGGCGGTAGCGATCACCGCAGTCTTTCTTCCGACCGCCCGCGCCGGAACCGCGGCACCAGCCGCGGCTTCCACGATTCCCGCCCGCCTCAGCCGTCAGCAGGCGATCGCCGAGGCCTGGGCGCACAATCCTGGCCTCGCCGCCGCCCGCCAGCAGGTAGCGCAGGCGCGGGCCCGGATCGTCGAGGCCCGCGCCCTTCCCGATCCGTCTCTGTCGGCCGAATATGACGACGAGAGCGGGCTCCTCTCCCCCGGCACCTCGCCTGCCAGGATCTACGGACTCGATGTCGCGATTCCCTTTCCGACCAAGATTCACCTCGCCGGGAAGGCCGCGACCGACCTCTATCACTCCGCTCTCTTCGACTACACCCAGGCACGCCAACAGCTCGCCGCCGATACGGTCGCTACCTACGACGCGCTGCTCGTGGCTCTAAGACACCTGCGCGACGACAAGCAAGCCAAGGCCCTGGCCGACGATTTCCTGGCCAAGACCGAGGCTCGCTTCGCCGCCGGCACGGTGGCCGAGATCGACGTCATCAAGGCCAAGGTCGACCGAGCCCAGGCCGAGAACGCCTTGATCGCGATTCAAAGGCAGGTCTTGACATCGCGTTCGGCGCTCAACCGGCTCCTGGGACGGCCACTCGCTTCGCCCCTGAAGCTCGCGGATCCCTTGGCCGTGCCGCCTCCCTTGCCTCCGTTGAAGACCCTCATCAACCTCGCGGCCCTGCACCGGCCGGAGCTCAAGAGCCTGGGAGCGCAGCGCAGGGCGGCGCGAACCTCAACCAGGCTCGCCCGTTCCTACTGGCTGCCCGACTTCGACTTCACCCTCGAGCGCAACAGCTACCAGGGCGGCCCGTCGACCTTCTCGACCGTGGCCGGGATCAGCTTCCCGCTCTTCTTCTGGCAGCACGAGAAGGGCCAGGTGGCCGAGGCCGAGCACTACGAGGAGCAGCTTTCAGCCTCGGCTCGCGACCTCGACGCGCAGGTTGCCCTCGAGGTCAGAAGTGCCTTCCAGGCCGCCGACACGGCCCGTCGTCAGGCGATCTACCTCCAAGACCAACTCCTCCCCGAAGCTCAGCGCGCCTATGACATCGCCAGCAAGAGCTACAGCCTCGGTGGGCTCTCAGCCCTCGACCTGCTCGACTCCAAGCGCACGCTGCTCAATGCCGAGAGCGAGCTCGCCGACGCCCTGGGCGCCGCCAACGACTCGCGCGCCGATCTCGAGCGCGCCATCGGCACTTCGCTTCCCGCCGTCACCTCCGGAGATTCCGAACATGAAAACTAGAACCGTCAAGAACCTGCTGATTATCGCTCTGCTGCCCGCCGCCGTTCTGGCGACAGCCTGCTCCCGTGCCTCCGACCCGGCGGCCACCGCTCCGGCCGGCAGCAAGGCCGAGGGGATCACGATTACCGCCGCCCAAAAGGCTCGCATCCACACCGTGAACCTGGAACCGACCGAATACCGCCGCACGGTCGAGACCACCGGAACCGTGGCCTTCGACGCCGATCAGTCGACTCAGGTCGTCGCACCGATCTCGGGGCCGGTGGCACGGCTCCTTGTCGACGTTGGAGCGCGCGTCAGACGCGGGCAACCGATGGCCGAGGTGGCCTCGCCCGACTTCGCCGCCGATGTCAGCGCCTACCGCAAGGGATCCGCCGACGCCGCTAACGCCCGGCGCATCGCCGATCTCGACAAGAAGCTCTTCGCCAACGGCGGCCTCTCGCGCCGGGAGCTCGAGCAGGCCGAGACAGACGCCACCGCCGCCGAGGCCGACCGCGACGCCGCCCTCGAGGCGCTGCGCTCCCTGGGTGTCGATCAGAAGACCCTGGACGACCTCGTCGCGGGCAAGGCGGTCGGTCGCAACTACGCGCTTCTCCGCTCACCGCTCGCCGGCACGGTCGTCGAGCGGATGATCACCCCCGGCCAGCTCCTTCAAGCTGGATCCACGACCTGCTTCACCGTCGCCAACCTCTCCAAGATGTGGGTGATGGCCAACGTGTTCACCCGGGACCTGGCCGACGTCAAGGTGGGCGATCCCGCCGACGTGATCACCGAGACCGCGCCGCAGCCGGTCCCGGGCAAGGTCTCCTACATCGCCGCTGTCGTCGATCCCCAGACCCGGGCGGTGGCGGTGCGTATCGTCGCCGACAACCCCGGCGGCGCCCTCAAGAAGGACCTCTACGTCAAGGTGCGGATTCACTCGAGCACCGAGCATCGAGGTCTCCTCGCGCCGGTCTCGGCGGTGCTGCGCGACGACGAAAATCTCCCCTTCGTCTATCTCGCCAGAAACGGGAACAACTACTTCCGCCGCCGCATCGACCTGGGCTCGCGGGTCGGGGACAGCTTCGAGGTCCTCTCCGGCCTAACGCCTGAGGACAAAGTTGTGGTGGAGGGCGGACTGTTCCTCAAGTTCGCGGAGAACCAATGAGCGAGCTAGAGAATCCACAACCGTCCATCAGCGCCACGCCGTCGATCATCAACCGGATCGTCAAAGTAGCGCTCAATCAGCGCTTCTTGATGGTCCTTTTCGCCCTCATCTTGGTCGCCGCCGGGGTCTACTCCTTCCGGCGTCTTCCGGTGGACGCCTACCCGGATCTCTCACCGCCCATGGTGGAGATCATCACCCAATGGCCGGGACACGCCGCAGAGGAGGTCGAGCGGTTGATCACGGTCCCCATTGAGGTCGAGATGAACGGCACCCCGGGGATGGTGGTGCAACGCTCGATCTCGCTTTATGGGCTCTCCGACGTCCGTCTCACCTTCGGCGACAAGACCGACAACTACTTCGACCGCCAGCTCGTCTTCGAGCGTCTGCCCGACGTCAACCTGCCCGGAGGAGTGTCGCCGTCGGTGGCGCCTCTCTTCTCACCCTCGGGACTGATCTATCGCTACGTTCTACAAAGCCCCGATCGTTCGCCGATGGAGCTCAAGACGATCGAGGACTGGATCGTCGAACGCCAGTACAAGGCGGTTCCCGGCGTCGCCGACGACTCCGGATTGGGTGGCGAGACGATGCAGTATCAAGTCCTTCTCGACCCCGCCAAGATCGCCGGCGCCGGCCTCTCGGTCGCCGACGTGGTCTCGGCCTTGGCCGCCAACAACGGCAACGCCGGGGGCGGCTTCTACTCAGAAGGCGGCCAGTTCTACTACGTCCGCGGCTTGGGGCGGGTCCACACCCTGGAGGACATCGGCAACGTCGTCTTGACCGTGCACAACGGCACCCCCGTCCTGATCAAGGACGTGGGCAAGGTGGTGATCGGACACGCACCCCGGCTCGGACAGTTCGGCTACAACGACCAGAACGACGCGGTCGAG
>Ga0102953_1002035_pt1 | contig 12365 bp, 10 predicted proteins | sample SalPon2A_C_D2_MG_FD_78509 | JGI IMG/M metagenome (GOLD analysis project Ga0102953, IMG submission 78509) | Soil microbial communities from South San Francisco under conditions of wetland restoration - Salt Pond MetaG R2A_C_D2_MG | ecosystem: Environmental > Terrestrial > Soil > Wetlands | place... | reverse complement strand
CGGCCCTCGCCTGCGGCTCGGGTTCCGGGCTCGCCGTCCGGTGCGAATCGGCGGGTGTCAAAGCCAGCGGGGTGATTGAGTGTGACGACCACGATCTTTGATCCACCTGGCGGAGCAAAATGATGAGCGTGATGGAAAGGATCAGCTGATGGGAAAGCTTGCCAAGACCTCGCTTCCCGGTGTCTATCGACGCCATGTCAAGGGTTGTGACGGCGGCCGCTGCAAATGCTCCTACGTCGTCATCACCGAACACCGCGGCAAGCAGACGACCGAGACTGTCGCCACGTTCAGCGAAGCCCGCGAGCGCAAGGGCGCTCAGCACGCAGGGGATCGCCGGCCGACTTCCAAGGTTCGCTTCGGCTCCTATTTCGAGGGGTGGATCAAGAGCTACGGGGGCCGTACTTCTCGGGGCTTTTCGGAGACGACGCGTCCAGAGTACGAGCGCCCGATCCGGACTCATGCGCTGGACCGCTGGGCGACCTGGAAGCTGGCTGAGATCGAAGCCGCCGACGTTCGAGAGCTATTTGGCCAGATGCGGTCCGAGGGTCGTTCGACTTCGCAGATCAAGAAGCTACGCGCCGCGCTCTCTGTGATGTTTGCGACCGCCGTTGACGACGGCTTGGTGCGCTCCAACCCAGTTCAGGGCGTCCGGATTCCTGCTGCGCCCGATGACGGCGAGCCAGTGGAGGAGGGAGCCAAGGCGCTGACGCGAGCGGAGTTGGCTTTGCTGATGACGGCGATCCCTGAGCGCTGGACGCTCTTCTTCGAGTTCCTGACCGTCACCGGCTTGCGGATCAGCGAGGCGCTCGGACTTCGCTGGGAGCATCTGAATCTGGGCGACAACCCGCGCGTGAAAGTGCGCGAGCAGTTCTATCGCGGTAAGCGCCGCAAGCTGAAGAGCGGTGCTGGAAGACGTGATCTGCCGCTTTCGCCGGAAATGACGACGCGACTGCTCGCCCATCGGCGCGACGGCTACCGGGGTCCCAAGACGCCGGTGTTCGCGTCGAAGACCGGGACCGAGTTGATTCGCGGAAAGCTCGCCGAACGGGTTCTGACGCCAGCTGCGATCTCGGTTGGGTTCAAGATCGAAAAGGCGGTTGTGGACAAGGACGGCAAGGAGGGGATGCAGGTCCGTCCGACCGTTACCTTCCACACGTTCCGCCATACCTGTGCATCGCTGCTCTTTGACGGTGGGCGCAACATCAAGCAGGTACAGGAGTGGCTAGCTAGGCCACGCTGACCCCGCCTTTACCTTGCGCACCTACGTTCATCTGATGGATGCCGGCGTTGGCGGGGGTCTTGATTTTCCCTCTCAGGTCAAGGTCGGGTCAAGGAGAGGTACGCAGAGAGACGCGAATCCGGAAACCGCGGAATCGGCCGATTCCGCTTACTAGAGGGGAAAACGCGCAATAGCCGCAACCCACCGCAAACGTCCGTTCAGTTTCTCAGTCCGGAAACCGGGGTTCGAATCCCCGTAGCGGTATTCGTCGCCATACGCGCCCAGCTTTAGCTTGGCCACTCGAAGGTCAGCCCCTCGGGCTCTTGGTACGTCAAGGGTATTGTCTTCCCATTGGACCCAACGAGAGGGATTTGAGAATCAATGCCAGCGATGCGATGGGAATACTACGTTGAGAATTTCAACTTGACCGAACGTTGGAGTTCCCGGCGCCAGGCAGAGGAGCTTCAGAAATTTATCGGCCGTCTCAACGCGATTGGCGCCGAAGGATGGGAGCTGGTGACCCAGGCCGAGGTCACTATGAAGGGTGGAATAACCGGTGCGGCCAAGGGTGAGCTGACGACCTGCTTTTTCAAGCGACCAGCCTAGGTCAGCGATGTCTAACGGGGGTTCGGAGGGGCTGGAACCCCGAGCTGTCCACAAATCGACTGCGTTAGTCCGGGGCCGATCTCCTTGTGTCGTGGCAGGGCCGAGACTTGTCCCCTCGGCCCGCGCCACTTCGCGTGCTTCGATCCGCCGATCTCGCGGCAGCCTTGGCTGCGCAGGTGGCGCTCAAGGTCGCGGCGCTTCACGCCGCGACTACGAAACGAAGGTGCTCGTGGTCTGCCTGGGGTGCCTGCCCGACCAGCTCCTCGTCGGGGGTCAGCACCGTGCGCAGGGCGTCGAGGACGTTCTCCCTGGCCTCCTCGCGGGTGCGGCCCTGACTCATCGCGCCAGGAACCTCCAGGATGCGCGCGACGATCCAACCGTCGTCGTCGGGGCTGTCGAAGGAGATCGTGAAGTCGACCGATGCGGCCATGGGCTCAAACGTTAGCGCTTCCAGACGCGGCGGCTGAAAAGCGTGTCCCGAAACATGTCCCCGACTCCACCGCACTCAGCCGAACAGGATCAAACCCCTTGGACTGAGCAGACCCAGATCGAACGCAGACGGCGTTCTAGAGCCAATTCTCAGTCCGGAAACCGGGGTTCGAATCCCCGTAGCGGTACTGCTAGTTCTTTTGGGCCAACGACTACGATCCGCCGTCGTGTTGCCCTATCGGCGTCGCGAGTGGCGGCGGGGGAGGACCGTGATCGCGAAAGTGCTCGAGGCTTCGTGGATCAGGTCGACTGGGACCGCTGTCGTCTTGGCGGCGCTCCGCGGCGGGTTTTTCGAGCCGAAGAGGGCAATGGAGACCAACGCCCCGCGCGGATCGTGGCGGGCCTTGTAGCGGATGCCGTCATAGCCAGCCTCTTGGAGGGCGAGTGCCCAGCCCTGGGTCAGGTTGTAGTCGGAGGTCGAGTGGATCTCGGCGGTGAGGCCGATGAGCCCGAGAACGGTCGGGTCCGTCAGGTCAACAACGTTTGCTTTAGGTGGGCGCAGCCGCGATAGCCGCTGCGTGTCGACCAGTGGCTCCGGGATCACCCCGCCTGGCCGCAGCAGGCGGCCGAACTTCTCGACGAAGGCGCCGATTGGCTCTTCGGCGAGGTAGCAAGTGCCCAACTCAGCGAGGTTGAACCGGCCATCAGGGCCGATGTCGAAGAACCAGGGCGCGACGTCGGAGGCATGGATTCGCCACAGAGGTTTCGCCCCGAGCTTCGCGCCGGGAAGCTCGGGCAGGTCATCGGGAGGGGCGGGCAGGCCGCGCGGACTCAACGCTTCAGTTCGGCCACGGCGCGGTGAGCTGAGAGAAGCAGGGGCTCGAGGTCCGCGTCAGCGAAGGCATCGATCGCCGCCCGGTTGCCAAGCTCCGGCTGGGGGGTGGTGGCAAACGAGGCGAGCGTCCACGGGTCGAGGTCCGCATCACTGAAGATCTCGTTGAGCTCCTTGATTGCCCGGAAGGGGGCCCCGCTGGTCGCATCGAACTGCCAGCGCGGGTAGCGAACCAGCCCGGCGTCGTCGCGCAACGCGATCACCGACCCGCTGACGACCCGCTTGCGCAGCGCCTCGCGACTGACCCCGCCAAGCAGGACGCGAGCTTCGGCGCTGGTCAGCAGCCCCCCGAGGGCTCGCTCCCAGGCACTGCCGGCAAGCACGACCATCGCCGCGCGGCGCCCAAGCATTTCGGCATCATCGGGCGAACTCGGCTGACCGCCGATCTCGGTAAGGGTGCGCCGGAACTCTTCGACGGTGCGGTCTAGGAGAGCTGGATTTGCTGCCATCTCTGCAAGGCTAACGTCAACCTCGTCAACCGTCAAGCGGTCGATGATCTATCGCCCCCGCCCTTTCCCGCTCGCTTTCAAAGGATGCCGACGTCTCCCGGATCGAGCACTCGGAGAACCTCTACCTGCGCATGCTTGCCGACCACGTGGGCGCCCTCGGCGGCCACATCGAGGTCAACGCCGTCTTCGACGGCGACGTCGTATCGCTTGGCCTGGTCGAGAAGGACCGGGGCTCGGCCGCTGCCTGAGCCGAATCGCTGCGAAACCGCGCTACCGGGCCAGCGAGACCGGCTCGGCAGCGACCCGCGCTGCGTGGTTCGACTTATGTCTGGCTGGGGGTATGAACGGAAACCCCGGGACAGCTCCCTCGGCGGCTCGCCGTGGGTCCGCGGTTGCTGCGGGTCCACCGAGGGATCGGAGCGATCGACATCGGCGGGGGTCGATGCCGGGTCGGGATCCAAGTCGCCGGGCCTTACTCCAGCAGCAGCGCGGTCAGTGCCCCGCGTGATCGGACCCCGGTGCGCTGGTAGACGTTCTCCAGGTGGCGCTTGACCGTGTTGGGGGAGAGATGCAGCTGCTCCGCCGCCTCGCGATTGGAGAGGCCGCGGGCAATCAGCCGGGTCACTTCCGCTTGGCGCGTGGTCAGATCGAGGGCGGCGATGCGGGCCTCCAGCGGCGATTCGATCTCTCCGACCTGGGCAAGGTCGGCCTCGGCCCGGGCCCTCCACAGCGGCGCTCCCATCGCCGTGTAGGCGTCGATTGCGGCCCGCAGTGAGACCCGGCCCGCCTCGTCCTTGCCCAGCAGCAGCTCGAGCCGGCCGAGGGCGTGGTCGACGACCCCCCAGATAGCGACCGTAGTCGTCGCCAACCGCCCTCGGTAGGGATCTAGGAGCCCGTGCAGGAGGGCTGCCGCTTCGCGGTCGCCGATCCGGGCGACCGCGTATGCGTAGTCGACGATGGTCGCGATCCAGATCGGGTCGCGTGGCAGCGCCTCGAACCGCGTCGCCACATCGGTGTCCAGCACCTCGCGGGCGAAGTCGAGCTCGCCGGCTTCGGCGTTGGCGAGGGCCACCAGGGAGCGGAAGCCCGGGAGCCCCGGGTACTGGTGCAGCGCCTGTGCCAGCAGCGGCGCCAGCTCGCCGATCCGCCCTTCCTGCCAGCGGATGCTGCAGAGCTGGCTGATGTAGGGGGGGAGGGCGTCGGGCTGGGCGCTGTGTCTGGCGCGCTCGACCGCTCGCTGAGCACAGGCCTCGGCCTCGTCGAGCCTCCCGTGCAGCGACAGATGCAGCGACTCCGCCCATTCGCACAGCCAGCGGGCGGTGGTGTCGCCGGTCCGGCGGGCGATCCGCTCCTGCTCGCGCAGCGAGCGCGCCGCCGCCTCGACCTCGCAGATCTCCAGCTGCGCCACCGCCTGCCAGTGGAGGGCGTGGAACAGCTCGAGCGGCTCGTCCAGCTCGGCCCCGATCTCGATGCTCTCGGCCGCCATCGCGATCCGCTCGGCGGCGTTGTCGGGGTCCCAGCGGGCGATCAGGCAACGGACCAGCACCTGGGCGAGGACGCGGCGGTCGCCGGACTTGCGCGCTGCGGCGAGCGCGCTCTCCGCCAGCCAGCGACGGCGGTCGGCCTGGTCGGTGAAGGTCAGCTCCAGCGCCAGCTGGGAAAGCACCAGGGCCGACTCGGGACCGCTTCCGTCGAGCCGCTCTCCGGCGCGTCGCAGCATCGCGGCGCGCTCGCGGTCGAAGCCGCCCACCTGGGAGACGAAGCCGCGGTGGTTCGCGAGCGCCGCCGCGACCAGCCGATCGACCTCGCCGAGGCGGTCGGCCAGGCGCGCCGCTCGCAACAGGCATTCGCGCGAGCGCTCCTGGTTCGTGTAGCGGAGCGCGACGCCGAGGCCGGTCAGCAGGTCGCAGAGCTTGACGTCGTGGCGGTCCCCGCCGCGCCGCTCCAGCGCCCGCTCGAACCAGCTCGCCGCCAGCTCGTGGTCGTAGCTGCGCAGCGCCGCTTCGCCGGCCTCGGCGCAGTATCGGGCGGCCCGCTCGCGATCACCCGGCTCGGCGTGCCACCAGTGGTGGGCAAGCTGGGCGGAGCGGCCCTCGCCGGCGTGTAGCTTGGGCTCAGCCTCGAGCTGCTCGCCGAAGCGCCGGTGCAGCTTCCCCCGCGCCGCGGGCTCGATCTCCTCGTAGAGGCAGTGGGCGACGATCGCGTGGCTGAAGGCGTAGCGGCCGTCGCTCCCGGCAGCGACCAGGCCGGCTCGCTCGGCAACTCGCAGCGATTCCTCGACCGCTTCGGCGCCGACTCCCGTCCCCGCGGCGAGATCGGCCGCGGCGAAAGCGCGGCCGAAGGCCGCGGCGGCGGACAGGCAGGCGAAGGCCGGCTCGCCGAGGGCGTGCGCGCGGGTGGAGATCAGCATCCGCAGCGAGCGCGGGGTGGACGGGTCCGGAGGGGAGGGCGCCCCCACATCGCCCATCGCCCGCAGCAGCTCGCAGGCGAAGAGGGCGTTGCCGCCGCTCTCGCGGCCGACCGCCGCCGCGGCGCGGTCGAGCGCGGCGTCGTCAGCATCCGGGTTGAGCGCGGAAGCGATGTCGCGCAGGGCCGACGGCCCGAGGGCGCCGAGCTGCAGGTGCCTGGAGCCGGCCTCCGAGCTGAGCTCGGCGATCGCCTCGGCCGCCTCACCGCTCGGGTCGACGTCGGTGGGGCGGTAGGTGACCAGGAGCAGGAACGGGGCTCCGCTCCCCGCCCGGGCGAGGTGCCGGAGCAGGGCGAGGGTCGAGGGGCCGCAGGCGTGCAGGTCGTCGATCGCCAGCAGCAGCGGGCCGTGGCGGATGATGCGTTCGAGCAGCTCCAGCGCCGCCGCGAACAGCCTGGCCCGGTCGTCGCTCAGGCCCCAGAGAGCCTCTTCGGCGGGCTCCGCGGCCAGGGCGCCGAGCGAGGAGCCGCGCAGCTCCTCGCGCAGCGGCTCCGTCCCGTGGCGGCCGAGGTCCCGGAGGGCCGCGACGAACGGCGCGTAGGGCGTCTCGGCGGCGCCTTCGCCGCTGCCGTAGAGGACCAGCGCTCCCGCGGCGTGGGCGGCCCCGGCCGCCTCGGCCACCAGGCGGCTCTTGCCGGCGCCGGGCTCGCCTGCCACCAGCACCGTCTCGCTGCCGCCTTCGGCGACCCGCTCCCAGGCGGCGTCCAGCTCCGCCAGCTCGGCGTCGCGGCCGACCAACGGCCAGGGGCGCGCTCGGGCGCTGCGCAAAGGTCCCGGCAGCGGCACCGGCTGGCGCGACGCGGTTTGGAAGGAACGGGACACAACCGGTTCGTGGGGCTGACCCAGCCTAGATGACTCCAGTTGGTGACTTCAGTTGGGCCGATCGGCCCAACTTGGGCTTGCGGAGTTGCGGAGCCTGGGTGGGAACGCTCAAATGGCGCCGATGCTCGGCAGGGGGATATCCAAAGGAGGACGGATGCGTCGTCTGGTCGTCGTTGCCTGTGCGTTTGGCCTGCTGCTTGCGCTGCCGGGGTCCGCGGGTGCGGCGAAAGTCATCGATGTGCCGGCGACGGCGGTGTTCCGGGCCGGAAACACGACCCCGGAAAACTGCCAGGCGTTCGTGTTCATCCAGTGGCCCGAACAGGCGAACGCGCAAGGGTGGAAACTCGACTACGAATACCTCAGAGGAACCGCCGACATATTGACCCACGCGGAACCGACCCTGATCCCGCCTTTCGATGACGGGGTCAAGGCGCCGAGATTTGTTCCCCCGGTTGGCACCCACTGGTATTTCCACACCTACCACTCCAAAAGCGCGCCCCCCGAACACACGGCCGAGTGCGCGAGCCTACAGGCCGAAATGCTCGCGAGAGTCCTCAGCGCCACCGTCCACGTGACGGTCCCTGACACCTCCGAAGAAGAAAAAAAAGAGCAAGAAGAGAAAGAAGAAGAAAAACGCAAAGAAGAAGAAACCGAAACCACCTCGCAGCCGCCTGACGACCCGAAAGGCCCACCTGGGGAGAAGGGAAAGGCGACCTGCCGGGGCGAGGCCGCGACCATCTTCGTCAAGCCCGGACCCCCGACCAACGGCACCTCCCACCGGGATGTGATCATCGGCACCTCCAAGCGTGATGTGATCCGGGCGCTCGGCGGCAACGACCTGGTCTGCGGACTCGGCGGCAACGACATGATCCTCGGCGGTGGCGGCGGGGACATCCTGCTGGGTCAGGGAGGCGGGGACACGATCCGTGGCCAGGGGGCCAACGATGTGCTGCTCGGCGGCGGCGGCGCCGATCAACTCTTCGGCCAGGCGGCGGCGGACAAGCTCTTCGGCCAGGCTGGCTCCGATGTCCTGAACGGCGGCGCGGGCCGGCCCGATCTCTGCAATGGGGGGTCGGGCCGAGACCAGCGACGGAGCCCCGGCTGCGAGCGCCGGCGGCAGATCCCCTGAGGCCGGCGTTCCCTGCTGGGCCCACCCGGCGCCCAGCTCGGCGCCGCCGATGAAGGGGGAACACAGTCGTTTTGGTCTCCATCGAAACCGGGGCGGTTCAGTGCCGATCTACGCCGGCAGCGTCGTGGGGCGCGACGATTCGGCCGGTCGTCCGTTCCGTACAAGGCGCACCATCGCCCAGGTCGCGTCGACCGCGGCGACGATCAGCGCGATGTTGCGGATCAGCATGATGAAGGCCGGGCCGTAGACGTTGTAGGTGGTGCCGTAGGCGCCCATCGGGCCGTAGGCGGCGGTGGTGAGGATCGCCGCCGCGACAACGGTCCAGGCCGCCCGCTTGATGCTGCTGTTGCGGGCGGTGAGGACGACCGCCGACAGCCCGAGCATCCAGATCATGTACTGGGGGCTGAGCACGCGACTCGTCACCACCAGCAGCAGGACGACGGTGAAGACGAAGTCGCGGCTGACGACCGCGTCGGCCAGCGCTTCGCGGCCACGGCGGATCGCCCGGCTGCGCGCCAGCCACCAGAAGCCGGCGCCGATCAGCGCCGCCAGCGAGAGCCACTTGAGCACTTCGGCGGTGACGTCGGCGCCGCCGTCTTCGATCTCCCACGCCCGGTAGCGGATCCCGGCGTCGATTTCCTCGCCGGTGACGTACTGGCGCAGATGCCAGGGCAGGCTGGCGACCGATTCGACCTGCAGCCCGCGCCCGTTCTCTTCCTTCAGGAAGCCGAGCTCGTCGCCGTTGAAGGAGAAGGCCGAGAGGACGAAGATGAAGGCGATCGCCGCCGCCGCGCCGGCCGCCGCCCGCAGCAGCCGCCCGCGGTCCCACTCGCCGAACAGCAGCGCGATCGGCCAGGCCTTGATCATCGCGCCCACTCCCGCCAGGGCGCCGAACAGGCCCGGCCGCCGATGGATCACGAGCAGTCCCCCGATCGCCAGCACGGTCGGCGCCAGGTCGAAGCGCAGCACCGGCAGCGCCCGCAGCATCGGCATCGCCAGCAGCCAGACCCAGACGCCGGCGTCGCTGCCCTCGCGCTCGCCGAGCCGCGCCAGCAGGACGAGCCCGACCAGGTCGAGGATCAGCATCGTCGCGACGAAGTCGTAGCCGAAGGCCGCCGGGCCGACCCGCGGCAGGAGCAGCAGCAGCCCCGCCCCCGGCGGGTACTGCCAGGCGTCTCCCGTCGGCAGCACCCCGTGGCCCAGTTCTTCCGACCAGATCCCGAAGATCCCCGCGTCTTCCCACTGCGGCCCGATCGCGTCGTTCCAGAAGCCGACATGGGCGACGATCAGGAACCGCGTCGCCAGCCAGACGGCCGCCCAGACCCAGACCTTCCTGCTGCGCAGCAGCGCTCCCCAAGTCATTGGCGCGGCAGGCTATACATGGCGGCAGACCCAGACTCCCCGAGCGCGGTCGAGGTTTGGGTCGCATAGCGGTTCAAACCTCGACCGCGCTCGGTGGGGGGGGTCAGGCCCGCAGGATCTCGCCGGCCGTGCGGTGGGCGAGGCTCATGATCGAGACCATCGGGTTGACGCCCGGGGCGCTCGGGAAGGCGCTGCCGTCGCCGATCCAGACGCCGGCGACGTCGTGCAGCTCGCCGCGCCCGCCGGCCACCGAGTCCGCCGGGTCGGCGCCCATCCGGCAGGAGCCCATCTGGTGCGCGGTGAAGCAGGCGATGTCGTTGGGCTCATAGCTCGCGGCCTCGAGCTCGCCGAGGAAGGCGTCGAAGTCCTCGCCCGCGCGCCAGCGCGTATCGCGCGAGTGCAGGGTCAGCACCTCGCTCGCCCCGGCCGCCCGGTGCAGGCGCGCCAGCTCGGCGTTCGCCCGCCGCGCGAGCCGCGCGTCGACCGCGTCGTCGAGCCCCCAGCGCACGACCGCCCGCCCCTGCTCGTCGAGCGCCACCTCGCCCGAGCCGTGGTCGCGGGCGACGCTGACGAACGGCGCCACCCAGGGCAGCGTCTGCATCAGCCGCTTGTGCGCCGCCCCGGACTCCCAGGGGAAGGCGGCGCCGACCAGGCCGGGGGAGACGCCGACCGCCTCGATCAGGAATCCGCACTCGTCCTCGAGGTCGGAGAAGCGGTCCGAGAGCGCCGACTGGATCTGCCCCTGCCAGCCGTCGATCCGCTCCTCGTAGAGCCCGACGACGATGTAGGCGGGGTGCAGGCGCAGGTGCTTGCCGACCGCCGGGCCGCCGATCCCGCTGCGCAGCAGCAGCGCCGGCGACTCGACCGAGCCGCCCGCGACGACGACCGTCGGCGCCTCGACCCGCAGCGCGGTGGTCGAGCCGTCGGCGTGCGTCACCGTCGCCTCGACGCCCGTCGCCCGCCCGGCCTCGGTCAGTACCCGCTCCGCGTGGCAGCCGACCAGCGCCCGCGCCCCCGCGTCGGAGGCGTCCTGCAGCCAGGTCTTCATCGCCGAGCGCTTGCAGCCCCGCTGGCAGCCGAAGGCGCAGTAGCCGCATTCGGCGGGCTCGTCGTCGAGCGAGGCGTTGCGCCAGATCGGCCGGTGCTCGTAGCCCAGCGCGTCGCAGCCGGCGATCATCCGTCGGTGGGTCGCGTTCTGATCGGTCGCCTCGGTGTTGGCGCCGATCCGCTCCATCACGACGTCGATGTGCTCGGCGACGAACGCCGGGTCGTCCAGTCCCTCCAGGCCGTGCCCCGCCCACTCGGCGAGCACCCGCTCGGGCGGGCGCACGCAGTTCATGTAGTTGACGACCGTGCCGCCGCCGAGCGTCTGCCCGGCTAGGACCGCGATCGAGCCCGACTCCGAGGCGGCGAGCCCGCCGCCGTAGTAGAGCTCCAGGTAGCCGGGCAGCTCGAGTTGCTTGAAGTCCTGCTCGTTGCGGTAGCCGCCCGCCTCGAGCACCAGAACGTCCTTGCCGGCGGACGCGCAGCGCGCCGCGATCACCGCGCCGCCGGCGCCCGAGCCGACGACGCAGACGTCGGCCCGCAGCGTCGCCTGCTCGCCGGAGACTTCGGCGAGCGCGACCGTCTTCGGCGCCGCCGCGGCGCTCGCCGGGGGAGAGGCCGGGCCCGGGTAGCCGATCGCCTCCCAGTTGGGGTTCGACCCGGCCTCGTCGGGCAGCGCGTAGAAGAAGAGGATCGTCAGCGCCTTCAGCTGCTCGAGCCCGAGCTTCGCCGCCGCGTCCTGGGCGCGGAAGCCGTGGACGATCTGGGTGCGCGCTTCCAGCGGCGCCTCGTCGAATCCCTCCGCGGCCAGCGCGTCGAGCAGCCCGCCGAGCGCCTCGATCTCCTCTGCCGTCATCGCCTCGGCCAGCAGCCCCTCGATCTGCGCCGCCACCTGCAGGTCGCCGGCGCCGCGCGCCATCAACCCCGACTCCACCGGGTCGAGGCTGTCGGATTCGACCGCAGGGACGAAGGTCTCGCAGAGCGCCTCCAGCGTCGCGCGTCGCGCCTCGTTGAAGATCGCCTGGGCAACGGCCATGGATCACGCTCCTTCGAGTGGTTGAACCCTGGGACGAAGGTACCCGGCCCCGCCGGCGCTGGCAAGCCTCGTGGGGTGGTTCAGCCGCCGAGCTTGTAGGCGACGATCTGCGGCGTCTGCCCTTCGTTGGAGGCGAGGCCGGCCGGCGCGACCACCGTTTCGCCGGAGATCGTGACGCCGGCGTTGCTGCCGGCGGGAAGCTGTTCCTGCCAGAGCTGCTTGCCGCTGCCCGTGTCGTATGCCCAAACCTTGCCGTCGTAGGTGGTGGCGAAGACGACGTCGTTGCTCACCGTGGTCGCGCCGAAGGCGGGCGCCGTGGCGAATTCGTGCTTCCAGGCGACCGACCCGTCCTTCGCGTTCAGCGCCACCAGTTCGCCGGAGTTTTCCCGGCTCGTTTCTTCGATTTTTTCGCCCGAGGAGTCCACTGAGACCGGATGGTTCACCACGGGGACGAAGACGCGCGAGCCGTCGGTCGACATCGGCGCGATCACGCCGCCCAGGGTGCCGGGGTAGATTTCGAACGGCGGCTTCAGCTTCGAGGTTTCGCCGCGCATCGCCAGCGCTCCGTCTTCGTCATGGCCGTTGTGTTTACCGACCGAGCGCTTCCACACCAGCTTGCCGCTCTTCGCGTCGAGCGCGATCACGAAGCCCGACTTGCCGGCCGCGACGACGAGTTCGCGACCGCCGATCGTCATCAGCATCGGCGGCCCCTCCAGGTCCCAGTCATAGAGGTCGTGCGGCGTCAGCTGGAAGTGCCAGTCCATCTTGCCGCTCTTCGCGTCCATCTTCACGATCGAGTCGGTGTAGAGGTTGGGCCCGGGCCGGCTCGCGCCCCACGGTTCCCCTTCGGCCCCGGGGAACGGCGCCGGGTTACCCACCCCGAAGTAGATCGACCCCTTGCCGTCGAAGG
>Ga0102953_1002034_pt1 | contig 12367 bp, 10 predicted proteins | sample SalPon2A_C_D2_MG_FD_78509 | JGI IMG/M metagenome (GOLD analysis project Ga0102953, IMG submission 78509) | Soil microbial communities from South San Francisco under conditions of wetland restoration - Salt Pond MetaG R2A_C_D2_MG | ecosystem: Environmental > Terrestrial > Soil > Wetlands | place... | reverse complement strand
CCGGCTTGACCGCACGGCGGGCTCGGGCCACAGTGGAAGGCGTGCGGGCGCCGCCCGTGCGGCCGTCATGCGAACGCGCCGGCGCCAAGCCGACGCCAGGCCCGCGCCACAACCCCCGGCTCCGCCGCCACCCAGCGTCCCCATGCCGCACCGCCCGCAACCGCGACTGTTCCGCCGTCCCGCCGCTTTCCGTCTCGCCGCGCCGCTGATCGGGCTGCTGGCCGCCGCCCTGCTGCTGGCGGGTGCGCCCGGCGCCGTGCGTGCCGCGGGCGACCCCTGCGCCTCGGGGCTGGTGCGGCGCATCCAGTCCACCTACCAGGCCCTGCAGTCCTTCGAGGCGCACTTCACCCAGGTGGACCGCCAGACGGACGGACGGCGCATGGAGGCCGGCGGCAGCGTGTCCTACCTCAAGCCCGGCCGCATGCGCTGGGAGTATGCGCCGCCCAACGAGCAGCTCCTCGTCACGGACGGCAAGACGGTGTGGCTCTACGATCCGATCCTGGACAACGTGACGGTGCAGGCCCTGGGAGATCTCACGGCGGGCACGCCCCTGGCCTTCCTGCTGGGCGCGGGCAACCTGGAGCGCGACTTCTCCTGCCGCGCCTTCACGCGCGAGCCGCCATCGGACGGGCTGGCCTATGTGGAGCTGGTGCCGCGCACGCCCATCCCGGCGCTGGACTATCTGCAGCTCGGCGCACAGCCCAAGACCGGACGCATCGCGGCCCTGCGCATGGTGGACAAGCAGGGCAACCTGCGCGAGGTGCGCTTCACCGACCTGCACACGAACGTGCACCTGGAGGCCAAGGCCTTCACGTTCAAGATCCCGCCCGGGATGGAAGTGATCCGCAAGAGCGACGGCTGAGTCGCCGCCGACCGCCCGCACCGCCCATGCTCATCGGTGACCTGATTGCCCGCCGCGCCCGCAGCTCCCCCGAGCGCGCGTTCTGGGAGGGCGGCGGGGTGCGGCTGGACTATGCCGCGCTGCACGGCGCCGCCAACCGCGTGGCCCGCGCCCTGCGCGCGGAGGGCTTGGCGCCCGGCACGCACGCAGCCATCTGCGCGGGCAACGCCCCTGCCTACGCCATCGCGCACTTCGGCGCCGCCCGCGCGGGACTCGTCCTCGCGCACCTCAACGCCCGCTACACCGCTACGGAGCTGGGCCAGCTCGTCGCGCACAGCGGGGCGGCCGTGCTCTTCTTCGGCGCCGCCCAGGCGCCCCAGGTGGCCGAGGCCCGCGATGCGTTGCTCGGCGTGCGGCGCTACGTGCGCCTGCCCGCGGCCCCGGGCGAACCCAGCGGCCCCGCGCCGGACTGGGCGGTGGACTGGGACGCGTGGCTGGCGCCGCACGGGACGGCCGACCCGGACGATCCGCCCGCGCTGGACGACGCGGCGCCGTTCCAGCTCCTCTACACCAGCGGCACCACCGGCCTGCCCAAGGGCGCGCTGATCAGCCACCGTGCCAAGCTGGCCCAGGGCACTACACACGCGCTCAATCTGGGCCTGATGCCGGGCGACCGCGTGTGGAGCGCCCTGCCGCTCTATCACCAGTACGCGCAGTGGCTGTTGCTGGTGGCTGTGCCGCTGGCCGGGGCCACCGTGGTGGCGCACGCCGGCGCGGGCTTCGATGCGGCGGCCTGCTGGGCCGCGCTGGCCACGGACGGTATCACGCACCTGCCGCTGGTGCCCACCACGCTCTACCGCCTGCTGGACGCGCCGGAGGCCGCCGTAGGCCAAGCGCCAGACCTGCGCTGCATCGTCTACGGCGGCGCGCCCATCGACCCCGGACGCATCCCCGCGGTGCGGGCGCGCTTTCCGGGCGTGCGGCTGTTCCAGGGCTTCGGGCAGACCGAGACCGGCTATTGCCTGGGCTTGCACGACGCCGACCACGAGCGGCGGCCGGAGAGCTTGGGGAGGCCCGACCTGTACTCCGAGGTGCGCCTGCTGGATGCCGCCGGGCGCGAGGTGCCGGACGGCGAGGTGGGCGAGATCGTGGCACGCACGCCCTACCTGATGAACGGATACCACCGCGACCCCGAGGCCACCGCGGCCTACTTCGCCTTTGGGCCAGACTGGGGCCGCACGGGCGACCTGGCCGTGCGCGATGCCGGGGGCTATTACACGCTGGCCGGCCGCACGCGCGAGCTGGTCATCAGCGGCGGCGTGAACATCTACCCCGCCGAGGTGGAGCGCGTGTTGCTGGGCCATCCCGCCGTCGCGGATGCCGCCGTGTTCGGCATCCCGGATGCCGACTGGGGCGAGGCGCTGGTGGCCGCCGTCGTGGCCGCGCCCGGCACCGCCCCCACGCCCGAGGCGCTGGACGCCCACTGCCGCGCCGTGCTGGCCGCGTTCAAGTGTCCCCGCGCCTACCATCTGGTGCCGCACCTGCCGCGCACCCTCAGCGGCAAGGTGCAGAAGTTCGCCCTCCGCGACACGCTCTACGGCGGGGCCTGAGCCGCGACGGCAGGCCCTTCGCTGCGCTCGGGGCAATTGATGCCAAACTGCATTCAAACTACGACCTTCCCTGGGGGTGCAGGGGGCTTGCTCCCTGCCAGGGGGATTGAGGTGTGGGGGCGGGGGACTGCGGTCCCCTCCTCCACAAGAGACATCCTTATCAATGCGTATGGGTATTGGGCGCGCCCTACCCCAGCGGCACGTCCTGGCCCTGGGCGGCGAGGTCGGTGGGAATGGCATAGTGGTCCAGCTCGGCCTGCAGCTCCGCGATGGTCGGGGCGGGCAGGGCGATGCCCGTGCGCAGGCGCTCCGCCTCGCGCGCGGCAGAGGCTTCGCCCGGCGCCAGCACGCGCTGACCCGGCAGCGGCCGCGTGGCCTGCAGGTAGGCGATCAGCGCGTCCATTTCCGCGCGGAAGGCGGGCAGCGGCCGGAACGCGGCCACGTCCAGCAGGATCGCCAACAGGGCCTGGCCGCCCGCATCGCGCTTGGGATGGCCCATGAAGCCGCCGTCCGTGAGGATGCCGCCCAGCACCTCCACCAACAGGTTCAACAGATAGCCCTTGTAGCCCTGTGCCCCGCCGAATGGCAGGATGGCCCCGCCGCGATAGAGATCGCGCGGGTTCGTGCTGGGCCGCCCCTCCGCGTCGATCAGCACGCCCGGCGGCGCAGGCTGGCCGCTGTCCGCCAGCACCCGCATGCGGCCTTGGGACGACGCGCTGGTGGCGATGTCGAAGACCACCGGCGCACCCCGCTCGGAGGGAAAGCCCGCCGCCAGGGGATTGGTGTTGAGGCGCCGCTCCGCCCCGCCGAAGGGCGCCACCAGGGCGTTGAAGCCACTGCTGGCCGCGAACAGCAGCACGATCTGCCCCGCCTCCAACGCAGGCGACAGGTAGTCCGCCAACCGCCCGTTGTGGTTCAGCTCCGAGACCCCCACCGCCACGGCATGGTGGGTGCGGGCGCGCTCGCTGCCCCGGGCCAGGGCCTCCGCGGTAGCCGTCTGGCCGAAGCCCCAGTTGCCGCTCAGGCGCAGCGCCGCCCCATGGTCGCGCAGCACGGTGGTGCGGGCGCCGGGCACCAGCCGGCCGCGCCGCATGTTGCGCAGGTACTGCGGGATGCGCACCACCCCGTGCGAGTCGTGGCCGCACAGGTTGGCGTGCACCAGCAGCCGCGCCACCTCCGCTGCCTCGACCGGGGGCGCGCCGGCCGCCGCGAAGAGCGCCCGCGCGGTCTCGCGCAGCGTCTCCGGCGCAAACCAGCGCGGGGGGCTCGCTGGGGCGCTATGCACGGGGTCTCCGGTCAAAGTTCAGCAGGAGCAGGGCTCGGGCGGACTGCCAATCAACAGCAGACCCCTCGCTTCGCTCGGAGTGACACTGGCCGTGACATCGAACGCAGTGAGACATCTGCTTTTCCGCACCTCCCGATGCTGGCGCCCAACAGCAGACCCCTCGCTTCGCTCGGGGTGACACTGGCCGTGACATCGAACGCAGCGGGGCATCTGCCTTGCCACACTGCCGATCGCAGGCCGCGCAGCGCCTACCAGGGCGTGCGGCGGAAGCGGGAAAAATCCGGCTCGCGCTTGGCCTTCCAGGCCTCGCGGCCTTCCTTGCCCTCCTCGGTGCCGTAGAACAGGTGCGTGGCGCCGTGGGCGATGGCCTGCAGACCGTAGACGTGATCCGTGTCCGAGTTGAACGAGGCCTTGAGGAAGCGCAGGGCCGTGGGGCTCTTGGCGAGGATCTTGTTGCCCCAGGCGGTCACCTCGGCCTCCAACTGGTCGTGGGGCACCACCTTGTTCACCAGGCCCATCGCCAGGGCCTCCTCGGCGGAGTAGTTCTCGCACAGGTACCAGATCTCGCGAGCCTTCTTCTCCCCCACGATGCGGGCCAGCAGCACGGTGCCGAAGCCCGCGTCAAAGCTGCCCACGCGGGGCCCGGTCTGGCCGAACTTGGCGCGGTCGCTGGCGATGGTGAGGTCGCACACCAGGTGCAGCACGTGCCCGCCGCCCACGCACCAGCCGTCCACCGCCGCGATGACAGGCTTGGGCACCTCGCGGATCATGCGGTGCAGGTGGCGCACCTGCAGGCGCGGCACCTGGCCGCGATGGTCCACGTAGCCCTCGTCCCCGCGGATCTTCTGGTCGCCCCCGGTGCAGAAGTTACCCTGCGCCCCGGTGAGCACGATCACGCCCACGCTCTCGTCGTACCAGGCATCCTCGAAGGCGCTCAGCATCTCGTCGATGGTCTGCGGGCGGAACGCGTTGTAAACCTGCGGCCGGTTGATGGTCACCGTGGCGATGCCTTCCTGCTTGCGGTACACAATGTCCTGGAAGTCGGGCTGGCTCATGCTGTCTTCTCCAAATGGCGCGTGCACGGGGAACCGGCAACGCGGGCGGGCTGCGCGGCGCCCTGCCGGGCAAGGCCGCGCCGTTCTTGATCGCCGTGCGAATTCCGGTACTATGAAAAGATTGCTCCCGCGAGGCAAGCCGGGGCGCCGCCGCACACCGCAGCGGGGCTCCCGGGGCGCACTGCGCGGGGCGTCCAAATCGTCTGCAAGGGTAGGGCGCGGGCCGCGCGATTGGCAAGCCCACCCCGCCCGCATGGCCGGTGCCCCGGCTCGTCCCCGCCGGACGTCCCGTCGGCCGATCGCCTAAGGCTCCCAACCGCACGAGCGCTGGATGCCTGCCGAGTCACCTTCTTCGCTGCTCACCCCGGCCGAACGCGCTGCGCTGGCCGCGCTGGCGGTCCGTGCCCCCGCGGCGGCCCAGGCCGCAGGCGCGCCCGTGCTGGCGTGCTTCGCCGTGCCGCTACCCGCGCACGATCCCCTGGCGCTGCTGCAGGTGCGCACCGCGGGCGATGGCTCCGCCGCCGAGACCGCGCTGGGCGCGGCACCCTGGGCCGATTCGGCCTTCCGCTTCTACTGGGAGCAGCCGCGCGCGGGCTTGGCCCTGGCGGCCGGGGGCGTGGCGCAACGCATCGCGGCCGATGGCGAGGGGCGCTTCCATCGCGCCGCCGGCGAGGTGGAAGCCGCACTGCGCACCGCGGTGTGCGGCACCGCCGATGCCACCACGGACGCGGGCGGCCCCGGGCCCTACGTGTTGGGCGGCTTCTCCTTCTTCGATCGCGTGGACCCGGCGCTCTGGCCAAGCTTCGGCGCGGCGCAACTGGTGGTGCCCGCATGGCTGACCGTGCGCCAGGGCGCATCGGTGCAGGGCCTGGTGACCGCACTCGTGCCGCCGGAGCAGGCGCCCCAGGCGGTGCAGGGCGAGCTGACCGCGGCCCTGCTGTCCCTGCGCGGAGCCGTGCGGGCCGCCGCCACGGCGCCGGAGAACGGGCACGGCCACAACCGCGCCTTCCACGCCGAGGCGCGGGAGGACGGGCGCTCGCAGTGGATCGAGGTGGTGCGTTCCGCGCGGGAGCGCATCCGCGAGGGCCGGCTCTCCAAGGTAGTGCTGGCGCGGGCGCTGGATCTGGTCTGCGAGGCGGCGCCCTCCCCGCTGGGCCTGCTGCGCCGCCTGCGCACGGCCTATCCGGACTGCGCGAACTTCCTGATCGATCCGGGCGCGGGCCAGGTGTTCCTGGGCGCCACACCGGAGCGCATGGCGCGCTTCGGCAACGGCCGCGTGCAGCTCGCCGCACTGGCGGGCACGGTGCCCCGGGGCGACACGCCGGAGGCCGAGGCCGCCTACGCGCGGCACCTGTGGGAGAGCCGCAAGGAGCGCGAGGAGCACCAGATCGTGGTGGACGGCATCCTCTCCGCCGTGCAGGGCCTGGGGCGCGTGGAACTGCCCGAGCAGCCGGAGGTGGTGCGGCTCTCCAACGTGCAGCACCTGCACACGCCCATCACGCTGGTGCCGGAGCGGCCGCTGGCCATGCTGGCGCTGCTGGAGCGCCTGCACCCCACACCGGCCGTGGGCGGGCACCCCCGCGAGGAGGCGCTGGCGGTGATTCACGAGCTGGAGCGCTTCGAGCGCGGCTGGTACGCCTCGCCGGTGGGCTGGCTGAACGCCCGAGGCGACGGTGAGTTCGCCGTGGCCCTGCGCACGGGCAAGCTGGCGGGCAACCGCCTGCAGCTCTATGCCGGGGGCGGCATCGTGGCCGATTCCGACCCCGAGCGCGAGTACGAGGAAACCCAGATCAAGTTCCAACCCCTGCTCTCCGCCCTGGCCAGCGAGTAATCGCGCCCCGGGGCACAGCACACGCGCCGGCCCAAGGCCACGCCTCCCATGAGCCGCTGGAGTCCCACCGCCAACCGCAACACCCTGTGGGCCTCGCTCTTTGTGGACGAGCTGGCCCGCGGCGGCCTGCAGTGCGCCGTGGTGGCGCCAGGCTCGCGCTCCACCCCGCTCACGCTGGCCTTGGCGGAGCACGCAGCCATCGAGACCTTCCTGTTGCTGGACGAGCGCAGCGCCGGCTTCTTCGCGCTGGGGCTGGCCAAGGCCTCCGGGCGTCCCGTGGCGCTGGTGTGCACCTCCGGCACGGCCGCGGCGAACTTCCACCCCGCCGTGATCGAGGCGCACCTGAGCGAGGTGCCGCTGCTGGTGCTCACGGCGGACCGGCCGCCCCTGCTGCGCGAGGTGGGCGCCCCCCAGGCCATCGATCAAATCAAACTCTACGGCGGCTCCGTGCGCTGGTTCCACGAGCTGGGCGAGCCGGTGCTGCGCGACGCGGACCTGCGCCGGCTGCGCGGCGTGGCGGCGCGGGCGCTGTTCGAGAGCTGTCGCGCGCCCGCCGGGCCGGTGCACCTGAACTTCCCCTTCCGCAAGCCCCTGGAGGCCCAGGCCGTACCGGCGGACTTCCCGGCCGATCTGGAGGCGCTGCTGGCCGCCCAGGCCACCCCGGTCACGGGCGGTACCGGAGGCGCCTACAGCCGCGCCGAGCCCGCCCGCGCCGCCGCGGCGCCGGAGACCCTGGCCCGGCTGGCGCAGAGCGTGCGCGCGGCGCCCCGCGGGCTGATCCTCTGCGGTCCCATGCACCACGCGCCCCGGCCGGAGGCCAACGGCGCACACCCGGAGACGCAGTGGCCCGCGGCGCTGGCCGCGCTGGCCCGCCGCACGGGCTATCCCATCCTGGCCGAGCCCCCCGCGGGCGTGATGGCGGGCGAGCACGATACCTCGCGCGTGATCGCCAACGCGGAGGCGATCCTGCGGGCGCCGGCCTTCCGCGGCAAGCTGGCGCCGCAGCTTGTGCTGCGCTTCGGCGGCATGCCCACCAACAAGCACGTGGAGGTGCTGCTGGACGAGCACCCGGGCTGCCCCATCGTGCTGGTGAATGAGGGCGGGGCCTGGGCCGAGCCCACGCACCACCCCACCGAGCTGATTTGCGCGGAGCCCGCGCGCTTCTGCAGCGACCTGGCCGAGGCCCTGGGCGATCACCGCCCGGACGGCGCATGGCTGGCGGCCTTCTGGGAGGCCGACCGGCTGGCGGCCGAGGCCGTGGACGCCGTCTTCGCCGCCCCCCCGCCCGCCGGGCTGGCGGACGAATGGTTCGAGGGCCGCGTGTTCCGCGAGCTGGCCACGCTGCTGCCCGCCGGAGCCGTGCAGTTCACGGCCAGCAGCATGCCCGTGCGCGATCTGGCCGTGTTCACGCCCGTCACCGCCAAGCCCGTGCAGCACGTGGTGAACCGGGGCGCCAACGGCATCGACGGCACGCTCTCCTCCGCCCTGGGCGCGGCCGCCGCGGCCCGGTGGCGGGGCGCGGGCCCCGCGGTGCTGGTCACGGGCGACCTGGCCCTATACCATGACGCGAACGGCCTGCAGGCGGCCCGGCAGCACAACCTGCCGCTCACCGTGGTGCTGATCAACAACGACGGCGGGGGTATCTTCGAGATGCTGCCCATCGCGGAGTACGGGGCCGCCTACGAGACCTACTTCGGCACGCCGCACGGCATCGACTTCGCCGCGCTGTGCGCCGCCTACGGCATCCCGCACAGCCGGCCTGGCGACTGGGCGGCGTTCCGGGAGCAGGTGGCCGCGTCCCTGGCCGAGTCGCAGGCCGGCGGCGGGCCCCGCGTGATCGAGGTGCGCACGGACCGCCACGCCAACCGCGAGCTGCACGCCCGCGTCTGGCAGGCCGTGGCCACGCGGCTGGCCGAGGCCTTCCCGGACGGGCGCGACCTGACCCGCGGCTGAATCCGCACACCCCCACCCCCACTGGATGCAGGAGCCATGGCAAAGCTGAAGCTGGCCTACGATGCCGACCCGAACCTGCACGACGGGCGACCCGTGCTGGTGCTGCTGCACGGCTTCACGCAGGATCGCCACGCCTGGGACTGGGTGCGCGATGCCCTGCGCCGCGTGGGCCCCACCGTGGCCGTGGACCTGATCGGGCACGGGGAATCGCCCAAGCCGGAGGCGCTGGCGCCCTATCGGCTGGACGCCTGCCTGGAGCAGCTCGACGATGTGCTGGAGGCGCTCAAGGTGCCGAGCGCCTGGTGGATGGGCTACTCCATGGGCGGGCGCATGGCCCTGCAGATGGCCGTGCACCGCGCCGCGCGGGTGGAGGGGCTGGTGCTGGTCTCCACCACCGCGGGCATCCCGGAGCTGGACGTGCGGGCGGAGCGCATCAAGGCCGACGAGGCCCTGGCGGCCCGCATCCCGGGCTGGGGCATGGAGGCCTTCGTGGACTACTGGATGGGCCTGCCGCTCTTCGATAGCCTGCAGCGCCTGCCCCCCAACCAGCGCCTGGTGCTGCGGCGGCAGCGGCTGGCCAACTCGCCCGTGGGGCTGGCCAACTCCCTGCGCGGCATGGGCGCTGGCGCCCTGCCGTCCGTGTGGGGTCACCTGCGCGACCTGTCCCTGCCGGCCCTGGTGGTGGCGGGGGAGCTGGACGAGAAGTTCGCGGCCCTGGCGCGCAGCCTGGCCGCGGCCCTGCCGGAGAGCCATCTCTCCATCGTGCCCGACTGCGGCCACTCTGTGATGCTGGAGCAACCCCAGCGCTTCGTCTCGGCCGTGCAGGGCTTCTTCCAGCGCCTCAAGGCCGCCTGAGGCGCCGGCGCGCGGCTGCGCCCCCTGCGCCACCCTGGAGCCGCACCGCTCCCCCGCCGCCCTGGAGGCCGCCGCTTGCCCGCACCCGTGCTCCCGCAACCACCGGCCCACGACGCCTCGCCCGCCGCCCAGCCTGCGTCGCCGCGCGGCGCCCGCGTTTGGCTGTCGCGGCGCCTGCGGCACCTGGCGGTGGGGCTGGCCCTGCTGCCGCTGCTGGGGGGCTGCTCGCAGATCGCCTACTACTGGCAGGCGGGCCTGGGGCAGTGGGAGATCCTGCACAAGCGCGAGCCCATCAGCGAGGTGCTGGCGGACCCCGCCGTCTCCGCCGAGACCAAGCGCAAGCTGCGCCTGGTGCTGAGCGTGCAGGACTTCGCCACCAAGGCGCTGGCGCTGCCGACCAAGGGCCACTACACCACCTATGCCGACCTGGGCCGGCCCTACGTGAGCTGGCTGGTGGTGGCCACGCCCGCGCTCTCCCTGGCCGAGCACCGCTTCTGCTACCCGATCGTGGGCTGCCTGGGCTACCGCGGCTACTTTGCCAAGGCCGACGCGCAGGCCGAGGCGGCGGAGCTGCACGCCGACGGGCTGGATACCCTGGTGCGCCCCGTGCGGGCGTATTCCACGCTGGGCTGGTTCAACGACCCGGTGCTGAACACCTTCCTGGCCGGGGACGACACGGAGCTCATCGGCACCATCATCCACGAGCAGACCCATCGCCTGTACTTCCTCAAGGGTGCCACGGACTTCAACGAGTCCTTCGCGGTGTTCGTGGAGGGCGAGGGCGTGCGTCGCTATCTCTCGCAGCCGGGCGAGAATCCCGCCCTCATCACGCGCTACGAGGCCATCCGGGCCGATCAACAGCGCTTCCTGGACATCGTGCGGCGGGGCCGCGCGCGGCTGGCGGAGCTGTACGGCTCCGACCTGCCGGACGCGGACAAGCGGACGCGCAAGCCCGCGCTGTTCGAGGCCATGCGCCAGGACTATCAAAAGGAACGGTCGTCGTTTACACTGTTGAACTATGATGACTGGTTTGCCCAGCCGCTCAACAATGCCTATCTCGCGGGCGTCGAGCAGTACGCCCGCCACGTCGCGGCCTTCCGCGCGCTCTTCATTGAGAGCGGGCGCGACTTTCCCCGCTTTTACGCGGCGGTGGAGGCCCTGGGGGCCCTGCCGGCCGACGAGCGCGAGGCCCGCCTGAACCGACTGGAGCACAAGGTTGTTGCGCGATCCGAACACCCCTGAATCCGTCGCCCCCGAATCCGCCCGCAAGCCCGACTGGCTGAAGGTGAAGGTGCCCCAGGGCGAGCGCTTCGCCTGGATTCGCAGGCAGGCCCGCACCCTGCGCCTGCACACCGTGTGCGAGGAGGCGCGCTGCCCCAACATCGGCGAGTGCTGGCAGGGCGGCACGGCCACCTTCATGCTGATGGGCGATACCTGCACGCGCGGCTGCCGCTTCTGCTCGGTCAAGACGGCGCGGCACCCCGGGGCGCTGGACGCCGCCGAGCCCGCCAACATCGCGGAGACCATCCGCGGGATGGGGCTGGACTACGTGGTGCTGACCTCCGTGAACCGCGACGACCTGCCGGACCAGGGCGCGGGGCACTTCGCGGAGACCATCCGCCGCAGCCAACTGGCCAGCCCGGAACTGCTGATCGAGGTGCTGATCCCGGACTTCCAGGGCCGCACGGACCTGGTGGACGAGATCGTCCGCGCCAAGCCCGCCGTGATCGCTCACAACGTGGAGACCGTGGAGCGCCTGCAGGGCCCCGTGCGCGATCCGCGCGCCAGCTTCGCGCAGTCCCTGGGCGTGCTGGACTACGTGAAGCGCAGCGCCCCGCACATCAGGACCAAGTCCTCGCTGATGCTGGGGCTGGGCGAGACGGAGGACGAGGTGCTGGAGACCATGCGCGCCCTGCGCGCGGTGGACGTGGACTTCCTCACCCTGGGCCAGTACCTGCAGCCCGACCGCCGCAAACTCAAGGTGCGCGCCTTCATCCATCCGGACGTGTTCGCGCGGCTGGAGGCCCTGGGGCTGGAGATGGGCTTCGGCTACGTGGCCGCCGGGCCGCTGGTGCGCTCGTCCTATCGCGCCGCGGAGTTCTTCATCGCCCGCAAGCTGCGCGGCGAGCGCGGCGCACCGGCCGCCTCCTGAGCCCGCGCGGGCCGACCGCCCTGCACCCCGCCGCCCCATGGCCACCCAACCCTCCGGCCCCGCAGGCACGCCACACTCCGCCGGCGGGGGCCACCACGTGACGCCCATGCTTTGGGTCACGGCGCTGCTGTTGCTGCTGGTGCCCTGGCTGGAGCTGTGGCTGCTGATTAGCCTGGACCTCGCGCTGCCGGTTGTGGTATTGGAGGGGGCAGTGACCGCGGCGGTGGGCTGGTGGTTCGCCCGGCGCGAAGGGCTGGACCTGTGGACGGAGCTGGAATCGGACATCCAGAACCACCGCGTGCCCACGGAGGAGGCGCTGGACGCCATGCTGGCCGTGCTGGGGGGCTGGGGGCTGATCGTCCCCGGGTTCATCACCGACCTGCTGGGCGCGGCGCTGCTGGCGCCGGTGGTGCGGCGCCTGCTGATTCCCCCGCTGCGGCGCTTGGTGCGCGACTATCTGGTGTGACGGATCCGGCGCTGCCGATCCGAACGATGCCCCGCGGCCCGGCCGCGGTTTCCATGGAAGGAACGCATCCCATCAGCAGGGAGCCAAGCGGATGAACGAGCAGGATGCCCGCAAGGTGGTGGAGGCGGTGCTGTTCTCCTCCGCCGAGGTGCTCACGGCGCGGCAGCTCGTCGCTATTCTGGGCAGCTCCAGCGTGCCCCAGGTGGCCGAGATCGTCGCCGCGCTGAACGGGGAGTACGAGCGCAGCAGCCGCACCTTCCGCATCGTGCCGGTGGGCGACGGCTACCAGATGCGCACCCTGCCCATGTACAAGACCTGG
>Ga0102953_1002033_pt1 | contig 12368 bp, 6 predicted proteins | sample SalPon2A_C_D2_MG_FD_78509 | JGI IMG/M metagenome (GOLD analysis project Ga0102953, IMG submission 78509) | Soil microbial communities from South San Francisco under conditions of wetland restoration - Salt Pond MetaG R2A_C_D2_MG | ecosystem: Environmental > Terrestrial > Soil > Wetlands | place... | reverse complement strand
GGGTTCTTTTATGTTCTGGATCGTATTAGCGGGGAGCTGATCTCAGCAGATCCCTATGTCTACGTAAATTGGGCCACCCATGTGGACCTTCAAACAGGCCGCCCGGTGGAAACCACCTTTGGCCGGTATGAAGACCAGAATGCACAGATCTTCCCAAGTCCGTATGGCGGTCATAACTGGCAGCCTATGGCATTCAATCCGATGACCCAATTGGTCTACATCCCGGCAAGGGATTTTTCCATGTTATACGGGCAGCCTAAAGACTGGACCCTTAATAATGACCCCCGGGCCGTGAATCTCGCTATAGGAGGGGATAAGAATAAGCAAACCAGGATCGATACCCTGGCGCCCAAGGAGCAGGGGATGCTGCTTGCCTGGGACCCTGTACAGAAGAAAGAAGTGTGGCGTGTGGAGCAAAAAAGCATTTGGAACGCCGGGGTGATGAGCACCAGAGACCTCGTTTTCCAGGGAACTCCGGATGGGTATTTCGTGGCCTATGACGCAACAGACGGTGCCGAGCTTTGGCGGCATAACGTTGGATCCGGGGTGATCGCAGCCCCGATTTCCTATATGGTTGATGGGAAACAATACATTACCGTCGTTTCCGGATGGGGTGGCGTAGGCGGACGATCGGTACGATATACGGACCAGTTGTATCCGGGCACCATATATACTTTTGCTTTGGGGGCACACCAGGCGCCGCCCAAATATGAGGTAGTGGAGAAACACCTGATAAACCTGCCCGTTGATGCGAACAAGGCCGATGTTGAAAATGGCAGGTTACTGTTCGATGCCCATTGTAACCGCTGCCACGGAACGCCTGGCGATGGCGGGGGTGCCATCCCGGATTTGGCTTACGCTTCAAAAAACTCTTTCGAACGATTTAATCAAATTGTCGGGGAAGGCGCCGCCCTGTCTTTAGGGATGCCCGATTTTGGAGGCCGACTGCAGCCATCCCAAATAGAAAATATTAAAAACTATATCCTTAGTGCGGCCATGGAACTGACGACGGAAACCAACAAAACCAAAAGAGTAGGCAATCACTGACTTCGATATTACTATTCCTTTTGATGCAGACAATTCAGGATATTCAAAATCCGTAGTCCAATCCCCTGAAGGGGCCACACGCATGGCAGCGGGAATTTGGCATCCAATGAAATAAGCGGAATCGCGAGGATTTCAAATTTTTTTAATTCCGGGAAACAGACTCAAAAGAGCAGAAACAGCATTTCAGGTTGCAACCATAGCCCGGCGGGGCGTAGCCCCCTCCCCAGCCCAAAAGATAACACTAAGTACTGCAATAAGCCAGCATTGTTAAAATGCGGCCAGGCGAAGCCCAATTTCCATCAACCAAAATACTTTTCCATAGCCAGAGAAACCGCCGATATCCAAATAATCCTCACAATCGCTAGTACCCCCTATCTGGAGATGAAGGATCCCGGAAGAATCTGAAAATTTAGGTCAACGAGGGAAAACTGATACTGTCACGAACGCCCGGACTCTGGTCTTTTCCGCTGGTTAGACCGCCGGGACAGAAAGAAAAATACGCCTATCCCAAAGATAAAAGCCAGGAGGGAAAAGATGAGTAAATTCCCCCGTGGGTTGATGATCAGTACGGCGCCGATGAACTGGATGAGGATGATGGTATACAGGAAAATGGCAATATGCAACCGTTTGAGCTTGTTGATTACCAATGCTCCGAGAGGAGCTCCCAGCAAAACGACCGGGATGCTTACCAGCCAGTAATTATACACTTCCGGGGCCACATCCTGCAGGACAAACTGGTGTAGCAGAAAGCCGACAAGGGCGTTGCTCGCCATCAGAATAACGGATGTGGGGGTGGCTACCTTTTCGGACAGGTGATATTTCATGGTCACAAATGCGAAGGAGCAAATATCGATGCCGCTTCCCAGGATAGAACTCAGGATCCCGCCGATAAACCCGATAGCCACCAGTTCCCCCCGCTGCTTCCCCGTCAGGGAGGGAAGATGATCGTAAGTGTCGCGCTGGCGGATATGGTTGATGGCAAACAGGGCCAGGCCAAAACTCAGCCAGAAGGAGACAAACAGCATCTTACTGTAGGCGGGCGCCAAGTAGGGGGCCACATAATAGCTCCCGAAGATGATCCCCAGTGATCCGCCGGCCATGGCGAGTTTCAGGTATTTCTTTTCTACAGGGATTTGTTTTGCCACGATCCAAAGCGTGGCTGCCGTCATGCCGATACTCTGAATGGCCAGGCTGAATGTCCTGGCAACGGAAGGAAGGATCTTGAACACCAGGGTCATGACCGGAAAGGCCACCGCCCCACCCCCTTCCGAACTGGCACCAGCCACAAACGACCCGAACACCATGGTGACGGTCATATAAAAATAGTCCCGGAAAAGGCCCCAGCTGTTTGTGGCCCACATATATCCGGCCCAAATGACATATACCGTGATTACCGGCAGGACAAAAATTATCAGGACCCGCATGACCTGGTTGGAAACTTTGCTGTCTAATCCGAAAGTCCCGGATATCTGGCTTACAATTTTATCTGTCACCTTTTCTGTCTTTTGCAAGGGTTTTTATTTAGGTAAAAAGCTCCCCAAGTGCCTATTTCAGGGTATTTCACCGAGTAAAAGACAAGATTATGAAATTTAAGGGAATGAAGGGATTAATGAATGACTAATAAAAGATTAATATTTGCCCCGGGATGCCTGAAATCAACTCGGCAGCCTGCCGGGTTCAAGCGATTTTTCGGATATTTTCCCAGTTTCCGGTTGAGGGCTGTACCACCTCAGGTCGATATACTTGGCAATAGGCCCTACCAGGAACAAGGCGTAGAAAGGTGCGTAAATAAGGTGGTTGAGGCGCATCACAAATTCGACGGCAGCCACCAGGAAGGCCACCAGGATCTGCCCTTTTTTCCTGGACACATTGGTTGGGGGGTCTGTAATCATGAAGAAGATAAACAGCTGGTACATTGGGCCAGTAAGGGGGGCCAGTTCTGCCAGGAAATTATCCCCGGTTATCAGGCAACGGATAAAGGCGAAAAACACGAACCCGAGCACATAGGTAAGGGTTACATGCAGTCTTTTTGCCCTCTTAACAATGATCAGCCCCAGGATCCAGATTACGGCCATGGCCATGATGTTGTTCCCCCATTGTATGCTTAATCCCGCAATATCAAGGGATCCTCCCAGCATGAGCATCCAGGCAACGCCAAAATTCGAAGGGTTCCATAAATGCCGGCCTTTATAACGCAGGACGTATTTGGACATGATTGACAGTGCGGCGGTCATGACGTAAGGCCACACCAGGGTGGAACGGATCAATATGCCCACACTGATACCTGAAATATACGCGCTCGACAAATTCTTTTGTTTGCCCAGCACAAACCGCGACAGCAAGGTTTCAATAAGCAGGGCAGTTCCAATTGAAGTCAGGATGTTTACGTAATCGTCCAGGATGGCAAATGTGAACTGCCCTGCCAGTACGATCAGGGTTATAAACACGGGCGGAACATATTTAAAATAGCTTCTGTCCCAGTTTTGCCAGAAATAGATTTTAGAAAGGGTTGCGTTTCGTTCTCGCATCAATCAGTCGTTTGACTTTCCTTAATATGGATGATGGTATCCGGGGTGGGATCCTTCAATTCCTGAACCTGTCCGGAAGGCCAGTAAATCGTTACCCGGTCCACCTTCGCCACATCCCCCAGCCCGAAATGTAGCCTGCGCTCATTCTGAGAGCTAAACCCAATCCCGCCGGTAATTACCTGCGACTGCTTCTTGTTGTTCCACTCCAGGGCGACCTTGGCCCCGATAGCACTCCGGTTGCTGCGGGTACCTTCCAGGTCGAAGGCGATCCAGTGGTTGTGATTGCCGCTTTCGTTCCTGTACACCAGGGGGGCTTCATTCTGATTGGCTACAATCACGTCCAGCACACCCCTGTTCCACAGGTCGGCCATAGCCACAGAGCGGCTGTCGTAGGTAACCTGCGGGCAAACTTCGTCACTCACTTCACTGAAAATTCCGTGGGCATCGTTCACCCAGATCTTGTTCTGCTCATAACCTGCCTGGCTTTTGCCGTTCATGGCCGGCCAGTTGCCTGCGTCCGAAATGATGGAATTGTGACCACCTACTATTTTGGAGTAATCGTACCAGTAAGAATCATCTTTATCGTCTGAGATATACCCATTCGCCACGTACAGATCCAAAAAGCCGTCATTATTGAGGTCGCCGAACTGGGCCCCATAGCTCCACCCGGCCGATTCTATGCCGGAGAATTGTGCCAGGTTAACATAGGTGGTCTCTGCCCGGTCTGACCGTTTGGGCTTCCAGAAATTATTCCCCTGCACCAAAATCCCCTGTTCCGTGATGTTGGTAACGTAAATCCCCAGGTCATTGCTGTTGTCCACATCGCCGAAAGAAACATTCATGCCGCTTTTAGGGGTGTATCCGAGTTTGGCCTTTCGCCCGCGTTCCTCAAATCTCTTGCCGTCTATATTGATAAAGAGTTCATCCACACTGTAATCATTGGCTATGACCAATTCGGGAAAGCGGTCTCCGTTAAGGTCTGCCGCCCCTGCGGCCAGCGTCCACCGGGTAGAGGTTAACCCGTATTCTTTGGTGACATCCTGAAACGTGCCGTCCCCCATGTTTCTCAACAGGTAGTTTCTGCCCCCGTTCTGCGCATATTCAAAGCTTTCGGGCATGATGCGGGAGGTGGAGAGGTTCTGGAGGTCGAGGTCTTCCCTGAAATACCCGCCCAGGAACAGGTCGAGCCGGCCATCGCCGTCAAAATCCAGCCAGAGGGCCGAATTGGCATTGACCCAGGAAGGCAGGCCGCTGCCAGCAGTTACATTTTCAAATTTCTTTCCTCCGACATTTTTAAACAATTCCGGCTTTCCCCATTTATACAGGAAAAGGTCCTCATAACCATCGTTGTTATAATCCCCCCATACAGATCCCATGGATGAGCCTGATCCTTTACGGTTGACATCGGCAATCCCCATGGCAGAGGCCACATCTTCAAAGGTGCCGTCGTGTTTGTTGTGGTAGAGTGCATTCTGGCTCCCCGTGCTGCTGTTTGTGAAGTAAAGGTCGTTCCATCCGTCCTTATCAAAATCGCAAACGGAAACCGATGCCCCCATGGAGGCAATTTGACGGGCAATATGCTGCAGTTTGGGATCCAGTTCGGGGGAAGTGTGCCTGAACGTAATCTTCGCTTGCTTATCCACCGGTTCCAGGTAGAATCCATGGGCAACCAGGGCCTCCTCTTTCTGATTGGCGCCCATACGTGGCTTGTAAAGCCAGGACTGGCTCAAAAGCACGGTAGTTGCCAACAAAAGAAAAAAGACGGCGCTTGTAATGATTCTGGGCAATTTTTTTTCCTCGCGTCTCAAAGTATCTTTCCCTTCATTTTCAAAATCGTCCCGAAGGTACTACAAAGTCCATTAAAATCAAAAGTCCGCAGGCAAACAGCTTGCCCGCCGTTTGCGACCGCAGGGGGCTGAATCAGAGGAATACCGGCTGTTGTGATTGATACAAAATATGCATACCTTGGCAGCAATTTACGAAATTGGGGATTCGGCCATACTTCCTGAAAATATTTATTGACCATATTAAATAAGCGGTGAAAATGACAAGAGGCTTCCTTTGTTTATTGGGCTTAGCAGGGCTTTTAATGCTTGGCTGTGCCGGAGAGGGGGAGAAAAAAGATCAGGCTTCCGATCAGATCTCGAACTGGCTTCCGGTTTTGCAATACCTGGAGCAAAATAAGCTGGACGAGGCCGAAGCGGCGCTTAAGAAGATCATTGAAATCAATCCGGACGACCCGGCCGGCTATGCCGACCTTGCCCTGGTATACCTGAAACAGGGCGAGTACGCCCAGGCCGAAGAACAGTTGAACCAGGCGTTGAAACTGGATGCAGACAACCCCGAATACCTGCTGATCCTGGCCGATGTGCACAGACAGAATGGCGACTCAGAACAGGCGGTACGGACGCTGAAGGAACTCCTGCAAAAAGCCCCCAACGCAAAAGCTTACTACATGCTCTTCGAGATCTATTCCGGCCAGGTCGGAAAAGAACAGGAGCAGAAAACGAATTTGGCGAAGATCACCGAAATGCTCCCTGCAAACGTAGTCCCCTTAACCGAATTGATCGACCTGGAAGCACGGCAGGGCCAGCTGGATAGTTGCCTGCAGCACCTGGAAAGGTTAAGGGAAGTGCTTCCCGAATTGCCTGAGCAGGCCAAAACAGCTTACGAACAGACGGTTACATCCATAAGGAAGAAGGATGCCGACAAAACCGGGGTGGCCCTGCAGCAGTTTTTCACACTCATCAAGGTTACCCCCGCTTATACCACCGGGTTACAGGAGGTGCAAAGCCCTGGCATGGTAACGGGGAATCCGATTTTCAACACCGATCAAATTCGCGTGAATACCCTGAAGGAAGGAGCCAGCCTTATGGACATCATGCAATTTTCGGACGCCTCCGATGCCATCGGCCTGTCTGCCCAGGCTGGCGATAAGGCCCAGTCTTCGGTGGTGGCCATTACCGATTACAACGGGGATGGGGAACTCGACATTTACTATAGTTACCGGGCACCCGGCGCAACCTCCTCCACCCATTACCTGTTCACAAACGAGCTCGGCAGTTATACGGACAGGGCGGCTGAAGCCCATTTGGACCATAGCGGGATCGAGCGGGCAGCTACTTTTACCGACTACAACAACGACGGGAACATGGACCTCTTCGTTTCTACCGACCGTGGCAATAAACTTTATGAAAACCTGGGGGACGGCTCTTTTGCCGACCGTACGGATGAATCCGGGATATCCGGAAAAGGCGGCGGCAATGATCTTATTATGGCCGACCTGGACCAGGAAGGGGATCTTGATCTGCTCGTTGGCAGGGACGGTCCCAACGAATTTATGCGCAACAATGCCGACGGGACTTTTACCGAGCAGGCATCGTCCATGGGGCTGACCGGGACAACCGGCAATACCATGAGCATGGATTTCGCCGACCTGGACAATGACGGGGACCTGGATGTCGTGGCTGTTGATAAACAGGGGGGAGTCCGTCTCTACACAAACGACCGGCACGCCCGTTTCCGGGATGTGGCCTCTTCGGCCGGTTTGAACGACCTGCCAGGCGAGATCGGGGCCGTGGCCCTCGGGGACTACAACAATGACGGGATGACCGACCTTTGTGTAGCAAACAGCAGCGGCTATGCCATCTATCAGAACCAATGGAACGGGACTTTTACCCTGGCCGGGAAAGCATCGTTTAAAAGCCCCGGCGGAATCGATGTACACGACGCCTCCTTCCTTGATTTCGACAATGACGGCCACCTGGATTTTGTTATTGTGGGGACCGCCAGGCAGCCAGGCGAACAGGGCGTGTTTTTGTTCCACAACAATACGAAAGGGGGCTTTGAGGACGTCTCGGATCTGTGGCCTGAAACGGCGCGGGAAGGCTTCAATATTCAGATAGGCGATTTCAACAACGACGGGGACCAGGATATTTTCCTGGCCGGGCCCAACGGGATTCGCCTGATCAGGAATGATACCGGCAACCTCAACAATTTTATACAACTACGCCTGGTGGGGCTCTCCTATGGCAACAGCAAAAATAACCGCCTGGGCATAGGGGCCCAGGTATCCATGAGGGCCGGCGACCTGTTCCAGATGCGCACCATGACGGAGCCGGTCATACATTTTGGCCTGGGGGAGCGGCGGACCGTGGACATCATGCGCGTGATCTGGCCGAACGGGGTCCCCCAGAATTTCCTGGATCCAAAAAGCAAGGATGATTTTGTTGAAGAACAGATGCTCAAGGGCTCCTGCCCGTTCCTGTTCACCTGGAATGGACACAAATACGAATTCCAGAAAGATATGATGTGGCGCAGTGCGCTGGGGATGCCCCTGGCCGTCCAGGGAAGGGACACCACTTACGCCTTTGCGGATGTTTCCAGGGAATACCTGAAAATTCCGGGCGAGAAACTGAAGCCCAAAGACGGGCTGTACTCCATTAAAATTACAGAAGAATTATGGGAAGCCGTCTATTTTGACAAAGCATCCCTGATAGCTGTTGACCATCCTGCCGATGTGGACATGTTTGTGGATGAACGCTTTAAGCTCCCCCCTTTCCCGGGCCGGGATCTCTACAGCGTACGGGAGAAAAATTTGCCCGTTTCTGCCCAGACAGGACAGGGACTGGACGTCCTGCCCAGGATCTCCGCCTATGATTTCGACTATGTTTCCGACTTCCAACTGGGTAAATACCAGGGGATAGCGGAGGACCACTCCCTAATCCTGGACCTGGGAGACAAAGCGCGTACCGATAGCCTCTACCTCTACCTTCGGGGTTGGGTCTTCCCGCCCGATGCCAGCATCAACCTGGCCCTGACCCAAACCGAAGCATATAAGCTTGCACCGCCATCCCTGGAAGTAAGGAACGCCCGGGGCGACTGGGAAGTGGCTATACCGGATTTGGGATATCCCATGGGTAAGGATAAGATGGTTATCGCCAACCTGTCGGGTAAATTTCCTACGGACGACCGGCATGTAAGGATACGGACCAACATGCAGATCTATTGGGACCATATCTTTTTCACCAACGGGCAGGTAAATGCCCCTATGAAAATGCACGATCTTAAAATGGTGCAGGCTAGCCTCGATTACAGGGGGTATTCCGCTTCCTACCGCAAAGGGGGGCGCTACGGCCCGCATTGGTTTGATCACGACCGGGTTACCACCGGGCAGAAATGGAGAGACCTCACCGGATTTTACACCCGTTACGGGGATGTACTTCCCCTGCTCCAGAAAGGGGACGACCAATACATTATCGCGAATTCGGGGGATGAGATTACTATCGGCTTCGATGCCGAAAACCTGCCCGAACTACCGCAAGGCTGGAAAAGGGATTTCCTTATTTACAGCGAAGGTTGGGTGAAAGACGGGGACCTTAACACCATGCACGGGCAAACGGTAGAGCCCTTGCCTTTCCATGGCATGAAAGCATACCCATACAGCAAGGATGTCCACTATCCAACGGACGCTGGTCACGAGGCATACCGGAAAAAGTACAATACTCGGAAGGTCACTACGGACGGCTTTAAAGATGCGTTGAAACCCGATGCCTGAAACACGGATCGGAGGCCTAGAATTTTGCGGCTGTATGACGGTACATATTCCGGGCTGTAGGATCGAGGAGCCCGGCTATGTTGTAAGGTGCAATCCGATCCCGGACCCGGTTTACAAAGCCTTTTACCGCAGCACCCGGGGGCACCCCTCCGGCCAGGACCTGCTCCAGATCTGAATAGGAGGTTTCCACTATTTCCCGCAATGCCTTGTTGTCGGCTTCCAGGAAACAGGCAGGGATTGTGCCTGCCAGCCTTTTTTGTTCATAGGCAATAGCTGCAGTAAAGTATAGCATGGTCCATGCGTGGAACAGGCCAAACTCCCGAAGCGCCTTATAACTGCCTGAAACCAGCATATCTGAGAACCTGATTTCTGCCATAACGGATTTTTCGTATGCCTGAAAGCGGTCCGAAAGGAGCTGTGGCTCCGCCCGGGAATCTGACAGGATGCCTGCTATTTTTTCGACCCCGCAGAGGGTGTGGGCAATACCGGTACTGTGGAGCGGATCCACAAACCCTATGGTGTGCGGCAGGGCGACCCACCCTTCCCCGTATCCCTTTGCTGCGATGCGCTGCAACCGCTGGCTTTTCAGAAGCCTGCCGGGTTGGGGAGAAGGCGTGGCCTTTGCCATGAGTGCGTTGAGGGAGGGGTATCTTGAGAAGACCCTTTTCCAAATTACCTCCGAATCCTCGTCGGTCAAAGGTTGCCGGCCCTCCTCCATCACCAGGCCCATACTGAGTCGGCCATTGTTAAACCGCAACATCCAGAGCCACCCCTCTTCCAGAAGATGGTGTAGGGCCGAATGGTCCGGATCATAGGGGTAATCCCCGGTAGGAATGCCCTGTCCCTGTAAGAAATCCGTCCATCGGGTGACCCCGTCGAAATGGGAATAGATGGCATGGGTATTCGTCCGGAAACCACCGGTATCGGATGATACATTCCAGAGCGTTTGAAGGAGATCCGGGGTCCCTGTCGCATCAATAAAAAAAGAGGCTTCGAGGACGAGCTTTTCGCCCTGGTGCATTGCGTGAAATTGCCAGTGCGTATTTTTCTGTACCGATAGCAAGTTCGTTTGGTCCAGGTATCGGATCCCATACGTCTTCACCTTTTCCACCAGAAAAGCATCCAGATCAGATCGGTACCAATTAGTGTCGGACTGCAGGTCATTCACGCTGGCCGCTACCAACAGTTCGTTCCTGTGGTCCCCATCCGTGCGGAAGGGTTCTCCCGGCCCGTGGAAGAAATAACTAAACCCCCTTTTGAGGCCACACCCAACTTCCGGGTAATGTTGCTGCCAGCTCCCGTAGCGGGAAAATTCGTGCAACCATGGAAGGTCATAGGTTTCGGCCAGGTGGCGGAGGATCATGTCGGCAATGGGCGTGGATGATTCCCCTATGGCAAAACGGGGATGCGATTTCTTTTCAACCAGGCATACCTTATAACCTATCCGGGACAGGAGCAGGGCGGTGAGGGAGCCGGCAAACCCTGAACCCGCTATCAATATGTCGCAGGTATGGCGTATGTTCTTACCGGCCATCCTCACAGCTACAGACGATACTGGGGAGTACTTCCTGCCCGGCGTTCATGGCCTCCAGCCGCTCCTTGCGGGCCCCGAAACAATGCGCGCAGCGTGAGAAGCGTTCCAAATCCCAGAGGTCCGCAAAAACAATGCCTTCCGTCTGTTCCAGCGCCTGGTCAAAGGCAGTTTCCAGGGCATGGAGGCCCGGCTCCTCAAACTGACCATTTTTCTCCAGGAGCTCCATAATGCCGTTTCCGGCACGGGTAGGGATTATAGTACAGGATTGGGAGCCGGCATCGAAGGCAAATTGTACGGTGCGCAGGGTCCAGGCAATACTCTCCCGCTTATCGGTTAGAAAGGGCGGGTTAAGGAGGATAAAAGTGCGGATGGCAATGTGGTTGTCGGAGAGGAATTCGGCTGCCTTCCGGTAATCTTCAGGGGTCATTTGCTTATTAAGGCGAGGCAATACTTCCGGATGGATGGTTTCGAGGCCCAGGGCTATTTCCAGTTTTCCCCCCAGCAGATCGTTAAAGGCCAGGCAGGCATCCCCGCATAGGCTGGGATGATTTTCAACAATGACTTTTTCGTAGTCCCTGAGTCTTTCGGCAATGTCGGGGTATTCTTCTGGAGGGACAGCTTTCCGGTCGAAAAAATTCCCGCTGTTGTACAGTTTGATCACGGGTGCTTCCGGCAATCGTTCCAGGGCGTAATCCAACTGTTGGAGGATCGCCCCCCGCGGGGTCGGACCGTCCAGGGTATTTTTCCACAGGTCGCACATCAGGCAGCGGAAAGGGCATTCCTTATTGGTGAGGAAGATGGTATTCACCCCCCTGAGGTTCCCATCGGGCCCGGGTTCTGCTTCGTGTATGAAGGAAACAGGACGCCCGGGCACCACTGGGTTTTTGGAGGGCCTCAGCTGCTCAATTTGGCGAACATCAGGCATACAAAGCGTTGAAATACTCCCGGAAGGCCATCTCATTTGAAGGGAACAAATCTTCAAATGCTTCTTGCGGGACGGCACCCTGCTGGAAGCGGCGTTTTTCAAAAACAGGCATCTCCAATCCCGTGATGGCTTTTACTCCCCGTTTAACTATTTCCCCTTTCAGGTTGTAAAGCGCCTCCTCATCCCAATTGGTGAGTTCTATAAAGGGGATGCCTTCGGCCACTTCAATCACATTGGGCAGGGCATATGGACTGATACCCCTGAATCCCAGTTTACGGGCAGGGGCGTAGGACCGTACATGGCCCCGGCTCTGGCCTCCGGAATAGGTCAGGGAATGCTTGATCTTGTCTACACCCCAGCCTTCCTGATAGAGCATGGTATTATTCAACACGCTCCTTATGGTAAGTTCCGAGTTTTCCTCAATCGGGTAATCCTTCAGGTTTTCATCCCCTCCATCCCCGTCGGCAAGGTATTTCCAATCCGGGTATTGTGCGCGGATCTGTTTACAAAGGGCCAGGGCCATGGTGGCCGATTGCAGGTCCAGGGTCTTATAATCTTCGATCACCCGGATCGCTTCCTTATAGTCTACCGCCTCCCGGGGCACGTTGATGACCTCGAGGTATAGGGACATCGCCAAACGGTCCAGGAATTCGTGTGCCTGTTCGGCGTCTGTACCTTCTTCCACGGAAAGGGTAAAAGCCTTAAGGCGCTGCGGGGAAAGCCCCATTTCAAGCATCAGGTGGTAGAGGACCAGGAACACCGACCCACTGTCTATCC
>Ga0102953_1002031_pt1 | contig 12369 bp, 10 predicted proteins | sample SalPon2A_C_D2_MG_FD_78509 | JGI IMG/M metagenome (GOLD analysis project Ga0102953, IMG submission 78509) | Soil microbial communities from South San Francisco under conditions of wetland restoration - Salt Pond MetaG R2A_C_D2_MG | ecosystem: Environmental > Terrestrial > Soil > Wetlands | place... | reverse complement strand
CGACGTCTACCATCCGGAGGTGATTCCCGGTTTCAGGAAAATCACCGATTACGTCCATCAGTTCGACGCCAAGATCTTTGCCCAGCTCAATCACAACGGCCAGCAGTGCGACGGCAGCAACTCCCGCCTGCCGGTCTGGGCCCCCAGTCCGGTACCCGACGTGCTCTTCCGCGAGACGCCCAAAGCCATGGAGCCGGAGGACATCGAGGAGGTCGCCAACTACTTCGCCTTGAGCGCCGAGCACGTGCGCCAGGGCGGCTTCGACGGGGTGGAGCTGCAGTTCGGCCACTCGAGTCTCGCCCGGCAGTTCCTCTCGCCGCTGACCAACCTGCGCCAGGACGAGTTCGGCGGCAGTCTGGAGAATCGCATGCGGGCTCCGCTGATGTTCATCGAGGCGGTGCGCAAGGCGGTCGGCGATGACTTCACCCTCGGCATCCGCATGTGCGCCGACGAGATGATCCCGGGCGGTCTCGACCTGGCCCAGGTGCAGGAGATCTGCGCCCGCTTCGAGGCCTCCGGTCTGATCGACTTCATGGACCTGTCGATCGCCACCTTCTACAACCTCTACCTGGTCGAAGGTTCGATGCACACCCCGCTGGGCTACACCATTCCGCTCGCCGCCGGGGTGCGCGAAAAGATCAAGCTGCCGGTCTTCTGCACCGGCCGCATCAACGACCCGGTGATGGCCGAGAAGGTCCTGGCCAACGGCCAGGCCGACATGATCGGCATGTGCCGGGGGCTGATCTGCGACCCCTTCATGCCGAAGAAGGCCGAAGAAGGCCGACTGGAGGATATCCGCTACTGCGTCGCCGACAACCAGGGGTGCATCGGCAGGATCGGGATGAACAAGGCCCTCGGCTGCATCCAGAACCCGGCCATCGGCCGGGAAAAGGAATGGGGGGAAGGAACCCTCAAGCCCGCCCCGGTGAAGAAGAAAGTGGTGATCGTCGGCGGTGGTCCCGGCGGCATGTGGGCGGCCAAGATGGCCGGCCGGCGCGGCCACGACGTCACCCTCTTCGATCGCAACGACACCCTCGGCGGACAGATATTGACCGCGATGAAGGGGACCGGCCGCGATGAGTTCGGAGTCATCGCCCGCAACGAGCGGGAGCAGGTCGACAAGGCCGGCGTCAAGGTCGAGCTGGAGACCGAGATGACGGCGGAGAAAGTGCTCCAGGCCAACCCCGATACGGTAATCATCGCCACCGGCAGCACGCCCAAGGCCCACCCGGTCGGCGGCGCCGACGGCCCTTCGATCTACAACGTCTGGCAGGTGCTCAACGGCGAGGCCGACCTGGGCGAGAAGGTCTGCCTGATCGACTACGACGGCCATCAGCGCGCAGCGGCGACGGCCGAGTTTCTGGCGGACCGGGAGAAAAAGGTGCACATGATCACCTCCAGCCTCTTCATCGGCGCCGAACTCGGCCCGACCCAGGACCTCTACCTCTCCCGTCAGCGACTGCTGACCAAGGGTGTTACCTTCACCCCCGACATCGCGGTGATGGAGGTTGCCGGGGAGAGCGGCGACAAGTCGGTGAAAGGCTTCAACGTCTATTCCAACGCCTGGGACGAGTGGGGACCCTACGACAGTATCGTCCTGGCCATGGGCCAGGAGGTCGACGACGACCTCTACTTCGCGCTCAAGGGCAAGGTCAAGGAGCTCTACCGCATCGGCGACAGCGTGGCGCCGCGCAAGGTCGATATGGCCATCTGGGAAGGGCACAAGGTCGGGAGGGAGATCTGATGGCAGAAACGATTTCTCCCGAGACCCGGACCCCGGAGGAGATCCTGGTCTTCGTCGACTTTTCCGGCGAAGAGCTCGACGATGCCGGCAAGGGCGTCCTGTCGGAAGCCTCCCGTCTGGCCAAAACTCTCGGTTGCGGCTGGGCGGCGATCGGCTTCGCCGGAGCCGCGTCCGAGGCCGTCGAGGCGATGGCCCCTTACGGCGCCCGGAAGGTCATCCTGATCGAGAGCGCCCCGGAAGTCTCCGACTGCCTCGAGGCCCAGGGCAAGCTCCTGGCCCGGGCGGTCTCGGAGCTCGGTGCTCCCCTTCTGCTTTTGGCCCACAACGACCTGGGTAAAAGCCTGGCGCCGCTGCTGACCTCCCGAACGGGCGGCGCGCTCTTCACCGAGGCGATCGCCTACGAGATGGGCGCTGCCGGCCTGAAGATGAGCCGGAGAGTCCTCGGCGAGCAGGTTGCGCAAATCAAGGTGTGGGACGGCAGCGTACCGCTTATCCTCACCATGGGCCAGCGGGTGATGAGCGCGGTGGTGCTGCCCACCATGCAGCGCGAAGAAGTCCGGGTCGAGTCCTGGCGGCCCAGCGTTTCGGTCGAGCTCGGGCCGAGCCGGATCATCGAACGCGTTCCGCCCGATCCCCAGACGGTGGATGTCTCCGAGGCCGAGGTCATGGTCAGCGCCGGACTCGGCTGCAACAAGGAGACCTTCGAGCAGATCACGGAGCTGACCCGGCTGCTCAACGCCTCTCTCGGCGTGACCCGGCCGGTCTACGACCTGGGCTTCGCTCCCTTCGAGCGCATGGTCGGGCAGACCGGCAAGACGGTCGCCCCCCGCTTCTACCTGGCCCTGGGGATCTCCGGATCGATGCACCACCTGGGCGGAATCAAGGATTCGAAACGGATCGTTTCGGTCAACAATGATCCCAAGGCGCCGATCTTTCCCAATTCCGACGAAGGGTTTGTTGCCGATCTGCGGCAGGTCCTGCCGCTGCTTGTCGAGCGGGTCAAATCAGTCACGGGAGGTGCCGCATGAAACGCACGTATGACGCCATAATCGTCGGGGCCGGCCCGGCCGGATCGTCCGCCGCCCTGACGATGGCCAGGGCCGGACTCGACGTCGTCCTGCTCGAGCGGGGGGATTTTCCCGGCGAGAAGAACATGTTCGGCGGGGTTCTGCACCGCCTGACGGCCCTTGAAGATATTTTCCCCGATTTCTGGAACCAGGCGCCCCTGGAGCGCCATGTCGTCAAGAAAACCCTGACGTTCATGACCGGCGAATCGAGCTTCAACGTCAATTTCGACACCGAGGCCTCGGACCGTCCCCCTTACAACGGCTACACCATATACCGTCCCCACTTCGATCGCTGGCTGGCGGAAGAGGCGGTGAAGGCGGGCGCGACCCTGCTGGTGCGCTCCACCGTCGACGACGTGATCATCGAAAAGGGCCGAGTGGTCGGGGTTACCATGCTGCGCGATGGCAGCGAGTTGAGGGCGCCGGTGGTCATCGCCGCCGACGGCGTCCTGTCCTTTACCGCCAAGAAGGCCGGCCTGCGCCGTCCCCGCTTCAACCCCTCGCACCAGGCGATCGGGGTCAAGGCGATGGTCGACATGCCCAAGGCGGTCATCGATGACCGTTTCGGCCTGGTGCGCGACCAGGGGGCCTCCAACGAGATCGTCGGATGCTCGGCCGGAGTGCGCGGCGGCGGTTTTCTCTACACCAACTACGACTCCCTGTCGATCGGCCTGGTGCTGCACCTGAGCAGCCTGAGCGAAAGCGGCAAGACCCCCTACGACCTTCTCAACGACTTCGTGAAGCAGCCGCAGATGTCCAAGCTTCTCAGGGGCGGCCGGCTGCTCGAATATTCGGCCCACCTGGTCCCCGAAGGGGGATACGAGATGATGCCGGAAATCGTCGGCGACGGCATCCTGGTGGCCGGAGACGCGGCGGCCATGTGCATCGTCACCGGCCTCAATCTCGAAGGGATCAATCTCGCGACCCAGTCGGGCGTGCTGGCCGGGAAGGCCGTTGTCGAGGCGCACAAGAACTTCGACTTTTCCAGGGCCGGCCTGGGCGTCTATCGGCGGCTGCTCGAGGATAGCTACGTGCTCAAGGACCTCAAGCTCTACCGCCGCACCCCCGGGATGCTGCACAATAATCGCATCTATTCCCAGTATCCCGACATGGTCTGCAGCCTCATGGACGAGATCTACCGCATCGACGGCACACCCAAGGACACCATGACCAAGCTGCTGCTGCGGACCGCCAAGGAAAAGATCGGTCTGAAGAACCTCCTGGCCGATGTCTACACCGGATGGAGAGCATTATGAACATCAATCCCGACGAGATTTTCGATACCACCAGCTACAACATCGATCGCGAAGCGCATATCGTCCTCGATACCGAGGTCTGCAAGGACTGCGACCAGAGAGCCTGCGTGAACTGCTGCCCGGCGCGGTGCTACACCTGGGACGAGGAAAACAGGAAAATGACCTTCGTCCACGATGCCTGCCTCGAATGCGGCACCTGCTACGTCGTCTGCGGCAAGGACGCCTTCACCCGCTGGCGCTATCCCCGCGGCGGCTTCGGGGTCTCGTTCCGGATGACATAAGAAAAACAGGTCAAAGGTAAAGGTCCAAGGTTAAAGGTTAAAGGTCCAAGATTCAAGATTCAAGGTTCAAGGTTCAAGGTTAATAACTCAAAACTTATAACTTAAAACTCATAACCGGTTTTGGGGTTTCCCATGTCTGACAACAAGCTCGATATTCTGGTTCTTCTGCGCGAGACCTGCGATCCGCGTCCGCCGGTTAGACTGACCGCCGACGAGTACGGGGTCCGCGATCGGGGGCTGCGCCGCATCGCCAACCCGGCCGACCTCTGTGCCCTGGAACAGGCCCTGGTCCTGGCGGAAGCAAGCGGCGGAAGGGTGACGGCCGTTGCCGTCGGCCCGCAAAGGCTCGCCGACCATCTGCGCCTGGCGCTCGCCCGCGGGGCCGAGCGTGCCGTGCGGGTGTGGAGCCCGGGTTTTGAGGGCGGCGACGCGATCTCCGAGGCCCGCGTCATGCAGCGCATCATCGAAATCCTGAAACCCGACTTCTTCTTCAGCGGCGACGCCCTTCTCGATCGCGGCAACGATCCGGTGCCGGCGCTGGCGGCGGCCAACCTCGACCTTCCATACATCGCCTCGGCCGTTGCCCTGGAGCGGGAAGGGGACAAGGTGGAGGTCCTGCGCAAGAGCGATCGCGGCGCCCGGCAGCGGGTGGGGGCGTCCATGCCCTGCGCGGTCTTCTTCGAGGATGGGTCCGCCGAAGTGCGTTATCCGGGGCATGATGCCCTGACGCGGGCGCTCGGAGCCCAGATCGAATCGTGGGGCATCGCCGAACTCGGTCTTTCACGGTTGGAGCTGGGAGCTTCCGGCGCGGTTCTGGGCAAGGACAAGTGCCGTTTCCCCCGCTCCAATCCCCAGCGGGTGGTCACCCCCGATGCCGACCTTCCCGCCTTCGACCGCATCCTGTCCCTGCTCTCCGGGGGAATCAAGCAAAGAGAAGGCAAGATTCATTCGGGTTCCCCCGAGCAGGCCGTCGAGATGCTGCTTAACATTTTCAAGGCCGAGGGCCTGATCGGCGGGAGCGGCGGATGATCTACCGGATCAGGTCCGGCGTCAGCATCCGGGAGAACGACCAGGGAGGGTTCCTGGTGGCTTCCCGGCCGCTGCGCACCGTCCGCCTGAATGCTCCGCTGCTGGCCCTGGTCCGGCGCATGGCGCGGGAGGACGGCGTGACCGCCGCCTCCGAGGCGGAATCGCGGGCGTTGGAGGCCCTGGCCAAGGGAGGCTTTGTCGAGAAGACGTGGCAGGCGCTCGCCGATGGTGCGGACCTGCCTTCGGTCAGCGTCGTCATTCCGGTCAAGGACCGGGCCGAGGACCTGCGCAACTGCCTTCGTTCCCTGGCCGAGCTGGACTATCCGGAAGAGAAGATCGAGATCATCGTCGTCGACGATGGCAGCCGCGACGAGACGCCATCGGTCGCCCGGGAGCTCGGTGCCGTGCTGGTCGCATCGGGCGCCGTGGGTGGCGGTCCGGCCGTCGCCCGCAACAAGGGAGCCCGGGTCGCCGGCGGCGAGGTGCTCGCCTTCATCGATTCGGATTGCACCGCCTCCAGGGAGTGGCTGCGCGAGTTGCTGCCGGCTTTTTCCCGGGACGAAGTGGCCGCCGTTGGCGGCTGGGTTGACGGCATGCATACGGCCTCGGCGCTGGATCGTTACGAGGCGGTCATGTCGAGTCTCAACCTCGGACGGCGGGCGATGTCCGGCGGGTCCGGGGGAGACACTTTTTACCTGCCCTCCTGCAACCTGCTGGTGCGCAAGGAGGCCTTTGCCGCTGCCGGCGGATTCCGTCCCGACCTGCAGGTCGGCGAGGACGTCGACCTGACCTGGCGACTGCGCGATGCCGGCTGGTCCATCGTCTATCTGCCGCAGGGCTCGGTCCGTCATGCCCACCGCAGCAGGCTCTGGCCCTTCATGAAGCGACGCTTCGACTACGGCACGTCGGAAGGGCTGCTGCAGGAGCTGCATCCCGTGCGCGGGAAGAAGATGCTGATTCCGCCCATGCTGGCCACCATACTCGGCCTGCTGGCCCTGGCGCTGGTCGGCCGCTCGCCGCTCCCCCTGCCTCTGGCCGCCCTGCTGATGCTGCTCGACGGCGGATTGACCAGGGTCCGGCTGAACAGACAGGGCATCCCCCTGTCGATGGCGGACATTCTGGTGGCGCGGGGAAGGGCGGTCGGCAGTCTCGGCTACTATCTCGGCTACCATCTGCTGCGCTACTACCTCGTTCCGCTCCTGCTGGCGGTGGCCCTCTTTCCCCCTCTCGGCCTGCTCGCTCTCGCCATCCTGCTCGGCGTCGCCACCGTCGACCATCGGGTGCGCAAGGCGCGTCTGGCTCTTCCCCTGTTCTGGTTCTATTACCTGATCGAACAACTCTCCTACGGCAGCGGAGTCTTTTTCGGCTGCCTGCGGCTGAAAAATTTTTCCAGCTACCGTCTGCGCCTGCAAGTCGACTGAGCTCCGATGGGCCTCCTCGACCCTCCCGGAACTCTGTGGCATAATTCCCCGCTGTAGCGAAATTCACCGGACATTTTTCGTCCCGAGCCACGAATCCTCCCCGTGGGCCGCCCGAAAACTTACCGAAATGGGCGGCAACGGCTTCCCCTGGGCGCCTTGCAGGCCCCGTCCCTGGCGGCCAAGACGCGTGCAGCAAAGATTGCGAGTCAAATCAACCGTTGTTCTATGGGTGGCATCCGCATTGCATTTTTCACCAGCAGATCAATGGGCCGGCGGATCGTCCGGTGCGCATGAATAACCTCCGAGCCTGGCTGCCTAAAGGATGATTCCCAAGGCGATAGGCCAATGGGTCGACCCGGAAACGGTTCGGCCTCCCAAGTGGAAAGGAGTAGGTAGGACACCTTTTGCAAGGTAAAGGAGTACAGGAATGGACAAGATTTTTCGCGTGAACATGAATGACCTTTCCGCCAAGGTGGAGGATGTCCCGGCAGAATGGGCCGGGCTCGGAGGCCGCGGCCTGACCTCGACCATCGTGGCTGCCGAAGTCCCCCCCACCTGCCACCCTCTGGGCGAGAACAATAAGCTCGCTTTCGCCCCGGGTCTGCTCTCCGGCACCGCGGCGGCCAACTCCGGTCGCCTCTCCGCCGGCGCCAAGAGCCCGCTGACCGGCACCATCAAGGAGAGCAACGCCGGAGGCACCTCCGCCCAGCTCTTCGCCAAGCTCGGTATCAAGGCGTTGATCATCGAGGGGCAGCCGAAGGACGACAAGTGGTACAGCCTGCACGTCACCAAGGACGGCGTCACCGTTCAGGAGGAGAGCGAGCTGGTCGGCAAGGGCAACTTCGCCGTCATCGATGCCGTCGAGCAACGCCTGGGCGAGAAGACCGGCGTCATCACCATCGGACCGGCCGGCGAGCAGAAAATGTCGATGGCCAACATCTCGGTCAAGGACCCCGACAGCAAGATCCGCAGCCACGGCCGCGGCGGTCTCGGCGCCGTCATGGGTTCGAAGAAGATCAAGTTCATCTCCATCGATCCGGCGGGCGCCGAAGCGATCAGTCTCGCCGATCCGGAGAAGTTCAAGACCGCGGCCCGCACCTTCGCCAAGGCGCTGCTCGACCATCCGGTCAGCGGCGAGGGGCTGCCGACCTACGGCACCAACGTCCTGGTCAACGTCATCAACGAGTCGGGCGGCCTGCCGACCAAGAACTTCAAGTACGGCCAGTTCGAGGGGCACGACAAGATCTCCGGCGAGACGATGCAGGCAACCATCGAGGAGCGCGGCGGCAAGTTCAAGCACGGCTGCCACGCCGGCTGCATCATCCAGTGCTCCCAGGTCTACACCGATAAGGAGGGCAAGTACATCACCTCCGGTTTCGAGTATGAGACGATCTGGGGGCTGGGCGCCGATTGCTGCATCGACGACCTGGATGCGCTGGCCGAGATCGACAACATCATGGACGATCTGGGGGTCGACTCCATCGAAACCGCGGTCGCCATGGGCGTGGCAATGGAAGCCGGAGTGCTGCCCTGGGGCGATTCCGCCGGGATCAAGCGTCTGCTCAAGGAGGAGCTCGCCAAGGGGACCGCGCTCGGCCGCATCATCGGCAACGGCACCGAAAGCGTCGGCAAGACCTTCGGTCTGACCCGGATTCCCGTGGTCAAGGGACAGGCGATTCCCGCCTACGACCCGCGCGCTATCAAGGGAATCGGCATCACCTACGCCACCAGCACCATGGGCGCCGACCACACCGCCGGCTACTGCATCGCCACCAATATCCTCGGCGTCGGAGGGCAGGTCGATCCGCTGAAGAAAGACGGTCAGGTCGAGCTGTCGCGCAACCTGCAGATCGCCACCGCCGCCGTCGACTCGACCGGCATGTGCATCTTCGTCGCCTTCCCCGCCCTCGATATCCCCGAGTGCCTGCCTGCGCTGATCGACATGATCAACGCCCGTTTCGGCATCGAGCTGACCGGCGACGACGTCACCAACCTCGGCAAGACCATCCTGAAGACCGAGCGGCAGTTCAACATCGAAGCCGGCTTCAACAATGCGGATGACCGTCTGCCCGAGTTCTTCGGGAACGAGCCGATTGCTCCTCACAATGTCGTGTGGGACTTTACCGGCGAGGAGATCGACGAATTCTGGAACTTCTAACCTGATAACGCAGAGTTACTATTTTGCTCGCCATGCCCGGCGTGGTCGTGTCGCCACGGCCACGCCGGGTTTTTTTGAGTTCAGCTGCTTCAGGTGGAATAATAGAGGAAATTGGGCAGGCACTTCGATCAAGTTGATATATTTCCCCTCCCCTGGCGGGAGAGGGAATTATCGGTCCAATCACCCTCTCCCCGACCCTCTCCCATCAAGAGAGAGGGAGATGTGACCCGGGCAATTAACCTGAATGCAGACGGATTGGAGTTTTGTATAAAATCCGATAGAAGATATTGTGGCTCCAGGTGGGTATAATGGGTAAAGTACACAGTTGATTACCTGATTCCGTGGCGGTGAGGCAGGAGCCGAGCGAGCGCCGCGATGGCGTGGACATCGTCACTATTCGGAGATTTGGGCCATGCAAGTCACTATTAAGCTGTTTGCAACATTTCGCGAAGGCCGTTTTGCTGTTGATAAACGGGAATATACCCAGGGGACGAAAGTCGGCCTGATCGTCGACGAGCTCGATATTCCCCGGGAGCAGCTCGGAATCGTCATGGTCAACAGCCGCCATGTCGACCTGGACCACAAGTTGCAAGATGGAGACACTCTCGCCCTGTTTCCCCTTGTCGGAGGTGGATGAAATGGAAGAGCTCCGAGCCTTTCTCCAGGAGCAGGCCGAAGGAGACCTTGTCTCCTGGCGGCATCAGGTAGCGGCCGCGGACCGCTTCGAGCTGAGTTTGGCCGAGGTGGAGACCGCCATTCTGGAGGCCGGCCTGCTGCCGGCCCGCTACCAGCGCAATCGGCGGATGATCTCGACCCAGCAGCAACTTCAGCTGTTCGGCAGCAAGGTGGCCGTGGTCGGCTGCGGGGGGCTCGGCGGTTACATTCTGGAACAACTGGCCCGTCTCGGAGTGGGTCATATCGTCGCGATCGATCCCGACATCTTCGAGGAAAACAACCTCAACCGTCAGCTCCTCTCCTCGCTCGCGAATCTTGGTCGCCCCAAGGCCGAGCTGGCCGCCGAGCGGATCGCCGAGATTAATCCGGCCGTGACCCTCAGGCCGGTGAAGGGGGCCTTTACCAAGTCCAACGGCGGCGAGTTGTTCGCCGGGGCGGACTGCGTCGTCGATGCGGTCGACAACGTGACGGCCCGCCTCGAACTTGAAGAGGTCTGCGGCGAACTGAACATCCCGCTGGTCCACGGCGCCATCGCCGGCTGGTACGGCCATGTGGCCACCGTTTACCCCGGCGACAACACCCTGCGCAAGATCTATCGGCACTGGAGCGGGGGCAAGGGGGTCGAGCAGCAGCTCGGCAACCCGTCCTTCACCCCGGCGATGGCCGCCAGCCTCGAGGTCGGGGAGGTGTGCAAGGTGCTTCTCGGGCAGGGCGCCCTGCTGCGCAACCGCAAGCTCTCGTTCAACCTGCTCGACATGGAGGTGGACGAAGTTCCCTTGTAGGACAAAATAGAAGACCAATCTCCGAACCGTATCGCCTAAGGGTCAGACCTATTGGCGAGCGGTCGACGGGTTCTGCCGGAAACGGCATGGCCTCCCATTGTGGAAAGGAGACCCCCTCACTTCGCCCGACCGGCGAATTCGACAGGGCCCTTCCACGTGGAAGGGCTTTTTTTGTGTTATTCCATCCATGACAGCCGGCATCCCTTTTGGATGCCGGCGACATCAATGAGCAGGGGACAACCGTGGGATTTTTAATCGACTCATTCCGGCACTCCCTCGCGCTGATCCTCTCTCTGGACGCCGAGGTCGTCCGGACCGTCTGGACTTCGCTCTACACCTCGACGACGGCCATCCTTCTCGCGGCCGTCATTGGGGTGCCGTCCGGGACTCTGCTCGGTCTGGGACGGTTCGCCGGCCGGCGGGCGGCGCTGACCCTGCTCAACACCCTGATGGCCCTGCCGACCGTGGTGGTGGGCCTGGTCCTCTTCGGATTCTTCAGTCGCCAGGGGCCTCTCGGCAGTTGGGGACTGCTCTTCACTCCGATGGCGATGATCGCCGGGCAGACGGTGCTGGCCGCGCCGATCGTCGCCAACTACACGGTGGCCGCCGTCGCCGGGGCCGACCCGCGAATCATGAACACCGCCCTGACCCTGGGGGCGACCCGCTCCCGGGCGATCTGGCAACTGCTGCTGGAGACCCGCTTCGGCATCGTCGCCGCCATTGTCGCCGGTTTCGGCCGGGTGATCGCCGAGGTCGGGGTCGCCATGATGCTCGGCGGCAACATCCGGGGGTATACTAGAACCATGACTACCGCCATTGCCCTGGAGACGAGCAAGGGAGAGTTCTCTTTCGGCCTGGCTCTGGGAGTCGTCCTGTTGTCGGTGGCCCTGTTCGTGAACCTCTTTCTCAACCTGCTTCAGCAGCGTTAGGATCATGAAGTCGATTCTGTCCGTCAGAAACCTGGAGCACCGCCGTGGCGGCCGGTTCACCCTGGCCGTCGACCGTCTCGATTTTCTCGGCGAACGTGTCTATTACCTGGTCGGGGCCAATGGCGCCGGCAAGAGCACCCTGCTCAGTCTCCTCGCCCTGCTGCAACCGCCCGACCGGGGGCAGATTCTGTTCGACGGCACGGCGGTGGACGGCGTGGCGCAGCGACAGAAGTTGCGCCGGCAGATCACCCTGGTTGAGCAGGCACCCTTCCTCTTTGACGCCACGGTTTACCAGAACCTCGCTTTCGGGTTGCGCCTGCGGGAGGTCCGCGGCGAGTTGCAGCGTCACCGCATAGAGAAGGCCTTGCAGGCCCTTGGGTTGACGGAATTCGCCTCCCGCCGGGCCAGGGCCCTCTCTGGCGGCGAGAGCCAGAGGGTGGCCCTGGCCCGCGCACTCGTGCTCCGGCCCCGGGTTCTGCTTCTGGACGAGCCGACTGACGGCCTCGATCGTGAGTCCAAGCCCCTGTTCGAGAGTTGCCTGGCGGAGCTGCCCGGAAGGGGGGTCACCGTCATCATCGCCACCCACGACGCCGAGCAGCCGCGCCGCCTGCCGGGGGAAGTCTTGGGGCTCGAAGCGGGCCGACTGACCAAAACTGGGGCAACCGGTCCCGCGACCACGAATATCGCCATGGAGAATGCTTAATGCTTATCGGATTTGAAGAGGCACGCAGCCTGATACTGGAGAACGTCCCCACCCTCGGCATCGAGCGGGTTCCGCTGCTCGATGCCGCCGGCCGCGTGCTGGCCGAAGAGGTCAGGGCACCGTGGGAGATGCCCCTGTGCGACAACTCGGCGATGGACGGTTTTGCCGTGCGCGCCGCCGACTGTGCCGGGGGAGGCCCCCTGGCGGTGACCGGCTACATTCCGGCGGGCGGCAGGCCGGAGCCTGCCGTGGAGCCCGGCTGTGCGGTGAAGATCATGACCGGGGCGCCGATTCCCGCCGGGTGCGACGCCGTCGTGCCGGTGG
>Ga0102953_1002030_pt1 | contig 12370 bp, 6 predicted proteins | sample SalPon2A_C_D2_MG_FD_78509 | JGI IMG/M metagenome (GOLD analysis project Ga0102953, IMG submission 78509) | Soil microbial communities from South San Francisco under conditions of wetland restoration - Salt Pond MetaG R2A_C_D2_MG | ecosystem: Environmental > Terrestrial > Soil > Wetlands | place... | reverse complement strand
TAGGAACAACTTTTCTGAGGAATTATGAATAAACTTTTACATAAAATCGTGCCGATATTTGCCGGTGCCCGCCAAATATCTGATTTTATGCAAACCAGCAGAGCTGGACGTATTTTGTGAAGTGCTACCAAATTTTAAATAAATACGTTTGTCCTATAATTGATATTAAGTTAAATAGAATATGTATTGAAAAAGGAGAGAAAATCCCCTCCTTGATCAAGTATTTTATTGCGGATTAGTTTTACTGACCTAATTTTTCTAAAATTTCATTGTATTTATCCATTTCCTTCATTCGATAATATAAGTTCTTCAAGGACTCCAAAGTCATTTTATCATCCGGATTCAGTTGATGACATTTTTCCATATAAGGAATGGCTTTTTGCCACCACTGATCAGCTTTTTTGGTTTCAGCCATATATTTTTCATTATCGCTGGCGGGTACTTTATTGGCAACATCAATTTGTTGCACACCTTTGTTATAATACAAAGCTCCCAGATTGTAGTAAGCATTAAAAAACTTATCATCCTTTTTGATGGCATTTTCGTAAGATACTATGGCCTTATCTTCCTGATTCATTTTTTCATACAGCGTTCCCTGGGCAAAATAATATGTCGCATTATTCGGATCTTGTTCAATGGCCATATCGAGGTATTTCATAGCATCTTCTGTTTTGTTCATATCCAGGTAAATCTGAATCATACTTGTCAAAACACCGTTATCTTTAGGAAATTTCTTAAAAGCTTCTTTTAGTGTTTCCAATGCTCCCAACGTATCCTTTTTAAGCTCATATGTATTGGCTATCAGACTGTAGGTTCTGGCTCCATTATACCCGTATTGAGCAGCTTCTTTATAATACTTAATAGCTTTATCGTATTCCTTTGCATTATATGCAGCCAAACCGGCATTGAAAATATATACAGTATCAATTGCATCTGGATTATCAGCTTTTATAATATCGATATTGTTAATTTCTAGTATTTGTTCGAAAGATAACAACGCTTTTTTGTAATCTTCGTTATTAAATGCATCCACTGCCTGGTTGGCCAGATCGTTGGTAAGCAGGGTAAGTTTTATCTTTATACTCTTATCTGATTTGTGTTTTTCATCCAGTTGCAAAGCTTTTTTATAAGAATCCAGGGCAGTTGTTAACGGATCATCGCTAAGTTTTTTAACATTTGCATCTTTTGATTCAAAAATAGCTTTGTAAATATCACCTCTTACTTCCCATGTTTTCGGCCAGTTAATTGTTTTTTCTGACTTTTCGTCGGACGGATCAATCGTTGGTTTAATCGCATCCAATGCTTCACTAAGTTTTCCAGAATCCATAAAGTTGAGGGCACTGGTAACTTTACCCTTCTGTGCAAAAACTGTAATCACAGTAAAAATAAAGGTTAGTAAAATTATTGTTCTTTTCATTATTATATAATTTAAAAATTAATCTTGGTACAAAAATATACGAATAATGGTTTATTTCAAAAATCCTTCTTATTAATCATGAATTATTCCTGATTTTTGTTATTAATTTCATCCTCAATATTTTCTCCATTTTGAGCATTTTCTTCATCTTCAGTTTCATCGATGTTTACCCGCGCAACCGAAGCAATTCTGTCATCTTCTTTCAAATTAATAACTCTGACTCCCTGTGTTGCCCGTCCTAAAACTGAAATAGAACTTACTGCTAACCGGATTGTTAAGCCGTTTTCAGTAATAATCATCAAGTCATTATCATTCGAAACGCTTTTCATGGCAATTAAATCGCCTGTTTTTTCCGTAATATTAATTGTTTTTACTCCTTTTCCTCCCCTGTTAGTAATTCTGTAATCATCAATTTTTGAACGTTTCCCGTATCCGTTTTCTGAGATTACGAGAATGTCTTCGTTTCCATTATTTACACAAACCATGCCAATAACCTCGTCTTTCGGATTACCCAATTTTATACCTCGCACTCCGGAAGCGGTACGGCCAATAGCTCTTACAATTTGTTCATTAAAACGAATGGCTTTCCCTGAGCGGACGGCGAGCATAATTTCACTTTCACCATTGGTTAACCGGGCTTCCAACAGTTGATCGCCATCTTTTATAGTAATCGCATTAACCCCATTTTGTCGTGGTCGCGAATAAGCCTCCAATGTTGTTTTTTTGATTATTCCCTTTTTAGTAGCCAGAATAATATAATTGTTATTTATAAAGTCATTATCTGCAAGAGTTTTTACATTAATGAAAGTCAGCACTTTATCATCAGGTTCAATATTCAGAATGTTTTGGATAGCCCTTCCTTTCGAAGTACGTGTTCCTTCCGGAATCTGGTATACTTTCAGCCAGTAACATTTTCCTTTTTCCGTGAAAAGAAGCAAGGTATTGTGCATCGATGCAATAAAAATGTGTTCAATAAAATCTTCATCGCGGGTGTTTCCTCCTTTTGAACCAACTCCTCCCCTTCCCTGTGTGCGGAATTCAGTAAGTGGTGTACGTTTAATGTATCCCAGGTAAGAAATGGTAATAACCATATCTTCATCAGCATAAAAATCTTCCGGGTTGAATTCTTCTGCATTCGGAATAACTTCTGTTCTGCGTCCGTCGCCAAATTTTTTCTTAATCTCCAGCAATTCATCTTTTATGATTTCCATTCGCAACGGCAATTCATTCAAAATCTTTTTGAAGTATTCTATTTGTTGCATAATTTCATCATATTCAGTACGCAATTTATCCTGCTCCAGTCCTGTTAATTGCCGCAATCGCATATCAACAATGGCACGTGCCTGAATTTCGCTCAATTCAAATCGGGTAATTAATCTTTCCCTTGCTTCGTCGGGTGTTGAAGAAGAACGGATGATAGAGATTACTTCGTCGATATTATCGCTGGCAATAATTAAACCTTCAAGAATATGAGCACGTTTTTCTGCCTGATCCAGTTCGTATTGGGTACGCCTTACAACTACTACGTGGCGATGATCTACAAAATGCCGGATCAGATCTTTTATATTCAACATTTTCGGACGGCCATGAACCAGTGCAATGTTGTTTACATTGAACGAAGTTTGCAGCGATGTATATTTATACAATTTATTTAATACCACATTGCTCATAGCATCGCGCTTCAGGTCGTAAACCACACGCATTCCTTCTCGTCCCGATTCGTCATTAACATTCGAAATTCCTTCAATTTTTTTATCGTTAACCAGGTCAGCTGTTTTTTGAATCATTTCTGCCCTGTTAACCATGTAAGGAATCTCTGTAACCACTATTTTTTCGCGGCCACCCTCATTTTCGATGTGCGCTTTTCCGCGGACTACAATACGCCCGCGACCTGTCTCAAAAGCATCCTGAACACCCTGGTAGCCATAAATAATTCCACCAGTAGGAAAATCCGGTGCTTTAATAATTTCAATAATTTCCTGTATTGAAATGTCGTTATTATCGATGTATGCAATTGTAGCATCAATGGTATCTGATAAATTATGCGGTGGCATATTTGTAGCCATACCAACTGCAATTCCCGAAGCTCCGTTAATAATTAACTGCGGAATACGGGTAGGTAAAACGGTAGGTTCATTTAACGATTCATCGAAATTGGGCTGAAAATCAACCGTATTTTTATCTAAATCGGCCAGTGTTTCTTCGGCAATTTTTGCCATTCTGGCTTCGGTATAACGCATGGCTGCCGGGCTATCTCCATCTACAGAGCCAAAGTTTCCCTGTCCGTCAATTAATGGATAACGTAGCGACCATTCCTGTGCCATACGCACCATTGTAAAATACACCGACGAATCGCCATGTGGATGATATTTTCCTAGAACTTCTCCAACAATTCTTGCTGATTTTTTATAACCGCGGTTCGAAAATATTCCCAATTCGTTCATTCCGAACAAAACTCTGCGGTGTACTGGCTTAAATCCGTCGCGAACATCGGGTAATGCACGGGAAACAATAACAGACATGGAATAATCAATGTAGGCAGATTTCATCTGCTCTTCAATGTTTATTCTGATAATCTTTTCACCTTCAATCATTTAAATCTCCTTTAAAAAATAATTTTTCTTTTTTATAAAATGACCCACAAAAATAGTAAAATCATTGATCAAAAGGACATTTTCATCCTTGAATTAATCCTATGATAACGGGAAGATATTAACATTTCAACTGTCAATAATTCCGCTTTAATTACCTTTGTTTAATAACTTATGACATTCTTGTAAGTTTTAAAGTTGAATTTTCTGTATTTTAGTGGTTCAACTTTTAGGAATAGTTTTTGTTAAAGTAGTAAAAAATATGAGGAGATTACATGGATTCACAATTTTCACCAAGAATTAAAGATATTATCGGGTATAGTCGTGAAGAAGCTATCCGGCTCGGAAATGATTATATTGGACAGGAGCATTTGTTTCTTGGAATACTTAGAGATGGAGAAGGAATTGCAACCGACATCCTGGAGAATCTGGGTGTTGATTTGGTTGAAATGAAGCAGTTGATTGAAAGAAAAATCCGTACTGAAAAGGAAATTAATCAAAAGGCAGATTTGGTTATGCTTAAATCTGCTGAAAAATCATTAAAGCTTATTTATCTGGAAGCTCGTTCATTTAAAAGTCAAAAGGCAAACAGTGGCCATTTATTATTAGCTATTTTAAAAGACAACGATAGTATAGTTACCCAATTGCTGGTTGAATTCGGTGTTAATTATTACATCGTAAAATCGCAATTACAGGATTATAAAGCACCGGAAGCCAAGTCGGATTTTCCGGAAAGTGAGGACGATGATGCCAGTGAAGCATTTTCCAAGGGACCTGGTGGTTCCGGAGCAAAGAAAAATGTTACTTTAAAATCGGAAACTCCGGTATTGGATAATTTTGGCATTGATATCACCAAACTGGCAGAAGAAAACAGCCTGGACCCGATTGTTGGCCGTGAAAGGGAAATTGAACGTTTGGCACAAATTCTTAGCCGTCGCAAGAAGAACAATCCAATTTTGATTGGAGAACCAGGGGTTGGAAAATCAGCCATTGCTGAAGGTTTGGCATTGCGAATTGTCGGTAAAAAAGTTTCTCGAATTTTATTCGACAAACGAGTGGTTAGTTTAGATATTGCTTCTATTGTTGCCGGCACAAAATATCGTGGACAATTTGAAGAACGCATGAAAGCTATTTTGAATGAGTTGACTAAAGTTAACAATGTAATTCTTTTCATTGACGAAATTCATACCATTGTGGGTGCCGGTGGCGCCACGGGTTCACTCGATGCTGCAAACATGCTTAAACCGGCGCTGGCGAGGGGAGATATTCAGTGTATTGGTGCTACTACCCTCGATGAATACAGGCAACACATTGAAAAAGACGGTGCATTGGAACGTCGTTTCCAGAAAGTGATGGTTGATCCGACTTCAGTGGAAGAAACCATTGAAATATTGAATAACATAAAAATTCGTTACGAAGATCATCACAATGTATTTTATACACCAAAAGCATTGGAAGCCTGTGTAAAACTTACTGCCCGCTATATTTCCGACCGTTATTTACCGGATAAAGCAATCGATGCACTGGATGAAGCCGGCTCTCGGGTGCATATTTCAAATATAAATGTGCCGGAAAGTATTGTTAAGCTGGAAGAACAGATAGAAAAAGTAAAGGAAGACAAAATTGCAGCAGTAAAAAGTCAGAATTTTGAGTTAGCCGCTAATTTCCGTGCTAAAGAAAAAAACTTTCTTCAATCGCTTGAAAAAGAAAAAGAAGAATGGGAAAAAGAACTTATTAACCACCGTGAGACAGTTGACGAACACAAGGTTGCAGAAGTGGTTGCTATGATGTCAGGAGTGTCGGTTCAACGTATTGCAACAGCTGAAGGAAAACGACTGATGAACATGCAAGGCGATCTTAGAGCAAAAGTAATCGGACAGGATGAAGCTATTCAAAAAATTGTTAAAGCAATCCAACGTAATCGTGCCGGGCTTAAAGATCCCAACCGGCCAATTGGTTCATTTATTTTCCTTGGCCCAACTGGTGTGGGTAAAACTCAGTTGGCAAAAGTACTGGCCATGCAACTTTTCGATAGTATCGATGCATTGATTCGTATTGATATGAGTGAATACATGGAGAAATTCTCTGTTTCAAGAATGGTTGGTGCCCCTCCTGGATACGTCGGTTACGAAGAGGGTGGACAATTAACGGAAAAAGTACGCAGAAAACCATACTCGGTGGTATTACTCGATGAAATGGAAAAGGCACATCCTGATGTATTTCATTTGTTGTTACAGTTGCTGGATGAAGGCCGTTTAACTGATAGTTTGGGTAGGAATGTCGATTTCAGAAATACAATAATTATAATGACTTCGAACATTGGAACTCGTCAGTTGAAAGACTTTGGCCGTGGTGTTGGTTTTAGCACTGGGAAGGAGGCACTAAGCGACAATGAACATGCGAAGTATGTTATTCAAAAAGCACTAAAAAAAGCATTCGCACCTGAATTTTTAAATCGTATTGATGATGTAATAATGTTTAATTCACTTGAGAAAAAACACATTCACCAAATTATCGATATTGAAATAAAAGATTTGTACAAACGTGTTGAAGCGCTGAATTATAAACTGAAAATTTCATCGGCAGCTAAAGATTTTATTGCTGAAAAAGGTTTTGATCCCCAGTTTGGGGCGCGGCCGTTAAAAAGAGCTATTCAGAAATTTCTGGAAGATGAAATGGCAGAAATAATTATCAGAGCCTCGATTACGGAAGGTGATACCATTTCAGTGGGATTCGATAAGAAAAATGAAAAGTTACTGTTGCGTATACTTTCGAATAAAAAGGAATTAAGTAAATAAAATGATTAGAAAGGCCTGTTTGTCAGGTCTTTTTTTTAGGGAAGTATTTTAGAACTAACAAACTGATGTCGTCGGATTGAGCGACATTCCCCTTAAATACATTTAAACTTTTTTCAATTCTTTTCACAATTTCTTCAGGACTCTGACCGGCCAGATGGCTAACATTTTCCTTAAATCTTTCTTCGCCAAACAGGAAGTTATTTTCATCCTGAATTTCGGTAACTCCATCAGTATACAGAATAATAGAATCACCGTTTTCAATTTCAATTTTTGAGTCACTGTATTCTTTATCGGGGTACAATCCCAGTGGCAAACCATGCGAATGGTCGAGTTCTGCAATGTTACCGTTCGATTTTAAAATAAAAGTTGGAGTATGGGCTGCATTGCAATAATGCAGTACACCTGTTTTTAAATTCAACACACCTAAAAACAAGGTTAGAAAGAACTGGTGCTGGTTATTGGTATACAAATCAAGATTAGCCTTATTTACAATATTTTTTGCCTTTTTAAAGGTTGCGTTACTTTTAATTATGGTTTGAGCTACGCTCATAAAAATAGCAGCCGGAACTCCTTTACCTGAAACATCGCCAATTGTAAAAACAAGATTTTCATCATCAATAAAAAAGTAATCGAATAAATCACCACTAACAATTCGGGCTGGTTTATAAAGGGCATACAAATCAATATCGTTACGGTTGGGGAAAGCTGGAAAAGTGGTTTTTATTAAACTCTGTTGAATTTCAGATGCCTGCATTAAATCCTGTGTTTGCCGGTGGTTCTTTCTCAACTCTGTTTTCTGTTCTGCTTTATATTTTTCGTACCATGATTTCATATAATTCAAACTTTCCGAAACCACTTTTACTTCATTCTTACTTTCCGACGCAAAATCTTCGGCTCCTGAAAGATTACTAAATTTTCTAAGTTGCGATGTTACAACACTTAGCGGCTCAACCAATTTATTGGTAATGTAGGTTATTATAAAATAGATAATTAGAATTCCTAGTACCGAAATAAACAACATTCTGAGGAGATTAATGTATAATGGCTCAAAAAGTTCATTATAAGGTACAATTAAAATTAAAAACCAACCATTTTCTTTTATCGGCGTATAATATAGCCAGGTTTTTTTATAATTAAATACTTCTGAGTAAGCAATAGTTGATCCACTTTTTTGTTCTTGTAAAATATTTTTTACATCCACTTTCTTCTTACCATAAATTTTATCAGATAGATTATGAATATTCCGATTTAAAATCCAATTTTCCTGCGGATGCGTAATGTATTCTCCTTTTTTCGAAATTAAAAAGGCATAACCATCATTTCCAAGTTTTATGGAATTTATAGAATCGCTCAACTCCAAAAGAGATAATTCACAAACCACATCTCCTATTAAATGATTTTTTCCATCGTCACCTAACCAGTTAATGGGTGAATAATAAGAGACTACCAAATTTTGGTCATTTGAACATTTAAAAGGTTCAGTCCAATCGGGTTGCTTCAAACTGGTAACTTGATCTACCATTTGGCGCTCAATTTTACAATGATAAATTGGTTGGTTACTTTTTTCTATTAAAATTGAATCATTAATCCTGGAGCCTAAAAAATCATGAAATATTAAATTTTTAATGTCCGGATTAATATCAACTCGTATAGTATTTAGAAAATGATATTTATTCATCATTGCGGATATCAACAGTTCGGCATCGTTATTATGTCCGAAATAAAGAATTTGTTCTGAAATGTTTGATGAAATTTCTTTGGTTGAAACTACATATTTTTCAACGCTCATAATAATATTCGAACTTAAACCGATTGCTTTGTTTTCAATGTTTTGTTTTGACTGATTCCTGTTGAACAAGTAAGTAACGATAATAAATGCTACAAATACAGTTATTACCGCAATTGAAATATATATACTCAATCGGTAAGAAATTGATTTATTTATCATTCCCTAAGATTTTCTCCTCATTTACAATTTAAGGAATATTTTTCAGAATAACACTTATTCTGAAAAATATAACCAGTTTTGTGAACCCTTTAACTGGCAAGTGAAAGAAGCCAACAATGATGCATGTTTCGGTGCCAATTGAAAGTTGCAGTTTTACAATTTACATTTACAATTTATACGCTGGAAAAAATCACCTGCACTTAATTTATCCAACCTACCATAACAAAATTTTTTAATTTGTAATACGGATTTACAAATGATTCACCGTCTCGTAAATCATGCCTGTTTCGGCCACCATCTAACAGGTAATGATAAGCCGAAACAAGCCTGTCCTGAGGATTAAGGGTAATACAAAAAGTATGTAAAAAAATTTTGCCCAGTGTTCAACCGGCGACGATTATTTCTTTCTTTGTCTGTATTTCGTAAAATATCTTTTATTTTCATATTCGCAAATTGGCCAAATGCTGTTTCACATATTCCTGGGAATATGGACAAAAATCAAACTCATGCAAATTGTTTTAATGAAAGCAGTTATGTATTCATGGCACCACAAACCTGAATAACCTGCCCGCTGACATAAGAAGACAAATCAGAAGCCAGAAATGTAGCTACGCCGGCAACTTCTTCGGGTGTCCCTCCCCTTTTCAACGGTATGGAAGCTTCCCAGGCTTTGCGTGCATCTTCCGGAATTTTTGCTGTCATTTCAGTAATAATAAATCCAGGTGCGATGGCATTTGATCTAATTCCGCGGGAGCCAAGTTCGCGTGCAACTGACTTTGTAAAACCAATAATTCCGGCTTTTGATGCTGAGTAGTTTGCCTGTCCTGCATTTCCACTAACTCCAACCACTGAACTCAAATTTATGATGGAACCAGAACGTTGTTTCAGCATGATTTTTTGTGCTGCTTTGGTAAAATTAAATACTGATTTCAGGTTAACGTTAATTACCGCGTCCCATTGGTCTTCGGTCATTCGCATCAACAGGGTATCTTTGGTAATTCCGGCGTTGTTTACCAATACATCGATTCTGCCAAAATCATTAATTATTTCATTTACTACTTTATCCGTGTCGTTAAAATTACTGGCATCAGAAGCATAACCTTTTGCTTTTACTCCAAGTGCTTGTAACTCTGCTTCTGTGGCTTTCATGTTTTCATCTTCAAACAAGTCAGTAAATGCCACATTGCAACCTTCTTGTGCAAATTTTAATGCTATGGCTTTACCAATACCACGTGAAGCACCGGTAATAATTGCTGTTTTTCCTTCAAGTAACTTCATTATTTTAATTTTTAGTTGCGCAAATATAATTGTTCTTTGTTTTTATTGAAAAGTTGAATGTAGTTTATTCCGGTTTTCGTTGAAGAAATCGAGCCTGCCATTTAAACTTCAAACTTGTGGTTGAAAAATTCAAAACAATTCTTTTTCCAGCAGCGACATGATTTCGCCGGCTTTTCCCTGCAAATGAATATCAGTAATCTGGGCCGTAAAAATCGATTCTTCCGGATTAATTTCGATAATAGTTGCTCCATTTTGTTTTGCAGTTCTGGGTACATATGAAGCCGGTGTAACTTCACCCGTAGAACCGATTATCAAACAAACCTCAGCTTTTTCAGCATCAGCAAAAGAATTGGAATATGCATCGTGAGGAATACCTTCACCAAAAAAAATAAAGTCTGGTTTAAGTATTTCATCATCAACTTTGCATCTGGGCGGAATATTTTTGAAATCGAATTCAGCGACTTCGTATAATTTACCGCATTTTAAACATTTCAACCGTTTTGAATTCCCATGAAATTCGTGTATATTTTTACTTCCGGCTTCCTGATGCAGGTTGTCGATATTTTGAGTTATTACCGATTGAAGCAATCCAGCTTTTTCTATTCGCGCCAGCACTTGGTGTGCTTTATTAGGTTTGGCATCGGCAAAAAAATCATAGAAAATTTCGCGAATATATACCCAGCATTCCTCAGCATTTTGAAGATAAAAACCCAAATCCAGCACTTCAGGATTGTATTTATTCCACAAACCATGTTCTCCCCTGAATGGTGGCACACCACTTTCAACTGAAATTCCGGCCCCGGTAAAGGCAATTGTATATTTAGATTCGCGTAAAATTTCGGCGGTTTCTTTTATTAGTAAATTCGTCATTTATATAAAGTTGCATTTAAAATAAGCTTAAAACTAATCAAAATAAATGGTTTATCTTTGCGAAGAATATTTTGAAAATGCTAGATCAATCCACAATATGTGCAGTTTCAACGTCGCCGGGTGTTGGCGCTATAGCAGTTATCCGACTGTCGGGGAGCGATGCTGTTAAAATTACTGATAAGGTTTTCAGAAGTCCCAAGAAAGATAAAAGGCTCGAAACTGAAAATGCAAATACGCTTCATTTTGGTCAGATTGTATTTCAAAATGAAGTTATCGATGAAGTAGTGGTAAGTCTTTTTCATGCTCCACATTCTTTCACAGGTGAAGATATTGTTGAAATTTCATGTCATGGTTCAATTTATATTCAGCAGAAAATTCTGGAAGTGCTGCTTGAAAACGGAGCACGCATGGCGCAGCCCGGTGAATTTACACAACGTGCCTTTCTGAATGGAAAAATGGATTTGTCGCAGGCGGAAGCGGTTGCCGATGTTATTGCTTCATCGAGTGCGGCGGCACATAAATTGGCCATTAAACAAATGCGTGGTGGTTTTTCAAAAGAGATTAACGACTTGCGCAACCAGTTGCTGCACTTTACTGCAATGGTAGAGTTGGAGCTGGATTTCAGTGAAGAGGATGTTGAATTTGCCGATCGTACTGAATTACGAAACCTGACGGAAAGAATTGAACAGTTATTACGCAAGTTAAAAAATTCGTTTCAATTGGGGAATGCCATTAAAAACGGGATTCCGGTGGCTATTGTTGGTGAAACCAACGTAGGAAAATCAACCCTTTTAAATGCCTTGTTGAATGAAGACAAAGCTATTGTTTCTGATATTCACGGCACCACTCGCGATGTAATTGAAGATGTGATAAATATTCACGGCACCGCTTTTCGTTTTTTTGATACAGCCGGAATTCGTGAAACAGCAAATCGGATTGAAAATATGGGTATTGAGCGAACGTACAGTAAACTGGAATTGGCGGCTGTGGTTCTTCTGGTTGTAGATACACAAAACCCCTACCCGATTGTTTTTGGCAGAATAAAGAAGATCAGGGAACGAATGGCTCTCCCCCAAAAACTTATTATCGTTGCCAATAAAATTGATACCGGGAACAGGGAAACTATTCAGGAACTGGAATTGCTTGATTTAACCGATAACGAGAAACTGGTTTTTGTGGCGGCGAAACAAAAGGAAAACCTGGATGAACTGATTGATTTGATGAGTCATGCAGTTAATCTTGAGGTTGATAACCAGGAAGATATTATTGTTACCAACGCCCGTCATTACGAAATTTTAAAGAATGCCCACGAAGCTATTTTACGTGTCTTAAACGGCCTCGACTCAAGTATTACCGGCGATTTTCTTGCCCAGGATATTCGTGAATGTTTACACTACCTTGGTGAAATTACTGGCGAAATCACAACCCACGAAGTACTTGGGCATATTTTTAAGAATTTTTGTATCGG
>Ga0102953_1002027_pt1 | contig 12377 bp, 10 predicted proteins | sample SalPon2A_C_D2_MG_FD_78509 | JGI IMG/M metagenome (GOLD analysis project Ga0102953, IMG submission 78509) | Soil microbial communities from South San Francisco under conditions of wetland restoration - Salt Pond MetaG R2A_C_D2_MG | ecosystem: Environmental > Terrestrial > Soil > Wetlands | place... | reverse complement strand
GTTACAAGTTCTCGACCTACGCCACCTGGTGGATCCGGCAGGCCATCAACCGCGCCATCGCCGACCAGTCGCGCACCATCCGCATCCCGGTGCACATGGTCGAGACGATCAACAAGCTCACGCGCGCCGCCCGCCGCCTCCAGCAGGAGCTCAGCCGCGAGCCCACCTTCGAGGAGATCGCCGACGCCATGGGGCCGGAGTGGACGGCCGAGAAGGTCGAGGAGGCGTTCAAGCTGACGCGCGAGCCGTTCAGCCTGGAGACGCCCATCGGCGACGAGGAGGACAGCTTCTACGGCGACTTCATCCCCGACGACAACGTCGAGTCGCCGGTGGATCAGGCCAGCAAGATCATCCTCAGCGAGGAGCTCGAGGAGGCGCTCGGCAAGCTCAACGAGCGCGAGGCCATGGTGCTGAAGCTGCGCAAGGGCCTCGTCGACGGGCGCGAGCACACCCTCGAGGAGGTGGGCAGCCACTTCGGCGTGACCCGCGAGCGTATAAGGCAGATCGAGAACAAGGCGCTCAGGAAGCTCAAGTACCACGAGAGCCGCACCCGCAAGCTGCGCGACTTCCTGGACTGAGGCTGTTCGCGGCCCCTGGCCGCGAACAGCGGGCGGTTTCGCGCGCGCCGCCAGCGAAGCCGAAGCCGTGAAGCCGACACGCCCCGGCGACCTCGCCGGGGCGTGTCGCATGGGGGTGGTCTTGGCCGCTCACCGGTGGCGCCCGCCCCACGCCCGGCGCGCGCGCCCGCCCCACGCCCGCCCTCTTGGGTAGACTGGCCCGGAGCCCAGGCTGGAGGGTCCCATGCGCGTCTTCCGTGTCGTTCTCGCCGTGGTCGTGGTGCTGGCGGCGGCCTATCTGCTGCTGGCCGGCCTGTCCGACCCGCGGCCGCCGGCCCCGTACCTGAGCCACCTGCCCCAGGGTGTGACGGTGCTCGCCCACCAGGGAGGCGACGGATTGTGGCCCGGCGACACCCTGTTCGCCTTCCGGCGCGCGGCGGCGCTCGGCGCCGACGTCCTCGAGCTCGACATCCACGAGACCAGCGACGGCCGCATCGTGGTCATCCACGACGACACCGTCGACCGCACCACCGACGGCTCCGGCGCCGTGGCGGCGCTGACGCTCTCGCAGGTGCAGGCCCTCGACGCCGGCTACGCGTGGACGGCCGACGGCGGCGAGACCCACCCCTACCGCGGCCGGGGCATCGAGATCCCCACCTTGCAGGCGGTGTTCGACGCGTTCCCGGGCAAGCCCGTCAACATCGAGATCAAGCCCGACAGCGCGCAGGTGGCTGCCGACCTGTGCCGCCTGATCGAGGCCAACGACCGCACGGACACGGTGATGGTGGTGTCGTTCCACCCGGGCGCGATCCGCGCCTTCCGCCGCGACTGCCCGGCCGTGGCGACCGCCGCCGACCCCACCGAGATCAAGGTCTTCTACGTGCTGGCGCGCGCCCACCTGGCGCGCCTCTACACCCCGCCGACCGACGCCCTGCAGGTCCCCGAGACGCAGGGCTCGCTCACCGTGGTGACGCCCCATCTCGTACAGGCGGCGCATGACCGGGGGCTGCTGGTCCACGTCTGGACCGTCGACGACACCTCGGACATGAAGCGCCTCGTCGGCATGGGCGTCGACGGCCTCATCACCGATCGCCCCGACCGCGCTCTGGCGCTGCTGGGGCGCGGCGGGAGCGTGGAGCGGCCTCCGGGGGTGGCGCCCTAGGCGCTCCGTCGCGCCGGAGCTGCTCCGGCGCGCCCGACCGGCCCGGCCCCGTGTCGCGCCGACGACGGCGTATCCCGCCCGGCGTCGCGGCGCCGCGATAGACTGCCTGCACTGTGCTGAACGGCATCTTCGTGCTCGACCTCAGCCGCGTGCTGGCGGGGCCGTACTGCACGCAACTGCTGGCCGACCTGGGCGCCCGCGTCGTCAAGGTGGAGTCGCTCCGTGGCGACGATACCCGCGGCTGGGGCCCGCCGTTCGTCGGTGAGGAGAGCGCGTACTTCCTGTCCGTGAACCGCGGCAAGGAGAGCCTCGCGGTGGACCTGAAGGACCCTCGCGGCCGCGACGCGGTGCGCCGCCTGGCCGAGCGCGCCGACGTCATCGTGGAGAACTTCAAGGTGGGCGACCTCGCGCGCTACGGGCTCGACTACGCACGGGTCGCCGAGAGCAACCCCGGGGTCGTCTACGCCTCGATCACCGGGTTCGGGCAGGACGGCCCGCGCGCCCGCGAGCCGGGCTACGACGCGGCCATGCAGGCGCTCAGCGGCGTCATGGCCCTGACCGGCGAGGAGGACCGCCCGCCGGTGAAGGTGGGCGTAGCCTGGATCGACGTGCTCACCGGCGCGCACGCCGCCACCGGCATCCTGGCGGCGCTCGTCGCTCGCGGGCGCAGCGGCGAAGGCGCCCACCTGGATGTGTCGCTCTTCGAGGTGGCGCTGGCGAGCCTGGTGAACCAGGCCCAGAGCGCCCTCGTGACCGGCGAGGCGCCCCGGCGCCTGGGCAGTGCCCACCCCAGCATCGTTCCCTATCAGGCGTTCGAGGCGGCGGACGGCGCGCTCATGATCAACGTCGGCAACGACCAGCAGTTCCGCCGGTTGTGCGGGGTGTTGGGGCTGACCGAGCTGGCCGACGACCCGCGCTTCGCGTCCAACGCCGAGCGCGTGGCCGCCCGCGAGGAGCTCATCCCGCTGCTGGCGGGCGTGCTGGCCACGGAGCCGCGGGCCGCCTGGCTGAAGGCGCTGCAGGGCGCGGGGGTGCCGGCGACGCCCGTCGCCACCCTGCCCGAGGCGCTCGCCGACGTCCAGGCGCGTGCGCGTGGGCTGATCGTGGCCGGTGAGCACTCCGGCGCGGGCCGCATCCGCATGGTGGGCAGTCCCCTGTGGCACGCGACCGCGCCCGGCGGCAGGGCGCTGCCGCTCGCTCCCGAGGAGGGGCACGCGGGGGTGCCGCCGCGCCTGGGGGAGCACAGCCGAACGGTGCTGGAGGGCGATGTGGGCTTGACCTCCGAGGGGGTCGATGCGTTGGTGGCGGGCGGCGTGGTCCGCTGCGCGGGCGAGTAGGGCCGACGCCGCGACCGCGGGGCCAGCCTTGTCACGACGGAGCCACCGGAGTAAGCTTCGGAAGTTCGCGCAAATGCACGCCTGGGGCCGGGTTCTTGGGTCTCGTGAGCGGAGGTCGTCATGCTGGCAGTCCGGGTGCGGGTCCTGATTCCACTGGCGCTTGCGGGCCTCGTGGTGGCGCTAGCCGGGTGTGGGGGTCCCAGCCAGAGCGCAGGTGCGGCATCGCCGGTCGCCGTGAGCACGCAAGGGGCCGTCAACTGGCTCGCCTATCAGAACGGATCGCAGCCGTGGACGGCATTGACAGCTTCCTCCTTCACCGTGACGGAAAGCGCCGGGCGCTACGGTTTCGCCTGGGAGTGCACGGGCGCGTCGGCGCAGCCGGTCGTCGCCGTCCGCCAAGCGACGGTCGCCGAGACCGCGTCCTGGAGCGTCAGCTGCCCGGCTGCCAGCGCGCCGAACGGGACCATCGCGGTCGAGTACACCGCGTTCCCTTCCACGGCGACGACGCTGTACCTCAGCGCCGGCCCGGTGCGGATGGCCACGAGCGCCATCGGGTGCGCGGCCCCGCCGTGCGGGACCACCGCCAGCGTGCCGCCGGGCAGCTACGACGTGGTCGCTCTCGCGGCCGATGCCAGCGACGCGGTGGTGGGCATCGCGACAGTGAGCGGCGTCGTGGTGACGGCCGGCGCGACGACGAGCGAGATGATCACCTTCGCGAGCCCCAGCTTCGAGACGGTGGGCGTCGCGGGCGCCCCGTCCGGGGAGTCGGCCGGCGCGTCGGCCACATGGCAGGCCACGGGCACGTTTCTCCCGACCGAAGTGTGGTACGGGAACGGCTCGAGCGTGCCCTACCCGGTGGTGCCCGTGCAGAGCGGGGACGCCTACGTGCTGGCGGGTGAGGCGAGCGGAGGGGGGCTCGCGCAGGAGCAGCTCGTCGTGACCGGGGCGCCCGGTGCCAGCACCGGACTGGCGTTGCCGCCGGCCCTGTCGGGAACGCCTGGCCTGCAGGTGGGGGCGGGGCAGCCCCGGTTCGACTGGGGCCCGGCGCCGTTCGCCGCCAACGCCGGTTCCGTCTGGTACGTGGCCGACGTCACGCCGCAGACCGCGACGGGCCCTGTGTGGCGCGTGGCGCTCGCGCCGGGTTGGCTGGGGTCGAGCACCGGCTATGCGCTGCCGGACTTCACGGCCACGACGGGGTGGGACGCCGCATGGGCCTTCCCGACAGGCGTACAGGCGACCGCGAGGGTGCAGGTGTTCCAGGCCAACGTGTCGCTCTCGCAGCTCCGCGCGGCCATCGACCAGCGCGACTGGCAAGCGGGGGGCGAGCTCCCGATCGGGCTCGAGCTGAAGGTCACCGAGAAGGATGTCTCCGGCACGTACTGACGCCCGGCGAGGCCGCCGCCTTCGCGGCGCCAGGCTCGCGCCTGGGGCCGGTCGCGGCTTCAGGCCAGCCGGCTCGCGCCCGCCGCCGGCCGGCACACGTACGCCTCCGCGACGCGCTCGCCGTCGTCGTAGCAGCTCTTGACGCCCTCCACGAAGGCGTTCACGTACGCCTCCTCGACCAGCGCCACCGCGCAGCCGCCGAAGCCCGCGCCGGTCATGCGCGCCCCCAGGCAGCCGGGCTGGGCGACCGCGCAGGCCTGGATGGCGTCGAGCGCGCCTGTGGAGACCTGGAAGTCGTCGCGCAGGCTGACGTGGGAGGCGCTCATCAGCCGGCCGAGGGTGGCCGCGTCGCCGCGGCGCATGGCGGCGGCCGCGGCCAGGGTGCGGGCGTTCTCGCTCACCACGTGGCGGGCGCGCTTGAGCGGCAGGGCCTCCAGGCCCGCGGCGCCGGCCTCGAGGGCGTTGGCGTCGACGTCGCGCAGCGCCGCCACGCCCAGATGGCGGGCGGCGGCCTCGCACTGCGCCCGTCGCTCGTTGTAGGCCGAGTCCACCAGGCCGCGGCGCGTGCCGGTGTCGAGCACCACCGCCACGTGGCCCGCGGGCAGCGGCACGGCCTCCCCCTCGAGCGAGCGGCAGTCGAGCAGGAGCGCCCGGCCCGCCTCGCCCAGAGCGGAGATGAGCTGGTCCATGATGCCGGAGCTCACGCCCACCCAGCGGTTCTCGGCACGCTGGCACAGGCGTGCCATGCGGGCCGGCTCCCAGGCGAAGCCCGAGCTCGCCTGGAACGCGCGCGCCGCCGCCAGCTCCAGCGCCGCCGACGAGGAGAGCCCCGCCCCGACGGGCACGTCGCCGGCCAACACCCCCTCCCAGCCGGTGAGCTCGAGCCCGTCGCCGGCGAGCGCCCAGGCCACGCCCTTGACGTACTCGGCCCAGCCCTCGCCCCGCGTGAGGCCCGCCAGCGCGAAGGACGTCTCGTCGTCGAGGTCGAGCGCGTGCAGCGTCACCCTCCCGTCGTGGCGGGGGCGCAGCGCGATGCGGACCTCGCGGTCGATGGCCATCGGGAGCACGAAGCCGTCGTTGTAGTCGGTGTGCTCGCCGACCAGGTTGACGCGGCCCGGCGCCCGCACCACCGCCGCAGGCGGCTCGCCGTAACGCTCCACGAAGGCGGCCTCCACCCGCTCCGGGCCGGCGCTCACGTGCCCGCCCGGTAGTGCGCGCCCGGGAGCTCGCGCAGGCGCGCCGCCGCCTGCTCGGCGGTGAGGTCGCGCTGCGGCTCGCCCAGCATCTCGAAGCCGACCATGAACTTGCGCACCGTGGCCGAGCGCAGCAGCGGCGGGTAGATGTGGGCGTGCAGCTGCCAGTGGCCGGAATCCGGCTCGTGGTAGGGCGCGCCGTGCCAGCCGAAGGAGTAGGGGAACGATGTCTCGAAGAGGTTGTCGAGCTTGGCGAGGAGCGGCTTCAGCAGCTCGGCCAGGGCGTCCCGCTCCTCGGTCTCGAGGTCGGGAAGCCGGGCGACGCGGCGCTGGGTGGGAACGATCAGCAGCTCGAAGGGCCACACCGCCCAGTACGGCACCACCGCGAGCCAGTGCGCATTCCCGAGCACCACGCGTTCGCCGCGCTCGCGCTCCAGGGCGGCGTAGTCGAGCAGCAGCGGGCGGCCGGCCCCGGCCAGGTAGGCGCGCTGGCGAGCGTCCTCCTTGGCGGGCTCGGACGGCACCACGTCGAGCGCCCACACCTGGCCGTGCGGGTGGGGGTTGCTGGCGCCCATCTGCGGCCCCTTGTTCTCGAAGACCTGCACCCAGCGCCAGTCGTGCCCGAGCTCCTCGGTCTGCTGCGCCCACAGCTCCACCACCCGGCGGACGCCGGCGACGTCGAACTCGGCCAGGGTGAGGTCGTGCCGCGGCGAGAAGCAGATCACCTTGCAGGTGCCGCGCACGCCGCGCAGCTTGAGCAGCTCGGAGGCGGGCTCGGGCGCGGAGGGGGCGTCCGGGACGAGCGCCGCGAAGTCGTTGCTGAAGACGAAGGTCTCCCGGTAATCGGGGTTGCGTGCCCCGCCGGCACGCTCGTTGCCCGGGCAGAGGTAGCACTCCGGGTCGTGGCGCGGTTTCTCCTCCCGGGCCGGGCGCTCGGTCTGGCCCTGCCAGGGCCGCTTCAGGCGGTGCGGGGAGACCAGCACCCAGTCGCCGGTGAGCGGGTTGAAGCGCCGGTGGGGATGCTCGGTGGGGTCGAACCCGGTGGGGTCGAACGCCATGACCCGTCCTTTCGCGTCGAGTCGGCCGGGCCCGTGGTGGAGGTGCGCGGGTCCCATGCCGAGCCGGGCCGCGGGCGGCGCCCGTCGGGGGCGACACGCGCCGACGGGCCGTCTCTACGCCGAGCTTATCAGCCGCTCGGGGAGGGCTCCGGGCACCGGCTTGCATCGCGAAGCGGGTGGCGCGGTGGGCTGGGGAGCGGCGGCGCTCAGGCGCGCTCGAGCAGCACGTCTACCAAGGCGCCGCGCAGCAGGCCGCGATAGACGCCGTCGATGACGATGTCCTCGGCGGCGACCTCGATGGTGAGGTAGTCGGGGTTGTGTGCGCGCAGGGCGTAACGACCGCCGCCCAGTCGGTCGAGATACTTGAGGGTGACGTCGCTGCCCTCGACCCGCACGGCGCAGATCTCACCGCTGCGCTGCGGCTGGCGCTTGTCGAAGAGGACCACGTCGGCGTCCTGGATGAGATCGGCCATGGAGTCGCCCTCCACGCGCAGCGCGAACGCGCCCTCCTGGAGCCCGCTCAACGGCAGGAAGCCCTCCGCGTCGGCGACGGCTTCGCTGAGGGGGCCCGCCGGGATGCCGCCCAGCACCGGCACGCCCGTCGCCACCGGCGGCAGCGTCAGGTGCGGCGAGCGGCCCCGACCGCGGCTCTCGAAGACGATGTAGTCCTTGCGGTGCAGTGCTTCCAGGTGCTGCTTGAGCGAGACGTAGTGCACCCCGAGCTCACGCGCGAACTCCGACAGCTCGGGCGTGCCGCCGGTGCGCCGGAAGTGATCGCGCAGGCGCTCGTACACCTTGCGCTGCATGGGGGAGAGCTCTTCCATCACGTTACCTTAAATGATAAGGTGACGGCCCGCCGGTTGTCAACGGCCGCGGGACGCGGCGCGGCGCACCGGCCGCGGTGCGGGCGCTCCGGGACGGCGCCGCGGGGGCGACCCCGGGGCCGACGGCGGCACGGGCGCGTCCCGAGAACGTTGTCTGTGACGAGTGTCACGCGGTCCTGGCCGGGCGCCGGGGGGTAGACAGAGGGGGGGCTGTACTGCTATAGTTTTTGTAGTTGGTTCTGTCACCTTCGCGTCCGAGGGGTATGGACGCGCGCTCGCTCACTTCCGACAACCGAGGGCCCGTGCGCAAGGCGCACGGCGAAAGGGGCATCATGCTCGACACATTCGAAACTCTGGAGACGCCAAGCAACTGCGAAGCGCCCGACATCGTCCCACGTGGGCTCGCCCTTCCGACGCGCACCCTGGAGCCGGGGCAGGTGCTGTTCGAGGCGGATCGGGATGCGAGCAGTCTGTACGTGGTGAACTTCGGGGTGTTGAAGGCGGTGGTGCCGACGAGTCTGGGGCGGGACCGGATCGCGGACCTGTACGGTGCGGGGGATGTGTTGGGGTTGTCGGCGTTGGACGGCGGGCGGCATGCGGAGACGGTGATCGCGGTGCATGACGCGTGCTTGACGCCGATCGATCCGGGGCAGGCGATGAACGATCGCGGCCTGCGGGATTACGTGCTGAGGAGCCTGGCGCGGCAGCTGCGGCGCAGCCGGGAGATGCTGGACGAGGCGGAGATGCCGGTGGGGGCGCGGGTGACGCGGGCGTTCCTGCGGTTGGCGCAGCAGTTCGGGCAGCAGAGCGATGCGGTGGGTGCGGGCGTGAAGTTGCCGCTGGCGTTGACGCATGAGGATCTGGCGGACCTGACGGGCTCGAGCCGTGTGACGATCACGCGCATCCTGGGGGAGCTCCGGCAGGAGGGCGCCTTGGAGGGCACCCGCGGGGTGTACGTGGCGGACATGGAGGGCCTGGAGAGGGCCACGGATCATTACGTGATGCAGGTGCTCTGAGCGCCCCCCAACCACGCCCGGAAGACGCGCGCCCGGCCTCTTCACAGAGGCCGGGCGCGCGCGTGGGGCGGACCGAGGCGGGCCGGAGGCGGCTACGCCGCCAGAGCGTTCCGATCACTGGATGCCGTAGCGGACGCTCACCTGCACCTCCACGGCGAGCTGACCGCCCTCTACCGGCGCGGACGGCACGGAGGCGGCCTGTAACCTCGCCATCGGCACCGGCGGGGTCGGGTTCGCCGTCGACTCCTGGATGCTCAGCGGCCGTCCCAGGGTGACGCCCGCCAGGGACGCGAGCTGCTGGGCGCGTTCCTTCGCGTCGTTCATAGCCGCGGCGCGCGCCTGGCGCTGCAGGGCGCCGGGGTCGCTCAGGCCGAAGGTGATGCCCTGGACGTTGTTGGCACCCGCCTCGACCGCCGCCGAGAGCAGCCGCCCGACGCTCGTGAGGTCGCGGACGGTGACGCGGTAGCTGTGCACCACGTGGTAGCGCTCCCCGGTGACGTTCCCGTCGCGATCGCGGACGTCCTCGCGCCAGACGTTGAAGGTGGCCGTATGGACGTCCGCGGACTGCACGCCGCCGTCCAGGAACGCGCTCCGGACCTTGCTCATGGCCGTGTCGGCTTGCGTGAGCGCCGTCTGGACCTGTGGATCCACGACCTCCACCCCGAGCGTGAGCACCGCCATGTCGGGCGTTCCGTAGGCGGTCCCGCTCCCCTGCACGAACAGGCCGGTGGCGGGCGAGCTGCCCTGGGCTGCCGCCGCGGGGAGGGCGGCGAACAGCGCGACGACGAAGATCGCCACCATCGGGGATGCCCGACCCGGACCCTCGAACGGCGGACGTATGTGCTGTGGTTGCATCTTGGACCTCCCGGGCTCCGCGGGGCCGGCCGCGGCCGGCCCCGCGGGCGCATCCCCATCATCGCGCGGCGCTTCCGGCTGCGGATGACGCCCCTTTCAGGCTCCCTTGATCCGGTCGCCGGAAGGCGGCGCGTGTGGCGGGCGCAGCGCCGTGCGGCGCGGCGTCAGTTGACGGTCTTGGTACGGCGCCGCTGGAAATCCTGCAGCACGTACCGGCCGATCGTGTGCGGCGTCGTGAAGTAGGCCTTGCCGCGCGTCATGGCCGACACCCGCTGCACGAAGGCGATGAGCTCGGGATCCCGGGCGAGCATGAAGGTGTTGATCTGTATTCCCTGACGCCGGCAGTTGCCGACCTCCCGCAGGGTCTCGCCCAGCACCATCGGATCGAGCCCGTACGCGTTCTTGTACACACGCCCGCCGGGCAGGGTGATGGCCGACGGCTTGCCGTCGGTGATCATCACGATCTGCTTCATGTCCTTGTTCTGGTGGCGCAAGATCTTACGCCCCAGGCGCAGGCCCTCGGCCGTGTTGGTGTGGTAGGGCCCCACCTGCGCCGAGGCCAGCTTCCCGAGCGGGATCTCCTCGGCCGAGTTGTGGAACAGCACGAAGCGGATCGTGTCCCCCCGGTACTGGGTGCGGATCAGATGCGCCAGCGCCAGCGCCACCTGCTTGGCGGGCGTGAAGCGGTCCTCGCCGTAGAGGATCATCGAGTGCGAGCAGTCCAGCAGCACCACCGTCGCGGCCGAGGAGGAGTACTCCGCCTGCACCACCTGGAGGTCGTCGTAATCGAGATCGAAGTGGCCGCCGTCGAAACCGCGTCTGGCGGCGTGCTTGAACGTCTCGGCGATGTCGAGGTTGAGAGTGTCTCCGAACGCGTAGGGCCTGGTCTCGCCGCTGGCCTCCACCCCGGTGCTCTGGAAGTTCGTCTCGTGCGCGCCCACGCTGGACCGGCCGGCCGCTCCCAGCACGTCCCGGAGCGTGCGGTACCCGAGGAAGTCGATGGCCTTGTTGGTCAGCTCGAAGCGCACCGAGCCCGGCTGGGAATCGGGTCCGGACCCCTCGGCGCCCGGCTGCGGCTCGCCGTCCTCCCCGCCCGCGGGCTTCAGGAAGCCTTCGCGCTCGAGCCGCTGGGCCAGCTCCTTGACCATCTCGCCGAGCTTGGAGTCCATCCAGTCGTCGGCGTTCATCGCCTTCTCGAGCGCTTCCTCGGAGACCAGGTCGTTGTTGATCAGGGCCTCGGCGATGGCATCGTAGAGGTCCTGCATCGTCTGCCGGTAGTCCGGGTCGGGGTCCCACGGATTGCGTCCGTAGCCCGACTCCAACAGCCGATCCTGGATCATCTTCATCAGGTCGGCCATGTCCAGGTCGTCCAGGGTCGGCTCGTACTTCGAGTACCGGGTCGTCGACACCGGTCGCCTCCTAGCTCTGAGCCGCGCGGCCGCTCGCCGCGCGAAAGCGGGGCCGCCGACGGGTCAGTTCCAACGCCGCCTCGGCGCGCTCTGGGCCATCTCGGCCGTCTCCGGACGCACGGCCGTGAAGCCGTGCTCCTCGCTTCTGGCCACCAGTTTGCGAGCGTACAGGCCCTCGAGCACGAACTCGGCCGCAACGCCCACGTCCTCGGCGGACGCGCTGTCCGCGAGGTCGCGCGCGGCGTCCAGCAGGCCCGGCACCGTCTCGAACACCTGCACCAGCCCGGCGGAACCCACCCCGTCGGGGAGGCGCAGGGTGTTGTCGCTGTCGAAGTACTCCACCACCTCGCCCGTCTCGATGTGGGCTGCGCGCCGCGCGAACACCTGCCCCACGGCCCGCCGCACGATGTCGCGGGCGACCGCCTCGCCGCCCTTGAGCTCGCCCTCGTACTCGAGCTCCAGCTTGCCCGTGACGGCCGACAGCCCGGCGTAGAGGTCGGACGCGCGTACCAGCGCAACGTCCTCGCCGAGCTCGAGGGCGCGGCGCTCGGCGTTGCTCACCACGGCCTCCATGAGGCTGATGGGCAGGCGCTGCGAGACCCCGGAGTGCTTGTCGACCCGCGAGTCGTCGCGCGCCTGGAATGCCACCTCCTCGATGATCTCCGCCACGAAGTCGGGCAGCCGGACCTCCCCGCCGCGCTCGAGCCAGGCCTCCTGCCGCGTGATGGCCATACCGTCCTCGACGGTGTTGGGGTAGTGCGTGCGGATCTCCGAGCCGATGCGGTCCTTGAGCGGCGTGATGATCTTGCCGCGGGCCGTGTAGTCCTCGGGGTTGGCGCTGAACACCAGCAACACGTCGAGCGGGAGGCGGATCGGGTGGCCTTTGATCTGGACGTCGCCCTCCTGCATGATGTTGAAGAGCGCCACCTGCACCTTGCCGGAGAGGTCCGGGAGCTCGTTCATGGCGAAGATGCCGCGGTTGGCGCGAGGGAGAAGCCCGTAGTGGACGGAGCGCTCGTCCCCCATCCGGGTGCCGAGCTTGGCGGCCTTGATGGGGTCGATGTCGCCGACGATGTCCGCCACGGTCACGTCGGGGGTGGCGAGCTTCTCCACGTAGCGCGCCTCACGAGGCAACCAGTCGATGGGCGTGGCATCGCCGCAGCGTAGAGCGATCTCGCGGCCTTCGGCGCTGACGGGCCTGAATGGATCGTCGTGGAGCTCGCTGCCGTCGATGACCGGCAACGTCTCGTCGAGCAGCTCGGCGAGCTGCCGCAGGATGCGCGTCTTGGCCTGGCCCCTGAGCCCCAGCAGGATGAAGTTGTGACGGCTGAGGAGGGCGTTGATGATCTGCGGGACGACCGACTCGTCGTAGCCTCGGATGCCGGGGAACAGCGGCTCGCGTGCGCGCAGCTTCGCCATGAGGTTCTCGCGCAACTCCGCCTTGACGCCGCGGCCGGCCTTCTTCTCCCACGGGGTGCCCCGGAGCTCCCCCAGCGTGGCGGGCCTCATGCGCCCCTCCGGGCCCCGCACGGGCCCGCCTGCGACACGGCGACGACCTCCGTTGCCGAGGCGGCTGCGGGGAC
>Ga0102953_1002026_pt1 | contig 12392 bp, 10 predicted proteins | sample SalPon2A_C_D2_MG_FD_78509 | JGI IMG/M metagenome (GOLD analysis project Ga0102953, IMG submission 78509) | Soil microbial communities from South San Francisco under conditions of wetland restoration - Salt Pond MetaG R2A_C_D2_MG | ecosystem: Environmental > Terrestrial > Soil > Wetlands | place... | reverse complement strand
TGCGCCGAAAGCGAATGATCCTTGGTGACGACCGTCCAGCCATCGCCGAGCTGTTTCACCTGTCGCTTGCCGGCATTGATCATGGGCTCGATGGTGAAGGTCATGCCGGGCTCCAGCTCCAGTCCGGTGCCGGGTTCGCCGTAGTGCAGGACCTGGGGGTCGTCGTGATACACGCGTCCGATGCCGTGGCCGCAGTATTCGCGCACCACCGAGTAACCCCGGCTTTCGGCGAGTGTCTGTATGGCGTGGCCGATGTCGCCGAGGCGGATGCCGGGGCGGACCAGTTCGATGCCGGCCTTCAGGCACTCGTAAGTGGTCTCGACCAGCCGCCGGGCCTGGGTCGAGGGTTCGCCCACGAAGTACATGCGACTGGCATCGCCATGAAATTCGTCCTTGATGACGGCGATGTCGATATTGACGATATCGCCCTCCTTGAGCTGCTTGTCGCCGGGAATGCCGTGGCATACCACGTGATTGACCGAGGTGCACACCGTCTTGGGGAAGCCCCGGTAGCCGACATTGGCCGGGATGGCGTGCTGGTGCTCTATGATGTGCTCGTTGCAGATCCGGTCCAGCTCGTCGGTGGTGACTCCGGGGCGCACGTGCTCGGTGACGATATCCAGCACTTCCGAGGTCAGTCGCCCCGCAACACGCATTTTCTCTATGTCCTCGTCGCTCTTGATCTCGATTGGCATCTATTTCTCCGCTGCTCCACGCCTTTATTGTATCCGCCTCGGCATACAAGTTATAATGACGAACTGCGTCGCAGCCTGCGGGAAGCCCCGCAACGGTGGCGTAGTGTACTGAAAGCTCAAATCCACACACGTGCCGGCACATGTGGCCGGGTGCCCCGAAAGGGAGTTGCCACATGGAGCACGTGGAGGCCCAACCCGAACGGAGATATTTCAATGGCGACTGTATCCATGCGCAGCATGCTCGAAGCGGGCGTGCATTTTGGCCACCAGACCCGATTCTGGAACCCGAAGATGGCACCCTACATCTTCGGTCATCGAAACAAGATCCACATCATCAATCTCGAGGTCACCGTGCCGATGCTCGAGGAGGCAGGAAACTTTGTCTCCAAGCTGGCGGCCCGGGGCGGGCAGATCCTTTTTGTCGGTACCAAGCGTGCCGCGCGTGACGTCATTCCGAGCGAAGCCGAACGTTGCGGCATGCCCTATGTCAGCCAGCGCTGGCTCGGCGGCACGCTGACCAATTTCGCCACGGTCCGGCACTCGGTCAAGCGCCTGCTGGAGCTGGAGGCCATGGCCGAGGACGGCACCATGGACCTGTTGGTCAAGAAGGAAACGGTCAAGATGCGCCGCGAGCTCGACAAGCTGGAAAAGAGCCTGGGCGGCATCCGCAGCATGGAATCGCTGCCCGATGCGTTGTTCGTTATCGACGTCGGTTATGAAAAGATCGCCGTGGCTGAAGCCAACAAGCTCGGTATCCCGGTCGTTGCGCTGGTCGATACCAACAACAGTCCCGACGGTGTCGATTACGTGATTCCGGCCAATGACGATGCTATTTCCGCGGTCACGCTGTTTACCACGGCGATGGCCGAAGCCGTGCTCGCCGGGCGCGAGACGCTGCCGATGATAGAGGGCGACGCCGACGAGTTCGTGGAAGAGGAAGAGATGAAGAAGCTCACCGAACGCCGTCCGCAGGCCCGGGAGCAAAAGCCGGCCGTCAAGGCGAAACCCACGGGCGCCGCCGCTAAGAAGGTGGCTGCCGGGAAAGCCGAAGCCGAGCCGGCCGCGAAAGCCGATGCCGGGGTGAAGGCGGGGGAGCAAACCCCGGCGGAAGCGCCCGGGGCCGCGGTCGAAGAGACGCCCACCGTGGAAGCGGAAGTCGCGCAGGAGGCTGCCGGGAAGACGACGGCCAAGAAGGTGACCGCCAAGAAGGCCACCGCCAAGAAGGCCACCGCGAAAAAGGCGACCGCCAAGAAGACGACAACCAAAAAAACCGCCGCCAAGAAGACGGCAAGCAAGAAGAAGGCCACGGCCAAAAAGACTGCTGTGAAGAAGACCACGGCGGAGAAGGCCGGGGGAGACGAGGGCAAGGCCGAGAAGGCCGCCGCCCAGGACAAGGAGTGAATTCAGCTGTAACGGCGGGAGAGTATCGAAAGTGAGTATCAGCGCAGCAGAAGTAAAGGCGCTCCGCGAGCGTACCGGGGCCGGCATGATGGAGTGCAAGAAGGCTCTGGTCGAGGCCGAAGGCGACCTGGAGGCCGCGATCGAGATCATGCGCAAGACCGGCCTGGCAAAGGCTGACAAGAAGGCGGGCCGGACCGCAGCCGAAGGGCGTGTCGCCCTGGCTGGCGATGCCACCGCGGCCGCCCTGGTGGAAGTGAACTGCGAGACCGATTTCGTCGCGGGCGGCGATGAGTTCGCCGTATTTGCCGAGGAGCTTGCCGGTAAGGTGCTGGAAGCGGATCCGGCGAATCCCGACGCGCTTGCCGCGCTCGAACTGGAGAGCGGCGAGACGATTGAAATGACGCGCCGTGCCCTGGTGGCCAAGCTTGGTGAAAACATTACTCTGCGCCGTTTCGACCGGATGCAGACCACCGGCGTACTGGGTCGTTATGTCCACGGCATGCGGATCGGTGTGCTGGTCGAGGTGGAGGGCGGCGACGCCGAACTGGCCAAGGACGTCGCCATGCATATCGCGGCGAGCAATCCGGCGTGTGTCGGTCCCGACGACGTGGCGCCCGACGTGCTCGACAAGGAGCGCGAGATACATCGTGCGCAGGCGGAAGAAAGCGGCAAGCCTCCGGAAATCGTCGAAAAGATGATTGCGGGGCGGTTGCGTAAATTCGTGAACGAAATTGCCCTGACCGGGCAGCCTTTCGTGAAAAACCCCGACCAGAGCGTGGGTGACCTGCTCAAGCAGAAAGGTGCGCGGGTGTTGCGTTTCGTGCGCTACGAAGTGGGCGAGGGGATCGAAAAGGAAGAAGCGGATTTCGCCAGCGAGGTCATGGCCCAGGTCCAGGGCCGCTGAAGCGGGCCCCGGACGCAACGGTCAAAGACGCGCGGTGAGCAAAACGACGCCAAACGCCCCAGGCAAGGCCCGGCCGGCCTTCAGGCGCGTATTGCTGAAACTCTCCGGCGAGGCCCTGATGGGAGAAGCCGAATACGGCATCGACCCGGCCATGCTCAAGCGCCTGGCCGAGGAAATCGGGCAGGCGCGTGAACTCGGCGTTGAAATAGCCATTGTGATCGGGGGCGGGAATATCTTCCGCGGAGCCGGGCTCGCACAGCACGGCATGGACCGGGTGACCGGTGATCACATGGGCATGCTGGCGACGGTCATGAATGCGCTTGCCCTGCAGGGCGCGCTGGAAAGCAACGACGTTCCGGCCCGGGTGATGTCGGCGATCCGCATCAATGAGGTCTGCGAGGATTACATCCGCCGCCGGGCTGTGCGCCACCTGGAGAAGGGGCGTGTGGTGATCTGTGCCGGCGGCACCGGCAATCCCTATTTCACCACCGATACGGCGGCCAGCCTGCGGGCGATTGAAATCGGCGCGGATCTGCTGCTGAAGGGTACCAAGGTGGACGCCGTGTATTCGGCCGATCCGGTCACGCACCCCGATGCCGTACGCTATGAGCGTCTGAGTTTCGACCAGGCGCTGGACGAACGCCTGGCGGTCATGGATGCTACGGCGGTGGTGATGTGCCGCGACCAGACCTTGCCGCTACGGGTGTTTTCCATCTACCAGGCCGGAGCCTTCGTGCGTATTCTCACCGGCGAGGACATCGGCACACTGGTCATCAATGGAGAGGCGAATGATTGAAGACGTACGCCGCGATGCCGATCAGCGCATGGACAAAAGCATCGCATCCCTGCGCGAGGCATTTACCAAGATCCGGACCGGGCGGGCCCATACCAGCCTGCTCGATCATTTGCGGGTGGAGTATTACGGCAGCGAGGTCCCGCTGGAGCAGGTGGCCAATATCACGGTCATGGACGCGCGCACGCTCTCGGTCACGCCGTGGGAGAAATCCATGGTACCGGTGATCGAAAAAATCATCATGACGGCCGACATGGGGCTCAACCCGGCCACCGCCGGCACTGTAATCCGGATTCCGCTGCCCTCCCTGACCGAGGAACGGCGTCGTGAGCTGGTCAAGGTTGTGCGCCAGGAAGCGGAAGGCGCCCGGGTGGCCGTGCGCAACGTACGCCGTGATGCCCTGGCCACGATAAAGGAATTGCTCAAGGAAAAAGAGATTACCGAAGACGACGAACATCGTGCCGGCGAATCCATCCAGAAGCTGACGGACAGTCATATTGCCCGGATCGAGGAACTTTTGGAGGCGAAGGAAGCCGAACTGATGGAGGTTTGATCCGGCAGCCATGAAATTCCACGTTTACGAAATCATCGGCTGCCGAATGGCCCGTCTTGCAGACCGGCCCCGCGCCGTCTCCGGCCGGGCCTGAATTTATGCTGCGCCGCGCGCAAGGCGAGGCCGCGAACCCGGAGTCACCCCCGGCCGTGCCACGCCATGTGGCGATCGTCATGGACGGCAACGGCCGCTGGGCACAACAGCGGGGCATGCCGCGCCGTTCCGGTCACCAGGCCGGTTACGAATCCGTCCGCGGACTGGTACGCACGGCCTTGCTGCACGGCATCGAGCATCTGACCCTGTTTGCGTTCTCAAGCGAAAACTGGCGCCGTCCGCGCAGTGAAGTCGATGCGCTGATGCGCCTGTTCATGCAGGCCCTGCGCCGCGAGGTGACCGAGCTCGACAAGCAGGGCGTGCGTCTCGATTTCATCGGCAGCCGCGAGCAGCTTTCCTCCTACCTGCAAAACGCGATGAGCGAAGCCGAGGCGACGACCGCGGACAACACGCACCTGGCGCTGCATATGGCAGTGAGTTATGGCGGACGCTGGGACATCGTCAACGGCGTGCGTCAATTGGCGACGGCCGTCGCCGAGGGCAGACTTGCCCCCGGGCAGATCGACGAGGCATGCCTGCGCGGGGAGATGGCATTGGCCCGGATTCCCGATCCGGACCTGTTCATCCGTACCGGCGGGGAATGCAGGATCAGCAATTTTCTGCTGTGGAACCTGGCCTACACGGAACTGTATTTCACCGACGTGCTGTGGCCCGATTTCGATGCTGCGGCCTTCGAGGACGCACTGAAGGCCTATGCCACCCGCCAGCGCCGGTACGGGGGCGTGAAATCCGTCGCACGCAGTGCCCATGCTTAAGGTTCGGCTGATTGCCGCGGCGGTCATGATCCCGGCCGCGATCCTGTGGGTGTGGCTGGCGCCGCCGGTGGTATTCGCCGCGGTTGCCGCGCTGATCGTACTCGCCGCTGCCCGGGAATGGGCGGTGCTGGCGGGTATCAAATCCCGGACGTCGCACGCTGCCTGGCTGGTGCTGGTCCTGGGTCTTCTGATCCTGGCCTGGTGGGGTGCGCGCCAGGGTACGCGTGACTTTCTGCCCCTGCTGACGGCGTTCCTGGCCTTCTGGGTACTGATGACAGTGGATCTGGCATGGGGCGGATTACGGAACTCCCGCCTTGCCTTGTTGCTCCAAGGGGTGGGAGTGCTCGTCCCCGCCTTCTTTGCCCTGCTCCTGATTCGGGGCATGGAAACGGGTACGGGCCTGATATTTGCCCTGTTCGCCGTGGTGTGGGGCGCCGATGCCGGTGCCTATTTCACGGGACGCACCGCAGGCCGGCACAAACTGGCTCCGCGCATCTCCCCGGGCAAGACCTGGGAAGGTCTGCTCGGCGGACTGCTGCTGGCGGCCGTTGCCGGCGCGCTGGCGAGCCTGTGGTGTCCGGTGGCAGTGCAGGTGCTGGTGCCGCTGGCGGTGGTGACCGCAGCGTTTTCGGTGGTAGGCGATCTCGTCGAAAGCCGCCTCAAGCGCGCGGCCGATGCCAAGGATTCCGGGCACCTGATCCCGGGCCATGGCGGGGTGCTCGATCGGATCGACAGTCTGGGCGCGGCAGCGCCGGTGTTTGCACTGGGGCTCGAATGGATGCACAGAATATGGTGAACAAGGTAGCGGTACTGGGGGCAAGCGGCAGCATCGGTCGGAATACGGCCGATGTCATCGCACGCAATCCCGATCGTTATCAACTGTTCGCCGTGGCTGCTCGCCGGAACGTGGAGACGGTACTCGAACAATGTCGTGCTCACCGTCCCGAGTTGGCGGTACTGGTGGACGCGGAGGCGGCGCGCGAACTGCGTGAACGCCTTGTCGCGGAAAATATTCCGACCCAGGTGGAGAGCGGAACCGAGGCGCTGTCCAGCCTGGCGGCACATCCCGGGGTGGACAGCGTCATGGCGGGCATTGTCGGCGCCGCGGGCCTGGCGCCCACGTTGGCGGCGGCACGGGCGGGCAAGCGCGTCCTGCTGGCCAACAAGGAATCTCTGGTGATGACCGGCCCGCTGTTCCTGGGAGAACTGGTGAAGGCCGGGGGCGAACTGGTGCCGGTGGACAGTGAGCACAACGCCCTGTTCCAGGGCATGCCGGGCGGTTATCGGGCCGGGGCCCGGCCGGCCGGCGTCGAGCGCTTATGGTTGACCTGCTCCGGTGGGCCGTTCCGGGGTCGACGCGCCGAGGACATTGCCGGGGCCAGTCCGGACGAGGCGTGCGCGCATCCCCGCTGGCGGATGGGTCGCAAGATATCCGTCGACTCGGCAACGCTGATGAACAAGGGGCTGGAGATCATCGAGGCGAGCTATCTCTATGGCATGCCGAGCGAGCATATCCGTGTGGTGGTTCACCCCCAGAGCATGATCCACAGCCTGGTCGAGTATGTGGACGGTTCTTTCGTGGCGCAGCTTGGACAACCCGACATGCGTACGCCGATTGCCTGTGCGCTGGCCTGGCCCGAACGCATTGCCGCCGGCACCGAAGCGCTGGATTTGACGACCCTCGGGGATCTCAGTTTCGAGCCGCCCGATGAAAACACCTTCCCCTGCCTGCGGCTGGCGCGCGCGGCACTCGTCGCCGGCGGTACCGCGCCGGTGGTGCTCAATGCCGCCAACGAGGTTGCCGTCGGGGCCTTTCTGGATGCACGGCTGCGTTTCGGCGCCATCGCCGACGTCGTGGAACAAACCCTGGAAGCTGCCGAGGCGGCTCCAATGGATAGCCTGGAGACCGTGATGGCCGTCGATGCGGCAAGTCGCCAGCGGGCCGAGGCAGTCATCGAGGAGCTGGCGGCATGAACGTTCTGGTTTCATTGCTGGCGTTTATCGTCGCGATAGCCGTACTCGTCGCCATCCACGAGTTCGGTCATTTCATCGTGGCGCGCCTGCTGGGCGTGAAAGTGCTGCGTTATTCGATCGGTTTCGGCAAGGTGCTGTTTTCCTGGCGCCCGCGTGGTGAAACCGAATATGCCATCTCGGCCTTGCCCCTGGGCGGCTACGTCAAGCTGCTTGACGAACGTGAAGGCGAAGTGCCCGAGCCAGAGCGTCATCAGGCCTTCAACCGGCAGCCGATCTGGCGCCGTGCTGCCATCCTGCTTGCCGGACCCGGCTTCAATTTCCTGTTTGCGCTGCTTGCCTACTGGGTCGTGTACATGGTGGGTATCCCCGGCATCAAGCCGGTAGTGGGTACGATCAAGCCCGACTCGCCGGTGGCGGTTGCCGGCCTGCATGAAAAAGACACGATCCTCGCCGTCAACGGCAGCGCGACCGCGACCTGGCAGGCCGTGCGCTTCGGCGTGCTGGCTGCCGTGGTGGACGAACGGCCGCTGAAGCTGCGCATCCAGCCGCCCGGTGAAGGAGCGGCGAGGGTCGTGCAAGTGCGCTATGGCGACCCCAAGGCGCTTACCCAGCCAGGCGATCTGCTCGGCGGACTGGGACTCACACCATGGCTGCCTCCGGTGCCCGCCGTGCTGGGCACGATCGATGCTGACGGCCCGGCCGCCCATGCCGGGCTGCAGAGTGGCGACAGGATAGTTGCCGTCAATGGGCAACCGGTGGATGATGCGACGGCTTTTGTAAATCTGATACGGTCCCATCCCGGTCGTCGCCTGGAATTCACGCTGGTAAGAGGCAACGAGCGGCTTCATCTCCCGGTGGTACCGGCGAGCACCAGCTCCGAGGGCAAAAGTATCGGACATATCGGCGTGGCCATTGCCACGCCGCCGGATTATGCCAGGGACTTGACCGCCTACATGCGTTTTGGTCCTCTTGATGCCCTGGGGGAAGGCGCGGCGCGCACCGGACAGATTACGGCGCTGACGGCGGTCATGGTGTATCGCATGGTCCGCGGGCAGGCTTCGTTGTCGAATCTGAGCGGACCCATTAACATTGCCCATTATGCGGGGACGTGGGCTCGGGCGGGGCTTGTCCCGTTCCTGTTTTTCCTCGCCCTGATCAGCATAAGTCTCGGTTTTGTAAACCTTTTGCCCATTCCCCTGCTGGATGGCGGCCAGTTGTTGTACCTGGTCATCGAAATGGTCCGGCGCAAGCCCTTGTCCGAGCACGCCGAGGCTATCGGGCAGCGGGTGGGTTTGAGTCTGATCGTCTTGCTGGTAGGCTTTGCTGTTTTCAACGACATCAGCCGCCTGGTTCATTCATGATTCAAGGAGTGTCGCTCTTGCCTGGACGCAAATTTTATGGAACGCTGGTATGTCTAGCTTTGCTCATCACCGGCCTGTCGGTACCGCGAGCCTCGCAGGCGGCGGGTTCAACATTCACCGTGCAGCAGATCCGCGTCGTCGGTACCGAGCGCATATCCCGGACGACGGTATTGACCTACATGCCCGGTATCAGCGTGGGCCAGAAGGTCACGCCTGCCGATACTGCCGCGGCTATACGCAGCCTGTACCAGACCGGATTTTTCAGCCGCGTCCAGTTTCGCCGCGACGGCAATACTCTGATCGTCGCAGTCACGGAGCGCCCGACCATTGCCCAGGTCGTGCTCACCGGCAACAAGGCGATCAAGACCGATGACCTCAAGAACGGGTTGCAACAGGCCGGGTTGACCCAGGGGCAGTTTTTCAACCGTTCCGCACTGTCCGGTATATCGGGCGCTCTTGTGCAGACCTATTTTGACCACGGACGCTATGGCGTGAAGATCGATACCAAGGTGAAGCACCTGCAGAACAATCGCGTCGCCATCCTGTTCCAGATCAAGGAAGGGGCGGAGGCGAAGGTGCTGAGCATCAATTTCACGGGCAACCACGATTTCGATAATTCCACCCTTCGCGACCAGTTCAAGGTCACTACACCCGGTTGGTTCACCTGGCTCAACGGTAAGGACAAGTACGAGCAGGAGAAACTGCGCGCCAGTCTCGAGAACCTGCGTTCGTTCTACATGGACAGAGGGTACGCGGATTTTCATATCAATTCCGTGCAGGTGCAGATTTCTCCGAATCGCTCGGCCATCTATATCAACGTCAACCTGCACGAGGGCGGCAAGTACACGATCGGTGACGTCAAGCTGCTGGGTAAGTTCGTGATACCCGAGAAGCGATTGCAGAACATGATCTTCATTAAGAAGGGTGCTTCGTTCTCAATGAAACTCGCCACCGCGCAGGCGACCTACCTGACCAACGAGCTGGGCGCCTATGGCTACGGCTTTGCCAAGGTGAGCCCGATACCGCGTCCGGACCCCAAGACGCACAAGGTCAATCTCATTTTCTACCTGGAACCGGGCCAGCGCGTCTACGTGCGCCACATTACGTTCACCGGGGCCCCCGATACCGACGATAGTGTCTTCCGTCGCGAAATGCGCCAGAGTGAGGGCAGTTGGCTCAATAATTATGAACTGCAGCGATCCAAGATCCGAATCCAGCGCCTGCCGTTTGTGGATGCGGTCGACGTCAAGCCGCAGAAGGTGGCCGGTTCGCCCGATCAGGTCGATGTCAATGTCAATGTCCACCAGCGCCAGTCCGGGACCGCGCAGGCCTCGGTGTCGTATTCCGGCTACTACGGCCTGGGGGTCGGCGGCCAGATTGCCTTGTCCAATTTCCTGGGGCAGGGCGACCTGGTGCATTTAAACGCGACGCGCAATACGGTCGAGACCAGCGCGTCCGTTTCCTACACCGACCCGTATGCGACGGCCTACGGTGTGAGCCGCACGACCTCGCTTTTCTATAGCCAAGGTAGCAGCCTGATTCAGACGGCATCCCCGTTTTCGACCAAGAATTACGGGGGTAGCGTGACTTACCAGTTCCCGCTATCGGAGTTTGACTCCTACAGCCTTGGTGCAGGATTGCGACATGGCGTGTTGACGCCTTACTGTTATTCGGCCAACGAGTTCAAGGCCTTCGTGAGCGATCCCAACAATGGTATCGTCAATGTCATTCCAAGCTACTGTCAGGGCGCCGATGGATCGGTTCCCATCAACGTCAATCTCTCGACCCTGACCTACAATAATTTCACCGCCGATCTCGGCTATTCGCACGATACCCGCAACCGCACCGTGCTGCCCACCAGAGGCACGCTCCAGCAGTTCACGTTGGATGTGGCCACGCCCCTCGGCAATGAACAGTATTACGTGTTCAACTGGAGCCAGATGACTTTCGTGCCGATCCGGGCAGGCTTCGTGTACGGTGTGCAGAGCCTGGTCGGGTTCGCCAGCACGTACGGCAAGACCGACAACGTACCCCCCTTCGAACACTTTTTCGCGGGCGGCCCGGAAACGGTGGCAGGCTATCGCTCGGGCACCCTGGGGCCATATGATTCCAACGGCAATCCCTATGGTGGCAACATGATCACCTGGGTCCAGAACGAGCTGATCCTCCCGAATTTCCTGGGTGGCACCGGCGCCAAGCACTCCTATCGCCTGGCTCTGTTTCTGGATGCGGGCAACGTGTTTACCAAGCCGAGTGATTTCAAGTTGAGCGGCATACGCGCTTCTTACGGCATCGGCATTACCTGGCTGACCCCGATTGGTGCGCTGAAGTTCAGCTACGCGATTCCGTTCCATTACAAATCGACGGATAATGTCGATAATTTCCAGTTCACCCTGGGGGCCTATTTCTGATGAGGGCACTGCGGATACTTTGTACCGTGGGAGGGCTGGCACTCTGCATGCCCGCCATGGCGGGTAGTATTGCCTATGTCGATTACTCCAGGTTGTTGCAGAAGGCTCCGCAGATCGCGGCTTCCGGGAAGCTGCTCAAGCAGGAATTCGCGCCTCGCCTGCAAGCGATAAACGAGCAGAAAGGCAAGTTAGAGAACCTGCGCCGGCAACTGGACGAGCTGGGACCAGGGGCCAATCCCCTGAAGCGGTCGTCCCTGATCGAAAAATTTCGCCATACCCAGGCAGCGCTCAAGAAGGCCGAGCAGTCCTACAGCTCGGCGTTCGACCTGCGTCGAGAGCAGTTGCGTGACAATTTCAGGCAGGTGGTGGATAGTGACGTCAAGACGTATGCAAAGGCCCACGGCATAGAGGTGGTCCTCAAGGGGGGCGGCATTTATGCTGCTCCGGGCATTGATCTGACCGCCGCCATACTGAAGCAGCTGCGCGAGAACTACCGTCAGGCTCAGGCCCAGGAGAAGGGGAAAAAGACCCGGAAACCATGAACACGAAAGGGATCAGCCTGGGAGATCTCGTCGACCGACTCGGCGGCGAGTTAAGGGGCGAGCGTGAAACGCGGGTCGAGACCGTGGGCACGCTTGCCTCGGCAGGTGCCCATTCGCTGAGTTTCCTGTCCAATCCCCATTATCGACCCCAGCTTGCGTCGACTGGCGCCGGATGCGTGGTGCTTACCGCGTCCGATATAGAACAGTGCCCGGTGGCCGCCATTGTGGTCGAAAATCCCTACCTGTACTATGCGCGCGCCGCTGCCGTGATCGTGCCGCCTCCTGCGGTGGCCCCGGGACTGCATCCATCGGCCGTGGTGGACGCCTCGGCCCATATCGATGCCGGCGCCTGGATCGGCCCGCAGACCGTTGTCGGCGCTGCCGCGGAGATTGGTCCGGGCGCGAGCATCGGGCCGGGCTGCGTGCTCGGCGATGGGGTGCGGATCGGGGCGAATTCCCGATTGAGCGCCAACGTGACGGTGATCGCCGGGGCTCGCATAGGCAGTCGTTGCCTGCTGCATCCCGGTGTCGTTATCGGTGGTGACGGCTTCGGGATAGCGCGTGATCGGGAGCGCTGGATCAAGGTACCGCAATTGGGCAGCGTGGAAATCCGCGACGACGTGGAAATCGGTGCCAATACGGCTATCGACCGGGGCGCCATCGAAGATACAGTGATCGAGGAGGGCGTCAAGCTCGACAACCTGATCCAGGTCGGTCATAACGTGCGCATCGGTGCGCATACCGTGATTGCCGGTTGTACCGGGATCTCGGGTAGCACCCGCATCGGGGCTCGTTGTATGATCGCGGGACAGGTTGGGATCGCGGGACACCTCAGCATTGCCGACGATACCCTGATTACCGGCAAATCCATGGTCAGTCACACGATCAG
>Ga0102953_1002025_pt1 | contig 12396 bp, 13 predicted proteins | sample SalPon2A_C_D2_MG_FD_78509 | JGI IMG/M metagenome (GOLD analysis project Ga0102953, IMG submission 78509) | Soil microbial communities from South San Francisco under conditions of wetland restoration - Salt Pond MetaG R2A_C_D2_MG | ecosystem: Environmental > Terrestrial > Soil > Wetlands | place... | reverse complement strand
TTGGGGCTCGACCTCGGTGGTACCAAGATCGCGGCGGCGGTGGTGGAAGACGGGCGCATCCTCGACGCGCACCGCGTTGAGACGCCGCAGACAGGCTTCGACGACGTCGTCGAAGCCCTCGCCGGCGCCGCGCGGACACTGCTGGAGCGCGGCCACGACGACGTTCACGCGCTAGGCGTGGGGTCGCCGGGACCGCTCGATTACCGGGCCGGCAAGGTGCTGTTCGCGCCCAACATCGCCGGCATGGAGGACGCGCCCATCGTCGACGCGCTCGAAGAGCGCCTGGGCCGGCGCATCGTGCTCGAGAACGACGCCAACGCCGCGGGCCTGGCCGAACACCTGTACGGCGCCGCGCGGGAGCTGGAGTCGAGCCTCTACCTCACCATCTCGACCGGCATCGGTGGGGGGCTGTTCATCGGCGACCGCGTCATCCGGGGCGCCCACGGCGTGGCCGGCGAGGTCGGCCATATCACGGTGCTGCCGGGCGGGCCCATCGGCGGCGACGGCATCCTGGGCAGCCTGGAGGCGATCGCGGCGGGCCGCTCCATCGCCCGGGACGCGTCCTACGGCTACGGCCACGCGATGGAGACGCGCGAGGTGTTCGAGCGCGCCGAGGCGGGCGAGGTCAAGGCGCTCGCCATCGTGGACAATGCGGCCCGCTTCACCGGCATCGGCATCGCCAACCTGCAGAAGATCTTCGACCCCGAGGGCTTCGTGATCGGCGGCGGCATGACCGCCGCCGGCGAGTTCTACCTTTCCAAGGTCCGTGCCGCGGCCGCCGAGTACCTCAAGGGCTATCCGGACGCCGACATCCGCGTGGCGCGGCTGGGGACCGATGCCGGCGTCATCGGAGCCGCGGCGGTCGCGGCGCAGTCGCTGTCCTGACGCGCTCCCCCGGCAGGGAGCGGCCCGTCAGCCGCCGCCCGCGCGGGCGTCCAGGGGACGCACGCTCGTGACCGCCACCCGGCCGTCCGCCAGCAGGTTCCCGGTGACGTAGACCTGCCCCGCGGGCACGCTCTCGACACCGGTGAGGGTCAGCTCGCGGCCGTCGGCGAGGCGCGCCAGCGCCTCGCCCCCACCGAGCGCTCGCAGGTGGGCGGTGAAGGCGGTCGGCGGGGGGGACGATGCCGGGCAGCAGGCGGCCAGCGTCACTGCCAGCGCCAGGGTCAACGACGCCGCGACCGTCAGCGGTCGGAGCCGGCCCGCACGGCGGGCCGCGGCAAGCTCGCCTCGCCGCCCCCGGTCGGTGCTGTGGTCCGTGTCGGCAGGCCGACCGTCGTAACTGTCGGCGGGCCGACGGTCGTAAGCGTCGGCGGGCCGCCCCCGGTCAGTGGCGGCGGGCCGCCCCCGGTCAGTGGCGGCGGGCCGCCCCCGGTCAGTGTCAGTGGCGGCCATGCGCTTCCTCGAGCGGTTCCTCACGGCCCGACTGGGCGCCGTCGTCTCCCTCGCCCCGGTCATGGCGGTCACGGAAGTCCGGGTTGGCGCGGAGCTCCGGCACGGCGGGATGATGGCGTGCGTCGACCTCCAGCCGGGCGAAACGCGGGTCCTGGGCGCGTTCCTTCCACACGCGAGGCTTGGCCGGGATCCCCAGGCCCACCACGTGCGGCTCCATGTCGTGCGTCGCCAGGGCCAGCGCCCCCAGCATGCTGTCGTCCGAGAGCACCGTGCCCGCCAGCACCGTAGCGTGGTAGGCGACCCTCACGCCGCGTCCGATGACGGTGCGCTTCAAGGTGACGTCGGGCTGCTCCAGGATGTCGTGCGTGTGCGAGTAGACGTTGGCGTAGTCGCTGAGGCTGGCACCGTCATGGAGCTCCACGCCGCCGATGTCGTCGATGAACACGTGACGGTGGATGACGACGTCGTCCCCCGCCTCGATGTTGTAGCCGACCGACACCTCGACGTCCTGGAAGATCTTCAGGTCGCGCCCCGCACGCGCGAAGATGCGTTCGGCCAGCATCCGGCGGACCCGCACGCCGCTCACCACGGACTGCCCCAGGGGGGTGGCGTCGATCGACTTCCACAGCCAAAGCAGCGGCTTGACCCTCGCGAAGCGCGCCGGGTCGGTGGCCGCGTAGTACTCGGCCTCGAAGGTGACGTTGCGGGGATCGAGGCCGAAGGCCGCCATGGGGGCCTGCTCCTCCAGCGCCTCGAAGGGCCGTCCGTAGAGCAGCGGCGCCAGCGTCTCCCGCGCGACCAGGTTGCGGTCCTCGGCGGGGTCGTCGAGCCGCTCGGCGAGCTCGCCGACGAAGCGTCGCAAGCGACCCTCCGCGTGCGGGTCCAGGGGTCGATCCAGCAGCCATGGCATCGCACCCACGTTAGCCGCGCGCGAGCCTCGAGGCGTGTCTGTCTCGCTACCCTGGCGACCGGTGCGGCGGGGCGCGAGGTCCCCTCCGCCGCAGCCCCCTTGGTCACGCCGGGCGCACGCCGACGATGCTCCCGGACGCCGTGACCCGCAACCCAACCTGGCTGCCCAGGCTCGTCGCCGCGCGCTCGACGAGCGCGGTCTCGGCCGGGCCGTGCTCGGGCTCATGTAGGAGCACCGGCCTGGCCGCCAGCGCGATCGCCCCACGCGTGTCCAGCCGTTCCCACACCGCGTCGAACGTCCAGTCCCGCTGGTAGGCGCGCTTCAGCGCCATCAGGGCGGGCCGGCCGCGCGCCGCCAGCTCGCCGTCCCGAGCCGGCCGGCGCACCTGCACCCTGGCGGGGAGCGCTGCCGTGGCTGCGTAGAAGTCGTCGATGAACTCGTCCAGCATGTAGTGCTCGGCGATGAGTGCCTCGGCGGCCGGGGCCGCCTCCTCGACGTCGTCCTCGTCCGGGTCGCCGGGATCCACCGCGGCGAAGACCTCGTTCAGCCGGTGCGGCAGGTTGTTCAGCCGGTAGAAGCGCTCCTCGACCGCTGCCGGCACCACCACCACGGTGGCGACCGGTAGCGCGGCCCGAGCCAGGGAGGCGAGGGCGGCCAGCTCACGGTCCTGGGCCGCGACCTCGGGCGGGAGGTCGGTCAGCGCCAGCGGACGGGAGTGCGGATGGGTGGCCTGCATGTCCTCACTATACGTAGGCGTTCGCCGCCGGGCCGTCGTTCGGGGAAGCTGCGAAGATGAGACAAACGCCGTCGGGCTGGGGCTTGCGCCTCATCCGGGCTTCATCGGGCGTGGTAGCCTGAGCCCGTGATCTTCGGCTTCGAGCGGGGAGCGGATCCGCGCGAGCGCGCGCTCCGGCGCAACCGCCTGCGGCTCGCCGCGGTCGGCGCGCTGCTGGTGATCGTCACGGTGTTCGCCGGCATCTCCGTCCGCGATTACTTCTCCGTCAAGGAGGTGCGGCTGCCGAGCGTCGTCGGCATGCCCTACACCGAGGCGGCCGATACGCTCCGGCACGCCGGGCTGCGGGTGCAGACGTACGTCGAGGACCTTCCGGGCACGGCCGTGCATGCGGTCACGGCCCAGGGGCCCGACGGCGGCACCGAGGTGCGGGAGGGGCGCGTCATCCACCTCGGCGTCAACAACCCTCCGGCCGAGACGCCGGTCCCGGCGATGGTCGGGATGACGGAGGCGCGGGCCCTCGCCCGGACGTCCGAGCTGAACATGCCGGTCACCTCGATCACCTACCAGAGCGATGCCCACGATGCCGGCACGGTCATCGGCCAGACGCCGCAAGCCGGCGCGCGGCTCGGCCATGACCAGACCGTCGGCCTCACCGTGAGCAGTGGGCCCGCCCGCAAGCCCGTGACCGTGCCCGATCTCAAGGGCATGCCGTACAAGGACGCCGTGGCCAGGCTCAAGGCGCTCGGATTCACCGAGGTGGAGGCGCTCCCGGCAACGCTCAGCTTCGATGCGGTGGGGGCCGTGAGCGGGCTCCAGCCGAAGGCGGGCAGCAAGGTACCGCCCGGCACGCCGGTGGCGGTGTTCTACTCCTTGTCGGGCCGCAACGTGGTGAAGGTGCCTGCCGTGGCCGGCATGCCGCTGTGGCGCGCCCAGCTCGCCCTGGAGGCGGCGCAGCTCAGCATCGGCCAGGTGAAGTACGTCCAGAAGCAGGACGCGCCCAAGGGCGTGATGAAGATCGAGCCGGCGGGCTACACCTTGCCGGGGACGCCGGTGACGCTCACCTACAACGGGCGGCCCGGCCTCACCACGGTGCCGTCGAACGGCGCCGGCGGCGACGCCATCGGTCCGGCGACCCCCCTGGGCGCGGGCCGCACGCCCCAGTCCGGCGGCACCAGGACCGTGCCGTTCGTCTTCGATCCCAAGGGCATGGGCATGAAGCGGCTGCTCACCGCGAGCTACCGATTGAAGCTGGTGGTCCAGGACGCCGACGGCCAGCGCACGGTGCTCGACCGCGCCATGGAGCCGGGTCAGAGCATCTCGACCAGCGTCGTGGTGCACGGCCCTAGCCCCCTGCTGCAGACGTACATCGACGGCGTCTTCTTCCAGGCCTGGCGCCCGTGAGGTGAGGCCCGCGGCGCGCGCGGCGTCACGGCAGCGGGCGCAGGGGGCCGCGTGCCCTGGTGCGGGGGCCGCGTCTTGGAAGCCGGCGGCCCGGGCGCATAGGGCGCTTCGCTTGCCGCCGGGGGCGCGATCCACCATCGCATAGACCGGTCGATCCATCGTCGGACCTCCGGAAGCGAGCCGCCCGCTGGGCCGTCGGGGCGCGAGGGCGGGCCGCGCGGGCCCACGCCTAGTGGGAATTGTCGCTGCGAACGGGCCCGAGGGGCCGTGACACTGGGTCTTGTATACTTCGCTCGTTACGGACGCGATGTGGACGGAGGAGGTTGTCCGTGAGCCAACCCGAGATTTCCCCGCTGGCGAGAAGGCTCGCCGAGGAGAACAACGTCGAGTGGCGTGGGCTCCACGGGAGCGGTGCGGGGGGCAAGGTCGTCGAGCGCGACGTGCTCGAGTACCTGGCGCGGGTGATGGCCGGCGAGGAGGATGTCGATCCCACGCCCGAGCCGGTACCCGACGGCCTGGACGCGTGGCCGGACGACGACGTCCGGTCCTTCCAGCAGGAGGTCCAGGCGTCGCGCCGGGACGCCGGTCTGGACGAGATCCAACAGGAGCTCTCGGCGGCGGACCGTCTCGGCGGCGGCTCGCACCACGAGGGCGGAGCGGCGGAAGACGAAGCCGCTCTCCTGCCGGAAGCCGAGGACATCAGCGAGGACATCTTCCTCTTCGGCGATGAGGCAGGTGACGCCGGCGGCGAAGCCGCGCAGCCCGAGCCGGAGGAGACCGCCTGGCCCTCGTTCGGGGCCGCGGAGGCCGCCGACGAGGCTTCGGAAGACGCGTTGCTGGTGGCGGGCGAGGAAGGCTTCGGCGAGGCCGGCATGGACGCGAGCGCGCCGGACGAGGCGAGCTTCGACGCCGGCGGGGCTCCCCCCGAGGGCGCGACGCAGGACATCGGCGACCTTCCCGACGTGTTCGGCGCGGCCGCGGACGAAGAGGACGTCTGGCAGACGGGGTCTGGTGCCGCCCTCTTCGCCGGCGACGAGGATGGCGCGCAGCCGGAGGCGGACGACGCCCTGGCGATGCCGGGCCTCGGCGAGGTGGAGGAGGCCCGGGCGGCGAGTGCCGGCGACGTTGGCGGCTACCCCCGCGACGATGCCTGGGCCGTGGAGCCGCCGGAGGCCGAGGAGGCTGCGTTCGAGAACGAGCCGTCGGACGAGGGAGCCGGTGCCGTGTGGGACGTGGAGGCCGGGCCGGTCGAGGCGTTCGACACGGGTTACCGGCCCGCCGCCCGGGAGGAGCCGGCGCCGTCCGCCGCGCCGCCCGAGGAGGGGCGCGCGGTGCCGGCTGCGTCGTTCGGACGGCCCGCGTTCGAGGAGGCGGTGTCTGCCGCCGCGACCGAGGAGGCGCACGTCGCGGACGATGTGCCCGCCCGCGCCCGCGAGCTGCCGCTCGTCAGCTACGGCACGCTGTTACGGCGTCACGTCGACCTCACGGCGCTGGCGGGTGCGCAGCTCGCGGTCGGGCTCGAGCTCGGCGCGGGCGAGCCGCTGTCGCCGACGCCGTTCCTGCTGCGCGCGGCAGCCAAGGCCGTCGCCGATGGGGCATGGGGTGACGGGTCGCTGTCGATGCTGCTGTTCGAGGAGGACGGCGGCATCACCCCGCGGCGCTTCGACGATGCCGCCAGGCAGCCGTTCATGGAGCTGGTGCAGGCGCTGGCCACGGACGGCGGCGCAACGAGCGACGCCCCGGCGGCCCTGAGCGTGGTGGACATGTCCGCGCTCGACGTCGACGAGGCCGTCCTGAACGTCGGCGGGCCGCTGCTGACGCTCGGCCGCATCCTCTACGACAATCAGCGCGGCAGCTACCGCAGCACGCTCTCGCTCGCCGGCGAGGTGCCGGCCGAGCGGGGGGCGCGGTTGCTGGGGCGGGTGGCGGAGCTGCTCGACGCGCCCGTGCGCCTCATGCTGTAACTTCAGGCAGCAGGGTTCAGCGACGCGGCCCCCGAGGATCGGGGCCGCGTGCCTTTGGCGCGGGCGCGGCCGGTCAGGCGGGCGCCGCCTGCGGCAGCAGCCACCACAGCACCAGGTACGCCAGGCCGCTCACCCCGATCGAAGGGATCAGCGACAGCGCGAAGATCGCGCGCACCGTCGTAGGGGAGGCGTCGACATAGGCGGCGATGCCGCCGCACACGCCGGCGAGCAGGCGGTCGTCGCTCGCGCGCCGGAGCGTGGCGCGGGTGGCCGGCCGCCGGGCGCGGCGCTGGTCGTGGAGCAGTCCGTCGGCCGGGCGGTCGCCGGCGTGCGTGCGGTCGGGCATCGGCTTCACCTGTCGGCCTCCGTGAGACGCGGGATCGTCGGAGCGATGGTGCGGTCGCGCAGTGCGGCATGTACCCGGGCCTCGAGCTCGCGCACGTCGACGTCGAAGTAGCGGTCCGGGACCAGGGCCAGGTGCCGCAGCGCCTTGGCGTAGTTGCGCCGGCCGCCCCGCGGGCTGCCGAGCGCCCGCGCCTTGTGGAGGGCTGCGGCCAGCAGGATGACGCCGCCGAGGAAGTGCTTCTCGACCCCGTGACTGGCGAGCCAGCCCTCCTCCAGCGCTTCGTGCGCGTCCCAGAAAGCGCCCTCGTCGAAGAGGGCGACAGCGCGTTCCCAGGGGCGGTCGCTCGTGGTCACGGCACCCAGTATAGGCCCGCCTGGGCGGACGACGCTGGCCGGGCCCCTCGCGCTGGGGTAGGCTTGGGTGTGTCCGACGCCCGACGTGCAGGCCCTGTCTCCCGCGCTTCCCGCCTGGTCGTGGGGGTGACCGGCGGCAGCGGCTTGATCTACGCCCTCGACCTCCTGGGGGCGCTCCGGCCCACCGCGATCGAGACCCACCTGGTGGTCAGCGCGGGCGCCAAGCAGGTGGCCCCCACCGAGCTCGAGGGCGGCATCGGGGAGCTGGAAGCGCTCGCCGACCACGTTCACAAGGACGCGGACCTGGGCGCCGCCATCGCCTCCGGCAGCTACCCGACGCGCGGCATGGTCATCGTGCCGTGCAGCGCGGGCACGCTCGCCAGGGTGGCGAACGGCTTCGGAGACACGCTGGTGGCCCGCGCGGCCCACGTCACCTTGAAGGAGCGCCGCCCGCTGGTCCTGGTGGTGCGTGAGGCCCCCTTCTCGCGCCCCATGCTGCAGAACATGCTGGCGGCCAACGACGCGGGTGCGGTGGTGCTGCCGGCGTCGCCCGGCTTCTACCACCGGCCACGCACCATCCTCGACCTGGTCGGTGCCATCACCGCCCGCGCGCTCGATCATCTGGGCATCGACAACGACCGCGTGCCGCGCTGGAAGGCCGATGGTGGCTGAGGCGGTGGCCGGGCTGGTGGCGGCCGCGGGCCAGGGCACGCGGCTCGCGGCCGGCCCCAAGGCGTTCGTGCGGGTCGGTGATCGCAGCCTGCTGCAGTGGGCGGTGGCGGGCCTGGAGCCGGTGGTGGACGAGATCGTGGTGGCGGTGGGGGCCGACGACGTCGCGCGCGCCCGCGCCCAGGTGCCGGGCGCGAAGGTGGTACCGGGCGGGAGCACGCGCCAGGACACGGTGGCGCGGCTCCTCGCTGAGACCGCCGCGGTCTACGTGCTGGTGCACGACGCCGCCCGGCCCTTCCTGCCCGCCGACGTCGCGCGACGCGTGCTCGCCGCGGCGCGCGAGGCCGGGGCCGCCACCGCCGCCCTGAAGGTCGCGGACACCATCGTCGACGCCGACACCGGTGAGACCCTGGCACGCGAGCGGCTGCGCGCCGTGCAGACGCCTCAGGGGTTCGAGCGGCGGCTGCTACGGGAAGCGCACGTCCGTGCGGCCGAGGACGGCACGGCGGCCACCGACGACGCCGCGCTGGTGCGCCGGTTGGGACGCCCTGTGCGCCTGGTGGAGGGGAGCCCCTTGCTCCACAAGATCACCACCCCCGAGGACCTGCGCCTGGCGTTCGCCCTGGAAGCCCTGTGGCTGGAGCAGCGCTCGCACGAGGAGCGGAGGCCATGACCCCCGTCGCCGAGACCACCGAGCCGGCGCACGCCAAGGTCAACCTGGGTCTGTCGGTGCTGGCGCGGCGCGGCGACGGCTATCACGAGATCGAGACGGTGGTCGCGCGGCTGGCGCTTCACGACGACGTGGCCGTGCGTCTGGCGGGCGCAGGGGTGCAGCTCGCGGTCGAGGGCGCCGCGCTTCCGACCGGCGAGGACAACCTGGCTGTGAGGGCGGCGCGCGCCTACCTGGATGCGGTGGGGGCCGACGCCGCGGGGAAGACGGGCGTGGCGATAAGGCTCGCCAAGCGGATCCCCGTCGCCGCCGGGCTGGGCGGCGGTTCCTCGGATGCCGCCGCCGTGCTGCGCGCGCTGGCGCGGCTGGTACCGGCCCCGGTGGACCTGATCGCCGTCGGCTCGGCGCTCGGCTCGGACGTGCCCTTCTTCGTGGCGGACCTTCCGGCCGCGCTGGCGCGCGGGCGGGGCGAACGTCTCGAACCGCTGACCCTGCCGCCCCTCACGCTGGTGCTCGCCTTCCCGGCGGTCGCGGTGAGCGCGGCCGAGGCCTACCGGCGTGTCCAGAGCTTCACGCCGCGGCTGCAGCCGCGGAAGCTGCTCGAGCGGTTGAACGCGGGCCGGGACCCGAAGCTGGTCAACGGCCTGCAGCCGGGCGTGGTCCGCGAGCACAAGCAGATCCGCGAGGCGATCGCCGCGCTCCGCGCCGAGGGCCTGCGCGGGGCGGTGATGTCCGGCAGCGGCTCGTGTTGCCTGGCGCTGGCCGACGACGCGGCCGCCGCCGAGGACGCCGCACGGCGCTTGCAGGCTGCGCACCCCGACTGGACCGTGCTCGCCACCCGAACCTCGTGAGCCCTCACGCCACGGGCGGCCGTCGCCGGGGCGGCTCCTGGCGGCCGGCCCGTCCCAACGTGGACGTGCCCGCCCCGCCGGCCCGTGTCAGCGCGGGCGGCGCGGGAAGTGCTTCTCCTGTTGGGCGTCGTCCTGGATCAGGCTGTCCTCGCCGGCGAGCGACTCCACGTGGTGCCGGAGCTCGTGGGTGAGCGTGTCCCACAGCTCCTCCTCCCAGTCGAAGTCGGGGTCGCCCTCCGCGATGGCGGCGAAGGAGCCGTAGTAGAGCGCGATGTGGCGGCCCAGCCCGGCCTGCCCCCCCAGGAAGTCGGGCCCGCCGGGGTCGAGGTACTCGCCGAGCCGGTAGACGTCCTCGTACTCCTCCTCCGGCTTCGCCTCCTCGAGCACGTGGACCCCCTGGAGGCCCCGCAGGAACTCCTCCGGGATGTCGCTCACCATGCTCTCCGCCGTGGCACGGAACGCCTCGAAGGTCATGCTCCAGTCTACGCCGGGCGGCTGCCGAGGGCGTGGCTCACGAGGTTCCGGCAGCGTAGCCGTCACGCAGCGACAGGGCCCGAGCCTGCGCCGCGCTCTCGTACGCGGCCAGCACCAGGCGCACCGCCTCGCGGCCGTCCTCGCCGCTGCACGCCACCGGCCCCTCGCCCCTGACGGCCGCCAGGAAGGCGGTCACGTGGCGGCTGTGCGGGCCGGCACCGGCGAAGTCGTAGGTGGCCACGTCGGTCTCGCCCCAGGTGGTGCCCGGCGAGGCGCGGTAGCTGTGGCGCAGCACCTCCGGACCGAAGCGGTTCGTGCACTCCAGCGCACCCTCGGTTCCGTACACCCAGAAGCCCTGCTCCCAGCCGGTGGCAGTCCAGGCCGTCTCCACCGTGCCGAGGGCGCCGTCCTCGAAGCGCAGCGACACCACCGCGGTGTCCTCCAGCTCGACGTCGTACTGCAGCGTGGCGGTGCGGGCGTAGACGTCCTCCACCCGGCCGCCGAAGAAGCGCGCCAGGTCCATCAGGTGGCAGCCGTTGTCGAGCAGCGTGCCCCCGCCGGCCGAGGCACGCGTGCGGAACGACGGCCGCACCCCCAGGCCGGCCCAGTCGTGAGCCTGCCGCAGGCGGACGTAGGTGACCCGGCCGATGGCGCCCGCGTCGAGGAGCTCCTTGGCCTTCCGGGCGGGGCCTCCGGAGCGCAACTGATGGTTCACCTGCAGCACCACCCCCGCCTCGCGGCAGGCCGCGATCATCTCGTCGGCGAGCGCCAGCGACAGGGCGATGGGCTTCTCGACCAGCACGTGGACGCCGGCTGCGGCCGCGGCCAGGGTGGCGGGGTGGTGCACGGCGGTGGGCGCGGCGATGCTCACCGCGTCGAAGCCGCCGTCCTGGAACATGGCGTGGTAGTCGAGGTAGCGGCGGGGCACGTCCCACTCGCGCCCGCGGCGCTCGAGCGCGGCCTCATGGCTGTCGCAGATGGCCACCACCTCGGCGCCGGCGTCACGGTAGCCGGCCACGTGGCGCCGCGAGATGGAGCCCGTGCCGATGACGGCGACCCGGACCGGATCGAGCGGCGCGGCGGCGGACGCCGACGGGCTGCTCGTGGGGAGCGCAGCCATCAGCCCACATGCTCCTTCCCGGGGTTGGGGACAGGCTCGAAGGCCGGCACGTTGATGGGTTTGCCGATGTCCTGGCGCAAGCGCGCGGCGGCATAGCCGGCGGCGTTCGCCAGGATGCGGCGCACGTGCGGGTTGCGGTAGGTGGGGTAGGCCTCGTGGCCGGGGCGGAAGTAGACCACCCGGCCGTGTCCGCGCCGCCAGGTGCACAGGCTGCGGAACACCTCGCCCCCCTGGAACCACGACAGCATCAGGAGCTCGTCGGGCTCGGGGACGTCGAACCGCTCGCCGTACATCTCCTCCCGCTCCAGCTCGAACTGCTCTGGGATGCCTGCCAGCAGCGGGTGGGACGGCTGCAGGTTCCACAGCCGCTCCTTCTCGTCCGCCTCGCGCCAGCGCAGCCAGCCGCTGGTGCCCAGAACGCGCTTGAAGACCTTGGAGACGTGCCCCGAGTGGAGGACCACCAGACCCATGCCGGCGAGGACCGCGCGGTGCACGCGCTCCACCACCTCGTCGCCGACCTCGGCGTGCGCCTTGTGCCCCCACCAGAAGAGCACGTCGGTGGCGTCCACCACCTCCTGGCTGAGGCCGTGCTCGGGCTCGCGCAGGGTAGCGACGCGCACGTCGGCGTCCATGTGCTCCAGCACCGCCGAGCGCACTTCGGCGTGGATCCCGTCCGGATAGACGGCGCGGACGATCTCGTTCTCGCGCTCGTGCAAGAACTCGTTGTAGATGGTGACGGCGAGTCGACTCATGCGGGGCCTCCATGCCAGCGCGCCCCTGGCGGGACGCAGCGCGGCCCGATGCGCGCACCACGGGGGAGCGTCCGGGCGCAAGGCGGGTGGGCCGCGACCGTGCCGGCCCAACCCGAGAAGCATACGTCGGCCCGCGCCGGCCCCGTCAAGGGCGCCGCGCACCCGGGCGGGGGCGCGGCTCGCGGAGCTACGCCGGCTCGTGGGTCTGCGCCGTCGGTTCGTCCGGGATGCGCCGCGCCACCCGCGACACCGTCAGGCCCTGCACCAGGATCGAGAACACCACCACGGCGTAGGTCATCGACACGATCAGGTCGCGCTCGTGGCCCTCGGGAAGGGACAGCGCCAGCGCCACCGAGATCCCGCCGCGCAGGCCGCCCCACACCATGGTGCGCACCGTCCAGGCGGGGAAGTGCCAGCGCGCCCTGAGTGCCGTGATGGCCGCGCCGGCGCTCGCCAGCCGGGCCAGCAGCACCAGCGGGATGGCCAGCAGCGCGGCCTTCCAGGGGTAGCCGCGGGCCAGCACCAGCACCTCGAGCCCGATGAGCACGAAGAGGACGGCGTTGAGGATCTCGTCGATCAGCTCCCAGAAGGTGTCCAGGTGCTCACGGGTGGTGGCGCTCATGGCCAGCATGCGGCCGCGGTTGCCGATGAACAGCCCCGCGACGACCATCGCCAGCGGCCCGGACATGCGCGCCGTCTCGGCCAGGGCGTAGCCGCCCGCGACCATCGCCAGCGTCAGCAGCACCTCCACGGTG
>Ga0102953_1002024_pt1 | contig 12401 bp, 12 predicted proteins | sample SalPon2A_C_D2_MG_FD_78509 | JGI IMG/M metagenome (GOLD analysis project Ga0102953, IMG submission 78509) | Soil microbial communities from South San Francisco under conditions of wetland restoration - Salt Pond MetaG R2A_C_D2_MG | ecosystem: Environmental > Terrestrial > Soil > Wetlands | place... | reverse complement strand
GGCTCACGGCACCGACAGCAGCGCCAACACCGGTGCCTCGGGCGCAATGACCGCCGCTACGGCCCCCGCCAGGTCCAGCCAAGCGACGCCCGCATCCAGCACGCCGCTGTCCGAGGTGGCCACGATGCCGGGGGCCCGCCGCAGCAGCGGGTCCGCGCTGGGCACCAGTTCCACGCACCAGGGCCAGCCGTGCCGCTCGGCCAGCTCGCGCAGCAGGGTGGCCATGCGGCCCGTGTTGGAGACGGGCGCATCCAGCAGCCAGTGCACCGGGCCCGCCCCGGCCTCCGCCAGCCACGCCCCGATGGCCTCCGCCGCGCGCGGGGTCTCGCGCACGAGGCGGTACGTGCCGTGTACGGAGGCCAGATCGCGCAGGGCACCATCGTTCCCGCGCAGCAGGATGCCCCCCGAGCAGGCCACCTCCAGCGTGATGAGCTGGTTGAGGCCATCCACCAGCAGCGGCTCGCCCCGCAGCGCCTCAGGGGTGACGCGGCGCGCGCGACGCGCTTCGGCCCGGCCGGGCGCGCACACCCCGCGCAGCAGGGCCATGCGCTGGCGCTTGCGCAGGGCGTGGCGATCCCCCACCAGCTTCAGCGCGGCGTCCATGGCATAGCTGCGCTCCAGCAGCCAGGCGAGGTCCCCCGCCGCCGCGCGCAGGGCCTGGGCCTGCCGCGCGTCCAGAAACAGCCGCGCATCCTGCGGGTGCTGGCCACGGTGGCCGCGATGGGGGGCAGGGTCGGTCATGAGCGCATCGTCGCGAGAGCGGCGCACTCTCGGGCGCTTGCCGCGCGCCGCAGGTCAGAGTACACGGGAGCGAGAAAGGGGGTTCGTACGGGTGACCGGCGCACCCCAGGCAACGCACAACCCGCACCGTGGCGCCCAGGCGCCCGCCTCATGAGCACCGTCCGCATTCGCGCCGCCGCCCGGCGGGACGCCGCCCGCATTGCCGAGATGGCCAACGCCCTCAACCGTTACCACGGCATGGACGACCGCGTCTTCACGGCCGAGGCCGTGGCGCGCGACGGCTTCGGGCGCCGCGCCGCCTTCCACTGCCTGCTGGCCCTGCTGGACGGCGAGACGGTGGGCTACGCCATGTACCACGAGTGCTACAACTCCGACGTGGCGCGGCGGGGGGTGTGGCTCGTGGATCTCTACGTGGAGGAGCGCGCCCGCTCTCACGGCATCGGGCGCCGCCTGATGGCCGCCCTGGCTCGCGACACCCTGGCCCGCGACGCCGTCTCGCTCTGGTGGGGCGTCAGCGACAAGAATTCCTCGGCGCGCCGCATGTACGCGGGCCTTGGCGCCCACGACTACGACTACCGCCTGCTGGAGTTCGAGCGCGAGGACCTGGAGCGCCTGGCCCGCGAGGATGGGGCCGCGGACTAGGCTGTGTTTGGAAAAGGGTTCTTAAGCGGCTCAGCCGCTTAAGAACCACAAGACATCCCGTGTGGGGGCCAAGGGCCCCCACACCCCCGATACGGTCCCTGACCGAGCCCAGCGGGGTCTTGCCGGCAATGAGAGTCCAGGGAGCCAAGCTCCCTGGTGGGGTTTGGGGGCAACGCCCCCATCACCATCGTGCTTTTCAAAACAGAACCTAGCCCTTGACGATCAGCTTGTAGTCCGGCGTGGGGTTGAGCGGGCAGGAGTAGACGTACTCGCCGGGCTTGAGGGTGACCTCGTACTCCTGCGTCTTGCCGGTGGTGATGCCTCCGCCGGAGACGCTGGGCAGCCGCGCCCGGTTGATCACCCCATCGCCCCGCAGCCAGAAGCCCAGCTCGTAGGGCACGTCCTTGTTCGTGACGCGAAAGATATAGCGGCCCGGTTTGAGCACCAGCGGCTTCGCATCGGCCACGCGCTGCGCGCCGCTCTTGGCGTTGATGGTCTCGCAGTCGGCCGCCTGGTGCGAGCTGAAGCCGCGGTCGATGCCGTCCTCCGACTCCACGAACTGGCAGGGCACCTGGGTGAGCTGGATCACCTGCGCCTGCGGCTTGGAGCCCGGGCTCATGGTCATCAGCGCAAACGCCGCTCCGGCAGCCAGCAGGACGGCCCCAACCCCGCCCACGATCCAGTCCGTCCGCGCTCCCAGCCAGCGACGCATGGCTTCACTCCTCATGACAGCGGGTGCGGCAGCACGAGCGGACAAGCAGCGCCGCCGGCTCACACACCCATGATCGTCCAGCAGTTTACCACGACGGGCACGCCAGGGGTGTAGTCCGCGCTACACGGGCAGGTGGCACCGGTCGTGCGGACTTGCGGAGCCGCGGCAGGGCGGGGTAGGACGAGGCATCGCATCCCCGCCCGCGGCGGCGGAACCCCCAGCCAGGAGCCGACATGCCCAGCAAGACGCCCCAACCCGATGACCTCGGCCTGGCCGGCAAGGTCGCCATCGTCACCGGCGGCGGTGCCGCGGGCGACGGCATCGGCAACGGCCGCGCCGCGGCGATGCTGCTGGCCCGCGCCGGCGCGCGCGTGCTGGTGGTGGACGTGCAGCGCGAGCTGGCCGAGCACACCGTGGCCATGATCGCCGCGGAGGGTGGCGAGGCCGCAGCCCACGCCGCCGACCTCACGGACGAGGCCCAGTGCCGGGCCATGGTCGCCGCCGCGCTGGAGCGCTTCGGGCGCCTGGACTTCCTGGACAACAACGTGGGCATCGGCAGCCGCGGAAGCGTCGTGGAGGAGGACCCGCAGGTGTGGCGTCGCGTGATGCAGGTGAACGTGGAGACGATGTTCCTGGCATCCAAGTACGCGGTGCCGGCCATGATCGAGACGGGCGGCGGGGCCATCGTCAACGTGGCGTCCATCTCCGCACTGCGGCCACGCGGGCTGACGGCCTACAGTACGTCCAAGGGCGCCGTGATCGCCCTCACCCGCGCCATGGCCGTGGATCATGGGCCACAGGGCGTCCGCGTCAACTGCGTGGCGCCGGGGCCGGTGTACACGCCGATGGTCTACGGGCGGGGCATGAGCGAAACCAACCGCGAGCAGCGCCGCAAGGCCTCCGTGCTGGGCATCGAGGGCTCCGGCTGGGACGTTGGCCTGGCCGTGCGCTTCCTGCTCTCCGCCCACGCGCGCTTCATCACCGGCCAGACGCTGGTGGTGGACGGCGGCGCCACCCTGCGCGGCCCGGCCCGCGCCACGGACGAGGGCTAGTGTCCGTTTGGAAAAGCATGATGGTGATGGGGGCCTTCGGCTCCCGCGCTGGATGCCTTGCGGTTATTAGGCGGCTGAGCCGCCCAAAAGCCCATTTCCAAACACAGCCTACGTCGCTTCACCCAGCCACTGCTGCAGCCGGGCGCGGATCTCGTCGCGGGCACGCCGGAAGGCGGCCAACCGCTCGGCGTCGGAGCCCTCCACCGCCGCGGGATCGGCAATGGGCCAGTGCAGGCGCTCCACGGGGCCGGGAAAGACCGGACACACCTCCTCCGAGCAAAGGGTCACCACCACACCGATGGCATTCTGCTCGATGGTGTCCACGGACTTGGCCTGCTGGCCGGAGATGTCGGTGCCGATCTCCCGCATGGCTTCCACCGCCAGCGGGTTGAGGTGCGTGGGCGCGGAGCCCGCGCTGTACACGGGCGTCCCCGGTGGGGCCAACGTGCGGGCCAGGCCCTCAGCCATCTGGCTGCGCGAGGAGTTGGCCACGCAGAGGAACAGCAGGCCGCGCGGGCGCGCGGGAGCGGTGACCATCGCTCAGCCCCGCACGTCGGCCGCGCTGCTGTAGAGCCGGCGCCGCAACCAGAGCGCCACGTTGACCAGCCCGATCAGCACGGGCACCTCCACCAGCGGCCCGATGACGGTGGCGAAGGCCACGCCCGAGCCGATGCCGAACACGGACACCGCCACGGCGATGGCCAGCTCGAAGTCATTGCTGGCGGCAGTGAGAGAGACGGTGGTGTTCTGCGGGTAGGCCGCACCGAAGGCCCCGCTGCGGGCCACGAAGAACGTGACCAGGAACATCAGCACGAAGTAGAGCGCCAGCGGAATGGCCACCCGCACCACGTCCAGCGGGAGCTGCACGATCAGGTTCCCCTTGAGCGAGAACATCACGACGATGGTGAACAGCAGCGCCACCAGCGTGAGCGGGCTGATGCGGGGGATGAACGTGCGCTCGTACCATTCGCGGCCCTTCAGCGGCAGCAGCACCAGCCGGCTCGCCACGCCGGCCACGAAGGGCACCCCCAGGTAGATGGCCACGCTGCCGGCGATCTCGCCCATGCTCACCTGCACGATGCGTCCCTGCATGCCGAAGATGGGCGGCAGCAGCGTGATGAACAGGTACGCGTAGACCCCGTAGAAGAGCACCTGGAAGATCGCGTTGAACGCGACCAGCCCCGCGGCCAGGTCCCGGTCGCCATCGGCCAGGTCGTTCCACACCAGCACCATGGCGATGCAGCGCGCCAGGCCCACCAGGATCAGGCCCACGGCATACTGCGGCCGGTCCGGCAGCAGCAGCAGCGCCAGCGCGAACATCAGCAGCGGCCCCACCACCCAGTTCTGGAACAGGGACAGCGCCAGTACCCGGCCGTGCCGGAACACCGAGCCGATGGCTTCGTAGCGCACCTTGGCCAGCGGCGGATACATCATCAGGATCAGCCCGATCGCGATGGGTATATTGGTGGTGCCCACCTGGAAGCGGTCGATGAACGCCTCGGCGGCCGGGTTCAGGTAGCCGTTCAGCACGCCCGCGGCCATGGCCAGGAAGATCCACAGCGTCAGATAGCGGTCCAGCAGGGACAGCCGCCGTACGGGCGCGGCAGGGGCTTGGGTCAGCGTCGTCATCGGCGGTTGCGGTGCTCCAGGGCATGGGTGGGTGCGGCAGGCATGGCCACCGCGGCGCGCGTGGCCGCAGGCGGACCACAGCGCTCGGCCGGGTTGACCATCAGTGTGAGGCGGCGTGCATCCGCGGCAAAGGGCGGCTGTCTGGCCAGCCCCGCCACGGTGTCGCTCAGCACGGCGCGGGCCCAGTCCGGCAAGCCGGGGTTCAGCTGGTAGAATACCCACAGCCCCTGGCGCCGGTCCGCTACGAGGCCTGCCTCCCGCAGCATCGCCAGGTGACGGGACATCTTGGGCTGGGAGACCTTCAGGGCGTGGGTCAGCTCGCAGACGCAGAGCTCCTCCTGCCCGGCGAGCAACACCAGACAGCGCAGCCGGGTCTCGTCAGCGAGCGCGCGAAAGAGCGTATCGGCGGCAAGCATGCTTTTTGTATATGAAATTCCGTATATAGCGTCAAGCGTATGCGATGCCCAAAGGCGCCAGTGCCAAACCAATAGCGACGCTCGCCGGCCGCATTCCGTGCGCACCCAAGCGTGAGCCCATTGACCACTGTCAAGCGCCGGGCTAACGTGAAGGTTCGCGGACGCACCAGTCCGCTAATTGATCGCGGGCAGCGGAGTGCGGCAGGGCATGGCGGAACGGACGACCCGAAGACGACCCGGACGGCCCAAGGACGAGGTGCTAACCGCCCAGCGCCGCGAGGCGATCCTGGAGATGGCCACCCGTGTGTTTGCCGAGCGCGGCTATCGCCACACGGACGTGGAGGCGGTCGCGGCGGCGGCGGGCGTGGGCAAAGGCACGGTCTACCGCCACTTCCCGGACAAGCGTGCGCTCTTCTTGAGCGCGGTGGATCAGGGCATGCAGGGGCTGCAGACCTGCGTGGACGGCGCCGCGCCCGATTGCAGCGGGTCGCTGGAGGACCTGCGGGCAGCCATGGAGGCGGGCATCCGCGCCCACCTGACGTTCTTCGACAAGCACCCGGAGGTGGTGGAGCTGCTGATCCAGGAGCGCGCGGAGTTCAAGGACCGTCGGCAGCCCACCTACGTCGCGTACGCCCACCGCAACAAGGCACGCTGGAAGCCCCTGGTGGAAGCACTGCGCGCCCAGGGCCGCCTGCGTGACCTGCCGCACGACGAGATGCACGAGTTCATGACGCAGATCATCTACGGCACGATGTTCGTCAACTACTTCAGGGGCCGGCGGCGCAGTATCGCCGCGCAGGTGCGGCGTATCGTGGACGTCGTGCTGTTCGGCGTCCTCACCGATGCGGAGCGGCACCGCCTGGCGCCTCCGGCAGCGCCGGGCCCCACCCCCCAGGGCACCCACTCCCAGCACGGACGTCCGTGAGCGACGCGCAGCGTCAAACCGCGACGCATGGGCCGTCCGCGCAATCTCCGCACCCGTCGGCACCACGGGCTGCCGCGGGCCTCCACACGGCAGTGCACCCTTTCTACACGCGAAAAGGTTTCGAATGATCAAGCGCATGGTGATCATGCTGATCCTCGTCGGGCTGGTGCTGGGCGGGATCTTCGGGTTTCAGGCGTTCAAGGCGGTGATGATCAAGCGCTTCTTCGCGCACCGCACCGCACCGCCGCAGACGGTCTCCACCATCGAGGCCAAGGACGAGGTGTGGCAGCCGGAGGTGGAGGCGGTGGGCTCGCTGGTCGCCGTCAACGGGGCCGATGTGGCGCCGGAGGTACCCGGTGTGATCGCGCGCATCAGCTTCAAGTCCGGCCAGGAGGTGCAGGCCGGCACCCCGCTGGTGCAGCTCGATGCCGACGTGGACCAAGCCCGGCTGCGCTCGTTGCAGGCCATGCAGACCCTGGCGGAGAAGACCTATCAGCGTGACGTGCTGCTCATCGCCAAGCGCGCCATCAGCCAATCGCAGATGGATACGGCCCACGCGAACCAGGAGAGCGCCCGCGCACAGGTGGCCGAGCAGCAGGCCGTGATCAGCAAGAAGACCATCCGCGCGCCGTTCGCCGGCCGGCTGGGCATCCGCGCCGTGGACCTGGGCCAATACGTCAACCCCGGCACCAAGATCGTCACGCTGCAGGCGCTGGACCCGATCTACGTGGACTTCCACCTGCCGCAGAAGATCGTGACCCGCATCACCGTGGGGCAGCAGGTGCAGGTGCACACCGATGCGCTGCCGAAGGAGGCCTTCACCGGTGTGATCTCCGCGATCGAGCCGATCATCGAAACCAGCACGCGCAATGTGAAGGTGCGCGCGGAGGTGCAGAATCCGAAACACCTGTTGCTGCCCGGCATGTTCGTCACCACCCGCGTCCACCTGGGCAGCCCGGAGAAGCACATCACGCTGCCGCAGACCTCCATCACGTTCAATCCCTACGGCAACATCGTCTACCTGGTGGAGGAGGACGGGAAGGGACCCGACGGCAAGCCCAAGCTGGTGGCCCATCAGAAGTTCGTCACCACGGGCGATACCCGCGGCGACCAGATCGCCGTGCTGGAGGGCCTGAAGCCTGGACAGACCGTGGTGACCTCCGGCCAGCTCAAGCTGCGCAACGGCACGCCGGTCGTCATCAACAACTCGATCCAGCCAACCAACAACCCGGCTCCCACGCCCAAGGACGAGTAACCAGGCCCCGCCCATGAAATTCACGGACATCTTCATCCGCCGGCCTGTGCTGGCGACAGTCGTGAGCCTGGTGATCCTGGTGCTGGGCCTGCGCTCCTTCGGGCTGCTGCCCGTGCTGCAGTATCCGCGCACGGAGAACGCGGTCGTCACCGTGACCACCGCGTACATCGGGGCGGATGCCGAGCTGGTGGCGGGCTTCATCACCACGCCGCTGGAGAATTCGATCGCCCAGGCGAACGGCATCGACTACCTGACCTCCACCAGCACCCAGGGCATCAGCACCATCACGGCCAACCTGAAGCTGAACTTCGACACGGACAAGGCGCTCACCGAGATCAGCACCAAGGTGAACGCCGTGCTGGGCCAGTTGCCGCCCGACGCCCAGCAGCCCGTGCTGAGCGTCAAGATCGGCCAGACCATCGACGCCATGTACATCGGCTTTTCCAGCGATGTGCTGGCCACCAACAAGATCACCGACTACCTGATCCGCGTCGTGCAGCCGCAGTTGCAGGCCGTAGCGGGCGTGCAGACGGCGGAGGTGCTGGGCGGCAAGCAGTTCGCGCTGCGCGCCTGGATGAATCCGCGCAAGCTGGCCGCCTACAACCTCACGGCGGCCGACGTGTATGCGGCGCTGGCCAGCAACAACTTCCTGGCCGCGGTGGGCAGCACGAAAGGGCAGATGGTGCAGGTGGGACTCACGGCGGGCACCAGCCTGCACTCCGTGGATGAGTTCCGCAACCTGATCATCAAGCAGAAGGACGGCGCCGTCGTGCGCCTGGACGACGTGGCGAAAGTCACGCTGGGCTCGGACGAGTACGAGTCACGGGTGGCCTTCGATGGGCAGCAGGCGGTGTACATGGGCATCCAGGTGGCGCCCTCGGCCAACCTGCTGGACGTGATCGCCAACGTGCGCGGCATCATGCCCGGCATTCAGCGGCAGTTGCCGGAGGGCCTGCACGGCCGGGTCGTCTACGACTCCACCAAGTTCGTGAACAGCGCCATTACGGAGGTAGAGCGCACCCTGATCGAAGCGGTGCTGATCGTGACGCTGGTGGTGTTCCTGTTCCTGGGCTCCCTGCGGTCGGTGATCGTGCCCACCATCGCGATTCCGCTCTCGCTGATCGGCACGTTCACGATGATGCTGATCCTCGGGTTTTCCATCAACCTGCTCACGCTGCTGGCGCTGGTGCTCGCCATCGGGCTGGTGGTGGACGATGCGATCATCGTGGTGGAGAACGTGGACCGGCACCTGGAGGAGGGCAAGGCGCCCATGGAGGCGTCGTTGCTCGCCGCGCGGGAGCTGGCCAATCCCATCATCGTGATGACGGTGGTGCTGATCGCCGTTTACATCCCCATCGGCTTCCTGGGCGGGCTGACGGGCGCCCTGTTCACCGAGTTTGCCTTCACCCTGGTCGGCGCGGTGACCATCTCCGGTATCGTGGCGCTCACGCTCTCGCCCATGATGTGCTCGCGCATGCTCAAGCCGCACGGCACGAACGGCAAGGGGTGGCAGGAGCGCTTCGTGGTGTTCCTCGACGGCCAGTTCGCCTGGATCCGCGGGCGCTACGAGCGGCTGCTGCACGGGAGCCTCAACTACCTGCCGGTGACCCTGGTCTTCGCGGCGATCATCCTCAGCAGCATCTACTTCCTCTATGCCACCGCGAAGTCCGAGCTGGCCCCGCAGGAAGACCAGGGCGTGATCATCACGCTGTCCACCTCCGCCCCCAACGCCACGCTGCAGCAGCGCACGATGTACTCGGAGGAGACCTACAAGCGGCTGGCCAGTCACCCCCAGACCGACCACGTGTTCCAGTTCGATATGCCGGGGCAGTCCTTCGCCGGCATGGTGTTCAAGCCCTGGGACGAGCGCAAGAAGACCCCCAGCGACCTCCAGCAGGCCGTGCAGGGCCAGCTCGGCCAGATCGCCGGCACACAGACGGTGGCCTTCCAGCCGCCGTCCCTGCCTGGCGCGCGGGGCCTGCCGATCCAGTTCGTGATCCAGACCACGGATTCCTTCGAGCGCCTCAACGACGTGGCGGACAAGCTTCTGCAAGAGGCGCAGAAGAGCGGCCGTTTCATCTTTCTCACCAACGACCTGAAGTACGACCTGCCGCAGTCCGAGGTGGTGATCGACCGCAACCTGACCGCGCAGCTCGGCCTCTCCATGCGCGATGTAGGGCAGGCGCTGGGGGCCATGCTGGGCGGGGGCTACGTGAACTACTTCAGCCTCAGCGGCCGCTCCTACAAGGTGATTCCGCAGGTGCAGCAGCGCTACCGGCTCAACGCGGAGCAACTGCGCAACTACTACATCCGCTCAGCCAGCGGGCAGTCCGTGCCGCTCTCCACGATCGCGCACATCGAGACCAAGACGGTGCCCGAGTCGCTGAACCACTTCCAGCAGCAGAACGCCGCCACCATCTCCGGCGTGGCCATGCCGGGCGTCTCCCAGGGCGCGGCGCTGGAGTTCCTGCAAGACCTCGCCAAACGCACCCTGCCGGCAGGGTACTCGGTGGACTACGCGGGCCAGTCGCGCCAGTACGTGCAGGAATCCAGCGCACTGCTGGTCACCTTCGCCTTCGCCCTGATCATGATCTTCCTGGCGCTGGCGGCGCAGTTCGAAAGCTTCCGCGACCCCATCATCATCCTGGTGACCGTGCCCATGTCCATCTGCGGCGCGCTGATCTTCATCAACGTGGGCCTGGGCGGGGCCAGCCTGAACATCTACACGGAGGTGGGGTTGGTCACGCTGATCGGCCTGATCAGCAAGCACGGCATCCTGATCGTGGAGTTTGCCAACAACCTGCAGAAGGAAGGGCGCAGCAAGCGTGAGGCGATCGAGCAGGCGGCCGAAATCCGGCTGCGGCCGATCCTGATGACCACGGGCGCGATGGTGCTGGGCGTGGTGCCGCTGATCCTGGCCTCCGGCGCGGGCGCCGTGAGCCGCTACAACCTGGGCCTGGTGATCGCCACCGGGCTGGCCATCGGCACGCTGTTCACACTGTTCGTGGTGCCGGCGATGTACATGCTGCTGGCGGCCGATCACTCGCGGCACACGGCCGCCGGTGACCCGCCGGGCGGCGACGCCCCCGCGGCCACCTGAGCGGCACGCCGGGGAGAGCGCATCAGCTCCCTCCCCGGCGCGGACCGCTGGGGGCGTCCGTTCAGCCCGCGGCTAGCTCAGCCACTGGGTGATGGCATAGTCCAGCGAGAAGGCGCCGCTGCCGAGGACGAGGATCGCCACGGCAATGGCGGCGGCGAGCAGGTGGAACTCGTAGCCCTCGCCCTGTTGCTGGCCCGTCCAGTTCATGAAGAAGCCGTTCTGGCGATGGGCCGTCAGCGCGGCCACGACCATCGTCGCCCCGACGCCCAGTGCGGCCACGCGGCCGAACAGGCCCAGGATCAGCCCCAGCCCGCCGAAGAACTCCGCCAGGATGGCCAGCACGCCGAACACGTAAGGGATGCCCAGCGAGCCCGTGAAGTAGCCCATGGTGCCCTTGAATCCATAGCCGCCGAAGAGCCCCAGCAGCTTCTGGGCGCCGTGGGGGAAGATCATGAGCCCCAGCGCCAGGCGCAGGATGAAGCCGGTCCAGGTGGGATCGGTCGCGAACAGTGCATGCCACATGTCACACCTCCTTGCATCGAGAACGGTGCGTCCGGCTGGCCCACGGCCGCCGGCGCGATGGTCAATGCACTCAGTGTGACATCCGAGATCATCGTAAAATATCGCAAAGATTCGACGATCTTAATCTGAAATACGGATGAGGATGCAGGCTGCGGCTAGCCATACCGATCTCGCTTGCCGCTTTGTACCGCCTGCCATGGCACCGGGCCGCGCTCCGGGTGCCTGGCCGGGGTCGCCTCACCGATTGACGCCGGCCATGCCCGCGGCGGGGTAGCGCTCGCCGGCCACGGCCCCATGGGGAACGATGCGCTCCAGCTCCGCCAGCTCCTCCGGCGTCAGCACGATCTCCGCCGCCGCCAGGTTCTCGTCCAGGTGGTCGCGGCGCGTCGTGCCGGCCACGGTGACGATGTCCGGCCCCTGCGCCAGCACCCAGGCCACGCAGAGCTGGGCCACGGAGCAGCCCTTGCGCGCTGCGAAGGCCTGCAACGGCTCCAGCAGCGCCAGATTGCGCGAGAGGTTCTCGCCCTGGAAGCGCGGCATGTGGCGCCGGATGTCCGGACCCCGGGCGACGTCCTGCGGGGCGGCCACGGCGCCGCTGAAGAGACCGCGCGAGAATGCGCCGTAGGAGAGGATGCCGATGCCCAGCCGGCGCGTGGTGGGCAGCACCTCGGCCTCGATATCCCGCGTGAAGAGCGAGTACTCGATCTGCAGCGCGGAGATGGGGTGCACGGCGTGCGCCCGCTCGATGGTGCCCGCGGCGGCCTCCGAGAGGCCCACGTAGCGCACCTTGCCCTCCTGCACCAGCTCGGCCAGCGCGCCCACGGTGTCCTCGATGGGCACGGCGGGATCCACCCGGGCGGGGAAGTAGAAGTCCACCGCGTCCACCCCCAGCCGCACCAGGCTGTAGCTGAGGAAGTTGCGCAGGGCCGCGGGCCGCGTGTCGTTGCCCAGCCAGCCGCCGTCGTGGTTGCGCATGGCGCCGAACTTCACGGAGAGCAGCACCTTGTCGCGCCGCCCGCGGATGGCTTCGCGGATCAGCAGCTCGTTGTGGCCCATGCCGTAGAAGTCGCCCGTGTCCAGCAGGTTCACGCCACGCTCGATGGCGTGCTGGATGGTAGCGATGCTCTCCTTCTCGTCACGCGGGCCGTAGGTGCCCGACATGCCCATGCAGCCCAGCGCCACCGCCGTGCTGCGCAGGCCTTGCTTGCCCAGTTGCCGCAGTTCCATGAGGGATCCTTGTCCAGTGGAAGGAGGGTGCGTTCGGATCAGCGTGGTGGCAGCGGGGCGCCGCGTCAAGGGGGCAGTCGCGGGCCGGCCGTGTCCCCCTTACGCCTCGTCGGCCAGCACCTGCAGCAGGGCGGGGCCGAACTGCTCCACCTTGTGCGGCCCCAGGCCGTGGATGGCCAG
>Ga0102953_1002023_pt1 | contig 12406 bp, 11 predicted proteins | sample SalPon2A_C_D2_MG_FD_78509 | JGI IMG/M metagenome (GOLD analysis project Ga0102953, IMG submission 78509) | Soil microbial communities from South San Francisco under conditions of wetland restoration - Salt Pond MetaG R2A_C_D2_MG | ecosystem: Environmental > Terrestrial > Soil > Wetlands | place... | reverse complement strand
CTACCTGGCCGTCACGCACCCTCGCCGCTAGCGCTTACGCATCGGCTGGTAAGGCGCTCGGGACGTCGCTCGTGCGCTGTCCGATAAGGTCGGCAGGCGTGCGTTTGTTCTCGGACTCAGTGCACGTGCGTCATGTTTCACGCACCACCGCCCACTGTCTATCAACAGGCCGCTTACTTGTTGTTCATCATAAGGTTGCGCGATTGGCATCACGGGCGCGGCGTTGGAGGTATCTCGTCACGATGCCCAACAGTTCCTGCATCCGCCGGCGGTACGTGTGGTCGCGCAGGGTGCGACGCTGTCCGGCGGCCGCGATCTGGCTGCGAGCCTCGGCATTTTTCAGCAGGTTTCGCATCTTCTCGACGCATTCGGCGTCGCTGGCATACGCAACGACTTCGCGCCCAGGATCGAACATTTCGCTCAGGTTCTCGTGGTCTTCGGTGACAAGGCAGGTGCCGACGCCGGTGGCCTCGTAGAGTCGCATGTTGTTGGCGTAGCGATGCTCGACGGTGCCGCGAACGTCGATGTACGCGTGCCGATTGAGCGTGATGCGTGACTGTTGAAGCACCTGATACATCGCCAGGCCCCACGCCTCGCCGTGGTGCCTCGCGCGCAGCGGCGACCCGGCCGGGATTTGCTCTGCACCGTAGCCGAACACGTCCAGCTCGATTTTCGCGGCGAGCCGCTCGAGCCACGCGATGCGGTCCGGGTGCGACGGAGCGAACCCACCGACAAACGTAACGTCATGTTGTGATTCGACTTGTGGAATTTTCAGCGGCACGCGGTCGTCGAAGGCCAGCCGCAGCAACTCGCCCACTCCGCCCTCTCGGCGGAAGTGCTCCACGACTGGCGGATACGACGAGATCATCAGGTCGTAGCCGCGAAAGGTTCGGTTGGCTGGCAGCGGGGATGCGATCTGCCCGACGGTCATTGCGACCTGGGCCCGCATTTCTTCGACGAATCGGTCACCGAGCGGATTCCACTCGAAGACGTAGAGCACGTCGGGGCGGTAGTGCGCCACCTGGGCGGCGACGATCTGCCGCCGCTGATCGTGAATGTTGCCATCGGGGTGAATTCCGTGCTCGAGGGCCCATCGGGCCTGGAGGATGTCGGCGTCGGCGATCACCTCCCGCGCCTCGACACCGAGCGATCGCAGCCCGTTCGAATAGGCGTCGCTCACGCCGAAGAAGGTATCGAAGATGCGTCGGCGCTGCGACTCGAACACCATCGACGCGAGCATCGGCTCCTGGCGGTAGAGCGCCTCAAGAAACCTCGGGTAGTAGCTGTGAACGAAGAGGAAGCTGGGCTGCGTGGTCATGCCGGACGGTCCCATCCCCCGCCGCGAAATCGGCCACCTCAGGCAAACGCGTGCTCGATCCGACGCAACGCCTCGTCCAATGCGCCATGTTCCATCTCGTGGCGAAGATGGAGCCGGCGGCGGAAGCGATCACAGCGCCAGTCGGCCGGCGTGAAACCCGCACTCTCCATCCCGGCGCGAAGCTGGCGAATGCCCTGCTGAAGTGTCCAGCGAGGCTGAGCGCCCGGAATCAAGGTGGCCAGTTTCTCCCCGCTGACACGGTAGCTTCGTCGGTCAAAGACCGTCGGACAGGTGGTTCGGGTGCTTCGGGCAAACTGATCGACGACGGCGTCGGCGATATCGATCACACGGTAGTTCTCGCCGGTCGCGGCCACGTTGAACGGCTCGCACGAGACCCGGTCGTCGGGCGCCGTGAGCATCGCGGCGTAGGCGCGGGCGACGTCCTCGACGTGGACAAGCGGTCGCCAAGCTCGACCGGCTGTCTGGACCTCCACCCGGCCGCAGCTGTGCGCCGCCCCGACGAAGTCGTTGACCACCGTGTCAACGCGAAGCCGCGGGGAGACGCCGAAGACCGTCGCATTGCGCATGAACACCGGAACAAACTGATCGTCGGCGAGCCGTCGCAGCGCCTGTTCGGCGGCGAGCTTCTGCTCGGCGTACGCGCTGAGTGGAGTTGGAATGTCCAGCTCCGTCAGGAGCGATTCCCCGCCGTTTCCGTACACCGCGCAGCTCGAAGCGAAGATGAATCGTGACACGTTGGCTTGCCGACAGCACTCGGCGAGGCGGATCGTGGCGTCGAGGTTGATCTCGCGCGACAGGTCGGGGCCGAGATCGGCGACCTCGTGCTCGGACAGCCCGGCCAGGTGGATCACCGCGTCGAACGAGAGCAATTCCGTGAACTCGATCTGGCGGATATCGGTGTCGAACGAGTCGACGTCTTCGTGCATGCGACCGAAGTCACAGCCCCGGTAGAAGTCACAATCCAGGCCGACAACCTCGCAGCGCGCGTGGCGGAGGACGGACGTCAGGACAGCGCCGATGTACCCCCGATGACCGGTAACCAAAACACGCATTTCGGTCGTCCCTTCACGCTCACACCGTGGCCGCCCCGCAGCGGCCCCGTCAGTGTCGATCGGTTCTATCGGCGGTCCTCGAAGCGAGGCTTGACGCGCATTCCGCGTACCAAGAACGGGTTATGCTGGCACGGCTGATATCGCGGATGCTTTGATGATGACGAAGAGGTCGACGTCCGGCGCGAGCCGCAAATCGCGTACGGCCGCCGGGGTCACACGCACCACCCAGCGCTCGCCGACGTCCACGGTGACCAGCACGTCGCCGTCTCGCTCGCTCACGCCAACGACGCGCCCGTTGAGGATATTACGAGCGCTGAGGCGATTCGGTTTCTCCCGGGCGAGGATCATGTCGGAGGCATGAACGGTCAGAAGGGCGATCTCTGTACTGGCACACGGTGCGTTCGGGGGTTCGGCAAGCACGAGTCGTTGGTCACCCACGCGAAAGACACACCCGCCATCCGCGCCGCCTCGGTCTCGCCTGGCGAGGAAGTAGTTGCGGAGGTCCGACGGGGTCGGGGTGTGCCGCGCGCGGATGTCGGCCAGCAGCTCGCGCGGCGCGCCGCGTCCGACGAGTCGCCCGCCCTCGAGCTGCCACGCTTCGTCGCAAAGAAATACGACGTCGCTTGTCGTGTGGGATACATACAGTGTGGGGATGTGAAACGCGCTTTTCACCCGGTGGAGCAGGGCGAGCGTGCGCGCGGCGAGCTCGGCGTCCAGCCCGGCGAGTGGTTCGTCCAATAGGAGCACGCGCGGGGCGGACAGCACGGCCCGGGCGATCGCCGTGCGTCGCGCTTCGCCGCCGGAGAGGGTAACTGGGCGGCGCGTGAGCAGGGGTCGCAAATCGAGCAGGTCGACCACCTCGTCGAACGTCGGGCCGTGGCCGTGCGCCCCTTGGCCGTATCGCAGGTTGCCACGCACCGAAAGGTGCGGAAACAGCAGCGGCTCCTGGCAGACGTAGCCAACGCCGCGCCGGCGAATCGGCACGCCGGGCCCGCCATGCGACGCAAACGCCTGGTCGGCCACGACGACGTGCGCCTCATCGGGCCGGACGAAACCCGCGACGACGTTAAGCAGCGTCGACTTGCCGCTGCCGGAGGGGCCGACGATTCCGAGCACGCGGGCGTCGGATCGGCCGGCGACCTCGAGCTGAAAGTCGCCGAATCGCTTGTGGATGGTCAGGTCGAACATGGCTTCTCGTGTTGGCATCGCCGAACCAGCCACTCGCTCAGCGCCACCGCGGCGACCGAAACGACCAGCGACGCGATCACCAGCCCCGCCGCGGACGAAAGCGGCCGACTCTGAAGCGACGTCCAGATGGCGAGCGGAATCGTGCGGGTCCGCTCGGGGATGTTGCCGGCCACGACCATCGTGGCTCCAAACTCGCCGAAGGCCCGCGCCCATGCCAGGGCCGCCCCGCCGACGATGCCCGGCCCGGCGAGCGGGACGGTGATCGTCCAGAAGCACCGCCATCGCGACGCCCCGAGCGAGGCCGCCACCAGGGTGAGACGGCGATCGGTTTGCTCGACGGCCGCCCGCGTCGTGCGGACGAGCAGCGGCAAGGCCACCACCGCACTGGCCAGCGCGGCCGCCCACCAGGTGAAGAGCAACCCGGACCCACACGCACGCAGCACCAGCAGTAGCGCGAATCCGGTGACAACGGGTGGCACGACGAGGGGCGCCGTCAAGACGGTCTCGACGACGAAACGCCACCGCGATTCGCCACGCGCGAGCCACACGGCCAGCGGGACGCCCAGAGCCACGCACAGCGCGGCGGCCACGACCGACACGCGCAGCGACAGTGCCACGGCATGCCAGTCCGCCGCGTCCAGACCGAGAAAGGTCGCAGTCACGGCGCCGCCTCGCTGAGTGCTCGCTTGTCGATCGCAAAGCCGTGCCTCATCCAACTGGGCACGGCCGCGGGTGACGTGATGAATTCGAGAAACGCAGTGCTTGCCCTTGCTTGCTTGGTCGACGCCGCGACCGCGCCGGCGTATTCGACGGATGCCTGCCTCGGTGCGAAGGTGTAGGCCGCGCGAATGCCGTCGCTGGCGGCGGCGTCCGTAGCGTAGACGACGGCGGCGTCGACGGTGTGCAGTTCGAGGAGTCGCGCGGCGGCTCGCACATCCGACGCGAACACGGCCTTGGGCTGCACGGCACTCCAGAGCCCCATCACTTCGAGTGCCTCTTTCGCGTAGCGACCGGCCGGGGCGGCCTCGGGATCCGCCATGGCGATTCTCATGAACCGTTCCGACGCCAGGTCGGCCGGCAACACTTCGCCCTCTCGGTCACTCGTCACCGCAATGACCAGACGATTGGTTGCCACCGTTCGTTTTGTTGAGCCGATCATCTTTCCCTCGCGGACCAACTGATCGATCAACGCCGGGTCGGCCGAGAGAAACACATCGCACGGCGCGCCGAGTTCGATCTGCCGGCAAAGCCCACCGCTCGGCCCGGCCGTCACCACGTAGTCGAAACGGCGCGTGGCGGTGCAGTCCTTCGCCAATTCGCCCACGACATCGCTCAGGCTAGCGGCCACACACAACGTCGCTGTCCCATCGGGTCGACCCGGTGCCGGGCGGCACGCGCCAAGCGCCAGTACGAGCGCGACGGCCGGCACCAGTCCAAATAGCAATTTTCGGAAATGATACCAGTGCAATCCCGAATAGCCGCGCAGGCCAGAGCCCGCGGCTCGGGACGTGGCATCGTATCGATGAAATCTCATTCAGTAGCGCATATCATGTGAGCGAAGCAAAGGTGGCGTCGAGCACTTCGATCAAGAAGTCGACGTCCTCGCGCGTCAGGCACAGTGGCGGCTTGATGCGCAGCACGTTGCCGTAGATACCACCGCGACCGATCAACAGCCCGCGATCCTTGGCGGCCTCCAGGACGTCCGCCGCGAGCGCCCCGGCCGGAACCTTGGTCGCGCGGTCCTCGACCAGCTCCACGCCGAGCATCAGCCCGCGACCGCGCACCTCGCCGATGACCTGGTGACGTTTCGTCAACTCCGTCAGCCGCTGTTTGAGTTCCGCGCCGACGTCGCGCGCATTATCCAGCAGATGTTCTTCATCCAGAATCTCGAGCGTGGTCAATCCCTGGATCATGGACACCGGGTTGCCGCCGAAGGTGTTGAAGTGAAGTTTCTGCGTGAGACATTCGGCGATCTCGCGGCGGGTGGTGACGGCCCCGAGCGGCGCGCCGTTGCCGATCCCCTTGGCCATTGTCACGATGTCCGGCGCGACGCCGTACGCCTCGAAGCCCCAGAAGTGCGAGCCGAGCCGCGCAAAGCCGGTCTGCACCTCGTCCGAAATGCACAGCCCGCCGTGTGCCCGAACAATGTCATACACGATCTGGAAGTACTCCGGCGGCGGCTCGACAACGCCGCCCGCGCCCTGAATGGGCTCGGCGATGAAGGCCGCGATCTTGCCCGACGTTTCGTAGTCGATGAGTTGCGCGACGTCCCGTGCGCACTTGACGTCACACGAGGGATATTCGAGGCCGTAGGGGCAGCGGTAGCAGTAGCCGGGTGTCGCGTGCTTGACACCAAACGCGTGGGGCAGCGGGAACTTCCAGTTGCCCATGGCCGTCATGGCCATGGTGTTGGCCGACCCGCCGTGGTACCCGTTGCGCAGCGAGATGATGTCGAAGTTTCCGGTGTGGAGTCGCGCCATGGTGGCGGCCAGGTCGTTCGACTCGGACCCCGAGTTGGTGAAGTAGGTTACCTCGAGTTCGCTTTCTTCGGGGAAATGCTGGGCGAGCTTTTCGGCATACCGCGCGATCGTCGGGTGAAGGTAGATGGTCGTGGTGTGCATGAGTTTTCCCACCTGCTCGCGCACGGCTTCCACGATGCGGGGGTGGCAGTGTCCGACGCAGACGGCGGCGACGCCGGCGAGCGCGTCGAGGTAGCGCCGGCCGGTGTCATCCCAGAGGTATTGCCGGTGGCCTTCGACGATCTGAATCGGCTGCTTGTAGTAGGTAAACACGGCTGGGGAGACGTACTTGCGTCTCAGGGCCAGAACCTCGTCGCGTCCGGGCCCGTTATCGGGCACGGGCTTGACGTCACACGGCGGCAGTGCCGGCTGTGGTTTTGCTGCGGACATTGCCAATCACTCCTCGGCACCAGGTTGGAGCGCGCCGGTCCACCGGGGAGCCGGGCGCGATGTCGTCGTGGCGCATCGTACCGCAACCGCGTTCGGCGCCCAAGGCGGGCGCGGCGGGTCGCGGGAATTTTCGCGGGCCCTATCGGACGCTCCGTCTCGGCAGGCGCCGGGAACGCGCGCCGGCATGCGCGATAAGAACGGATGAGGCGCCGGCGCCAAGGCCCTTGAAGACGGACCACGCGAAGGGGGCGTCGACGTCGGTAGCTTATGGGAGCCAGGTCGAATCGATGCGTCGGCGTGCGGTGGAAATTGCGGACGTATCCGCCCATTCAGCGAAGTTAAGGCACTTTCCAGACCATTCGATAACCAAGCGGGTTCTTCTACTACGCCTTCTTGCACCGGAGTCAGGATTTCGTGCCGTCAGATAGATCAGCGTTGTCGCGCTTTCTCGGCGCCGAGGAAATCCCGCGTTGGTTCGGACTATCGCTCGTTCTGATCTATCTGGTCGGACTTGCGACGGTGGCCAACGTCGGAATCGCCTCCATCAGGGCGGATGCGCGCCACTACCACCGGCGCACCACTGACTACGCGCTGACCCAACTCGCACAGTCGCTGTCACGCACGGCGCTCGAGGAAGAAGGAGTGGATGATCGCCGGCAGGCCTTCGAGCGCGCGCTGCGCCAATATGCCCAATCGCTTCCGGCGCGGGAGCTGAATGTCGTTAGCGAGAATGTGGTGGTGGCTTCGACGGTTCCGTCGCGCGTGGGAGCGCCCGCGTCGCAAGCATCGCCCGACGCCGCCGGCGACAAGACGTGGACGCTGTCGTTTCCGATCGTCACGGGTTCGCCGGACGCGGCGGGCACCAAGCTGCGGCTCATCGCGACCGTGCCGAGCGAGATTCCCGCGAGCAATCAGTTGGCGGCCCAGTCTGGTTTGTTTGCGATCGTGCTCGTCGTGCTGGGGGCGTTGTTCGTCACCTACCGCTGTGTTCGTCAACAACTGCGCGGTGTCGCGAAGATCGCGGACCGGCTCGAAACGTATGGGACGAGTCTGGCCGGCGACCTCAGTGCCCTGCACATCGCGGATACGACTGACGCGGTGATCGAGCCCTGGAACGCGTTGATCGAGCTGGCGGAGGATTTGCGCCGCGCCGTCGAGCAGAGCGATGCCGACGCGGAGCTGTCCAAGGCGCTACGCAGTGCCGCGAACGATTCGCTGTCGGAGGCGCTGAACGCCGTGCCGGACGGCATCATTCACATTCGCGGTGAGACTCGGTTCGCGTTCGTGAACGCGGCCGCGGCACGCATCCTCGGCTGGGGGCGAGACGACTACCGGACGAACACACTATCGGAGGGCACCTCTGCCGCGGTCGGCGAGACGGTGCTGGCGGCCGTGCGCAAGGCGCTGCGGCCGACCGGGCAGTTCGAGGCATCGACGGTCACGATCGAACCGACCGAGTCACGCGACGCGGACGAGACGACCTATCGTGTGTGGATTCTACCTCTGCCGCGTGGCCAGGGAGACGGCGAGTGCGTCGTGCTGATTCGCGACATCACCCAGCAGCTTCGGGCGGATCGGGCGCGCGAGGAGTTCGTGACGCAGGTCACGCATGAGTTGCGAACGCCGCTGACCAACATTCGCGCCTATGCGGAAACACTGTCGAGCGGAATGTTCGAGGATCCCAAGGTCGTGGCGGAGTGCTACAACGTCATTACCAAGGAAACACGTCGCTTGTCGCGTCTGATCGAGGACATTCTGAGCGTGTCCCAGCTCGAGGTCGGCTCGATGGAGCTTGCCGTGGACCAGGTCGATCTTCGCGCGGTGCTGGAAGAGGGCGTGCGCGACGTGGCCGGGCTCGCCGACGAAAAAAACATCGACGTGCAGCTCGTGCTTCCCGCGAAGCTCGAGCCGATTCGTGCGGACCGCGACAAGCTGGCCGTCGTGCTCAACAACCTTCTCGGCAACGCGATCAAGTATACGCCGCCCGACGGCATCGTGATCGTCGGGTGCAAGGCCGCGGATGGGGAAACGGTCATTACCGTCAAGGACAACGGGATCGGAATCGATCCCATCGACCACGGGCGGATCTTCGAACGATTTCAGCGCGGATCGGAGGCGGAGGCGCAGGCGCAGACGGGTACGGGTATCGGGCTGTACACGGCCCGGGAGATCGTACGCCGGCACGGCGGTGAGATTGAGTTGATCAGTGCGAAGGGAAACGGTTCGACCTTTTTGGTGCGACTGCCCCAGGCGGCGCGACGAACCGACGTGACGGTCCCCGCGACCGTGTAGGAGAGCAAGCGTCGTGGCGAGAATCCTGATAACCGACGATGACGCCCATATCGTTCGAGTCATGACGATCTGGCTCCAACGACAGGGCTACGAGACGATCACCGCCCGCAACGGGATGGCCGCGCTCGAGCTGCTCGAAGGCCAACCGGTGGACCTGTTGATCTCGGACATGAACATGCCGGAACTCGACGGCCTGGGCCTGACACGCGAGCTGCGCCGCCGCGGCAACGACACGCTGCCCATCATCGTGCTGACGGCGCGATGCGACCAGGTGAGCTTGACCGAGCAGCTACGCGCGTTCGGCGCGCACGTCGCGCCCAAACCGTTCGTGCCGTCACAACTCGTGGAACAGATCAACCAACTACTGGGGGTGGGGGCTCGCGCCTGACCTATGAGTGCCGAGAACACAACCAACCCAGTGGTCAGCGAGCCCGGGTCGCCGCTCGACGTCGTAGCGCAGCTCGGGCGGTTCCGCGAGCGCGCCCTCGAACTCGATGGCCACGACTCGATCGCGGAGCTGCTCGACCCGCTCGTCGGGTCGCTCGAACAGGTCATGGAGGAGCACCGCGGCATGGCCGACGAGCTGATCTCGGCCTACGAGCAGTTGGGTATCGTGTTCGAGGTGACCCGCAACCTGCCGGCCGTCAAGACCGAAGTCGAAGTGCTCCAGCTCTTCCTCGGCTCGCTGAGGCGGACGTTCGGCGGCTGCACGATCGTGTCGGCCACGCGCGATGCGGGCCAGTGTTGGGTGTGCGACGGCGAGGTCGACCTGCCGCGCGACTGGCTCGAAGCCATGCTCGAACAGGCTAGTCAAAGCTCGACGGTCTCCGTGGAGACGCCGAGCCTCGAGGGGACCGGCACGTATGCCGAAACACTTCTGGCGCCAATTTGCGCGGGAGAGTACCAGTTCGGTATGATCGTCCTGGCGCGGCAAAACGACGCCCAGCCGTTTCGTGCCAGCGACATGCTCATCATCGAGTCGCTCGCGAACTTCTGCGGCGACCTCATACGAACCCACCGTCTCGCTCGTGAGATGAGCGAGCTGTCCGTGCAAATGGTGCGGGCGCTCGTCAACGCCGTCGATCAGAAGGACGAGTACACCAGCGGCCACTCGCTCCGCGTCGCTCACTTTGCGACGAAGCTCGGACGGGCCTTGAGTCTGCGCGGCAAGGAATTGCAGATGCTCCAGTGGGGCGCATTGCTGCACGACGTCGGGAAGATCGGGATTCGGGACGCCGTCTTGAACAAACCCGGTCGTCTCACACCGGAGGAGTTCGATCACATCAAGGAACACCCGGTGCGAAGCTACAAGGTGGTGCGGGCGGTGCCGCAGCTCGCCGATGCGCTCGACGGCATTCTGTACCATCATGAGCACTATGACGGCGGCGGCTACCCCGAGGGTCTCGCTGGCGAGTGCATTCCGCGTCACGCGCGCATCATTCAGATCGCGGATATCTTCGACGCGCTGACGTCCAACCGGTCGTACCGAAAGGCTTACACCTGGTGGGAAGCACTGGAGATTCTCGCGAAGGAGGCGGGGCGCACCGTGGATCCCAACCTCCTGCCGATCTTCGATCGCACGATGCGAAAGGAACTGGAGGGTAGCGCCTCCGCGTGGGTGAAAATGGTGCAGGAAGCCGACTACTTCTCGCACCCCCACCACGATGACCCTTGTTCGGAAGCAGGTACGTGACATGACGACGAAAATGCTGCTGCCCTGGTTTCCCATCGTATTGGCCGTCGGCGTGGGCGGGCACCTGTTGAACCGGTCGCGCGCGACGCTGTTCGCCGGCTGTTGCGCCCTGTTCTGGGTGGCGCTGACGCAGGCGGCTTACGGTTCGCTGATCTGGACCGAGGCCTCGGTGCTGTTCGCCCTGGCGACGGGCAGTGTGGCCATCATCGCGATCGGCGTCTGGGCCGGTCGGGATGTCGTATCGCCCGCGATCACGGAAGCCACGCCGAATTCGGATGCACGCGAGCGTCTGGCCGACGACCCGCACGCCTCGGGTCTCGACGCCGTGGCGCAGCAGGTGTGTCTGTTCGAGGAGTGGCTGGCGGAACATGGCGGCCGGTACAACCCCTGGCCGGCGTTCGGGGAGTTCATCCGCATGTCGCTGCACGCGGTCTGTGGCGCGTCACACGTGCGGGCGTATCGCCTGGACGAACCCGGCGAGGAACTCGTCGCGCTTCGGGAGGTCGAGCCGATGCTGGCGACGGAACGTCGTTCGGCGCGCCGCGGCGTGGTGGGATACGTCGTGACGTCGGGGACAGCCTACATCGAGGGCGACCCGATGCAGGGATCGCTCGTCGACGAACTCGCGACCCGGGACGATCGCGAGTGTGCCTGGTGCTTCCCTGTGAATCGCGGCACGCACCGGGCCGGCGTCGTCATCGTAGGGCGGTTGGACGCATCGCTGCGCCCGCCGCGCGCGGCGCTGTGGTGCATGGAGCATCTGATCGGCCAGTTCTGGCGCACGCTCGACGCCACGTCGCGGTGCCTGGCGGCCGAGCGTACTGATCCGGTCTCGGGCTTGGCCATGCGTCCCGCGTTTCTCAACGATGCCGAGCGGGTGACGAGCGAGTCGCACCAGCAAGGGGAGCCCGTGGCGGTGGCGCTGTTCTCGATCGAGGGGCTGCGCGCGCTGGCGGACGCCGGTTCGTGGGACGCGGCGGAAAGCCTGGCGGCCGAGGTTGCCCACACGCTGCGTGGCAAGTTGCGCACCGATGATCGCATCGGTCGCTTCGACGGCTCTCGCTTCATCGTACTCTTGCGCCGCGTCGACTCCGAGCTGGCCATGCTGATCGTGGAGCAGCTCATGGCGAGGCTGGAGGAAGTTTGTCACGACAAGTCGCGGTGGGGGGCCGCGATCCGTGTTCGGTGCGGGCTCGTCGGCAGCGGCACCGAGCGCACCGACGTGGTCACGTTGACGCGCCGCGTGTTACAGCAGGATCAGCGCGCACGCGAAGGCCAGATGCGGATGGCCACGGACCTCGGCCGGGATTTCGTGCGCGAGGCCGCGGCGGCAACATCATGAAGATCGAGCATCGAAAGGTCGGCTCCGTCGACGTGCTAACGCCCTGCGGCGCGCTCGTCGACCAGGACGCGGGGGACTTCGTCGAGGCGCTGCGCAAGCGTCTGGCCACGCCGAATCCGCGGGTTGCGGTCGCGATGCAAGAGGTGCCCTACCTCGACAGCGAGGCGATCGAGGGGTTGGTCGGCGCCGCGGACGAACTCGCGAGCCACGCCGGCGTGCTCAATCTGGTGAGCGTCAACGGCACGTGCCGCGAGACGCTCGAGCTGACCGGACAGGCGGATCGGTTCCGCTTCTTCCAGGACGTACAGGACGTTGCGAAGTGTTATCTGTGAGGTATCGCGGCCCCGAGCCGGGCACCACGAGCACCACCCATGGCAGACCTGACGATCGGCACCGCGGCGCGCCTCGGCGACCAACTGATTCGCGACGGCTTGATCACGCCGGAGCAGTTGGCCGAGGCCCTTGCGCGCCAGCAGGAAGCGGGCGGCCGCATCGGTGCGGTCCTCGTGGATACCGGTGCGATCTCGTCCTCCACGCTGGTCCAGGCCCTGTCGCGCAAGCTCAACGTCGACGGCTGCGTCCTCCGGCACG
>Ga0102953_1002022_pt1 | contig 12407 bp, 16 predicted proteins | sample SalPon2A_C_D2_MG_FD_78509 | JGI IMG/M metagenome (GOLD analysis project Ga0102953, IMG submission 78509) | Soil microbial communities from South San Francisco under conditions of wetland restoration - Salt Pond MetaG R2A_C_D2_MG | ecosystem: Environmental > Terrestrial > Soil > Wetlands | place... | reverse complement strand
AGCGCCGCCGCCATGACCATCGACTTGGACACGAAGCCGGAGAACAGTGGAAAGGCCGAGATCGAGGCGGCCCCGACGATGCAGAACGTCGTCGTAAGCGGCATCGACTTGTAGAGCCCGCCCAGCTCCGAGCCCTTGATGCGCCCGGTCATGTGCAGCACCGCGCCCATGGACATGAACAGCAGGCCCTTGAAGATCACGTCATTGAAGGCGTGACTGACCGCGCCGTTGAGCGCCAGGGCGGTCCCCAGGCCGATGCCGCAGACCATGAAGCCGATCTGGTTGATCATGCTGTAGGCGAGCACGCGCCGCAGGTCGTTCTCGATCACCGCGTAGAAGATCGGAAACAGGGTCATGGCCGTCCCGATGTAGATCAGCGGCTCCGCGCCCGGAAAGCCGCGGGCCAGCGCATAGACCGCGACTTTCGTCGTGAAGGCGCTCAGCAATACGGTGCCGGTCGGCGTCGCCTCCGGGTAGGCGTCGACCAGCCAGCTGTGCAGCAAGGGAAAGCCGCACTTGATCCCGAGCGCGATGAAGATCAGCCAGGCGCTGAGCCCTTCCAGCCCGATGTAATCGAAGGCGATCGAACCGGTCTCCTGCAGCCGCACCAGGATGCCGGTCAGCAGGATCAGGCCCGAGAGCACCTGCACGATCAGATAGCGCATCGCGGCGGCCTGCGACTGTGGGGTACGGCGTGCCAGGATCAGGAACACCGAGGTGACCGCCAGGAGCTCCCAGAACACGAAGAGGGTGATCAGATCGCCGGCGAAGGTCGCGCCGATGGCGCTGCCGGCGTAAAGCACGCCAGCGGCCAGCTGACCGCGGTCGCGGACGTGCAGGGCGAAGAGGAAGCCCAGGAAGGCGGCCAGGTGGAAAAGGTATCCGAACAGCAGGCTCAGCCGGTCGACGCGCACCAGCGTCAGCGAATAATCCAGCAGCTGGATGCCGCCGTGGCTGCCGTCGGTCAGGCCGAGCATGTTGACTCCGCCGAGTACGGGAATCGCCAGGAGGATTGCCGAACGCAGCTTGCCCCCGGTCAGCGCAACGGCCGCGGCGCCGACGAAGAAGATCAGGAAAGGCGCCACGCTAGTCATCGTAGTAGTCTTCCTTGCGCATGACGATCTTGCGCAGCTCCTTGGCGAGCAGCACCAGGACTCCGATGCCCACGAAGCCGAAGACGCTGTAGAAGCCGAAGAGAGACTCCCAGGGGTGCTCGACATGGCGATGCACGAAGAGATCGGCGATCAGCGATAGCGCGCAGACGATGCAAAGCGCATAGATCACGCGCTTGACGTTGCGCGGATCGTCGAACACGTGGCGTTTGTCTTTCTCGGACATGGCGATGAGTCCTAACGTGCGACGAGCGGTTCGAGCAGTTGCAGGATCGGCGTTGGGTAGAAGAACAGCACGAGGCAGCCGAGCGCGGTCACCCCGATGGCAATCAGGCAGGGCAGCGGCGCCTCCTTGATGCCCTGCTGCGGCACGGCCTGGGCCGAAACGCTCTCCGCCGACTTGGCGAAGAAGGCGCGCAGCGGAATCGGCAGCAGATAGGCGATATTCAGGAGCGACGAGACCATCAGCACGGCCACCAGCGCGATCTGGTGCGCCTCGAGCGCGCCCAGCGCGAGGTACCACTTGCTCCACAGGCCGCCGAACGGCGGCAGCCCGATGATGCTGAGGGCGCCGATCAGGAAGGCACCGAAGGTGAAGGGCATGCGGCGCCCCAGCCCGCGCATGTCGCTTATTTCCGTCAGGTGGGCGGCGGTATAGATGGCGCCGGCGCAGAAGAACAGGGTGATCTTGGCCATGGCGTGCATGGCGATGTGCATGGCGCCGCCGATGATGCCCCAGGAGTCTGCCAGCGCGGCGCCGAGCACGATGTAGGCAAGCTGGCTGATCGTCGAATAGGCGAGCCGGGCCTTGAGGTTGTCCTTGGTCATTGCGACCAGCGAGGCGATCAGCAGGGTCGCCGCCGCGACATACATCAGCCACTCGCTCTGTCCGGTTTCGCGCAGCAGGTCGATACCGAAGATGTAGATGACCACCTTCAGCACGGTGAACACCCCGGCCTTGACGACCGCGACAGCATGCAGCAGCGCACTGACGGGCGTGGGGGCGACCATGGCTGCCGGCAGCCAGCGGTGAATCGGCATGAGGGCGGCTTTGCCGATGCCGTACATGTAGAGGAACAGCAGCACGCCGAGCACGGGGCCGGAGACCTTGCCGGTCAGGATGCCGCCGGGCCGGAAATCCAGCGTGCCGGCGACCTGCCAGGTCCACAGAATGGCAAGCAGCAGCAGCCCGATCGAGGTCGACAGCAGGATTCCGAGATACGTCCGCCCGCCTTGCCTGGCCTCCGCGTCTCCCTTGTGCGTGACCAGCGGGTAGGTCGACAGCGTGAGCGCCTCGTAAAACACGAAGAGCGTCATCATGTTGCCGGCGAAGGCGATGCCCATGGTGCTTGCCAGCGCCAGGGCGAAGCAGACGTAGAAGCGCGTCTGGTTGGCCTCGTCGTTGCCGCGCATATAGCCGATCGAATAGATCGAGTTGACGATCCACAGGCCGGAGGCCACCAGCCCGAAAAGCATGCCGAGCGGCTCGACTTCGAAGGCCAGGGGTATCCCGGGCAGCATCTCGATCAGCTTTGCCGACGGCCGGCCGCCCGCCGCGACCTCGGGCAGCAGCGAGAGGACTGTCAGGAACAGCAGCGCGGCGGTGACCAGGGTCACGCCTTCGCGCAGGTTAGGCCAACGCCCGCAGAGCGCGATCAATGCCGCGCCGGCGAGAGGGATCGCCATGCTGAGCAGGATCGCCGTCGCTCCGCTCACGACGCTCCTCCGAGCAGCGATTCGGCGGCCCGTTGTGCGATACCCACGGTCAGCGAGGTGTCGATACCGAAATAGATACTGGCGCCGATCAGGATCCAGGTCGGGATCAGCATTGAGATCGGCGCTTCGGTCACGGGCGGTGCATCGGCGCGCGGCGGGCGCAGGTACGCGACCTCGACGACGCGCCAGATGTAAATGACGGCGAGCAGCGAGCCGACCAGAACGACGATCGCCAGAAGCCAGGAACCCTGTTCGAGCGCTGCCAGCACGAGGTACCACTTGCTGATGAATCCGACGGTCAGCGGAACGCCGATCAGGCTCAGGCCCCCGAGCACGAAAGCGAACATCGTGAGCGGCATGCGCCGGCCGAGCCCCTCGAAGGCATCGAGGCGGACCGAGCCGACGCGCAGCATGACGCAACCCAGCGCCAGGAACAGCCCGCCTTTCATGACCGCATGGTTGAACAGGTGGACGATGGCGGCGGTCAGGCCGGTCGTCGAGACAAAGCCTATCCCGAGGATTATGTAGCCGATCTGTGCGACGCTGGAGTAGGCCAGCATGCGCTTCACGTCGTTCTGGTAGATGGCGACGGTCGAGCACACCAGGACGGCGACCGTCGCCAGGGGAATGAGCAGCTGCTCCAGGGTCAGCCGCTCAAAGGTGTACTTTGTTCCCAAAATCGTGAAGAAGAAGCGCAGCAGAATATAGACCGAGACCTTGGTGGCGGTTGCCGCCAGGAACCCGGTGACGACCGACGGTGCGTAGGCATAGGCATTGGGCAGCCAGGAATGCAGCGGAAACAGCGCCAGCTTGAGCGTCGTGCCGACGGTGAGAAAGGCGAAGGCGGCCAGCAGCGTTCGGCTGTCGACCGCAGCGGGAATGCGCGCGGCGAGGTCGGCCATATTGAGCGTACCTGTCACCATATACAGCAGGCCGATGCCGATGACGATGAAGGTCGCCCCGATGGTGCCCATGATGAGGTACTGCAGGGACGCGGTCAGGGCGCGGCGGTCGCGCCCCAGGGCGATCAGCACGTAGGACGAAAGCGACGAGATCTCGAGGAACACGAAGAGGTTGAAGGCATCGCCGGTGATCGTGACGCCGAGCAGGCCGGTGAGCGAAAGCAAAAGGGCCGTGAAGAATGCGGGATGACGCTCGGCCGGTATTTCGTGCCCGACGCTGACCCGGGCGTAGGGCAGGACGACGGCGCCGATTGCCGAGACGATAAGGAGAACGAAGGCGTTGACCGTATCGACGCGGTACTCGATGCCCCAGGGCGGTGCCCAGCCGCCCATCGCATAGGAGATGGTGCCCGAGTCGAGAACCTGCGATAGCAGGGCGGCGGAGATCGCGAACGCGGCCCAGCTGACCAAGGTCGCGAAGGCCCAGGGCCAGTTGCTGCCGCGCAGCAGCAGGCACAGCGGCGCGGCGATCAACGGCAGGACCACCTGGAGTGCCGGAAGATTGTGAGCGATCACTCGTCCGGCTCCATTGCCTGGATCTCATCCTCCTCGACCGTGCCGTAGGCTTCCTTGATGCGCACGATCAGCGCGGCGCCGAGCGCCGTGGTCGCAACGCCGACGACGATGGCGGTCAGGATCAGGACGTGGGGCAGGGGATTGGAATAGGTAACCGGGTGATCGACCAGGATCGGCGCGGTGCCCCCTTTCACCTTCCCCATGGAGATGTAGAGGATGAAGACCGAGGTCTGGAAGATGTTCAGGCCGACGATCTTCTTGACCAGGTTCGTGCGCGAAATGACGACGTAGAAGCCGACCATCATCAGCACGACGACGATCCAGTAATTGTACAGACCGGGAATGTCGGCGGGTATGTCCATGCCTCAGCCGCGCCCCCGGCTGGCAAACGCGAAGAAGATGGTGACCATGGTCGCGGCCACGGTGATGCCGACTCCGAGCTCGACCAGCAGGATACCGAGGTGCTGACCATGTACCGGGTCGTGCGGGCTCAGCGTGTTGTAGTCGAGGAACGGGCCGCCGAGAAAGAGCGCCACGTAGCCGACGCCGATATAGATCAGGACGCCGGCGATCATGAAAAGGCGCAGGACCCAGTCCCGCGCCACGCGCCGGGCCGTCTCGACGCCGTAGACCAGGGCATCGAGGATGAAGGTGGAGCCGAAGATGACGCCGGCCTGGAATCCGCCGCCCGGGCCGAAGTCGCCGTGGAACTGAACGTAGAGCGCGAACAGCAGGATGAACGGCATGAGCAGCTTGGAGACGACACGCAGCACCAGATGTTTGCGCATGCCCGTTCTCCCCGGCCTACTTGCCGCCGCCCGGGCGCCGGAACCTGCCGATCAGCAGCAGCACGCCGACGCCGGCCGTGAAGATCACGCTCAGCTCTCCCATGGTGTCGTAGCCGCGGTAGCTGGCCAGAACGGAGGTGACGACGTTGGGGACGCCGATCTCCTTGCCGGATTCTTCCAGATAGCGCGGTACGACGTGCTTGTTGATCGGCGCGTTGGCGTCGCCGTAATCGGGCATGTCCAACGTGCCGTAGAGCAGCAGGGCGCCGGTCGCCAGCACCAGCAGCAGCGGCACGACGCGAAAGTCGCCCTCGCGCGTGCGCTCCGCATCGCCTACCAGAGAGAGCATGGCAAGCATCAGCATCGTCGCGATGCCGCCGCCCACCGCGGCCTCGGTGAAGGCCACGTCGACCGCATCGAGGGTCACGAACAGACCGGCCGACAGCAGGCTGTAGATGCCGCTCAGCATCACCACGGCGAAGAGATTGCGCAGGTGCAAGATACCGAACGCCATCACTGCCAGGAATGACAGCAGGACGATGTTGACGATCGCGTCTATGGCTTCGCCTCCCTGTCGACACCGCCGTCCCGCGCCAGAATCGGTTTGAGCCCGCGATTGTAGGCCGCGTTGGCCAGCGCATAAGTGGAGGTCGGGCTGGTGAAGAGAAGGAAGATGAGGATGAGGACGAGCTTGATCGTGACCTGCGTCCATCCAGCCTGCAGCGCCAGCCCGGCGACGATCAGCATGCTGCCCAGGGTGTCCGTGATGCCGGTGGCGTGCATGCGCACGTAGACATCCGGGAAGCGCAGCATCCCGAGCCCGCCGATCAGGCAGAACGCCGACCCGGCCAGCAGGAGGGCCCAGCTCGCAATATCCAGGAGGACGGCCGTCATCCTTGCGGCCTCGAATCCTGCGGCGTCCCGTCGCCCACGCCGGCGTCTTCGCTGCCCGGCGTGCCGAGGTCGCCGAACTTGAGGAACTTCAGGACGGCGATGGTGCCGATGAAATTGATCAGCGCGTAGACCATGCCGATGTCGAGAAATTCGGGCCGCTCGCCGACGAAGCCGAGCAGCGCGATCAGCAGCACCGTCTTGGTCCCGAAAGTGTTGACCGCGAGCACGCGGTCGAAGATCGTCGGGCCGAGCAACGCCCGGGCCAGCGCCATGCCCATGGCCACCAGGATTGCAAAGGTCGCGGCGATGAACATCAGGCGGCGCCTCCGCCCCGGCTGGCCTTGTCGAACAGCCTTGGAACCGGCCCGCCCTCCATCTTGGTCACCCGGCGGTCCATTTCGCCGCCCAACAAATCGTCGGCCATGTCCTTGGCGACGGCATGGACGAGGATCTCGTTTCCGGTCACCCGAACGGAGACCGTGCCCGGCGTCAGCGTGATGGAGTTGGCGAATATGACCTGGCCCAGCTCGGTGTGCTGGCTGGTCGGGACGCGGACGATCGTCGGCGTGATCGGCATCTTGGGGTCGAGGATCAGCTTGGCGACGGCGATGTTCGCTTTGACGATCTCGACCATCAGCCAGAACCAGTAGGGCAGGATGCGCCATCCAAGATGGACCGGATGGCCCTCGTGATCGATCACGTCCATGCGGTGCACGACCACGACGACGATCACGCAGGACAGCACGCCGAAGGACAGGAGAAGCGGCTCGAAATATCCGGAAAGCAGCAGCCAGGTGCTGAACAGCACGAGGCCCAGACTAATCGCGTGCAGCACCGCTCGCCACCCCATCCCCTGATTTATTGGCGCTTGCCCGGAGTCTCTCCGCTCCCCGGCGCGTGGCGCGGAGGTTTTAGCAAAGCTGTCCCGCCAGGCCAAGCGAATGTGGCCGAAAAGAGAGGGGCGGAGGGCGCCCGACGGCGGCTAAGGGCTGTCGCCGCCGTCCTTGCCGTCACGGGCGCGCTGCAGTTGCCCGGCGAAGCGCTCGCAGGGGTCCGTCGGGTCGGCGACCGGGGTGAACCATATGACGTCGAACGGAAGCGAGTCGTCGAAGCGCGCCGCGTAATCGGCCGGCACCTCGGCGCCCGCCGCCACCTCGAACAGGCCGAGACTCGCGACCGAGCGCTCCGGCGCCACGCGCGCCAGGCGGTACGGCACGCCGCGGTCGCGCCGGGCGTGGCCGTTGCCCGCGACGAGCACGGCGCCGTCGCGGCCGGGTAGGGCGGCGGCCTTCACCATGGCCTCCGCCATCACGGCGTCGCGCACCTGCTGCGCGACCGCCATCGGCCGGATCATGCTGTCGGGCAACTGGTTGCAATGGCTTTCCACGATTTCCGCCTCGAGCCGCTTCTCCAGCTCCGGCGGCAGGCCCTGCTCGAGCTGCAGGGCGGCCACGCGCGCGGGCCCGAGCGCCGCCGTCAGCCCGTCGAGCACGACCCGGCGCAGCGTCTCGTGCGGCAGGTTGGCGGCGCGGATCGGCATGCCGGCCGCCAGGGCCGCCGCGAAGATCGGTTCGTAGTTCGGCCACGCGGGCCAGCCGCTGTCCGCCCAGCCGACCGCCTGGCCGATACCGGCGGCGTCGCTCGGATGCGCCGCGAGGGAGGAGTCGAGGGCCGGCTGCTGGTCCGTGGTCAGCATCTCCACGGCGAGCGCGGGGCGGCGGCCGTGGGCGGCCAGGCGGGCGATCACCCAGGCCTGCAGGCGATGATGATCGGGGTTGTCGTGCTGCTCGCCCAGCAGGACGAAGTCGGCCGTCGCCAGTCGGTCGACGGCCTCGTCGGGGGTCACGAAACGCGCCTCGGCCGGGACCCAGAGCCGGCCGACCAGCGGGTGGTCCAGCTGGTACTTGGAGTGCCAAGGCGGCGCTGGCGGCGAGTCCGCCTCGGCTGGGGCGAGCGCACAGGCGCCAAGCAGCAGAAATGCGACGGTCACGATGCGTCTCGCAGAAGCGTGCCTCAACCGCGCCCGACCTCGCCGTCCAGGGAATAGACCCGGCTGGGGCCAAAGCCCTTGATATCGATCTCGCCCTGGTCGGACAGCTCGAAGTCGTCGCGGATCAGGCTTCGAGTCTCTTCGGCCACGACGATCTGCATCGGCTCGCATATCGCCTCGAGCCGGGCCGCGAAATTGATCGCCGGGCCGAAGATGTCGTAGACGTACTTCTGGATGCCCACCAGCGAGCCGATGACCGGCCCGGTGCAAACGCCGATGCGGCAGCGCCACTCGTTGGTATGCGAGTCGTTGCGCCGCTTCAGGTAGCGGCGCATGCGCAGCGCCACCTTGGCGACGTTGGCGGCATGGTCGGGGTTGACCTCGGGCAGTCCGGAGACCGCCACGTAGCCGTCGCCGATAGTCTTGATGCGTTCGCAGCCGAACAGCTCGACGATGCGGTCGAAGGCCGAGAAGATGTCGTTCAGCTCGGCGATCAGGGCGCTCGGGTCGCGCGCCACCGCCATCTCGGTGAAGCCGACGAAGTCGAGCATGAGGACGGTCGCGGAGTCGAAGCGCTGCGGCGTGGTCGTGCCGAAATCCTTCATCTCCTCGTAGACCGTGCGCGGCATGATGTTGAGCAGCAGCTTCTCGGCGCGCTCCTTCTCGCGCTGCAGCTCGCGGGCGTTCTTCTCGGCCATGCGCGAGTAGGAGTCGAGCATGTACTCCGCTTCCCTTTGCTTGGAGACGTTGTGGCATTCGACCAGCAGGAAGACCTCGTCGGCCAGAGACTCGCGGCGCAGCACGACCTGCAGGCTCACCGTGCGGGCGCCGCTTCGCACCTCCGTCTCGAAACTGTAGGGGCGGCCGCGCTCTAGGCGTTCCCGCGCGCGGGCGGCATCCAGGTCGGGCAGGCGGGACTCCAGCGTATCCTCGCCCTCGCCCTCACCCTCGACGCCCATCGGGAACCACTCGAAGAACTTGCCGTTCTCGAAGCGCACGACCCAGCTTTCCGGATCGGCCACGGCGACACCGACCGAAAGCGCCTGCAGGCAATGCTTCAGGGTTTCGTTGCCGCTCTCGGAGGGCTTGGCCGTGGCTTTCGGGGCGCTTGGCTTTGCGTCATCCATGGCGCGAGACGATGACCCTTTCCCGCTTGGTGATCTGGCGGCAGACCTCGTCCACGTCGCTTTCCGCGAGGTCGAAGTCCTCGAGGGTTTCGCGCAGCAATTCGGTCATCTCGGCGAAATCCTGCTGTGTGATGCCGAGGTGCTTGTGGACCCGCTCCAGCGCGTCGTCGCTGAAGGCGGCGGGACCACCCATGACCGAGGCGATGAACTTGGTCTGGTGGTCGATCAGGACGCGTATGTCGATCCCCTCGAAATGCCGCTGCAGGCGCGGCGAATCGAGCACCTTGTCATAGAAATCGGAGACGATTTTGCGCACCTTTGCGAACCCGCCGGCGCGCTCGTAGATCGTCTGTGCCATGCACCCTCTCCCGGCATGCCCCTGCCGGCCAATCCGCGCTGCAACGATACGAGCAATGCCTTGGGCCGGGGGAGATCTCGGTCCCTTTGCGCCTGCGCCCGAGTCGCGGGGGCGAAACCCGGGCGGATTGTGGGGACTTTAGGCGCACCTGGCAACTTTTCCGCGCCGACGGAAACGGCCAGCCGGGCAAGCGGCGCCGTGTTGCTCTGCGGGGTCTTTCAACCCTGGCGCGATTTCCCGCCGCGCAGGTTATTCACCGGGCCGCGGCCTCACCCGACTTGCGCCATGCCCTGGTCGACGGCGTCGTAGTCGATGGGATCCTGCGGCAGCGGGGCGTCCCACAGGATATGGCCGCGCTCGCCCTGGTCGCGGGTCGTGGCACGTTCGGCCCGTGCCTGCGCGCGGACCCGGGTCTCTGTCTTGTAGCCCTCGGCGACGGCGGTCGCGGTCTTCTGCGTCGCCTGGCTCTGCCCCTGGCAGCCGACAGGGTCGGCTGCAACGGCCATCGGCCACGCCATCGCCGTCCCGGCGATCGTCAGGGCCATCAACGTGCCGCGTGCGGTCTCGATAAACATCCTGCCCTCTCTTTCTGCAAGTCTATGGGACACGCAACGGCGTCCTCTGGCCCGACTGCATAGGACAGGTATGGCCAGGGGTTCTGTGACGGCGATCACAAAGCGGCCGATTCCCCGGATCGATGATGCCTAATGCAGGCCGTCGGCGTTTACCCCTTCGCGGGTACGGTCACGCCGCAGGCGGCGCGGGCGAATCCGGTCTCCATGATCGTCTCTCCCGCCTCGGATCGCTGCGTTAAGCAGACAAACCACCCGGTTCCGTTGCGGCCCGCAGCGGAGCGACGCCTTGAAGATTAAAAATCTGCAATATCTTGATTTCTTTGATTTCGATCAATGTGTGGGAGAAATCGGAGGTGCTTATCTGGCACGTCGGATCGGCCCTTCCCGTAACGGTCCACCGCAAGGATAGGCCAGCCACAGAGGGGTCGGCACATGAAACGGCCGCCACGATCCGGGCGGCCGGCGAGGCTTGAGGAGCACAGCCAGAGTCCGGACTTGTCTGGGCGCCCGGCGAAGGGGGAGGACAGCAATGCGCCGTCCGAGTGATTCGCCGTTCGCCGCCGCGGCCGTTCGCCGTTGCGGTCCGGGCGTCGCGCCAGCCTCGGCAACTTGCAACTCTGTGAGGAACGCAATGAAATATCTAATGAAAGGCGCCTTGCTGCCGATTGTTTTCCTTGTCTTGGCCGTTGCCATGGCGGGACCGTCCTACGCCGCGGGAACGGTGGTCAACGTATCGCTGTGGGACAAGGGCGGCGACGCCATGATGCCGAAAGACCTCGGCTTTGCCATGGGCGGCGACATGTCGAAGGCGACCATGGGCATCGCCGTGACGCCGGATACCGTCAAGGCGGGTGAGGTCACCTTCGAGGTGCTCAACTCCTCCAAGGACACGATCCACGAGATGATCGTGGCGAAGATCAAGGACATGAACCAGCCGCTGCCCTACATCGACGACGAGAACGAGGTCAACGAGGACAAGTACGGCGACCTCGGCGAAGTCTCCGAGCTCGATCCCGGTAAGAGCGGCGCCCTGCGGCTCGACCTCGAGCCGGGCAAGTACATCCTCTATTGCAACGTTCCCGGCCACTACATGGCCGGCATGTGGACGGTCTTCACCGTCGAACCCTGAAGCATCCTGACATTTTGGAATTGGGCCGCGCCGGCTCCGACGCCCGGGACCTTCGCCGCATGGCATCCCGCGGCGTCGGGCCCGGCGCCGGCCGCGCGCCCGGCGGTCCCTGCATAGCGGGTCGGCTCCGCTGAGTCGTGTCCGTCGGCGCCGTGACATCGCGCGCGGCTGCGGCCGTCCTGCTCCAGCCACGGCGGAAGACGGAATGGAGTTGACGGGGTCGGGCTTTTTGATAACTATTTAGTTATGGAACGATTGGGTTATGAAACTGGGCCGCGGGCGCTCGACGCGGTCTTCGCCGCGCTCGCCGATCCGACACGGCGGGCGATCCTGTCGCGGCTGGCGTCCGGCGAGGCATCGGTGAACGAGATTGCCGCGCCCTTCGCGATGAGCCAGCCGGCGGTGTCGAAGCATCTGAAGGTCTTGGAGCGGGCGGGGCTGATCGAGCGGGGCGTCGACAGACAACGCCGGCCGGCGCGGCTGAAGGCCGAGCCGATGGCGGCGGCGGTGAATTGGCTGGAAGAGTTCAGACAGTTCTGGTCGTCGGGCTTCGATCAACTCGATCGGCTGTTGGAAGAGTTGCAAACGGACCGAGCGAAAGGGCCCACGCATGAGTGATCTGCCGACATACGTGCTGGAGCGGGAATTCGACGCGCCGCGCGACCTCGTGTGGAAGGCCTGGACCGATCCGGCGCTGTTGCCGCGCTGGTACGGGCCGAGGGTCGAGACGAAAATTCATCGCCTGGAGGTGAATCCCGGCGGTCTGTGGCTCCTGGAGATGCAATGGGGCGGAACGTCCAACTATCAGCGGGTCGAATACACCGAGGTGACTCCGCCGGAGCGGCTGGTCTGGCTGCATTCCAACGCCGACGCGGACTGGAACGTCGTTCCCAATCCCATGATGGCGGACTGGCCGCGGGTTCTGCTCACGACGGTGACCTTCGAGGAGACCGGCGGGGAGACCGGCGGCCGGACCAGGATGCGCTTGACCTGGGTGCCGCACGAGGCGACCGAGGCCGAGATAGCCTGCTTTGCCGCCTCGATCGACGCCATGGGCAAGGGCTGGGGCGCCGGCATGGAGCTGCTCGCGGAACTGCTGGCCGAACTGCGGGCCTGAGGCGATCGCCGGCCTTGGCGGCACGTCCATAGGCCACCGCTACGACCGAGGTCGTCGGACCCTGTGCAGATTCGGGCCCTGTGCAGATTCGGGCCCTGTGCAGATTCGGGCCCTGTGCAGATT
>Ga0102953_1002019_pt1 | contig 12427 bp, 16 predicted proteins | sample SalPon2A_C_D2_MG_FD_78509 | JGI IMG/M metagenome (GOLD analysis project Ga0102953, IMG submission 78509) | Soil microbial communities from South San Francisco under conditions of wetland restoration - Salt Pond MetaG R2A_C_D2_MG | ecosystem: Environmental > Terrestrial > Soil > Wetlands | place... | reverse complement strand
AATATTACCTGTGGATTTACTGAATAAATATTCTGCAAAAAATTTAGGGCAATTAATTAATTACAATACATTTAATTCCAAAATTAATTATGTTGTAAATGAAATTAAATCCGAGTGTAATCAAATTAAATCCGCGCGTAATCAAAATAAAAGTTACTTAATTTTTTGCGATAATTTTGAATTATTCGATAAAATAAAAATAGAATTCGATGGCTACAATATTAGTTACATAATCCTCAAAGGTAATGCAAATTTTATTAATAAAAAAATACAAAAATATAATGAAAAAAAAAAAAAAGTATTATTATTAAATCCTGAATATTTTGTAGAAGGATTAAATTTACAAACCACTGACATTCTATTTTTTTTTAATAAAATAAACAACAAACAAAATCAACAACAAATTATTCAAAAAGCATACGGATACGGATATAATCGCAACCGTTTATTAATTGTGCAATATGTTTTGTATGAAAATGAAACATGAAAAAAAAATAGTAGTTAAATTATGAGTTATTATATAGATAATTTTGTAAAAAAATAAATGGCTCAGTTTTGGAGTGGATCTCCTATTACAGATTTTATGCTTGTAGTTTTAATTTTTTTAATAATGCCAGCGCTTATTTTGAAACTTCTTTATGAAGTATATAATTATTGTGTTTTCTCTCGGAAAAGAAGACGACAAATTTCTCAAAACCGCTTTACACAACAACAATTAAGTTCTGTAAATCAACCTCTCTCACTTTTTCCAAGTAACAACGCCGGACAAAACTCGGATAATCCTGATACGGTTAGTAATATGTTAGCAGGAGCAGGTCTTTAAATTTTTTTTGTGTGTTTTCGTGAATTATTACAAAAGAACTAAAATCAAAAATAAAATTATCTTCATCAATAAATATATAACATAATAATCAATTTTTCGTAATTTAATTATGAATGCGGGTATAATTATATTAATTTTAATATGTTTAATCATTATTGTAGGTTTTATTGCATTGTTGATTTATCGACAAAGGCGTGGAAATAAATGCACAGTGCAAACTAAAACAACAACAATTTTAAAAAGTCAACAACAAGATTTATCCGATTTGGAATTTATAGATCATAATACACAAGAATTGCCGCAAAATCAACCTGAAACATTATCTGCTGCAGAATTATTAAAAAAAATACAAACCCTAGGACCTAGTAAATATAAAAACGAACTTATGGAACAATATGCCAAACAAATGGCTGAAGAAAATTTAGCTTATAAACAGATTCAAGAGCAAGGTAGCCAAGGTAGCGACGAAGACATAAACATTGAAACAACCGGTAGTTATGATTCGGACGATTCAGCTAACCCAGAAAAATTTTTCAACAAAAATCCTGCTTCTCCCGGGTTAAAAGGTCTTCAAAATCAGTAAACCAAAGCAGCCATGCATTAACACCCGATTTACTTCGATTTCAAAGTATTTAAAAGATTAAAATAAATTATGAGCAAAAAATAAACTAAAAATTATTATAATATGTTTAGTAATTATGATAGGTATTGTTGCATGGTTAATGTATAAAAAAATTTGCAGAAATAACTGTATATCACGTACTACTCAAATGACCAGAGTTTCAAATAATGAGAAAGATGACTTGCCCCATATTCATAATACTACACATCAAACAACATTAGATTTTTTAGATGATGATGAAAAGCATTTGCCTGATATTAATATTATTACAGATATTTCAGGAAATGTAAATCAAACATACTCCAGTACCGAAATAATGCACAAAATCAATGAATTATCAATGGGAGATCTACGTAAAAAAAAATGGATTAAATTATTATCTGAAAAAATCAAAGAAGAAAATCGAGCCGCCACAAAGAATAATAATAATTGGTGGTGATCAAAATCACCTTGTCTGGGGTTTTAATTATTTTATTCAAATTGAATAACAATGGATGCAAAATACAATAATTATCCTATACTATCTTATACTATTATTTTCTACTACAAAAATAAAATTTTTGCCTGGGTAATTGTTAAAGGACCCGGCTTTATATAGTCTGGGAATAAAAAATAATAAAAATTTGATTCTGTGTTTTCATTCTTTTCATAAAACACATTTTTATACTCATTAAAATTTTGAGAGTAAATAAAAAAAATCAAATTATTATTTTTTGACTAAATTCAAATGTATATATTTTTAAATAATTAAAAATATTACTTTTGAAAAAAAGCTAACAAAATCCCGGTTGGGTTGTTAACATAAAATAAAATAAAAAATGTTTGAAACTATTTCAATAATAATTGTGTACTTTTGTAGTACAATTATTACGGAAAGCGCGCAAAAAATTTTTATTTTATTTTTTTTTTTATAAAAATTTTAACAATATTTTTTTTTTTAATATTTATTTTTTGCAAAAATTATATTTTTTTGCGCATTTTTATTTGTTAATAATAAAAATATTTTGATTATGTGACGTAAATGTTTATTTATTATTTTGTTTTTATTCCTAATTTTTCATCGAAGGCATCCCAATCTTTCTTTGACATATTATATTTTGATAAAGTTTTATTTTTGTTATTACTGCATGTTTTATACAACATGATGATTATAAGCATGAATAATATTAACATAATAATAATTATTAAAATTATCCAATATTTCATTTTTGTGGTGTTGATAAATAAATAATAAATTATATATTTGTGTAAAATTAATATTTTTGGCAAAAAAATAACTTTTTCCGGATATACTTAAAAATACTTTCAAAGTAAATCATGTCCGGTTTCATGTTCAAATAATTTTTTTTGTTGGATAATTTCATTATGCGTTAGTGTCCGACCTAATCTTTCTTCTAATTTTTCTATTCTTTTATGTAAGGTTGGCAAAGAAAGTTTGCGAATTTCAGCTAACATTTCATTTTCATGTTGTTCCAACTCATCTTGTGTCCAATTTTTTTTGCTTTTAAATCTTAAAATTTTCTTGTGTGATTTTGATTGACTTTTATTAGTTAGGTCATCGTCTGTTATTTTACTTTGTGAAGGCTCAATTGTTGTTGTTTGTTTTTTAGCATATGATTTTACATAAAATATGACTATTGCAATTAGAATGATTATAATTAAACCAACAATTAATAAAATAATGGAAGATTTCATTTTTGATTATAAATATAAAAATCAAAAAATTAAAAATTTGAAAAAATTAACCTAAATCTTGCGTTGCTTGTTCTTCCTGTTCGGCTTTGTCATGCTGTTCGATAGTTTGAATATATTCTTTCATTTGTTGTGGTGTCATTCTAAATCGAGTTGTAGAAGTCGCTGTACGTTGCTGCATTCGTTTTTGTGCTTTTGCCATGTGTTTTTTTATTTTACTTGCCGCTGTAGGATCGTAGTTTTCCATTTGACTTTGTTCTTTGTGCTTATTAATTTTTTTTGCTTGTTTTGTTCTACATGATTTTATATAAAATATAAATATTGCAATTAAAATTATTATAATTAAACCAACAATTAATAAAATAATTGAAGATTTCATTTTAATTATAAATATAAAAATCAAAAAATTTTACAATAATAAACAAATTAGGGCAAATCTTCAAGATTACTTTTATTTGTTTTCTGCTGAATTTGCTTGGCTGCAGCTTCATGAAGACTTTCAATTTGTTCCCTAGTGAATTTCATTGTTTTTTTGGGAACAGTGCTGGTATTTAATTTTTGTTGATCTGGGTCGTCAATACTTTGATGATGTTCCCTTGGGGCTTCCTCTTGCTTCTTAGTTTGAATATATGCATTCATTTCTTCAGTTGACAGTTTATGTTCATGTTTTTGTTTTTTTCGAATTTGTCCATAAATTAACCATGTTACTATACCTATTATAATTAGCGCACACACTAAAACTAATATGATTATACCTGTATAATAATTCATAATAGTATTATTTTTTATTTTATTTTAATTATAAATATAAAAATCAAAAATTTAAAAAAATTTTAAAAAAAATTAAGGTAAATATTGAGAAGAATCTGATTCTTCTTTTTCTGTTTTTTCAATTTGTTTTATATATTTTTTCATTTGTTTTTCGCTTTTTTGTATTTGTCCATTTGGATTTTGGTTTTATTTTTTTTTTACTGCGGCATTCTCTAACTAATAAATATATTACAAATAATAACATTATTATTAAAATAATGATTAAAATGATCCAAGCTTTCATTTGTGTTAATATTAATTTTATATTATAAATAAAACTTAAAAAATAAAAAAATAAAAATGGCAAAAAAAAATGAATATGATGATGATTAGATCATATTAATTATAATGTTTATGATAAAATAACAAAAATCATAAACAAATGAAAAAATTTTAAACAGATACAACAAAAAAAAATGGCATCAATGTTAAAATATTTTAAATGAAAAAATTTAAAAAAAATAATATGTTTTGTCTGCAAAAAAAAAATAAATATTTATGTATGCACTAATAATACACATTTTTTTGAAAATTTTTTTTTATCAATTATTATAATAATATAGCATGTCAGAATTAGTTTTTACAATTATATTTGGTTTAGCATTATTTTTTGCTGCATTAATTGGACTTGTTGCTTATTTAGCTTATGAAGTGCTTTTCCATCGAACATGAACAATGACGTCATCTGTGATATCGAATTTACTGATATGACGTGTTTCCTATGTTTTGTTTTTTAAAAATTTTTTACTTTACTTAGTCTCCTTCATTTTCTTTATTCTAATTTTAATTTTCAACCATATTTATATTTACAAAACGAAAGTTTGCAACAAAACTCTGCGAAAAATTAATAATGAATTTAGAAATTACTAAATTAAAAGAATCATGGATTACATGTCCATTGCAAAAATTAGATTCCGATTTAAAAGTATTTAAAGAATTTTTTATTATGAAAAATTCCGCAGAAATATTAACATTTCAATTTTGTATTAATACAAAAGTAATATTTGTTAATTTTTTTAATTTTAAAACAAATAAATGGTCAGATAATATTCCAAGTTTTCGTATACAATGTTGCAAAAATATTCATTCAATCAAATATAATGCACAACAAAATTTTTTAATTATTTATTATGCAGAACAAATTACAATATCAAATTCAATATTATATGGTGAACTTGACCATAATTATAAATTAAGAAATATTCATAAAATATCACATATATTCGAATCATTTCGTTGTGGTATTGAATTTGTAAATTATCAACCAAGTTTTAAAAAAAAATGTATAAAACCATTTGAAATACATATGATTGGTTCAAGAACAATGTATGGGGAATTGAGTCATTTAATTTTAGGATATCAAGTACGTTCCAATAAAAATAAACCAAATTTATTTATTAAAAAAAAAAAAAATTATTTTAAACCACGAAATAAGGATTCAAGTGGATTAGTATATGTTCCAAAAAAAAAAATTATTATTTCCATTGGTTGTAATTCTGTGGATTATTTTTGTTTAATTTCAAAACAATGGTTTTGTACAAATTTAAGAATTTATAGTTTATTTGTATCAGCAGTTTTACATCCATTTCATGATTTGGTTTTTATGTATCAATCCAATTCGGAAATTTTAGTTTTAGATATACATGATCCAACAAAAATGACATTAATAAAATTAAATATTCAAGTACCAGTTAAATCATTGAATGCAAATGTATCTATTATTATGGATCATAAATTAAATATTCATGAATTTAAAAAATTGGTTTATTCATTTTGTAATATTTTTTATAATTTTAAGAAAACACAATATTATATTCCATTAACAATTCAAAATTTAATTTTCTCATTTGCCAATGCTGTTTTTTTTATTATTCAACAAGCAATGAGAATTTCAAAAATGGAAATTACAAATATTACTGACAAAATTTTAAAAGAACGAATAAGATTGGTGAATGAAAACAATGTGTTGAATGTTTAAAAAAAATATTGATTGACATTGCTTGTGTTAGTTTGTTTGTTTTTTTTTTTAATTTTTTTGTTATTTAATTTAAACTTTTAATTTTTTAATTTTACAATTTTCATAAAACATAAGAAAATCAATTGGTGGTGTTGAAAAACACCTGGTAAAAAAAAAAAATTGAAAGTATGTCAAATTATGTCAAAAAAGCATAAGAAATCATCTAAAAATTTAAAAATTAAATTTTAATTTGTTATTGTTTTCATTTCCATTTCCAAAATTGAAAACTGGTGAATTCATATTAATATTCACTGGAGTTTTTTGAAAAAAACTTAATCCATTTGCATAATTTTGATTTTTAACTGGTCTTTTTCTAAATCCATTATTATTTTCATTTTTGGAATGACTTGTATTTAATTTTGGTGAATTAATTTCAATATGAACTGGGGTTTTTTGAAAATATTGTGCATTTTTATCATCGGCATATGGTGAATTTATATAATCATATTTTGGTGGTGTCATTAAATCAGATAACATAAAATTATCATTTTGAGATCTTTTTTTTTTTTCTGCTGTTTCCGTAACATCTAAAAATTCTGGGAATTGTGGAAAATTATTTTTATCATTATTTAAAAATGGATTATAATTATTTCTTTTTTTCCTTTTGGTTACCATAGGGGTTACTGGATATTGATATTGTACTCGTTGTTGTAATAATTGTGTTTGTTTTGGTGGTTGTCGTTGTCGTTGTGGTTGTGGTAGTGGTGAATATGGATATTTACGAGGTGTCATTATTTGATCTTGATCATATTGAACATTATTTATGTTTTCTTGTTTGTTTTGTTGTTGTGCTAATGATACATTATTAAAATTATGCTGTAATGTAGAGAAATAAGTTTCCTCTTCATTATCATTATCATCTTTACTTTGTAAACAATCAAAAAAACTCATTTTTTTACTCAATTATTAAAGCAATATAAAAACTAAATTTTTTTTAAGGTTAATATTTTATTTTCAAAAAAAATTATTATATATTAAAATAATGGAAAACGTGACGAATATAATTGGTCAATAATAAAAAAAATCATCAAAAATAAATTAATTAAAAAAATTAAAAAAAAAAACACAAAATAACTGCCAATGATTGACAGACAAACAAACAAACAAACTAAAGTCAAAAAAAAAAGTTATTTATTATCATGTTTCCATTTTATTGTAATATTTTTATAATCTTGTAATGTAATTTTAACTACATTTTTCCAAAATATTGCTTTAAATTTATATTTTTTTATTCCACTAATAATAATAATTAAATCTTTCAAAGAATCCCAATAAATTGTTGTTTTTGTATTTGATGTTAATTGACAATTGTTTTTTTGTCTAATGTATGTATCCAATGATTTCTTAACAATTTCAATATCTTTTGCATTAGGTTTTTGTTCTTTTGATGATTTTGATGATTTTTGTAATGATTTTTTTATTTTTTCATTTGATGCATGAATACCTCGTAATTTTGTTTTTGAATATTTTGATTTTGTCCATTCATTTACATTTATTTTATATGTACCATAATCACGAATATTACCCATTACAATATTATCTCGAAATTTAATATATTTTAATGCAGCAGATTTTCTTGAATTTCCTAAAATTTCAAGTACACCATTTTTACTACAAAATCTTGTTGTAGGTTTTGCATGTTTAATTTCTGATTTTGATTTATTGCAAAAATTAATATTTTTATAATGTTCATAATTTATTTTTGATATTTTAATTTCAATTGCATTTTTAATACCAAGTATTGCTGCAATTTTATTTAAACGATAATATTCATTATTATTATTATCATATCGCACAATTTGATCAATTGCATTAAATAAATTACATAAATCATTATCTATACATTTAAGATAATTTGTTGATTGTGGCCCTTGTGACTCTGAATTAGAATGTGAATTAGAATGTACATTTAAATGTGAATTTGAATTCATTATTTTATTTATTTTATTTTGTAGGTGGTTAATAAAAAGACAAAAAAAAAGATAAGAAAAATGTTTTTTTTGAGTTGTCAAAATACGTCAATTAATTACGTCAAATCTTTAATTTTCAAAAAGTTAATAGATTCTATCTATTGAGATTTTCATTTTGAGAATTTATGTCATAATTGCGTTTTATCGAGAAAATAATAATAATATGTTTTGGATATAAATATTGTAGAAAATGTTAAGTAAAAAAATTCATCATATTTTAGAATTAATTTTTATAATTTTTATAAGTATATTTTTGGGAATTATGTTCTTATATTTAATAGCTTCATTTACATGCTTAAAACCAAAAACGTGAAAAATCAACCTATGCTACACAAAACAAATTCGTCGTCAAAATTATTAGTTTTATATATATAAATAAAAAAAATTAATTGAAACGAAAAATGGTAGCAACTAAAGAAAATATAGAAGGGATAATAACAATTCTTTTGTTAATTTGTATTGTGGTTTCTGCTGCAATATTATTATATGCAGTCAAATACTATAATGATAATTTTTTAACCCCTAAATCTTTAACTATGCGAAGATCGAGAACTAACCGATTTGTCGACAGCGGCTCCTCTACTGGGGATTCTGACGATTCTCGGTATACAGCATCATCAGACTTCTTTGGTGAAGCAGATGTTCAATTTTATAAAGATACAAGGTCTCAAGAATCTCAAGGATCTCAAGGATCTGATGAATCTAAAAAATCTGGAAAATCTACCCAATCTGTTAATGTTCAATCCCAAAATAAATGGAAATCACGTAATAAAAAAAGAAAACCACGGCAACACAAATTTGCACTAACTTCTACTTTACCATCTAACAAAAATATAGACAAAAGAAGTCACAATATAAAGAAAATACACGACCAAACTGATCACAGTAGTAGCAGTCAAGAGGACGAAAAAAAAACCACGATACAAAAAACTGTGCTTTAATTTTTTGTTAAACAAAAATAATACTAATGGTAAATCATATTCGTACATTTTTATAAAAACATATTCGCAATATTTATAATGACAGAAATCGGTGTGAATATTGCAGTCTTTGCTTTGCAATACGGTGTTGAAATTTTTCATGTAGATAATGATAATTTACAACAAGATAATCTAATGTTAGATTCAATAATTTTTCAACATAATAAAACAAATGATATTACATTAAAAAAAACCAGACAAAAACTTTCTTCTTTTCAAAAAAAAGTTTGTGTTGAATTGCAACATATTTCATTAATTATTGAACAATCAAATTTCATAGAAGCTGTAGATTACTTACGGGATGCTATTCGTGCCATAGGTTGTGATAATACTGAATTATTCAAAGAATCAATTACATTTTCATATCATGCAGCACGCACATCCAAAACTAAAATTAAAAATAATATTAATTTTTTACTTGGTACCTATTGTATAATAATTGTTTGTGGATTTTTTATTTTTTCAAAATTTGGAGCAGATGTACATAGTGGTTTATTACATATTTATGAAACATTATTTGAAATCAGCAATAATAAAACATTAACAACACCGCTAGACGAAATTCTTGATTCAAAATTTTGTTGGAGTAAACAACAAAAAATATATTTAACTAATATATTATTATTTAGTATTTTAACAACTACTTATATTTCAAAATGTGTTTTAATTGTAGATTATAATATAAAAAATCCAAAAAAACAAAAGTGCCCAAATTTAAAAAAACTCGGTAGTGTAATTTCATTTTTATTCCCGAATTTAAATAATGCACCAAAAGCAGCAAAGTTATTTGATTTTAAAAAATGGTGTCCCAATATTGAGAATGGTGAATATTTTGGAGTCAAAAAACAATTCAAAAAAATTAATTTCAAAAATATTTATTCATTATTATTTAAAGTATCAGAAAATTTTCAACAAGATTATAAAAAACAAATTCACGAATATATTGAATTTAAAAGACAAAAACTACATGAAGTTAAACATAATCTGCATAGTATTTTATTAACATAAACTACAAAAATTTTTTTAATCAATTTGGGTGGATAATAATGCAATCGAAGCGGATACAATAGAAGAACCGCCTCCCACTCGAGTAGCTTGTAATCTTACATCTATACCTTTACTTAAATCATTATTTGGTATTTTACTTATTCCATTCAAAGGCCATGTAAAATTTTCATTTGATCCAACATGAAATTTAAATTCAGTGATCCAATTTGCTGAATCTGAATATTTCATTTGGAAATCAAATACAACTACAGTAGCAGAATTAAATACACTACAATTTACATAATTAGGTATTAAATAACCATTTTCTTGTGGGGGTATAAATAAATTCATAATTGTACCTAAATTATCTGGATTTTTCAAAACGTAAATAAAATCACTACTTAGCTGAGGCACTCCAGCTAATAAAGCAGCTCCAGATTTATATAAATAAATATCTCCAGTAGGCGTAGAAGCTGAAACAACCCTCATTTGTTTAATTCGAAAATATGAATTAACTAAATTAACCGGTAATTGTGAACTAACATTACTTAATGAAACAACTTCCTGTATTGGTTCAAAATTATCATTATAACCAGTTACAAGAATTTGCGTTAACAAATCAAAAGCATTACTAGAACTTATTTGCAATGCTTGATCTGATGTTGGTAAAACAATTTCATCATATGTTGTACTACCAATATCTGTTGCAGTTGTACCAAGTGTTAAAGTCCAACCTTTTAAATAATGTTTTTCAATATTTGTATTAGTTTTTGTAATATTTGATTGAGCAATATCAGTTAATAATTCATATTCAGATTTTATATTACTCATTTTTTTGCTAAGAATTTTTTTATAACTATATACTTGGTAACAGTTTATATTTTTATATCATTTTTTTTTAAAAATAAATTATATATTTGAACAATGAATTATTTTGTAGAATTATCTATTTGTAAAATTTTAAATTTACCATTAAATCCAAAAATTATTGAATATTGTATCAAAAAAAAAAATTTAAAATATTTTGGTGTTTTTGTAAGTATTTTAAGATTTAGTAAAAATAATAAAAATATTGTGCATAAAAATAAAAACATTCATGGTTGTATTGGGTATTATGTAAAATCATTTAATGTAAAACATTTATCAACTGAGAACTTATTACAAAAAACACTGGATGTTAGTTTATCGGCTACAAATAAAGATAACCGTCGATATAATTTCAAAAATTTATTTTTTGAAGATGCAACAACAACATGTAGAATTTATTTTATGAAATCACCTGTATTAGAAATTAATAAATACACTGGAATTATAAATAAAACTCAACAATATTTTACAAATGAATTATATGGTGTCATTATTTTGAACACAAAAACTCAAAATACTGCAACATTTTTACCAAATATATTTAAAAATATTTCATGGCATAAATTAAAAAAATATCTTTTTGAAAAATTAGCGCCAAACACTAATAATGTGAATATAGAAAATTATATATTTTTTGCATATCAATGTGATATTGTTGAATCTAAATTTATTGATATATTTTTAAAAAATGCAAATTATATTAAATTTATTTTTGAAATATTTTTAGAAAAATTTATAAATATAAATTATGTACATCCTTCAAATGCACCACCTTATTTAATTACCGCAGACCAACAAATAATTTTTAAAAAAAAATCTTATATTCGCAATTTAGGTGTTATTAATAATATTCTAAAATTACACACAATTACAAATAAATTAAAACCTCAAATTATTACAAAAATAAAAAAATATATTGATGAATGTTTTAAAAAAAAAATTTATCATGAAAATTTTGAAGCTGCAAAAATTATTCAAGTATTTAAACAATTAAATGTAAAAAAAAAACAAGCAAAAATAATTTGTAAAGAACTACAAAAAAATATTCAAATAGATTCAAAAAAAATAGATGAAATTTTTATTTTAAGTCAAATATTAATAAGTATAATTCAAATATGTCCGCCGCAATTTTCATTGATTTTACAAAAACAAAAACAAATGTATTTAGATGAATTAAATTCAGCGAACACAAATATTTTTAAAATTAATTGGAATATACAATTTATTTTTGAATTAATTCGATTATTGACCGTTAAAAAAAAAATAATTCCAAAAATAATATATTTACATATCAATTTATTATTTCAAAAATTACAAAATTATTTATACACAAATAAATTAACAAATAAAACTGAAACTAATTATTTGGTTGTAATATTTGAATCATTATGTTTTTTCAAAATAATTTTTAGAATATTTTTTGAGAATGACGAGAAAACAAATATCATACTTGATAAATATTTATTAGAGATTATATTTCGATTACATTGTCGCATAATGTCCCAAAATTATTTATTTACATTTACAAATAATACTGCACGAATTGATATTACGTGTCATTATTTAAATGGATTGTATAATTTATTTAGATTTTTTTGAATATGATAAGTAAAAATCATTTTTTTGATTTTTATAAGAAGGTCGGTTAGCGACCGGCTT
>Ga0102953_1002018_pt1 | contig 12427 bp, 9 predicted proteins | sample SalPon2A_C_D2_MG_FD_78509 | JGI IMG/M metagenome (GOLD analysis project Ga0102953, IMG submission 78509) | Soil microbial communities from South San Francisco under conditions of wetland restoration - Salt Pond MetaG R2A_C_D2_MG | ecosystem: Environmental > Terrestrial > Soil > Wetlands | place... | reverse complement strand
GGTCGGGATGAAATTCAATCGCCTGCGGATGGCCTCCTTGTCTCTGCCGGGGCGGATGGAAATTTCGGTTGCCGAGCATAAGAAGATCATCGAGGCCTTCAAGGCCAATAACGGCCTCGAAGCCGATCGTCTGGTCAGTCATACGGCGGCTCTGGGCGGCCAGGTGCTGATTCAGAGCATGGCCCAACAGGAAGGGCGTAAAGCCGAATCGGCGATTCTCAAGCAGGCGATCGACGTCTAACCTCTTCACATGACCAGCACCACTAACGGCCGCCTGAACTGGGCGGCCGTTTTCTGTTTTCGCAGGCGAAAATCACTCAATATTTGTCGGTCAGCAAGGAGAAGCGCTGAAACTAAGAACAAGACCCATGACGGAACTCCGGAATGCGTCAAACTCTGCCTGCCGACAGTTCCGACCAGGCATCCCTGCCCTTTTCAGTCGCCGCGTCGCAGCATCCCGGTTGGATTGCTCTGCCCGGACCGCTGAATCTGCACCCCAGGGCAGCAAAAGAATTAAATTCGGCAGTGAGATTGCCGCAGTGCTGCGGACGATGTCTGCTAAAATGCAATAATGCGCTAATAGATGGAACCAGCCGTCGTGACGAGCGTAACAGGAGTTTTACATGAGTATTCGCGTCAAGTTGCAGCATACGACCCATTACCGGTTTGATCGCCTGGTGAACCTTGCCCCTCACCTGCTGCGGTTGCGCCCCGCGCCGCATTCCCGGACGCCGATCCAGTCCTATGCCTTGCGTATCGAGCCGCAGAAACATTTCATCAACTGGCAGCAGGACCCGTTCGGCAACTACCTGGCCCGGCTGGTGTTTCCCGAACGCACCCGTGAGCTGCGGATTGAGGTTGAGCTGGTCGCCGAGTTGACGGTTTTCAATCCTTTTGATTTTTTTATCGAAGAGTATGCCGAAAGCGTCCCCTTCACCTATCCGCAGCAATTGTACAAGGAGCTGGTCCCCTACTTTGAAACCGAAACAGCCGGCCCGCTGCTGCAGGAGTGGCTCGATCAGGTCGACCGCAGTGCAACCACCACAATCGATTTTCTCGTCGCGCTCAATCGCCGGGTGCAGCAGACCGTCAACTATTCGGTCCGCATGGAGCCGGGCATCCAGCCCCCGGAGGTGACCCTGGAGAAGCGGCTCGGCTCCTGCCGGGATACCGGCTGGCTGCTGGTGCAGATCCTGCGCCAGCTTGGGCTGGCGGCGCGGTTTGTTTCCGGCTATCTGGTCCAGTTGAGCGCCGATGAAAAATCGCTGGACGGGCCGAGTGGGCCGGAAGCCGATTTTACCGATCTGCACGCCTGGGCGGAAGTTTATCTTCCGGGGGCCGGCTGGGTCGGTCTCGATCCGACCTCCGGCTTGCTCACCGGCGAGGGGCATATCCCGCTCGCCTGTACCCCCGATCCGGTCAGCGCTGCCCCGGTCACCGGTGCCACCGATCGCTGTGAAGTCTCCCTGGAATTTTCCAACCAGGTGACCCGAATCCATGAAGACCCGCGGGTCACCAAGCCCTACAGTGACCAGCAGTGGCAACAGATCGACCTGCTCGGGCAACAGGTTGATGCCGATCTGCTCGCCAACGATGTCCGCCTGACCATGGGTGGCGAACCGACCTTTGTCTCGATCGATGACATGGAGGGGGCCGAGTGGAATACCAGCGCCGATGGCCCGCACAAGCGCCAGCTGGCCCAGGCCCTGCTGCTGCGGCTGCAGCAGGCGTTTGCGCCGGGTGGATTACTGCATTTCGGCCAGGGCAAGTGGTACCCGGGGGAGCTGCTGCCGCGCTGGTCGTATGGCTGCTTCTGGCGCAAGGATGGCCAGCCGGTCTGGGGAGAGCCTGAATTATTGGCCGATATCAGCAAGGATTACGGAGTGACCGCTGCCGATGCCGAACGCTTCGGTCAGCTGTTAGCCGGCAAGCTCGGGCTCAAAGCGCAGGATCTGGTGGCTGGCTACGAGGATGTTTTCTACTACCTGTGGCGCGAAGGGACCCTGCCGGACAATGTTGACCCGCTCAAGGCAGACCTCAAGGACTCCCTCGAACGCCGCTACCTGACCGAGTTGCTCGACAAGGGGATGGGGACGCCAAGCGGCTATGCCCTGCCGCTGCGCTGGGACACGAGCCGCCAGAGCTGGCGTGGCGGACGCTGGGACTTCCGTCGCGGGGCGATGTTCCTGATCCCCGGCAACTCACCGATGGGACTGCGTCTGCCGCTCGAATCGCTCCCCTGGGTCGCCCCGGAGCAGCGCGAGGTCGAGCCGAGCCACGACCCGTTCGGCGAACTGCCCGAACTGGGAGACTATGCCGGTGAGGTCGCCAGGCGCTACAGCAAGGTCGAGCCCCCGGCTTCGCACCCCGACCAGCAGGAGCAGGCGGTCGCGGATGCGGCCGGTGACGGAACCGTCGCCGTGCCGCACACGGCCCTTTGCGTCGAGGCTCGGGATGGCCGACTGCATCTCTTCATGGCCCCCCTGACCATCCTTGAGCATTACCTGGAACTGCTCGCCGCCGTCGAGGCCACGGCAGCCGAGCTGGCGCTGCCGGTGGTGATCGAAGGCTACGAGCCGCCGCGAGACAACCGCCTGGAGCGACTGCTGGTCACGCCGGACCCGGGGGTCATCGAGGTCAATATCCACCCTGCCGCGAACTGGCCCGAACTGGTTCACAACACGACGACTCTCTACGCCGAGGCGCGGCAGAGCCGGCTCGGGACCGAAAAGTTCATGCTCGACGGGCGCCATTCCGGAACCGGTGGCGGCAACCACATCACCCTCGGTGGGGCGACCCCGGCCGACAGCCCGATGCTGCGCCGGCCCGATCTGCTCCGCAGCCTGGTGACCTACTGGCAGCACCACCCGGCGCTTTCCTATCTCTTCTCCGGTATGTTCATCGGTCCGACCAGCCAGGCGCCACGAATCGACGAAGGGCGCGATGACGCCCTCTACGAACTGGAGATCGCCTTTCAGCAGATGCCGCAGGGCGAGGTGCCGGCCCCTTGGCTGGTTGACCGGCTGCTGCGCAACCTGCTGATCGATATGACCGGCAACACCCACCGGGCCGAATTCTGTATCGACAAGCTCTATTCACCGGACAGCCCGAGCGGCCGCCTCGGCCTGGTCGAACTGCGCGCCTTCGAAATGCCCCCGCATGCACGGATGAGCCTGGTCCAGGCCCTGCTGCTGCGGACCCTGGTCGCCTGGTTCTGGAACCAGCCCTACAGTCACGACCTGGTCCGTTGGGGGACCGAACTGCATGACCGGTTCTTGCTGCCGCACTATGTCCGCGAGGATATGCGCGAGGTGACGGCCGACCTGCGCCGGGCCGGTTACAGCTTTGAGCTCGACTGGTTCGAGCCGTTCCTCGAGTTTCGTTTCCCGCATTATGGCAGCGTCATGGTTGATGGCATCGAGCTGGAACTGCGCTTCGCCATTGAACCCTGGCATGTCCTCGGTGAAGAAGTCACCAGCCAGGGGACGGCCAGGTATGTCGATTCGTCGGTCGAACGGCTCCAGCTGCGGGTCACCGGCATGACCGAGCCGCGCCATGCCATCGTCTGCAACGGCCGCCGTCTGGCCATGCGCAGCACCGGGCGCCGGGGTGAATATGTGGTCGGGGTCCGGTACCGGGCCTGGAATCCTCCGTCGGCCCTGCATCCGACCATCCGGCCTCATTCGCCGCTGGTCTTCGACCTGGTCGACACCTGGAATGGCCAGACCCTTGGTGGCTGTACCTATCACGTCTCGCACCCTGGCGGCCTCAGCTACGAGGCCTTTCCAATCAACGCCTACGAGGCCGAAGCGCGGCGGGTCAACCGCTTCTGGGATCTCGGCTATAATCCGGGGGTCATCGAACCTCCCCCGCTGCAGCCGAGCAGTGGCCAGTTCCTTGCCACGGGGAGCCCGGTCGTCCCAGTCCTGCCAGCCGAAGAGGAGCCGAACCTGGAGTTCCCCTATACAGTGGATTTGCGCAGACAACCTGCTCTATAATCGGCCCAGAAACACACGCATGCGAGGCAGCTGAATGGTCCAGGGAAACGCCGCCACTCCTATCGGCGGGCAATATTACGAAACCAAGCTCGGTAGTTATGACGAGATGTGCGCCTTTGAGGGGCAGCTCCTGCCACACTGGCAACCACTGCTGCAGGAGATCGAGCAACTCGGCCGCGACGGCCTCGAGCGCCGCCAGCAGATGGCACAGCGGCTGTTGCGCGAGAATGGTGTCACCTTCAACATCTACGACGGCCAGCGCGGCGCCGCCAGCCCCTGGCAGCTCGATCCGGTCCCACTGTTCATCAGCGCGGAGGAGTGGGCGGTCATCGAGGCCGGCCTGGTGCAGCGGACCGAACTGCTCAACCTGGTGCTCGCCGACCTCTATGGTGCCCAGACTCTGCTCAGGCAGGGGATCCTGCCGCCCGAGCTGATTTTCAGCCACGCCGGTTTCCAGCGCTGCTGCGTCGGCGTGCCGTTTCCCGACCAGCGGCCGCTGGTGCTCGCCTCCTCCAACCTCGCCCGCGGCCCCGACGGGCGCATGTGGGTTATCGATGACCGCACCCAGTCACCTTCCGGCGCCGGCTACGCGCTGGAAAACCGCATGGTGATGACCCGCATCGCTCCGGCGCTGTTCCGCGATTGCCACGTCAAGCGCCTGGCCAGCTTCTTCCAGCCGCTGCGTGACCGCCTCGCCCGGCTGGCGCCGCAGAACCGGCAGGATCCGCGCATCGTCGTGCTGACGCCGGGCCCCTACAGCCCGACCTACTTCGAGCATGCCTACCTGGCCAACTACCTCGGCTACGCCCTGGTCCAGGGGGACGATCTCAGCGTCCGCGACGGCCGGGTCTGGCTCAAGTCCCTCGAGGGGCTGCACCAGGTTGATGTCATCCTCCGCCGCCTCGACGACGCCTACTGCGACCCGCTTGAGCTGCGCGAGGATTCGCGCCTTGGCGTCAGCGGTCTGGTCCAGGCCGCTCGCCTCGGCCACGTCGCCATTGCCAACCCGATCGGCAGCGCGGTGCTCGAGAACCACGGGCTGATGGCCTTTTTGCCGAGCATTGCCCGGCATTTCCTCGGCGAGGAGCTCAAGCTGCCGTCGGTGGCGACCTGGTGGTGCGGCCAGGCCCGCGAGCGCAACTTCGTCCTCGATAACCTCGACCAGATGGTGATCAAGACCATCCACCGCAGCCGCGGCTACCGGGCGATCTTCGGCGCCCAGCTTACCACGGCTGAGTTGGCCGAGCTGCGCGAGCGGATTCTCGCCCGGCCGCACCTGTACACCGGCCAGGAGATGGTCAGCTTCTCCACCGCGCCGTCGCTGGTCGATGGTCACATCGAGCCGCGCCACGCGGTGCTGCGTTCGTTCCTGGTCGCCGGCGACGACGGTTACATCGCCATGCCCGGCGGCCTGACCCGCATCGCCACCCAGCAGGGGGAGCTGGTGGTGTCGAACAGGTTCGGCGGGTCGAGCAAGGACGCCTGGGTGCTGTCGGACCGGCCGGTCAACTACGTCAGCCTCTGGCGCCAGCCGCAGCTCGACCAGGTGCTGCCGCTGAGAGCCGAGCCGTTGCCGAGCCGCGCCGCCGACAACCTGTTCTGGGCCGGGCGCTATGTCGAGCGCGCCGAGGGGATCGCCCGCCTGCTGCGCGCCATCTTCCTGGTGCGGCGCGAGCTGCGCGACGCCCATGCCGACGACCAGAAACCCTACCTGCACAGCCTGCTGCGCGCCCTGACCCATGTCACCGGCACCTACCCCGGCTTCGTCGGCGAGGGGTCCAAGCCGCTGCTGCGCAAACCCCAGGGGGAAATCCGCTCCCTGCTGCACGACCAGGAGCGCCCCGGGAGTCTGGCCGCCATCCTGCGGTCCTTCGGCCAGGCGGCGTTGACCGTGCGCGACTACTGGCCGGCGGAGATCTGGCGGGTGATCGACGCCATCCAGCAGGACTGGCCGATCGACAACGAGGCGCCGGAGTCGGGTAGCTACCGGATGGAGGATCGCCTCGACCACCTGATCATGCAGCTGGTCGCCTTCGGGGGCCTCAGCGCCGAGAGCATGACCCGCGAGTCCGGCTGGATGCTGCTCGATATCGGCCGGCGCCTGGAGCGGGCCCTGGGGCTGATATCCCTGCTGCGCGCCACCCTGGTGCCGGTCCTGGATGATTCCATCCATCGCCAGCTGATGGAGGCGGTGCTGGTGACCTGCGACAGCCTCAACACCTTCCGGCGCCGCTACCGTTCCTACATGCACCTGCCGACGGTCATCGAGCTGCTGCTGATGGACGAAAGCCACCCCCGCTCGCTGGCCTACCAGCTCGACGCGCTGCAGCAGCATATCGCCGATCTGCCGCATGACAATTCCCGCCACCGTCTTGGCGCCGACCAGCGCTGTATCCTCGCCGCCTACACCGAGCTACGCCTGGCCGACGCGGCCGAGCTCTCCCGCTGCGAAAAAGAGGACGGCTACTGCAAATCGCTCGATCAGCTGTTCGAGAGCCAGACTGCGAGCCTCTGGAAGCTCTCCGACCAGTTGACCGAGACCTATTTCAGCCACGCTCAGCCGTTGCAGCAGCTGGCGCCGCAGCAGCAGGACGAGGACGCATGAAATACCGGGTGATCCATACCACCGAATTCGACTACGAAGTACGGGCCGGCCTCTGCTACAACGAGGCGCGCCTGCTGCCGCGCGAGCTGCCGCAGCAGAAGGTCCTCTCCTCCACCCTGCAAATCGAGCCGCAGCCCAACGACCGCTACCAGCGTCTCGACTTTTTCGGCAACCGCACCGACTACTTCTCCATCCAGCAGCCGCACGAGACGCTCCGGGTCACCGCCACCAGCGTCGTCGAAGTCACCGCGCCGCCGCCGCTCGAGCTGGTCGAGCCCCTCCCCTGGGAAACCGCCCGCGACCGCCTGAGCAACGACCACTCGCCGGCGATCATCGAGGCGATCCAGTACGCCCTCGACTCCCCCAGCGTCGTCGTCGACGCGCAACTGTGTGACTATGCCCGGCCGTCGTTCGCGCCGGGGCGGCCGCTGCTCGAGGCGGTGCGCGACCTGATGCAGCGCATCTACCGCGAATTCAAGTTCGACCCGGAGTTCTCCACCATCGCCACCCCGCTCAAGGAGGTGCTGGCGCACCGCAGCGGTGTCTGCCAGGACTTCGCCCACCTCGCCATCGGCTGTCTACGCGCTCACGGCCTGGCCGCACGTTACGTCAGCGGCTACATCGAGACCCAGCCGCCGCCGGGCAAAGAGCGGCTGGTCGGCGCCGACGCCTCGCATGCCTGGTTCTCGGTCTTCCAGCCGGGCAGCGGCTGGTTCGACTTCGACCCGACCAACAACCAGGTGCCGCGCGAACAGCACATCACCGTCGCCTGGGGGCGGGATTTCACCGATGTCACGCCGCTCAAAGGGGTGGCGTACGGCGGCGGCGAGCACGAGCTCAAGGTCGCGGTCGACGTCGAACCCCTCACCTGATCCCGTTGCTTCTTCACTAAGAAAATTCAGCTGCGCAGCTTGTAGCCCTTGCCGATCAGCGCCCCGGCGAAGACGAACAGTCCCAGGGCCATGGCGACGGTGACACCGAAGGCGACCGCGAAGCTGACGTCGCCGACCCCGAGGATCGCGTGGCGAAAGCCGTCGATCAGGTAGAAGAGCGGGTTGAGGTGGGAGAGGTGCTTCCAGGGCGAGGGGAGGATCGAGATCGGGTAGAAGACCCCGCCGAGGTAGATCAGCGGCAGGATCAAAAAGTTGGTGAACATCGACAGGGTATCGAAATTCTTGGCGAAGATCGCCGCGATCAGCCCGAACTGGGCGAACAGGAAGCTCGCCAGCAGCGCCATCAGGATTGCCAGCAGCGGTGCGTGCCAGGGGAGCCCGGCGAACAGGGTCGAGATCAGCCAGGTGACTATTCCGACCAGCATGCCGCGCAGCATCGCCGCCAGGGTGTAGGCGAGGATGAACTGCGGCGGGGTCACCGGAGTGACCAGCAGATCGACGATCCCGCCCAGGTAGCGCGACATGAACAGCGACGACGAGCAGTTGGCGAAGGAGTTGTTGATCACCCCCATCAGGATCAGCCCGGGGATGACGAACTGGGCGTAGCTGAAGCCTTCGAGGACGCTGATCCGCTCCCCCAGGGTGGCGCCGAAGATGAACAGGTAGAGCGAGGCGGTGATGATCGGCGTCAGCAGGGTCTGCGAGGCGACCCGGAAAAAGCGCAAAATCTCCTTGCGCAGCAGGGTGTAGAACGGCAGCCAGCTGCGGAACTCGTCGCGGCGGTCGCTCCGGCTCATGCCCCACCCCCCTCGCGGGTCAGCTGCAAAAAGACCTCCTCCAGTCCGCTCTGGTCGGTTTCGAAGTCGTTGATCCCGAGTTGCAGGTGCGACAGGCGCCGCAGCAGGTCGCCAACCCCCTGCTCGGTCGGCAGGCAGAGGATCAGCTGGCGGCCGTTGCCGTTGAGGCGCGGATGGTACTCCTCGAGCCCGGCCGGGACGGCATCCAGGCTTTTGTCGAGCCACAGGCGCAGGGTCCGGCGTGACAGGCGCCGCACCAGCTCGCGGGTCGACTCCAGGGCGACCAGCTCGCCGTGGTTCATGATCGCGACCCGCTCGCACATCTCCTCCGCCTCCTCCAGGTAGTGGGTGGTCAGCAGGATGGTGGTGCCGTTGCGGTTGATCTCGCGGGCGAAGTCCCACAGCCCGTGGCGCAGTTCGACGTCGACCCCGGCGGTCGGCTCGTCGAGGATCAGCAGCCGGGGGCGGTGGATCAGCGCCTTGGCGATCATGAAGCGGCGCTTCATCCCCCCTGAGAGCTTCAGCATCACCTTGTGCAGGTGCGGACCGAGGCCGAGGCGCTCGATCAGCTGCTGGCGCCAGGCCGGGTCGTCGGCGACGCCGTAGTACCCGGAGTGGAGTTTCAGCGCCTGGTCGATGGTGAAGAAGTTGTCGATGACGACCTCCTGGTGGACGACCCCGACCAGGCTGCGGGTGGTGCGGTAGCTGCTGACGTTGTCGTGGCCGAAGACGGAGATGGAGCCGGAGCCGATCCGGGTCACCCCGGCGATCATGTTGATGGTGGTGCTCTTCCCGGCGCCGTTGGGGCCGAGCAGGCCGAAGATCTCCCCCTCGCGGATGGAGAAGTTCAAATCCTTCACCACGTGGGCGGGGCCGAAGTGCTTGTTGAGTCGGGTGATGTTCAGGGCCGGATGCATAACCGCAACTATCGCCCCCGCAGCCATGCTTGTCAAGCCGCTGCTGGCAGGTTAGGATGCAACAGGAAGTCAAATCATTCTTACCGGTTAGGAGGAGCAGCATGGTCAAGCTCGACCGGATCACCACCGGTGGCGGCGACAAGGGGCGCACCTCGCTCGCCAACGGCGAACGGGTCGCCAAACACAGCCTGCGGGTCAACGCCTACGGCAGCGTCGACGAACTCAACAGCCTGCTCGGCGTGGTCGCCACGGAGGCCCTGCCGGACGCGGTGGCGGAGGAGATCGGCCGGATCCAGAACGACCTGTTCGATCTCGGTTCCGACCTGGCCGCCCCGCCGCTGGACGGCAAGGCAATCAAGGTGCCGCGCATCGGCACGCATCACGTCGAGCGGCTGGAGGGGGCGCTGGCGGCGGTCACCGACCAGCTTCAGCCGGCCCCCAGTTTCGTCCTCCCCGGCGGCAGCAAGGGGGCGGCCTACCTGCACCTGGCCCGCTCGGTGACCCGGCGGGTCGAGCGCGAGGTCTGGGCGCTGGCCGAAGCTGAACCGGCAGCTGGCCAGGTCAACCCGTACTGTCTCACCTACCTGAACCGGCTCTCGGACCTCTGCTTCGTCTGGGCCCGGCTCTGCAACGACAGCGGCCGCAGCGACCGGCTCTGGAAACCCTGTGAGAACTGCTAAATCCTTACTGGGCTCACGCGACGCCGCGACGAACGCAACGAAGAAGCTAGGCCAAAGGCGGTTCTAACCCATTTAAAAGGGTTTGGTTTGCTGTTTAGATTGAGCGTCGCGGCGTCGCGTGAGGCTGGCTTTAGAGTTTTTGATCATAGAGGAGGAACAAACATGAAACAAACGGTTCTTATCACCGGCGCCTCGGCCGGTTTCGGTGCCGCCGCGGCGCGACTCTATGCCGCTCGCGGCGACAAGCTGGTGCTGGTCGCCCGGCGCCTGGCGCCGCTGGAGCAGCTGCGCGACGAGCTCGCCGGCAAGACCCAGGTCCACCTGCTGCAGCTCGACGTCCGCGACCGCGGGCAGGTCGAAGAGCAGCTCGCCGCCCTCCCCGCGCCTTTCAATGAAGTCGACATCCTGATCAATAACGCCGGGTTGGCGCTCGGCCTGGAGCCGGCGTACCAGGTCAACCTCGACGACTGGGAGATCATGATCGACACCAACATCAAGGGGTTGACCTATTTCACCCGCTTTTTGCTGCCGGGGATGGTTCGGCGCCAGCGCGGCCACGTCGTCAACATCGGTTCCACCGCCGGCTCCTGGCCCTATCCCGGCGGCAACGCCTATGGCGGCACCAAGGCGTTTGTCGCACAGTTCACCCGCAACCTGCGCACCGACCTGGTCGGCAGCGGGGTGCGGGCCACCTGCATCAAGCCGGGGATGGCCGAGACCGAGTTTTCCAACGTCCGCTTCAAGGGGGATGCGGAGAAGGCCGCCAAGGTCTACGCCGGCGCCAACCCGCTGACCGCCGAGGACATCGCCAACATCATCTTCTGGGTGACCGAGCAGCCGCCCCACGTCAACGTCAACGAGCTGGAGGTGATGCCCGTCAGCCAGACCTGGGGCCCATTTGTGGTGCATCGCGAGGAATAGGAAGGAGCCGCAACGATGTCTGTCGATCAAAAGATCGATTACCTCGAACTGCCGGCCCGCGATCTCGATGCGGTGCAGAGTTTTTATGAAAAGGCCTTCGGCTGGGCGTTTACCCCCTACGGCCCCGACTATCGGGCCTTCAACGACGGTAAACTCGACGGCGGCTTCTACCGGGCAGGGCTTAAGTCGTCGACCGCCACCGGCGCGGCGCTGATCGTGCTCTACGCCAGCGACCTGGAGAAGACCCGCAAACAGGTGCTCGCCGCCGGCGGCAGCATCGTCAAGGAGATCTTCACCTTCCCCGGCGGGCGGCGGTTTCATTTCGCCGATCCCAATGGCAATGAGCTGGCGGTCTGGTCGGATAAATAGGACTATTCTCTTGTCGGACAAAACTTGACGGTTCCCATATTGAGTGCCGTAGTTTCCGTTTTGGGAATGAACGAGACGAAAGTAAGTGGCCAATTATGGGATTTAGCAATTGCCGCCGGAGCACTCCTGAACGATCCCGTCAATCAGAACAGGTCATGTATCGCCAGAAAACCGCCAGTCCCTTGCGGGGCTCCTGATGAGCGTGCTATAAGAAATCATTCATGAATCATGGAGGGGGCGCCGTGGGCGGTGACAGGACGAGATAAGCGGGCAACCCGCCGGAACCAGAGAGGTCCGGGCGGGTTGTTTTGTTCGGGAGCTTATGCGGATCCGCATAAGCTCCCCGGTGCCAAGTTTTTTTATGGATAAGGCCCTGAATTAATTCAGGGAAAAGGAATATTTTTTCAAATCGATAGCGGCGGTTTTGCGGAAAAGGTCCGCAATTTCGGATATTATCCGGATCCGTCTAAATACAGTTATGCAGTAAATACATTAATTCTGTGAGAGTTATGGATTCAAAGGTAACAGCAGTTATACAGAAAACTTCAGTCTTAAAGGATCGGCTTCGTCATCTTGTTACTAGCTACGAATATCCAACAGACAAAAAAAGTCAAACTTTAGTCGCGTATCACAGCATTTTGGCAGAGCACCACTCAGCAATTTTCTTATTAATCCAAAATGATTTATGCGGCTCTGCTTTCGCCTTGGCCAGACCCGTATATGAAATTCTTTATCGTGCTCACTGGGTTGCTGCTTGTGCTGACGAAAAACAAATTGAAGGCATTTTTGAAGACAAAGACATTTTTCCTAAAATGCATGATTTGGTCAGTCAAATTGATAGTGCATTTAATACCGGTGACTTTTGGCGGACAATAAAAAAGAATTCTTGGAGCCCAATGAATGATTACACTCATTCTGGTATACGGCAGATTGGACGCCGATTTAAAGACAATCAAGTCAATCAAAATTACGAAACTGGAGAAATTCTTGAACTATTGAATGGTAGCAATATCGCCCTTTTGCTTATTGCAAATTTATTTTTCAGTTTTTTTAAAAAAGAATATGCATGTAGTGAAGTTCAAGAAATAATTTTAAATTATAATAAATAAAAAACCTGCATAACACTTATCAGGCCCCCGGCCGTCAAGGACGAAATAGTCCCTGACACGAGAAAATAGATTTTCCGTTCTTTGACAAGCGACTGATCAACCAGACCCACCGGGTTCCGGCTTGGGATTCTTTTCTGG
>Ga0102953_1002017_pt1 | contig 12432 bp, 10 predicted proteins | sample SalPon2A_C_D2_MG_FD_78509 | JGI IMG/M metagenome (GOLD analysis project Ga0102953, IMG submission 78509) | Soil microbial communities from South San Francisco under conditions of wetland restoration - Salt Pond MetaG R2A_C_D2_MG | ecosystem: Environmental > Terrestrial > Soil > Wetlands | place... | reverse complement strand
CCGACTGGGCTTTTATAAATTGTGTTGAAATAAATCCAAAAAGAATAAAAATAAGCATGAGAATTGCATGAGGATTGTGATTTATCATTTTGATTTAATTTAGAATTATGTTAGCAAAAATAGGCCAGATTTAAGTTAATTCGACTTAAGGGAATTAAACTTTTGTTAATTAAGATTTACAATTGTTAGAGGGGTTTAAAAAGTGTAAAAATAAAAACCCCGAAACCTGCTTTTTGGTGATTTCGGGGAATCATATATTATTGCGATTTATCCTGAATCTTGTTAAAACAGGAAGGAATGTTTATTTCTTTATCAAACCACGATCCTTAAGCATGGGCTGAATATCGGGTTCACGACCACGGAAATCGACAAACATTTTATGAAGGTCCTCTGTATTTCCACGCGATAAAATCATATCGCGGAACCGTTGTCCGTTTGCCCGGGTTAGGCCACCATTTTCTTCAAACCAGGCATAAGCATCATCATCCAGCATTTCGGCCCAAAGGTAAGCGTAGTAACCGGCAGAGTATCCGTTGCTCCAAATGTGCAAAAAGTACGATGAACGATAGCGTGGCGGCACCTGAGGAATATCGAGATGTGTTTTTTTCAGTGCTTGTTTTTCAAAATCATCTACCGAAGTAATTTTCTTACCTGCAGGAATAATGTGCCATTGCATATCCAGGTCCGATGCGGCCAGAATTTCAGTAAGAGAATAGCCTTGATTAAAAGTAGTCGATTTTTTAATCTTATCTACCAGTTCTTGCGGCATTGGTTCACCTGTTTTATAATGAACGGCATAGTGTTTAAACACTGTGGGATAGAGCGCCCAGTGTTCGTTAAACTGCGATGGTAATTCAACAAAATCACGGGCTACGCTGGTTCCCGATAAACTCGGGTACATCTGGTTGGCAAATAAACCATGCAGGGCGTGGCCAAACTCGTGGAACATGGTAGTTACATCGTCCCAGGTAATGAGTGCCGGTTCGCCGGGAGCCGGTTTGGTAAAATTGCATACATTGTACACCACCGGTTTTGTACCCAGTAGTTTCGACTGCCCAACTACGTTGCTCATCCATGCACCGCCCGATTTGTTGTCGCGTTTGAAATAGTCGCAGTAAAACATTCCAAGTTCGCTTCCATCCTTGTCAATCACTGTGTACACGCGCATGTCGGGTTGGTAAACCGGAATATCGTCTCTGCGTTTAAACGTTAGTCCATACAATTGGTTGGCTGCGTAAAATACACCGTTTTCCAATACATTGAAAAGTTCAAAATAAGGTTTTACTTGTTCCTCATCCAGGTTATAACGTTTTTTACGTACTTTTTCAGCATAAAAATTCCAATCCCATGGCTGTAACTGAAAACCTTTTTTTTCTTTATTGATAACCGCTTGTAAATCTTTAACTTCCTGTCGTGCATTTGCTGTGGCTGGCGGAACCAGTTTTGCCAGGAAAGTTTCAACCGTTTCCGGAGTTTTTGCCATTTGATCCTGGAGTGTCCAGGCTGCATAATTTGGGAATCCCAGCAAGTCTGCTTTTTCTGCTCTTATTTCTGCCAGACGTTTAATTGTTTCGCGGGTATCGTTGGCATCGCCTTTTTCAGCCCGTGTCCACGAGGCTTCAAAAAGTTCTTCGCGCGTGGTGCGGTCTTCTAATGATTGCAAAGCAGGCTGCTGCGTAGTATTTTGTAACGGTATTAGCCATTTTCCCATTTTATTATTGGCTTCGGCATCGCGGGCTGCCGATTTAATAGCACTTTCCGAAAGTCCTTTCAACGCATCTTTGTTATCTATAACCAGCGCTCCGGCTTTTGCAGCAGCCAGCAACTGGTTGGTAAACTTGGCACTTAGGGAAGCCTCTTCTTCATTTAATTTTTTCAGTTGTTCTTTTTTATCTGCCGGAAGGTTGGCACCTGCACGAACAAATTCATCATAGTAAAATTTTAGTAAACGTGCGGATTCCGGATCGAGCTTCAGCTCATCTTTTTTCTGATAGAGTTGTTTGATGCGCTCAAAAAGTTTTGAATTGAGTGTAATAGCGTCACGTTGTGCTGCCAGTTTTGGGGCAATTTTTTCCTGCAGGTTTTGTAAAACCGAATCGGTATTGGCGCCTGTCAGCATTTCAAAAACATTATCTACTCTTGTAAGCAGTTGCCCACTTTTTTCCAGCGCTACCAGCGTATTTTCAAACGTTGGCTCTTCCTTATTGTTGGCAATCTGGTCAATTTCTGCCAGTTGTCTTTTTATTCCTTCATTAAAGGCAGGTTCAAAATCACTGTCCTTAATATTGTTGAAATCAGGTGCCTGAAAAGGCAATGTGCTGGCATGCATAAATGGATTATTTGCCAGATTTGTGTTGTTTTCCATCGATTGCTTTTGAGATTTTTGATTACATGCCGAAAAAATCAGCATGAGCATACATGATGCAACAATTGATATCTTTTTCATGTTTATAAAAATTAATTTAATATTTCCCATACGACCTGTAAATTTTAAAAATAAAGTCGTTTTGCCTTCGTGAGTCAGTTGTAATTTATTAACGTTTTTTTTGTTGAAAATTCATATCCTTTTTGATTCTGAATCCTTTAACTTTTCTTTTTATTCAGGTGGAGTTAGTGTTCAAAAAAAACAGCCCGAAATTAACAATAATCAGGCCACATGACAAAAGGATGCATATGTTTTTTAACGTAACATCCACTTTTTGTTAAAGATTATTTTTTCTGAAGGAGGATAAAAATGTTTACCGTCTGAGATTACAATTAAATCGGCTTTTTGAAGGAGTGACTCCATATCTTTCTTTTGCCGCTTACCTTCAGGTATAACTACCACAAAAAAACCCGGATCGATAATTTCGATTAAAGTTGCCGATTCTACTACCACCGGCTGATTTTCCGGAAGGTATTTTTGGAGCTCCCGGAAAGCCGCGGTAAGTGCTTCGGGCCTGGTTTGAATTAAATAGCTTTTATGTGCACCGCTCTTTAGGAGAAGCGATGAATCTTTGTTTGTTGTGGTGTTGGTTTCTTCAAATAGTTTCCAGCTTTTTGCCCCGGCGAGTTTTATCAATCCTGTAGTCGGATTGTGGAAGTGGGGTGTAATTTTCACACCTGTAGATTTTTGTTCTTTTACATTTTGAATGATCTGGCAGGCAAGGGTAGTTTTTCCAACATTTTGTCCACTCCCTGCAATGAGTAAAATATTTTCAAATTTTTCCCGCATTTTATTTGGCATTAAAACCGTTGGAAGAATTACAAACAACCAGCTGAAATGCACCATCTCCAAATAAAACTGACTTTGTAATTTCTAATTGGTTTTCCGGCAGAATTTCATTCAATCCACCCAAACTGCAAAATTTTCTGAAATTTCTGTGGTGTTCAACCCCAGCAAAAAATTCGGCAACACGACTACCAATCCCGGAATAGTTTTGAGGCAGCGGAACAGCGTAATCAACAATAATTATTTTTTTTGCCACTCTTTTCATTTCGCTTAAAATGGGAGTATGTAACCCGGGATCGAACTGGTGTAATGCCAGCGACATGATGGCAATCTCAAACTGACTTTCTGAAAAGCGGGACAAGTTGGTAGCATCGTTTACAAAAAACGATACATTTTCAATATTTTTTCTGATTTTTGTCCGAACGGCCTTATTTATCATCGATTGGGAAAGGTCGATACCTATGGCTTCCGATGTTTTGGAAGCACTTTCAAAAACTTGTGCACCTGTTCCGCAAGCCACGTCAATCAAACTTTCTCCCGGCTTCACTTCGTTATTGATTCTTTTCCTGATTGGAACTAAAATCGGGTCGATGAAACCACCATAAAACCATCCTGTTTCTACCATTGTCTCATAAAGTTTGAATTATTTTGTACTTAAAATAATTGCCGTTTCTCTCTTTTGCCTTTTTATTCCTCCTTTTCGGGGAGGTTAGGAGGGGCCTGTATTGATTGAAAAAAATTCCAGATTTCGTCACATCCGTTGAAGTCGCGGTTGGTGTTTCCCACTAACTTTCGCGGAAGATACTGGTTTGTTCCGGGCCATGTGTGTCCGCCACCTTCCACTTTAATCGCCACCACCTTTGTTTTAATATTTTTCGGATTTCGCCAAGTCGTTTTAACGGCTGTACATCCATCTCTTTTATTAATATCAGGAAAGGGAGTTTCGCTTATTTTTTCGGCACAACTGTCAATTTTTTTCCAGGTTTCAATGGTTTTTTCAATGCTCAGAACCTTACCTCGTTTTTGTCTGAAAACAGTAATGTAGCCGCCTTGGTAAGGCATTAACGGATCGTCTGTGCCGTTAATGAAAATGGCTGGTACAGGATGTTCAGGAAATGGTTTTTGCGACTGCACTTCGCTTAAATTGGCAGCAACAACGCCTATTCCTTTTATGTTGTCAGAAAGATCGTAGGCCAACCGCTGAGCCATAAAACCACCGTTGGAAATTCCACAGGCATAAATTTGTTCCCGGTTAATACTTAACTGCTTTTCAAGTTTAATTATTAATGCATTTATAAAACCTACATCGTCGATGTTTAATTTTCGTGCCGGGGCCAGTGTGTCGCGGGCTCCATCGTTCCAGCTTTTTTCAAATCCGTTGGGATAGAGGGCAATAAAACCATCGCGATTCGCCAGTTGGTTGAACCGGGCACGAGTAGTTCGAACCAGGCCTTGCGCTTTGCCTCCTCCTCCATGTAAAATAAGCACCAGCGGATATTTCATTTCCGGGGAATAATTATCAGGAACAAAAAGTTCATACGAGCGGTCAAGCCCGTCGAATGTAAGGTAGCCCGTTTCGGTGCGAAACTGTGCCTGGCCTGTCAGTGCTGTTGCCAGAAATGCAATAAACAGAAGTATGTTTTTAATCTGCATTTTTGTAAATCTATTTCTTTTATCGCTTTTCTTCTTTTAAACCGAAATTAGCTTTCTTTGTTGTAACAAAGTTCAATAAACCTTTTTATCATGAAGAAATTACAAATTCTGGTTATTCTTTCCTTTTTCGTTTTTGCTGCATTTAAATCGGATAAACCGGCGTATTTGCTTTTCACAAAAGAAGGCAAAACGGTGAAATATTCAAAGATGCTCGATAAAATTAAAGATGCCGACATTGTTTTGTTTGGCGAATCGCACAACAATCCGATTTCCCACTGGCTGGAACTGGAGTTAACAAAGGATTTATATGAGTTAAAAAAGGATAAGTTGGAACTTGCTGCCGAAATGTTCGAAACCGACAATCAATTAATTATAAATGAATACTTCGATAATTTGATTTCTCAAAGTTATTTTGAAGACGAAGTGCGGCTTTGGCCCAACTACCAAACCGATTACAAACCGTTGGTTGAATTTGCCAAAAAGAACGGAATTCCTTTTGTGGCCAGTAACATTCCCCGCAGGTATGCATCACTGGTAAACAAAAAAGGTTTTGAGGGTTTGGGAGAACTTTCGGATGAAGCCAAAACTTATCTGCCGCCGTTACCCGTTGCTTACGACGCGAATTTGGAATGTTACAAAAGCTTGCTGAAAATGGGAGGAATGGGCGCCCACATGTCGCCAAATTTTCCGAAGGCACAGGCAATTAAAGATGCCACGATGGCCTATTTTATGCTGAAACACTGGAACCCCGGAAAGCAAATACTGCATTTCAACGGTTCATACCATTCTGATAATTTTGAAAGTATTTACTGGTACCTTAAAAAAGAAAACCCGGATTTAAAAATTGTCACCATTACAACAGTTTCACAAAAAGATGTAAAAAAATTGGTTAAAGAAAATACCGGCCATGCTGATTTTACAGTTTGTGTGGCTGAGGATATGACAAAAACGCAATAAATAATTTCCTTTGAAACAACAAACACGTTTAATTCAAAACAGAAATCGGGTAAGTTATTTTCAAAAATACGTTATTCGATTTTGGAAATCCGAATTCATCCCGGAATTCATCATGTGAATAAATGAGGTAGAATGCCCCAAATGGAGGTTTAAAGCGCCAGCCAAACAAACCGTAAAAATAAATATTTTCATTTGCAGAACTGTTTTGGGCAAATACTTTCAGCCATAAATCTTTGGTGAAATTGTAATTGGCGGTAATTACATTTATAAATGTGGAACCGTTATTCGGGTCGGGGTTAAAATTCAAAATATTCGCTGAATAACTTAATGAAAGATTTTGAATCAGTTTCACTCTTCCGCCTCCCGAAACCAGTGTAAAATCACGATCGAAATTTTTTCCTGTTGTGTAACTTACCAAGGCATGGCTCCATTCGTCGGTATTATAACCAACACTAAACGAATGTTGGTGGTTGTAAAATTCCTTTTCATAGAGCTTGTATTCATTATTGTAAGCGTATTCAAAATTTAGTTTGTTTTTGAAATAGAAATTTACTGCATCCGTAAAATACCAGCTACGTAAATTTCCTTCCTTCAAACTCCAGAAAATATTATTTCGGCTTTCCGCAGCAATGTATTCAAAAGCATTGTTTTTAAGCCACCAGCGGTAGGAAAAATCGCTATCCATTTCCCTTCGGTCGTCATCGGTAACGAAACCAGTCTGATTCACATTTTCTCGGAAATTTGCTCCAATTTCGGTGTACCTAATATGGTAATGGTAAATATTGTTTTCGCGTGCAAATCTTACATACCATGCACTGTGACTCCAAAAATCTCCCGGTGCACTTCCTACAAATTGTCCGGTCAGGTATGTTTTACCAATATTTGCTACATAATCCAAACTCAGCGAACGTGTAAATCCGTCATTCCAGCTTTTATCCACAAATGTCATCCCCAGTGTCGACGATTTTAAAAAATCGAATTTTGCCCGGGCGGCAGTGAAAAATGTTGTTGGATTTTCTGCTGAGAAATTGGGAGTTTTTACATTCAGGATATTAAACTGGGTTTTGCCAATTTTGCCATTCAGTCGTTCGCCAAAATCAATATCCTGAATCCGGCGTGAATAAAATGTTTTTATGCGTGTGTTGTACATGTCGTTTCCTTCCTGGAAAAACAATCTTTTTTCAGGATAACTTAACTCATATCGTGTTAGATTAATTTGCTGTTGATCGGCTTCTACCGTAGCAAAATCAGGATTTATGGTTGCATTTAATGAAACGTTCGAAGCAACTTGCCAACTGATATCTCCACCTGCATCATAATTTATTTTGGCTCCTGAAGTTTTAAATATCGTCAAATACGGAAATACTGAAAGTTTCATTTTGCTCCCGGGGATTTTAATTCCATTTAAAATTCCTCCTTGTGAAACTCTAAAGTCTTCGGTCAAAGTTCCTGACCAGTAGGCTGTTTCAAAATTGGAGCGAATAACACGGCCAAAATTAATCCCCCAGTTCAAAACTCCCTTTTTATATTTTAAACTTTTAAATGGAATTTCAATTTCAACACACCAACCCCAATCAAATGTTTTTGATTCACATTTCCATTCGGTATCCCAGTTAATGTCAATTGTTTTTCCGTCATCGTTTACAGCCATATCAATTTGGGTACCAAGCGGATTGGCAAAGAAAACATATGCACTTCTGCTATCATTGTAAGTGTCAAGCATTAATGCTATTATATCATCGTTTTTACTCAGTGCATCGCGGCTTTGGTTTTTTGCTATTACGGGTGTGGATTGAAAACATTTAAAAACGGCATAAATATTTTTACTGTCGTATCCAAAATAAGTTACTGTTTTTTCGGAAGCCGGATTGCCTGGTTGGGGTTCCATTTGAATAAAGTTAGTGGCACTGTCTGCTAAAGACCATTTGTTCGCTTCAAATATGCCGTCAAGTACAATAGGTGTATTTAAATGAAATGCCCGGATAGACTTTTGTGCTTCTGTGTTTAATGCACAAAACATCAGGACAAACAGCGTCCAAATTATTATTCTATTCTGTTGAAAGAGCAATTGATACAGGTTTTTTCAGACCTAAATTTATGAAATTTATCCGGTTATTTTACTTTCTGTAAAAATTCATTTCGTCCAGATACTCCCAGGTTTTTTGTGGAAGAAAGTGCCTGACATCCTTTCCATCATGGATGGCTTTTCGGATAAAAGTGGAAGAAATATCCATTTGAGGTGCGTTTGCAATTTCTGCGGTTGAGGGTAATTCATATTTTGAAGGTTCGAATCCGGGTCGTGGGTAAATAATTATGCCAAAATTTTCCACAATTTGCTCGTAATTTTTCCACTTGTGTAACTTTTCCAGGTTATCCGATCCCATGATGATTTTAAAATGATGTTTGGGAAACTGATCTTTCAGGTAGCTTAATGTATCAATTGTGTAACTGGGTTTGGGCAGACTGAACTCGATGTTCGAAACCCTGAACCGGTTATCGTTATCAACCGCACGGTGAACCATTTCCAACCGGTGATAATCGTTAAGCAGGTTTTGCTTTTTTTTATGCGGATTTTGCGGCGATACCACAAACCAAAGTTCATCAATATCGGCATAATCAACAATAAAACTGGCAATGGCCATATGACCGATATGAATTGGATTAAATGTACCGAAATACAAGCCAATTTTTAAATGGAGAGTTGATTTTGGTGCTAGTATGTCGGTAACCAGATTGTTCATTTTAAAATTCAAATAGCAAAAGTCAAATTACAATTAAATTCCAAAGTTAGAAATTCTAAAAATCAAACTTAATCTATATTCAATAGTTTTGGCCCTTTTTGAAAACTGAATTTTCGATATTGAATATTATTTGATATTTGGGTTTTGTTATTGGTATTTAGCTAAGAAAATTCTGAATAGTTTTTTCAGCTTCTTTTACGGCTTTTTCCAGATTGTCGTTTACAATTATCACATCAAACTTATTGGCAAAACTCAATTCGTGTTTTGCTTTAGCCAGGCGAACTTTAATTTTCTCTTCGGTTTCCGTCGACCGGAAACGTAATCTCTTTTCCAGTTCCTCCAATGATGGTGGCTGAACAAAAATGGCCAGTGCTTCCTCGCCGTAAAACTTTTTAATATTTAGTCCACCAACGACGTCCACATCAAAAATTACATTTTTACCTAAATCGCGAATGCGTTCCACTTCGCTTTTTAATGTTCCGTAGCTGGTGCCAGTATACACTTCTTCCCACTCCAGAAATTCGTTATTTTTCACCTTTTGAGTGAATTCTTCCGGTGTTAGAAAGTAGTAATCTTTCCCATAGGTTTCGTTTTTACGAGCCTCACGACTGGTTGCCGACACCGAAAATTCAAGGTTAAAATTCTTCTGCAATAACCGCTTTACAATGGTTGTTTTACCTGCTCCCGATGGGGCCGAGAAAATGATAAGTTTGCCTTTTATGCTCATGTCTTGTGTCATGGGTTTTAGGCTTATAAAACATTCAATAGCTGTTCTTTAATCCTTTCCAGATGATCTTTCATTTGCACTACAATCCGCTGAATGTTGGTATCGTTTGCTTTCGAACCGATGGTATTTATTTCGCGGCCAATTTCCTGCGAAATAAAACCGAGTTTCTTCCCGCAATTAATTTCGTCGGCAATAGTTTCCATAAAATAATTGCAGTGGTTGGCCAACCGCACTTTTTCTTCATTAATATCCAGCCGTTCCAGATAAAAAATCAATTCCTGTTCAAACCGGTTTTCATCAGTACTTCCGTTTAATTTCAGACTGTTCAGGTTTTCAATCAAACGTGTTTTAACATTTTCAATCCGTTGTGTTTCAAAGGGCTCAACTTCGCTCAAAAGATTTTGAATGCTTTTCACATTTCCACAAATATCGGTTTCCAGCGCTTGTCCTTCCTGAATTCTAAACATATCGATATCGACCAATGCTTTTTTAATATTTTCCAAAATGGTTTCCCACTCGGTTTCATCCAGTGTTTCGTATTCTGTCTTTACTACATCGGGTAAACGCATAACTGCCTGCAAAGTGGTTTGATCGATCGTTAAATTCAAATCTCCACTAATTTTTTTAAGGTCCCCAAAATAGCTTTTCAGAATCGGTTCATTGATTTTCGAATTCGATTCATCGCCGAGGTTCTCCACATAAATATTAAAATCGATTTTCCCCCGAATCAGTTTTTCAGAAATCACTTTTCTGATAATAATATCTTTTTCGCGGTAAAGAGCCGGGGTCCGTGTATTTATATCAGATTGTTTGCTGTTAAGCGATTTTATTTCGATGGTAATTTTTTTGTTGTTAACCTCGATTTCGGCCTTTCCAAAGCCAGTCATTGATTTTATCATGCTGAAAATATTTTGTGCTAAATTAATATAAAGTTGGAAGCCGGAAGCCAGAAGCCGGAAGTTTTCTTTAAATATCAGGCAATTACTCCCGAACCGATTAATTCGTCAGCCAAATACCAAGCCGCAAATTGCCCGGAAGTAATTCCACGCTGTTCATTTTCAAAAAGAAAATATGTACCGTCTTCTTTTAGATGTATTGTTCCTTTCTCCAGCGGTTGCCTGTAACGAATACGAATATCAAAGGTTCGTTTTTCATCAGGTTTCATTTCCAAATCGGGCCTAATCCAGTGCATATCTTTTGCGGCAACAAATAAACCGGGACGAAACAACCCGGGATGATTCTGACCTTCGCCAACGTAAATAATATTTCGATGCACATCGGTTCCAATCACAAAAAGCGGTTCTTTGTGGCCGCCAATATTCAAGCCTTTTCGTTGCCCGATAGTATAAAAATGGGCTCCCTGGTGTTCCCCAATTACTTCGCCATTCCATGGCTTGTATGGGTATTCAAAACATAGTTTTCGATAATTTTCTTCTGAAATTTCAACCTGTTTTTTCTTTACCATGAATTTGGCTGGAATCTCAATTATGTTTCCCACTTTTGGTTTCAACTGTTGTTGTAAGAATGTGGGTAAATCCACTTTGCCAACAAAACAAATTCCCTGTGAATCTTTTCGTTCAGCCGTGGGCAGGTTTTGTTCTTTTGCGATTTTCCGAACTTCTGGCTTTAACAAGTGTCCAATGGGAAACATGGCTCTTGCCAGTTGTTGCTGGTTTAACTGGCACAAAAAGTAACTCTGGTCTTTATTCGAATCTTTTCCGGCCAATAACTGGTGAATGGTCCCCCCGTTTACTACAATTTCACTTTTTCGGCAGTAGTGACCTGTTGCCACAAAATCGGCATCAAATTTCAGGGCCTCTTCCATAAACGTGTCAAACTTGATTTCGCGGTTGCAAAGGACATCGGGATTTGGTGTGCGGCCTGCCTGGTATTCGGCAAACATGTAATCGACCACCCGCTTTTTGTAATCCTTGCTTAAATCCACAATATGAAAAGGGATTTCGAGTTTTTTCGCCACCATTTTGGCAATCAGTGCATCTTCTTCCCACGTACACTGGCTGGTAATTGCCCCCACACGTTCGTTCCAGTTCACCATAAAAAGTGCCACTATATCGTAACCCTGCTGCTTAAGTAAATATGCAGCAACGCTCGAATCCACCCCTCCTGAAAGTCCAACAACTACCCGTTTCATTTTACTGAATTAGGCTACAAAAGTAGAAAAGAATGGGTAGATTGAGAAATTTACTGACTTTTCAACTGTTTAATTTCATAAGGCTTTACTTATGGCGGAAAATTCAATAACAGAAAGATTACCGTATTTTACTATTGTTTCAACAAGATATTTGAGTTTTGTATTTCGGCTACCAGTTTCAAAGCAATGTCAGCATCTTTTACCCAGTTGTACTGGCCGCCAGTTGGACCTTTTCTCCGATAGTTTTTCATTTCTTTTGAAACCTCTTTAATTTCTTCTACCCCCTGCTGAATTAAATTGCGGAGTTTTTCGCTTTGAAATTCTTCGCCTCGGTTCCAAATTCGTCGGGAATAATAAACCTGTGCATAAGCTTTTCTGAGTTTGGCGCTCATTAAAGTTCGGTTAAAAATGTGGTAAATTTGGTTAAAGTCCCGGGCTTTGTTAAAATAAGGTTTTGCTTTTTTAATGTCTGCCATCGCTTTTTCCGCCAGTTCGATGCCATATTTTTTTTCGGTAATTACATCGTCCAGGTAAGTCGTATCCATTAATTCTTCGGGCTGGATCCAGTTATTCTCCAACACCTCGGGAATTTCCTGCAGGTTTGCTCCTTCGGCTCGTTTTACGTTTGCCGGAGCCAGGTGATTTACTATATCTTTCCAGTAATGAAAAGTTTTATCCACCCCGTGATCGATATGAACCTCCGGGTTTTCCATCCAGCGGCCCGAAACATGGCGGGTGTAAATCGAACGGTAGCTAAAATCCAGACTGGAGTGGTTGGTGGTGTTAAGCCCCAATGTGTAATATGAAGATTTTATGATTTCGGGCGCCATTTCAAAAACCGGTTTTAAATACGGAACCAGTGTGGAATCGTATTTCTCGGCAATAAATTTTTCAATCACTTCATCTACTCCGATATCCGGATTTTTGGTTGCCTCGTAAATCGCAAATAGATTGATTTCGGGAGGGCGGTTTAGAATGCTTGTTTTGCCGT